>Ga0209226_10000060_pt1 | contig 72448 bp, 56 predicted proteins | sample BarGraNGADG00212_2_FD_184497 | JGI IMG/M metagenome (GOLD analysis project Ga0209226, IMG submission 184497) | Arctic peat soil microbial communities from Barrow, Alaska, USA - Barrow Graham LP Ref core NGADG0011-212 (SPAdes) (version 2) | ecosystem: Environmental > Terrestrial > Soil >...
TCATTTAATATTGCGCTGCTATGCAGCTTTGACACATACGTGCAATTACCTCACTACAAATATTTTGCTGCTCTGCAGCTCATTTTAGCGGCAGCGCCGCCCAAATATTTGTAGAATGTGTGAAAAATTTCAAAAATAAGCCCTGTAGGGGCGAAATATTTGAAAACACCTTACAGAAAGTCATGTTTAAACGTTTTAAAAATATTTTACCGGACACCAATGATTTCAAATCTTCTTAATGATTAATAAAGTACTAAGTTTTTTTTTAATTTAGCCGTCACTATTATTCAAAAACTTCAAAGATGAAAATAATACCGATAATTTTTAGTGCAATACTGACATCTATGATCAGTTTCAGCTCATGTAATAATGTGAGTAAAACCGATGATAATATCTCCAAAGGTGATTCAGTCAAAAGGCAGGAATGGGCAATTGTCATCCATGGCGGAGCAGGGGTGATTACAAGGGAAAAAATGACTCCGGAATTGGATAAGCAGTACAGAGAGTCTCTTACAGCGGCAATGAATGTTGGCAAAAAAATCCTCAGAGAAGGGGGATCATCTTTGGATGCAGTTGAAAAGACTATTAATATGATGGAGGATAATCCCCTGTTTAATGCCGGGAAAGGTGCGGTTTTTACTCATGATGGAAAGAATGAGCTTGATGCTGCCATTATGGATGGATCTAATCTGGCTGCCGGAGCTGTTGCTGGAGTTACGGATATAAAAAATCCTATTACTGCTGCAAGATGTGTAATGACTAAATCAGTACACGTAATGTTAACAGGTGCCGGAGCGTCGCAATTTGCAAAGGAGCAGGGACTTGAAATTGTTCCGCCATCGTATTTCTATACTGAAAGACGATTCAATGAACTTCAGGAAATATTGAAAAAGGAAAAAATGGGAACAGTTGGCTGCTGTGCGCTGGATAAAAATGGGAACCTGGCTGCAGGAACCTCAACAGGTGGAATGCCGAATAAAAAATATAACAGGATTGGTGATTCGCCTATAATAGGAGCCGGTACATATGCAAACAATGCTACCTGTGCCGTTTCAGGAACCGGACATGGGGAGTATTTTATAAGATGGACCGTAGCTCATGATATATCTGCTCTTATGGAATATAAGGGTCTTTCCCTTAAGGATGCTTCTGAACTTGTAGTTAACGGGAAATTGGTAAAAGCAGGTGGGAGCGGAGGCGTGATTTGCGTTGATAAATCAGGAAATATATCAATGCCGTTTAATTCCGAAGGTATGTTCAGGGGATTTGCAACTGCGGACGGCAAGGGTGGCGTGTTTATCTATAAGGATGAAAAATAACGGGTACAAAAACGAATATCAATATAATATAAAACCGTAGAGACGCGCTATAGCACGTCTCTACAATAATATGATTTATTGATATTCGTTATCACCCGTGTTTTTACCCGTTATTTTTTCAATTCAATCTGACCGATCCATACGAGGCAACTACCTTAACAGTAGCTGATGGAGATTCTTCCTTACCTACAACCCCCTGAATTTCTTTGGAATTATTCTCGATATTCCGTCTCTGATTTTTAAAATTATCTTCATCGTAGCTTAGTCCGCCATACGAAACCCTTGCATCGAGTTTATAATTTGCCGACCCGTCAATACCAAGTTTAACTCCCATATAGTGTGTTTCCACATCGATCGATTCAAATCCTTCAGGGATATCATCAATTGTAAATGAACCGTAACTTCCTTTGTAATCCAGCTTTTTCGAGAGAGTACCAATGTTAACGGTCGTATATCCGTTTTCGAGAACCAGGTTATTTATCTTGTCAATCCTGATATTGTCATATTTGCAATCGCCTACCATTGAGCTTGTTTCTCCAAGTGAGAGTTTTGAATACCTGCTGTCAACAAGTAGAGCTTTACTTGTGGTTATTTCCATATTCCCTACATACCTCAGATTCAGATCGAACCAGCCGGCTTCATCTATTGATCCTTTTCCATATGCCAGGTTCAGACTGCTGAGAGGTTTTACATTTCCTCTTGTCAGTTTTCCGGCAGTAAGGTCTCCATATTTGATATCGAGATCAACCAAACCGCTTAGCTGGTCGATATCTGTATTACCATATCTGTTGGAAAGTTCGAGAGCAGTAGCTGCTGGCATTTTAATATTGTAGTCGATGCTGAATTTCTTTGAATTAAATCCCCAACCTGTAAAGTTGAATTTGTCATCGATAACTGTTTTGGCAGATATCCTGTTATTGCCTTCATTGAATTGTACATCGATATAACCCAGCAGTTTTTCAGCTTTTTCTTTATTTGGCATCTCAACTGTTACTTTTACGTCTATAACTATCTGGTCCTTATCCCAGCTTTGTATCACAATATCACCATATTTATTATTGATTTCAAGCGTAGTATTAGCTCCTGCAGTGTATTCCTTGTGGAATTCCTTTGTTACCTCCTGTGCTGATAATGTAATACTTACAAATATCAGTGTCAGGAAGAGAAGCATCCCTGTTCTATAAATTGACTTTTTCATTTTCCTTTTTGTTTTTGTTATCATTCCTGATCGTCTTAAGCTGATTCACGATGTAACTCATGATCTCAACTTTTGTCTGATAATGCTCAATCATTGCATTAATAATGCGTTCATCACTAGGATTTGCCTTTAGTTCTTTCTGAAGGGACACATAAACTGAATCCATGCTTTTCATCTCCTTCATAAGCATATCTTTCTGCTCAGGGTTGTTATTAAGATCAACATTTACTATTTCGCCTTCCATCATATTAACCTGGTGAACGTAGTAATTTTCAACTTCTTTATATTGCGGAGAGACCTGGCCAAGAGTCATTCTTGTATTTTCAGGACGAATGAAATGATCCCATGTCCATAATGATGAAAGAGTTACAAGCAGGGTAACAACAGCTGCTCTTAACAGGTACGGTACAATGCTTCTTTTCGGTGCACTTATCTGGAACCTTATTTCAAGTTTCCTGTTAAATCTTTCAAAGTGACCTTTCGAAGGTTCTGCTTCTTCGAAAAAGTCTTTATTGTTCCTGATTATCTCCTCTATATCTTTCATAACCTTGATTTTTTCACATTCCTTTTAATTCTCCGATAAGCTTTTGTTTTGCTCTTGAAAGCTGAGATCGTGATGTACTGCTGTTAATAGAAAGTATTTCAGCTATTTCATCGTGATCATAACCTTCCAGAAGGTAAAGAGAAAGTATTACCCTGTATCCGTCAGGGAGTCTTTCAATTGCTTCTTTTACCTCCTCAACTCTTGTGTCCAGTTCCTGATATCTTTCGGTATCATCACCGCTGTCATCCCTGATTCCGGTATGAGCTTCAATATCTTCAAAGATCGCTTTCCTTTTATTCAGAGCATCAAGTGAACGGTTTACCACTATTTTTTTGAGCCATGCACCGAAACTTACTGTTCCTGAATATGTATCAATTTTTTCAAAGGCCGACAGGAAAGATTCCTGCATAATATCTTCAGCTTCCATTGTGTCGTTTACAATTCTCAGACTTGTATTGTACATAGCTTTGTAATACAACTTATAAATCTGAAACTGTGCTTTCTGGTCGCCAACTTTACACCCATCCAAAAGATCCTGGTGCAGGTTTTTGAATGCCGCTTCTACATTTGCCATCTTTACGTAAAGACTAGTTTTTATATGTGTTGCTGCACCCACTTTCTATTAACTTTTAATCAATAGACGTGGTATAAATTTAAATGCTGCACGGAAAGTAAGAAATTTTTGGCAAAATTTCAGAAAAAGTTCAGAATAATTCCCTGAGTAACCTGTCCGGTGGTAATATTTAGCTCTGAACCAAATAAACTATGGGGTATAGAAAATACCAGAAGCAGAATTATTGCAGCCAGAATGGTATAGAATGGTCGTTCTTTTTTAAGGTTCATAATAACAGCCAGAACCCAGAATACTAAAGCTATAAGAGTTTTATTATCAGTAAGATCCCATCCAAACGGTATCCCTGTCCATAATTCTCCGAAAGCATAGTTTTGCACAATAGGACCAAGGATGAAGCCTCCGGCAACAAACAGGATGAGTGTCCACAAAGCATATTTTTTGTACAATGGGAATTTTACTGCAGCCATAAGTCCCGCCAGGGTTGAGAAGAGCATGGCAATAAACATGCAGAGTATATGAGGAATAAGAATATAAGCCGGCACTCCTCCTTTGAATCTGATGACAACCGGATTTTCTTTCAGATATGTCTTTGTATCCTTTGAATCGGATATTTCAACATAATATTGAAGTTTGCCTGCAGCAGGCTGTTGTGGTACTATAGCAGAATATCCCTCTTTTTTAGGTTCTGCTGTATATATAAAGTCAGCAACCTGGTATTCATCATTCGATCTGAAACGTTTGAAATAGAGTTTTGCCTTAACTGAAGGATCAGAAATTTTAAGTTTTACTTCAGAATTTTCATCAAGTGCCAGACTTCTTATCAGTTTTAGTTTGTATAGTTTGTCGTTTACAGTAATATCCAGTCTTTTAGGATAGGTTGGGCCGGTATACTTCTGATAAACTGCAGCTGAAAGTGTAATAATAAATGCCAAACTCCACAAAGCGAATTTTTTCATATCAAAACTTTATTAAAATAATATTTTTGTTTCATTATCTCTTCGTCTCTTGGTCTCTTGGTCTCTAAATCTCCCCTCATCCAGTCTCCCTTTCTCCCCGTCTTACAACTGTATAAGCAAGACCACTATCTTATCATTCCTAAGCACTTCGACGCTTATAGTCTCCCCATGCTTAAGCTGCCCCATTCTGAACATATAATCCTGAATATTATTGACAGGCTTCCCATTGATTGAAGTTATAATATCTCCCTTTTTCATTCCTCCGAGTGCACCGGGTTTTCCGGGGGTTACAAAATCAGCTCTTAATCCGTTCTTGATAACCCCTGCAAAATCGGGCATGATCCCAAGGGTTGCGCCTTTTCCTCTTCCGTAACTTACTGCTTGTGCTTTTGGGCCAGCTTCTTTATATTGTAATCTTGAATCCTCTGTTGCAAGACCTTTTGCAACATTGAAAATCAGATCGTAAATCTCAGCCATCCCTTTGAAGTTTATCTTTTCCCAAGTATCTTTTGGGGTGTGATAATCCATGTGAGCCCCGGTAAAATAAAACAATACAGGAATATTTTTGCCATAGAAAGATGAGTGATCTGATGGACCGTAACCCTCTGGTGAAAGCGTTAATTTGATAATCGAAGTATCGGTCTTTGCATATACAATTTCTTTTAATCCTGTTGCAGTACCAACGCCTCCGATCTGCAGATTATTAGTTTCATTTAATCTGCCAACCATATCAATATTTATCATCACATTCACTTTGGAAAGATTTATGCCGGGATCATCCACAAAATGTTTTGAGCCCAGGAGTCCTTCTTCTTCTCCACTAAACGCAAGGCATATAATGCTTCTTTTATGGCTGCCCTTTGTTTCGACAAATTTTCTGGCCAGTTCAAGCATCATAGCTACTCCCGATGCATTATCGTCGGCACCATGATGAATTCCGATTGTGTCTATTGCCCTGCTTCCGGAACCCGGACCTCCCATTCCAAGATGATCAAAATGGGCGCCGAGAATAATATATTCATCTTTAAGCTTTGGGTCCTCCCCGGGAAGTACCATCATAACATTTCTTGTATTAACCAGTTCCCTTACAATTTCAGCTTTCCCTTTCACATCAACTTTTGTCAAAAATGAGAATGGTTTTTTTGTATCATTAAGTTTCTTCTCAAGAGCTGCAATGCTGTTTTCTGATTTTGAAAGAATGAGGTCAGCAAGCTCTTTTTTAATTCTAAGAACAGGTATATCAACAGAATAACCTTCTGAATTCATAGCTTCAAATGCATCCAGTGGATCGTACACAGGCCCTGAAACCATCAGAACTCCGGCTGCTCCCATGTCTTTTGCCAGTAACGCCTTATCTCTGTCTGCACTAAAAGGAATAAAACGGCTTTTATTATTTTCTGGTTCCGGATCTCCCCGCAGAAGCATTACCCATTTCCCTTTCACATCAATACCATTATAATCATTCCATTTCAGACTGTCTTCATTAATGTTGAATCCATATCCTGCAAAAACAACATCTGATTCAACAGCAGAATTTGAACTGAATGAAACAGGCACAAAATCTTTCTCGCAGGTGTAGCTGACTCCGTTTATTGAAAGTGAATTCGATTTTCCTGCCAGAACCCGTTTTGTTACTTTAAACCTCTGTAATCCATCACCTGAAAGAGGTTTTAAACCATAAGAGGTAAGTTTCTGTCTTATAAAGTATGCAGCCAGACTATCACCCTGGCTTCCAGTCAGTCTCCCTTTCAGTTCGTCAGATGACAAATATTTAATTTCTTTCTGAAGCTCTTTCACAGAGACCTGGCAATTCCCGGGAGAGGAAGATAGAATTACAATTGCTAAAACAGGAATTACCCTTATAATGTATGTTAATGCATTATTCTTCTTCATAAAGAAAATTTAATTTGTTATGAGTATCTGGAATCATGCATATGCCTTCATTGATTTTCTTCGTTTACCCCGACCCCAAGGGGAGCGAAGAAAATCAATTTACTCCCCTTGAGGCTGGGGTAAATAAATTGATTTTCAAGCGTTTTTGGATATATTATGTATCATTACCGATAGTCATATATTTTAAAATGGCAATTAATGAAAACAAAACATATAATGCTATCAGAACAATAGGTTATTCAAATAGTTTAAATGTTTCTTTAATTAATCCGATAGCTTCCCTTAATTGTTTTTCAGTGATAATAAGAGGAGGAGCAAAGCGGATAATATGATCATGTGTAGGTTTGGCAATTACACCATTTTCTTTCATTGCCAGACAAACATCCCAGGCTTGCTTGCCATTTTTTGGTCTGATTACGACAGCGTTCAGTAACCCTTTCCCGCGTACCAGTTCTATCATGTCTGATTTAATGTTCCTGAATTCCTCACGGAAAATTTTACCCAGACGTTCTGCATTTTCGGCAAGTTTCTCATTTTTAACAACTTCAAGTGCTGCAATAGCAACCTTTGCAGCCAATGGATTGCCTCCGAAAGTTGATCCGTGTTCACCCGGTTTTATGGTAAGCATAATTTCATCATCAGCGAGTACAGCGGATACCGGCAATACTCCTCCTGAAAGAGCTTTCCCAAGGATAAGAATATCCGGACGAACTCCTTCATGGTCGCAGGCAAGTAATTTACCAGTACGGGCAATCCCTGTCTGGACTTCATCGGCAATAAACAGCACATTCTTCGATTTGCACAGATCATATGCTTTTTTCAGATAACCATCATCCGGAACGAACACACCGGCTTCACCCTGAATAGGTTCAACAAGAAAACCAGCAATGTCAGGATCTTTTAGTGCATTCTCAAGAGCATTTAAATCATTGTAAGGAATCAAAATGAATCCCGGAGTAAACGGACCATAATCGTTCCTTGCATCAGGATCAGTAGACATTGATATAATGCTTATTGTCCTGCCATGGAAGTTGCCCTCACATGCGATGATCTTTGCATTATTTTCCTTGATCCCTTTTTTCTTATATGCCCATTTCCTACAGAGTTTCATTGCTGTTTCATCAGCTTCCGCACCTGAATTCATTGGAAGAACCTTATCGTATCCGAAATATTTTGTAACATATTCTTCATACTCGCCAAGAACAGAATTATAAAATGCCCTGGAAGTTAAGGTAAGCTTTGTTGCCTGATCAGTCAGAGCTTTAATGATTTTTGGATGACAATGTCCCTGATTAACAGCTGAATAAGCGGAAAGAAAATCAAAATATCTTTTCCCTTCTACATCCCATACAAACGGACCTTCACCTCTTTCAAGAACTACAGGAAGCGGATGGTAGTTATGTGCACCAAATTTATCTTCCCGGTTTATATAATCCTGAATGTTCATGTTGTTGATTATTAAGTAGTTAATAAACAGATAATTATGAGTACAATCTTACGAAAGCTTTTTATATTTTCAAAATGTAAAATCTCCCCGTCTCCATTTCTCCCGTTCTCCTGTTCTCCGTTTCACTCCTTCACCCGTTCTCCCCCTCATCCTTTAAAAGGTCAGGTCTCAGCCTCATCGTCCTTTCTTCCGATTGTTCCTGTCGCCATTTATCAATCTCGCCGGTGTTTCCCGATAAAAGTATATCTGGTACTTTCCATCCCCTGAAATCTGATGGTCTTGTAAATACCGGAGGGGCCAGAAGGTCATCCTGAAATGAATCGGAAAGGGCAGATTGTTCATCGGATATAGCACCGGGGATAAGCCTGACTATTGCATCGGTAATAATAGCAGCAGGTAATTCTCCACCGGATAACACATAGTCGCCAATCGAAATCTCTCTGGTTACCAGATAATCCCGAATTCTCTGGTCTACTCCTTTATAATGTCCGGCAAGTATTATAATATTGTTAAGCATTGAAAGCTGGTTTGCCATTTTCTGGCCGAAGACTTCACCATCTGGAGATGTATAGATTATTTCATCATAATTTCTTTCGCTTTTGAGCTTCTCTATTGCTTTATAGACAGGTTCAATCATCATCACCATTCCTGCACCTCCTCCGAATGCATAATCATCAACACTTTTATATTTATCTGTAGTAAAATCGCGGAGATTAATAATATTTATCTCAACCAGCCCTTTTTCCTTTGCTCTTTTTACAATTGAATGGTTTAAAGGGCTTTCAAGAAGTTCAGGAAGAACAGTGATTATATCTATTCGCATGTGTTCTTTTTTTTGCAAAAATACAAAGGATTTTTTTCATATTTGCAAAATGGAATGTCGCGAAAATTGTGCCGCCTGTTGCATTGCCTTATCAATTTCTTCACCAATACCGGGTATGCCTGATGGAAAACAGGCAGGTGTTAGGTGCATTCATCTGCTGGATGATTATAGATGTGATATTTATAACACAGGGACTAAACCAAAAGTGTGCGATGATTTTAAGGCTGAGGAAGAGTTTTGCGGGTCAAATCAGGAGGAGGCGTTGAGGATTTTGCTTTCACTATCGGAATAGTGATCATTATTAGGTTATTTGGATGAGATTGAAGGGTTGCTTCGTCGCTTCGCTCCTCGCAATGACTCATTGTTTGATGACTTGTAGGTCATTGCGAGGACGACGAAGGAGGACGAAGCAATCCTTATATCGCAACCACAAACTATCTTCCTTGTAGGTCATTGCGAGGAGCGAAGCGACGAAGAACTCAGTAGAATTTAACGTCATTGCGAGGAGCGAAGCGACGAAGCAATCCTCCTGCTACAGTCCAGATTCATACACGACCTTCCCACCGGTAATAGTATAAACTATCTTCGTTTTCATTATTTCATTCTCAGGAATTGTCAACAGATCCTTATCCGTGATTACAATATCAGCAAGATATCCCGTTTTTATCATTCCTTTTCTTCCTTCCATGAATTGTGCATATGCTGAACCAAGGGTGTAATATTTAATTGCATTTACCATCGTAATTTTCTGCTCCGGATGCCAGCCTTCTCCCTCTTCTCCAAGCCTGTCTTTTCTTGTAACAGCCGCATAGAGACCTTCCATCGGATTTAAAGGTTCAACCTGATAATCTGTCCCGAAAGCGAGCATTGCGCCTGCATCAGCCAGACTTTTCCAGGCATAGGCGCCCTTGGCTCTTTCAGTTCCGATCCGTTTTTCACAGAATTTTTTATCGGAGATACAGTGTGTTGGTTGCATTGATGGGATTACCCCGAGCTGAGCAAATCGCGGAATATCAGTTAGTATCAGATTCTGAGTGTGTTCATCGCGGTGACGGCTATCGCGTTTTCCGTTTACCTGCTGTGCTTTTTCATAAGCGTTTAGCGTCCAGTTATTTCCTTTATCACCAATAGAATGAACTCCGATCTGAAATCCATATTTATCGGCCGTAATCACCATATTTTCAAATTCATTGTATGGCATCATAGCCAGACCTGATGTTGCCGGATTATCAGTGAATGGATCAAACATTAATGCAGTGCCCGATCCTATTGTCCCGTCAATAAATGCTTTAAGATATCCGAATCTGATCCAGTTTCCTTCTTTTGGATATTTTTTTGCGATATCGAGGTAACTTTTTAAGATTAGGGTATCACCGGTCAATGATTTTCCAATATCAATCCTGCTGGTCAGTAATCCATCTTTTTGAAGTTTTTCGTAAGCAGCAAAATCTGCACTTCCCGGAACCTGAACGCTGGTAACTCCCAGTTCCCGGGCTTCCTTCATTGCAAGCAAATAGCCCTGCCATAATCTTGCGGCGTTCTCTTCAATGGTTCTGTTAGTTTTTACTTCTCCGGTTTTTATTAAACCTTCAGCATTTTCCTTTAATATACCAGTCGGTTCGCCTGTTAATGGATCTTTTTGAATTTCCCCGCCAAAAGGATTAGGGGTATTTTTTGTAATGGCAGATGCTTTGAGTACATAAGAATTCACAAGAACTGAATGTCCGTCTGCCCGGCTAAGCATTACAGGATTGTTTGGAGATACTTTATCTATAAGTTCTTTTGTTGGCCATTGTCTGTTAATGAACATCTCGTGCTCCCAATGTCCGCCACTGATCAGTTCTCCAGGTTTTGACTTTGCTACCTGTGCTTTCACTTTTTCTGTAATGACAGACGGGTCAGTTGTATAGCGCAGTTCAATATAATCGGGATCAAGTGGTCCAAAATGAACATGAGCATCATTGAATCCGGGAAAAACCAGCTTTCCACCGGCATTAATTACTTTGGTGGTTTTCTGATCAATAAATGCTGAAATTTCTTTTGTTGTACCAACAGCAATAATAGTTTCACCTTTAATTGCAATAGCCTGAGCAGTTGGATTTTTTTCATCAATTGTCAAAACCTTCCCGTTAATAATTACGAGGTCTGCCTTTTCTTTATTTGTACAGGAAACAGATAGTATCATGATTGTTATTGATAATGTGATGATTAGTTTTTTCATATCAGAGTTTTTCAAAAAGGGAATATATGAAAATAAACTGAAGAGAATAAACTGCTGATTATAAAATTTTGATCATAATACTAAAGAAAAAATGTTAAAATGAGCTAATGATCATGTAATGAGACTACTTAGAAATCAGTTTTGCGGAAAGAGGTTTAAGAAATTAAGATTTCATTAAGATTTCATTAAGATTTTAACATAATATTTTGCCAAATGTTAAGAAGAATCAGATTACTAATTGGAATACTTTAACATCTCTTTAATAATTTTCTTGATTTTTAGTGTTAAAAGCAAAATCAAAAGGGGTAAATTCGCAAAAACGATTTAATATGAACATTGCATTAATTGGTTATGGAAGAATGGGTCACGAAATTGAGGCCATAGCTCTGAAAAGAGGTCATGTTATCAAACTTATCATAGATGAGAATAATACAGATGATCTGAACAAGGTTAATCTGAGCAAGGTTGATGTCGCAATTGAGTTTTCATTCCCGGGAGCGGCTTTTACAAACATTACCAAATGTCTCGAATCGAAAGTCCCGGTTGTATCAGGTACTACAGGCTGGCTTGAGGATTATGATAAAGTATGTGAAATCTGTAAATTAAACAATACAGCTTTTATTCACTCTACCAATTACAGTATTGGAGTTAATCTTCTTTTCAAACTTAATAGTGAACTTGCAAAGAAGATGGAACAGTATAATAACTATAGTGTTTCAATTGAAGAGATCCATCATACAAAAAAGCTTGATGCACCCAGTGGTACCGCAATAACCCTTGCTGATGCTATTATTAAAGAACATTCAGGATACAACAAATGGTGTTTTGAAAAAGATCAGGCAAGTCACAATATTCCAATACGTTCTGTTCGTGAAGGTTTAGTTCCCGGGACCCATACAATTACATGGGATTCAGATATCGATACCATAAGCCTGAAGCATGAAGCCAAAAACAGGAAAGGTCTAGCGCTGGGTGCAGTTGTTGCCGCTGAGTTTATACATTCGAAGCATGGTATCTTCACTATGAATGATGTAATGGGATTCTGAATATTATTTTTACTTTTACCGATTCAAAAAAAACTTTTATCATGAACGAATTCTTTTCAAAAAAATACACTAAGGTTGGAATAGTAGCCTTCCTTTATATCCTTGTAGTTATATGGATCGGTAATTATTGGCTGTTACTCGGCTTGGGAGTAATTTATGATTTATATATATCACAAAAGGTAAACTGGACATTCTGGAAAAAACGTCATGGGAAGAACAATGCGTTTGTTGAATGGCTTGATGCTTTGATTTTTGCAGTGATTGCTGTTTCGCTTATCAATATTTTCTTTTTTCAGAATTACAGGATTCCAACACCTTCGATGGAAAAATCTCTTCTGGTAGGCGATCATCTGTTTGTTAGTAAACTTGCTTATGGACCAAGAATGCCCAATACTCCGATTGCATTCCCATTCACTCAGCATACTATGCCGCTGACGAATGGCAAATCATGGTCAAATCTTATTTTATGGCCTTATAAGCGGCTGGCAGGTGTAGGAAAAGTTAAGAATAATGATCCAATAGTGTTTAATTTTCCTGCCGGAGATACTGTATGTATTGAAGAGCAGACAAACAGTTATTATCAGATTGTCAGAAGTACTGCCAGGGATATGAAGATGAACGATATTTATGCACGTTCGGAAGTTAAATCTGATAGTTATTATAATCAAAAGGCCCGGAAGGATGTCTGGTCAAAATACACTGTAATATACCGTCCGGTTGACAGAAGAGATAATTACGTAAAGAGGTGCATTGGTATTCCGGGAGATAGTGTTACAATCAAAGCAGGAATTCTTTATGTGAATGGGAAAATTGTTCCTGACAACAGCACCCAACAGACCATTTACGTTGTTGCTACTAACGGAACAACTATCAATCCGAAAGCATTTGAGCGACTTGGGATAAATAAATCAGACCAGTCGATGATTTCAGGGTCTGCCTATCTTCTTCCTTTAACTAAACCCAACGCTGAAGCAATATCCAAATTTTCAAATATCTCGGAGGTTTCAACAATTATGGAAAAAAAAGGGGCTTTTGCACCACATATCTTCCCGTATAATCCTGTTTACGGCTGGAATGAAGATAATTATGGTCCGATATGGATTCCTGTAAAGGGAACTACTATTAAGCTCGACACTGCTAATCTCTGCCTTTATGAAAGGATAATCGATGTTTATGAAGCAAATGATCTGAGAGTTGACGGAAGTACAATTTATATCAATAATTCTCCTGCAACCAGTTATACTTTTAAAATGAACTATTACTGGATGATGGGAGACAACCGTCATAATTCAGCTGATTCACGATATTGGGGCTTTGTACCGGAAGATCATGTGGTTGGAACCCCAAAATTCATCTGGTTATCGCTTGATAAAGAAGCTAAAGGCCTTAAGAGCATCAGGTGGAGCAGGATGTTTATGAAGGCAAGGTAGTAGGAAGTCTGAAGACGGAAGTGTCTTTACTTCCGTCTTCCGTCTTCGGTCTTCTAACCAATAAAAAAAGCTGACTCTTTCGGGTCAGCTTTTTATTTTGTAGTATAATAACTATTTTACTTTTTCTACGATTGCCTTGAAAGCTTCCGGGTGATTCATTGCGAGATCGGCAAGTGTTTTTCTGTTAAGGGTAATTCCCTTCTTTGCAACTTTTCCGATAAATTCTGAATAACTCATATCGTACTGACGTACACCGGCATTTATTCTTTGAATCCATAAAGCCCTGAAAAGACCTTTTTTCTTCTTTCTGTCGCGGTATGCATACCCCATTCCTTTGTCGAGGGTATTCTTTGCAACAGTTATTACGTTTCTTCTTGAACCGAAGTTCCCTTTTGTCAGCTTAAGAACCTTTTTTCTTCTGGCTCTTGAGGCGACAGCATTTACTGATCTTGGCATAACTCATTTTTTTTGAATGTCAGCGGTCTGTTAAAAGACGCTTATTTGCTGAACAATCTGTTAATACTATAATTTTTTCAATACGTCAAACAACTATCTCATTGCAAGCATCAGCTTGACATTCTTGAGGTCGGTTTTGTGTACCTCACCAGCATAGGTAAGATTTCTCTTACGTTTTGTTGATTTTTTCGTCAGGATGTGGCTTTTAAATGCATGTTTACGTTTGATTTTTCCTGTTCCGGTCAAAGAAAATCTTTTCTTTGCACCAGCATTCGTCTTCATTTTTGGCATTTCTCTCTATCGAATATATTAATAAACTACTTTTTCTTTTTGGGTGAAAATGATACGATCATCCTTTTTCCTTCAAGTCGCGGAAGTTGCTCAACTTTTCCAAATTCTTCCAGGTCGTTGGCAAAACGTAACAATAACACCTCACCCTGTTCCTTGAATAATATTGATCTTCCTTTAAAGAACACATAAGCTCTGACTTTAGCTCCTTCTTCGAGAAACCTCATTGCATGTTTGAGCTTAAAGTTATAATCATGGTCATCAGTGTTAGGGCCAAATCTTATCTCTTTAACAACGACTTTTGAGGTTTTAGCTTTGATCTCTCTCTGTTTCTTTTTCTGCTGATAAAGAAATTTCTGATAATCAACGATTCTGCAAACCGGGGGATCTGCGTTCGGGGATATTTCAACAAGATCAAGTTCCAGATTGTCAGCCAGTTTAAGAGCATCCTGGATACTCATAACTTCTGCTTCTACTTCTGCTCCGACAACTCTGACCACTTTTGAAGTGATCCTTTGATTAATTTTGTGAGCCGGCTGGGTAACCCTTGCCGGGCTTCGCCTTATTGGTAAAGCTATAGCTCTTTCCTCCCTGGTTTTTGTTAATACTAAAACTACTTATGTTGCCTTAAAATGCAATTTCTTTTTTAATCTCAGAGGCAATAAAATCAGCAAATTCTTCAATTTTCATACTCCCTTTATCTCCGTCACCCTGCTTCCTGACAGCAATTGTTCCGCTCTCAGCCTCTTTTTCACCTACGATAAGCAGATATGGAATCTTCTTTAATTCGTTATCCCTGATCTTCTTACCTATTTTTTCGTCTCTGTCATCAATAAGTGTGCAAATATCGGAATTATTTAGAATTTCCAAAACTTTTCCTGCATAATCATTGAATTTTTCACTTATTGGTAAGATTACTGCTTTTTCCGGAGCCAGCCAGAGTGGAAATTTACCGGAGGTATTTTCGATAAGTACAGCTACAAATCTTTCAAGTGAACCAAAAATTGTCCGGTGTATCATTACCGGTCTGTGTTTCTGATTATCACTGCCATTATATGTTAGTTCAAATCGTTCCGGCAGATTATAATCAACCTGAATAGTACCAAGCTGCCATTTTCTTCCAATGGCGTCTTTAACCATAAAGTCGAGTTTCGGGCCATAAAAAGCTGCCTCACCCAATACTACAGTGGTCTTGAGGTTTTTTTCAGCTGCAGCTTCAATAATGTCGCGTTCAGCTCTTTCCCAGTTTTCATCTGATCCTATATACTTCTGTTTGTTATTTGGGTCACGTAATGAAACCTGTGCAGTAAAATCGTCGAAATTCAGGATCTTGTAAATATATTGTATAAGGTCAATGATGCTTTTAAACTCATCTCTGAGCTGGTCTTGTCTGCAAAAATGATGAGCATCATCCTGGGTAAAACTTCTCACCCTTGTAAGTCCGTGCAATTCACCGCTCTGCTCGTAACGGTAAACTGTCCCGAATTCTGCCATTCTGAGCGGTAGATCTTTGTAAGAGTGTGGAGTTGCATTGTAAATTTCGCAGTGGTGGGGGCAATTCATGGGTTTAAGCATGAACTGTTCCCCTTCCTGTGGTGTTGAGATAGGCTGAAATGAATCGGCTCCGTATTTTTCAAAATGGCCAGAAATCTTATATAAATTTACATTCCCGATATGAGGGGTTGTCACTATCTTATAACCTCTTTTACGAAGAACCCCTGTCAGAAAAGTGATAAGGTTCTGTCTTATATCTGACCCTTTTGGAAGCCATAATGGCAGACCCATTCCTACTTTTGGAGAAAATGTAAATAGTTCAAGCTCTTTTCCTATTCTGCGGTGATCTCTTTTTTTTGCTTCTTCAAGAAAAATAAGATATTCATCCAGGAGCTTTTGTTTTGGAAATGTTATACCATAAATTCTGGTCAACATCCTGCGTTTTTCATTACCCCGCCAATAAGCTCCTGCAACACTTAAAAGTTTAATCGCTTTTAAAGGTTCTGTTGAAGGGAGATGCGGACCTCTGCAGAGATCTGTAAAATTACCCTGTGTGTATAAAGTTATTGTTCCGTCTGTAAGTTCGCTGATAAGTTCTGTCTTGTATTCATCACCTTTTTTTGTGAACAGATCAAGAGCATCTTTTTTACTAACATCTTTTCTGCTGTAGGTTAGATTTTTAGCCGCCAACTCTTTCATCCTGTTCTCGATTGTGATTAAGTCGGCTTCTGTTATTGCCTTATCTTCGCCAGGATCAACATCATAATAGAACCCGTTCTCAATTGCAGGACCTATGCCAAATTTCATCCCCGGATAAAGAGATTCCAGCGCTTCTGCCATGAGGTGAGCCGAGGAGTGCCAGAATGCATGTTTCCCTGCTTCATCTTCCCACTTATGAAGTTTAAGAGCAGCATCCGTTTCAATAGGTCTTGTAAGATCCCAGACCTCTCCGTTAACAGTAGCTGAATAAACCTCTTTTGCCAGCCGGGGGCTGATCTGTTCTGCTATTTGGAGACTATTGGTTCCTTTTTTATATTCTCTTGCAGAACCGTCAGGAAAAGTTATTTTTATCATGCTGAACGTTTCGTTTTATTGGAGTGCAAAGATAATTATTATTTTGCAAATATATGGGAAAAATGTAAGGGTTGGAAGATGGAAGACGGAAGACCGAAGACCGAAGATGGAAGACGGAAGACGGAAGTTTGAAGACGGAAGACGGAAGAAGGAAAACTGCAGACTTTAGAATAATCTTTTAAAAAATTACTTCGGTCTTCGGTCTTCCGACATCAAACTTATTCTTAAATTGTGGCACGTATTTTGGAATTAAAGATTGAACGAATTAATAAAACTATTATGAAAAGGATAATCACTCTGTTTCTGGCTATATCGCTCTTTCTTATTTCCTGCCAAAAAACCCCACAGGCTTCTTTTTCTGCCGATCCGGCTAATCCTGAGGTTGGACAAAGGGTTGATTTTAATAATGATTCGCGGAATGCGGTGAGTTTTGAGTGGGATTTTGGTGATGGAACCACTTCAAGCGATAAAAATCCAACTCATATCTTTACCGGTAATGGTCCGGTTGTGGTTAATTTATCAGCCTTCTCAAAAAACCATATTGAGGATAAAGCAACATTAAGTCTCGATGTTTTGATACCAACCCTACTCGAAATTGAGGTTCTCGAATACTATCAACTGACTACAGTTGCCAATGCGAGTATATATCTTTATCCAACTATCACTGATTGGGATGCCCAGACTAATGTAGAAGCACAGGGATATACCGATGCTGATGGAATAGCTGTATTCTCTAATCTTGGCCCGTTTGTCTACTATGTCGATGTATATGAAAAGAATTACGACAATTATGCATTACGAAATGAAGATCCAGCCTTTGTCAGTACTTCCCAAGTATTGCTACATAAGATCAACAGATTTGTAGCGTACGTTGATTATGTAACTCATACCAAAGGGGATGGCAGGGTAGTTCGCGAAGCCGTTATTAAGAAACTCGAAAGAAAAGTTTCCGACAGACCTCAAACTGTGACAAACTTAGGTACAGAAGGATGGCAGGAGTTATACAAGCGGAGTATTGGGAAGAAGTAGAAGATTTCGATTGACTACTTTGAACCTCGAACCTTGAACCCGGAACAATTATTTATTTTCCAGAACCCTGTTCAGTTCCTTCTTAATTATTCCAGTCCAAACAGAATATCCTTTTTCTGTAAGATGTAGTTTATCATCCCTGAAATATTCTTCAATGGGTAATCCCTTATCATTCAGAAACGCATAATCAGTTTTTATAAAGTATGTATTCTTTTGATTTTCACATATTTTTTGAATCTTACTATTGACCGTTTGTATTTGTGGCCAAACTTTCCACCTCGAAGCAGTTGGGGTAATGGCAATCCAGAATACCGGTGTTTTGGGATGTGTTGCCCGAATGGTTTTAAGTACATTTTTGAAGAGAGCGGCTACTTCATCCGGACTTTTATCCTGTGGAGTACCCATAATATCATTGGCAATGAATATTACAATAGCCCTGCACTGATGCGGATCAAAAATGCGTTTTGCATAAACAACAAAATCGCTCAGTTTTGCTCCGCCATATCCGCGCTGAATAACAGGGTAGGGGGCCATTTCTTTTTCCAGAGTGGTCCACAGCCTTATACTTGAGCTTCCTGCGAAAAGAATAGCATTATCCGGATATTTTTCACTCTTATCGAGTTGTTCGAATTTCTGAATATCATTTTCCCATGCCTTAACCTCAGGCAGGGTTTGATACTTTTTGATGGGAGAACAGGAGAGGATAAGTACTGATAGCAGCAGAAATATATATCTGATCATATTGTTGAATTTAAATCTCAGTTTCAAAAATACATTTTAAATGTTAAATTTTAATAAAAATCACATTACGGAACGAACAGTCATTTTACATAAGGGGAATATAATTTACTTTACAAAAAAAAAGTTACGTTTGTAATAATTAAACTTTAATACCAACCTTTCATATAAACCCAATGGCAAAAAACCGGTTATTTTTAACAAAGCCACTTCCTCAGTTATTCAGTGAATCGAAGGAAACAGATGGTTTAAAGAGAACGCTTACATCTCTCAATCTTACCACTTTAGGAATAGGAGCCATTATCGGAGCTGGTATTTTTGTTCTGACTGGTCAGGCTGCAGCACAATATGCCGGCCCTGGCATTGTTTTATCATTTGTTATTTCAGGTATTGCCTGCGGATTTGCCGGCTTATGTTATGCCGAATTTGCTTCAATGATCCCTATTGCAGGAAGCGCCTATACTTACTCTTATGCAACACTGGGTGAATTTCTGGCCTGGATAATCGGATGGGATCTTATTCTTGAATACCTTTTTGCTGCATCAACAGTTGCCGTAGGCTGGTCTGGATATGTTGTGAGTTTTCTGAAAGACCTTCATATATTTATTCCACCTCAATATACAGGGGCCGTGGGGTCTGTGATGATAAACGTCCCTGATATGGGATGGAAGCCTCTTACCGAAACCTTTGCACACACACTGGCAGCATCAGGCGTTAATGTTGATTCGCTGGCTCATGTTACCTGTGTCATTAATCTGCCTGCCATGTTTATTGTGGCTCTCCTTACAACTCTGCTGGTAATTGGTATAAAGGAGTCTGCTAACTTCAATAACATAATGGTTATAACAAAAGTTTCTGTTATCATCTTATTTATAGCTATCGGAGTTATGTTTGTTAAAACAGCTAACTGGCATCCTTTTATTCCTGCCAATAAAGTTGAATCTACACCTATTGCTTTCTATGGTTCATTCTGGGGCTGGCTGAAAGCTTACAGTCATGAATTCGGGAAGTTCGGGATAAGCGGAGTTCTGAGAGGTGCAGGCGTTATCTTCTTTGCATATATAGGTTTTGATGCAGTTTCAACTGCAGCACAGGAGGCTAAAAACCCTCAGCGCGACATGCCGGTTGGTATTCTTGGTTCGTTAGGTATCTCTACAATTTTATATATTCTTGTTGCAATTGTACTTACAGGAATTGTAAGTTATACAACTCTTAATGTGGCGGACCCTGTCGCTGTTGGCGTTGATGCAATGGGAAAAGGGATGTTCTGGCTCAGACCGATTGTCAAGATTGCTGCCATAGCCGGATTAAGTTCAGTAATACTTGTTATGCTTCTTGGACAGCCAAGAATCTTTTACTCAATGTCAAAAGACGGATTATTGCCGCCTGTGTTTTCCAAGGTTCATCCAAGGTTCAAGACACCATATGTAAGTACAATCATTACTGGTACTGTTGCAATGATTATTGCCGGGATTCTTCCGATAAGTATTCTGGGTGAATTGGTTTCAATAGGCACTCTTCTTGCCTTTATTATAGTTTGTCTAAGCGTTCTGGTCTTACGAAAATCAAAGCCAAATATTGAGCGTCCTTTTAAGACACCATGGGTACCTGTGGTTCCAATTCTTGGTGCTTCATTTTGTGTTTTAATGATGTTATCTTTACCACTCGATACATGGATAAGACTTATTGTATGGATGGCTATCGGATTCGCAATCTATTTCTTCTATGGGATCAAGCACAGTAAGCTGAGACAAAATACACCGGAGGAAAAATAAGGTTAAGGCTAAGGTTGAGGTTGAGGTTGAGGTTGAGTGATCTTAACCTTTACCTTAACCTTAACCTTATAGATCATCTGAGAATATTGAATTAGGCAAATCTCTTAGGTTATACCTCGATGCCATGGCTTCTCCATAAGCTCCTGCAGAACGAATAGAAATAATATCGCCGCGCTTGGTCTCAGGCAGTTCAATGAATTTTGCAAAGGTGTCCGACGATTCACAGATTGGTCCTACAACATCATATCTTATTATCTTTCCCTGAGATGACAGGTTTTCTATTTTATGATGGGCCTGATAGAGAGCTGGTCTGATAAGGTCGGTCATGCCGGCATCAATGATGGCAAATTGTGTATTACTTCCGTTTTTGATAAAAAGAACTCTTGATATAAGACTACCACATTGTCCTATTATTGAACGACCCGGTTCCATGTGAAGGATTTGATTTGGCAGTACGTCTATAAACTCATTCAGTAATGAAAAATATTCCTGAAATCCTGGGTTATTATCAGGATTTTCATAGTCTATTCCTAACCCTCCTCCAACGTTAATAATCTCTAAATCAATGTTGTGTATAACAAACCATTGTTGTAATTCATTAATCTTCAGGCATAGACTTTTAAATACAGGCAGGCTGGTAATCTGAGAGCCGATATGAAAATGCATTCCGAGCAGTCTTATGTTTTTTTGTCCGGATATTATTTTCACTACTTCTTCAATCTCCCATGTATTTATTCCAAACTTGCTCTCCTCAATACCAGTTGTAATATATTTATGTGTATGAGCATCGATATACGGATTAATCCTTAAGGCAATCTGTGCTACTTTATTCTGCTGTGAAGCCAGTTGATTAATAACCTCAATTTCGGGAATAGATTCGCAGTTGAAACAATAGATTCCTGCTTTAATAGCTGCCACAATATCCTTGTCCGTTTTTCCAACACCTGCAAATACTACATCGGATGGACTGAATCCTGCATTTATTGCCGCAGTTACTTCATTCCCGCTGACGCAATCTGCACCAAACCCATAAGATGAAATAATTTTTAAAAGCCTGTGATTATGATTGGCTTTTACTGCATAATGAACCTTATATCCCAATTTTTCAGACTCTTTCTTAACCACATCAAGAGTTGATCTTAGAATATCAAGATCATAATAGTAAAACGGAGTTGGAATATCCCTGAATTTTTCTAATGTTTTAGCGCTTATCATATCTCTAGTTAAAAAGGTGTTTACTGAGTAGTTTTAATGCTTCAATTTTGTTGGTTGTATCGATAAGCAGTGACAAACTGTTCTGACTTCCTCCATAAGATATCATTTTAAGCGGAATAGTGTTCAATGCTTCGAATATTTCAGGTGCTGACCCTGTTCTATCTATGCGGAAGTCACCAACAATACATATAATTGTTTGGTTTATTTCAATTTCCACATGCCCCAGTTCCTTCAAATCTTTGGCAATCTGATTGATATACTCAGAATTATCGATTGTAATTGAAACTGCTACCTCCGAGGTTGTAATCATGTCAATAGGTGTCCTGTAAGCCTCAAATATTTCAAATACTTTTCTCAGGAATCCGTAAGCCATGAGCATCCTGTCAGATCTTATCCGGATTACTGAGATTCCATCTTTGGCGGCAACTGCTTTATAATCCTGCAGAATGCTGTTTGAAGTAATCAGGGTACCTGGATCTTCAGGTTCCATGGTGTTTTTTAGTCTTACCGGAATATTAGTTTCCCTGGCAGGGTTTACACTTGAAGGGTGCAGTATTTTAGCGCCGAAATAAGCCAGCTCGGCGGCTTCGTCAAATGATAGTTCCCTGATAACTTTTGTATCTTCAACAAATCTTGGGTCGTTATCATGAAAGCCGTTAATGTCGGTCCATATCTGAATCTCCGATGCGCTGATAGCTGCTCCGATTATAGATGCTGTAAAATCGCTACCACCTCGCTTCAGATTATCAATCTCACCATAAGCGTTTCTGCATATAAAACCCTGAGTAATAATAATATTTTCTGAGATGTGTTTTTCAAGTTCTCTTTTGATATTTTCTTTAATATAGAATGAATCTGGCTCTCCATCCTTATCGACACGCATGAAATTTAAAGCCGGAAGAAGAACCGACCTGATATTTCTTTCTTCAAGGAGAAGTTGGAACAATGAAGTAGACATAAGTTCCCCCTGTGCCAGAATTGCCTTTTCATGGAGCTTGGTAAATTCCTTTAATGTAAAACTCCTAATTTGTTCAAAATGTGAATCAATAAGTTCATGGCCTGCTTTTTTGAAAGTTTCAGTGCTGTAAAGTTCTTCTACTACCTTCTCATATTTTGATTTAAGAGTATCATTCCTGGCTGATGCCTCATTTACATTGCCGGCATAGAGCAAGCCTGTTATCTCTACCAGGCTATTGGTTGTTCCCGACATGGCAGACAAAACAACAATTTTTCTTTCATTGTCATTTATTAATGGTATCAGCGCTCTCATCCTGTCTGGATTTCCCACTGAGGTCCCTCCGAATTTCATTATTTTCATAACAGCAGTTTACTTAATAAAAAAACCTGCATATTTTTTTTGCAGGTCTATATTATCTATTATCATCAATTAAATTCACAAAAAGATAAATCAGGCCTTAGAGACAGATGCTTAATACACCTTAACAGCTTTTTTATCTGTTTGTTCATATTTTTATAATCAGTGAGCAAAAGTAGACTTTTAATTAATAGATCATAAAATATCGGAATATTTTTATTAACAGGGGCGTAAGGCATGAGGCGTGAGGCGTGAGGTATAGCGACCCACGCCTCACACCTGAAGATTTTCCTATCTTTTTTCATTATTTTCATTTTTATTTTTACTTTTGCACCCGCTGTGAAGAGTATTTGATCAGCACGTTCTTTTTTTCAGACGCTGGCCCAGATGGCGAAATTGGTAGACGCGCTAGTTTCAGGGACTAGTGTCAGTAATGATGTGCAGGTTCGAGTCCTGTTCTGGGCACAACCCATCTCGCCCAGATGGTGAAATTGGTAGACACGCCAGCTTGAGGGGCTGGTGCTCGCAAGGGTGTGCAAGTTCGAGTCTTGTTCTGGGCACTTAATACCAGATTGTAGTTTTACAGTCTGGTTTTTTGTCTTTAATCCATTAGCCATTACGCTTTTACTCTATTGTACCTATCGCCTGAAAATTATTTAGAATTTTTCTGTCATTTATTCAAATATATAACTATCTTTATCGTTATTAGGTCGTGCTGTTGATTCTGTTACCCGTGAGAGATTTATTGTTTAAGGTTATTTGTTAAAGTATTTACTGACTTTTCATTTTCATATAACTGTTTTATGCATAATTCTTTGCTTTATATTTTGATTTCCATTTTTTTTCTGACAGGATGTTCAGGTAAGCCAACAAATATTATTACATATAACCTGAAACATACCGACTACCTTGAAACAATTGATGCAACAGGTACAATCCAGGCAGTAAACAAATTAATGCTTCTTTCGCCCAGAATAAATTTTTCAGGAGTAACTGTGGCCCATCTCGCCAGGGAAGGGACTCATGTTTTAAAAGGAGACACTGTCTGTATTCTGGATTGTCCCGAACTCAGTTATTATTTAGATATGTTCAACAGCGACCTTGAAAAAATGGAAGCTGATCAGAAAAAGCTCGTCGCTGACAATGCAATGGAACTTGCAATGTTAACCGCCCAGATTGAGACTAATAATGCCCAACTCGCAATAAGTCAGCTCGATTCTATTCAGATGAAATTTGCTACTCCGGTTAAGAAGCAATTGCTCGGACTTGAAATGGAAAAAGTAGGTATCGAAAAAAAGAAGCTTCAGAAAAAACTTGCAGCCCAGAAGCTGATCGATAATTCAGAGCTCAGTCAGATCAGGTCGCGTATTATGATGCAGAAAAACAGGATCCAGATGTATGTGACTCAGAAGAATTCTCTGAAACTTGTGGCTCCATGCGATGGTGTTGTCATGCATTACGAATCGCCTCTGATGTTCTTTATGGGGAACGGCGTTGGAACACGGGGAGGAAAGATCGAGGAAAAAAGCAGTGTATGGAGTAATATGCCTTTACTTCAGTTTCCCGATATGAAGGAGATGCAGGTATCTGTTGAAGTGCCTGAAGCTGATTACAAACGCATCAGGGAGAATCAGAAAGTGCAGATAAATGTTGAAGCTGCAACAAATCTTATTACAACTGGTAAAATAAAACGAAAAACACTTGCCGGAAAGGGTGCAGGCGAAGGTTCCGCACTTAAAACTTATGAAGTAATTATCAGTGTGGATAGCCGTCATAATGAAATGAAACCCGGACTTAGTGCCCAATGTCGTATTATTGTTGATGAAGTGAAAGATACTATTGTAGTGCCGGCAGCAGCAATATTTCAGAGAGATAGTTCAAAAATCGTTTATGTTGCTGAAGGTGATATTTTTATTCCAGTCATTATCGAAACCGGATTATCAAACATGTCGAGGAGCATCATCTCAAAAGGTCTTGATGGTAATGAGAAAATCGCCATGACTGAACCACCTTATAATATGATGAGGAAGGAAGTGAAATCAAAACCAGATGTAAAAAATCGTCCATCAATTATTCAACGGGATTCTGTATTAAAAGATTCAACGATTCATAAATAAAGTATTGCGAGTATCAGGAATGAATATTAATTGAAATGGAAATAAATCAAAACGCCAAAATAGGAGAGGGAGATCCCTCGCTAACGCTCGGAATCTCACAATCAATTATTCTGAAATTATTATCGATAACCGATACTCATATAAAATAAAATCAAATAGGAATGAACAAAACAATTATTATCCTGATGTGCCTTGGACTAATTGGATGCAAACAAAAAGTAGTTCAGGAAGTGCAGTCTACCTTTGTAAAGAAGGGAACATTTACCGAAGAACTGACCGAAGAGGGAAATGTGAAAGCCGTTAATTCGATTAGTTTAAGTGCTCCTAATATCTCTTACCGGTATGGCAATCTGAAAATCACAAATATGGCTGGTGACGGAAAAGAGGTTCAAAAGGGAGATACAGTGATTATTTTTGATCCTTCCGAAATTAAGAAAGCAATTATAACTTCTCAGCAACAGCTTGAAATTGCCAATGCTGAATTCGAGAAACTAAAAGCAACCCAGCAATCAGAAATTGAAGATCTTGAATCGGATATGGAAATCTCCCGAATCTCCCAGGAAATTTCAAAGATCAACTTTGAACAGGCTGTATATGAGTCGGATGTTACAAAGAAAGAGATAAACCTTAAACTCGAAACGGCTAATATTGCTCTATCTAGAGTAAAGGAACAGATAGAAAACAAGAAAAAGATTCAGCAGGAAGATTTGTTCCAGAAAACCTTAAATATTAAACAATTATCTGCTGCTTTGGATGATGCAACGAGATCAGTTAACAGCCTTTTTGTTGTTAGTCCAACCCCAGGAATCGCTATAATAAAAGATAACTGGATGACAAGTCAAAAATGGCAGGCAGGCGATCAGCCCTATTCCGGTACTGCATTAATTGAATTGCCCGATCTTAATGAGATGATGGCAGAAGTAAAAATTAATGAGGTGGATATAACAAAAATCATACCTGGTCTTAAAGTCCTGATTAAACCGGATGCTTATTCAGATACAACTTATTCAGGTGAAGTTATTGCTGTTGCAAACCTGGCACAGAATAAGGACTCAAAATCCAAGATCAAAATTTTCCCTGTGCAAATTAAGATAACCGGCAAATCACGGAATCTGTTACCCGGTCTGACCGTCAGCTGTAAAATAATTATTAAAGAGTTGTCTGACGTGTTGTACATTCCTCTTGAGGCTATTTTTAAAGATCAGGTAAACGACTTTGTGTACGTAAAAAGCGGATCTGGTTTTGAACGCAAAGATGTGAAAATCGGCTCAGTCAATACCGATTTTGCGATTATTACAGATGGTTTGTCAGAGAATGAAGAATTAGCATTGGCAGATCCATTCTTGAATAAGGAGGCAGATAAAAGTAAAACGAAAGGTAAGTAAGAACACAATGAATAGAATCAATGAGTCAGATCAAATCCCACAAGGCTTAGTCAAAGCCGGAAAGATTTTATTTTTACTGTTTTTAACCATTATCACAATTTCATGTTCGAAAGGTATAAAAGGTGAATTTACAGTAATTACAGGACCATTCAAACAGTCGATAGTTGAAGCCGGTACGCTGGAAGCGGTCCATGCTTCCTATATAATGATGCCATCTATAAGCTATCAGTATGGTTACCAGTTTAAGTTGATTGGTCTTGCGGAACATGGAAAATTTATTCATAGAAAAGATTCTGTTATCAAGCTCGATCCTTCATCAATTTACAAATACATACTTGAAGGTCAGGATAAACTTGAAATCGAAAAGGCAGCAGCAAAAAAACAGGTAGTTCAGAGTGAAAACAATATACAGGAACTCGAAGCTTCGTTAAAAAGTGAACAGGCTTCATACGATCTTAAAAAACTTGAACTGGAACGAAGCAAGTTTGATACAGATGTTAAAAAGAAGATCAAAGAGCTTGAATTTCAGCAAGCTACAATAACGTTAAATAAGGTAAGAAAAAATCTTGCACTTAAGCCAAAACTCGAAAATTATGATTATAAAATCCAAAGAATAAAAGTGATCCAGCGCGAATCTGATTTGAAAAATGCAAACGAGGCATTGAAGAAGTTACTTATCGCTTCTCCAACTGATGGCATATTCCAGGTTTCCATGAATATTTTCACCCAAAATCCGCAGAACTGGAGAGTAGGCGATTCTCCATATCAGGGACAGATGATTGCCAGTATTCCTGATTTGTCAAAAATGAAAGCAAATACCTATGTTAACGAAGCTGAAATTAATCTGATAAGGCCGGGAATGGAAGTAATTGTAAGGCTTGATGCACTTCCTTCAGTTCCATTTAAAGGCCATATAACCGATATCAGTAAAATCTGCTTTGCCAGAGATAAGGAGAAAGTTTTTAATGTTGTGGTTGAAATAGCTGATTCAGATTTACGGCTGAAACCAGGCATGACTGTTAATTGTGAGTATATACTTTATGAAACAGATAAAGACATCTTTGTGCCAAATAGTTGTCTTCTAAAAGAAAAAGGACATTCATATATTTTTCTGAAGAAAGGAGGTTCTGTAAGCAAGCTTGAAGTCAAATCAGGTGCAGCGAACAGCCATCATACAATTATAAAAGGAGATGTGAATCCCGGGCAGAAACTAGTTCCATTCAGTGATGTTCTAAAATCTAAAAACCTTTAAGCTATGCAGTTTGCAGAAAATATTAACATTGCCCGATTGGGACTCATCGATCATAAATTCCGTTCATTCCTCACAATGCTTGGGATTATTTTTGGTACGGCATCCGTTATTGCAATGGTATCGATTGGAGAGGGTGCCAAGAAGCAAGCAATAGCAAAGTATCAGGACCTTGGAATCAGTAATATTATTATACGCGATAAAGATCTGACTGATAAAGAACTTGAGGAGGTACGGATGAAATTCTCCCAGGGACTTTCCCTGAAAGATGCAGAGGTAATCAGGGAAATTGTTCCGGGAGTTTCAGATGTTGCTCCCCAGTCGGAAGCGAAACTTGATGCAAAATATGCTGATAAATCATCGAAAGCTACTGTAATTGGGATTACTCCATCAATACTTAATATCCTTAATTTTAAAACTGATAAAGGGGTGTTTATCAATGATGACCATTACAACCGGCAACTTAAAGTCTGCATCCTCGGGTCAAATATTGCCCGTGAATTATTTGGTTATGAAAATCCAATTGAACAGAATGTAAAGCTTGGAGACCAATGGTTCGAGGTGGTTGGAATAATGCAAAATAAAGCCCTTTTTACTGAGACAATAGGCGAGCTGGCTGCACGTGATCTGAATAACGATGTCTATATTCCTCTGTCAACTTTTAATAAACGAATCCCAAAGGAGAATCCATCCTCAAGCGCAGTAAAACAATTAACAGTCAAACTTGAAAATTCTGACCGGATTGTTGAGTCGGCTGCGGTTATCAGAAGCATTTTAACCAGGCATCATTTCAATAATAATGATTTTAGCATTATAGTCCCTTTTGAATTACTGAAACAGGAGGAGAAAGAGCGTAGGATATATAACCTTTTGCTGGCTTCAATTGCTGCAATTTCTTTGATAGTGGGAGGGATAGGTATCATGAATATAATGCTGGCCTCTGTTCTGGAACGCACAAATGAAATAGGAATCCGCAGGGCAATCGGAGGAAAAAGATCAGACATTATGAGTCAGTTTGTTACAGAAGCTGTTGTTCTTAGTATATCAGGCGGAATAATAGGTGTTATACTCGGGGTTTCTTTTTCTCTGGGTATCTCACTTGCAACAGATGTGAAGACCAGTATCACATTATATTCAATAATTATTGCATTCGGTTTTTCTGTAATTGTTGGAATCGGTTTTGGATACCTGCCGGCAAAAAATGCTTCAAATCTTAGTCCGATTGAGTCAATCCGGCATGATTAAGCTAAACTACTAAAGAATAAACTACAACTAAAAGATATTCCAATGAACCTTTTAAAAAAATCCGCTTTATCATTTTTACTATCTGTCTCATTCTTATCAATGGTTTCAGCTCAGCAGATTTACAACCTCGATCTGGAATCAAGCATCGGGTTAGCAAAAGAGAAAAGCAAAACCATGCTTATCCTTCAACAGAGTCTTAAAAAGGCTTCATACGATCTTAAAGCTGTAACAAGCAGTTTTAAAACCCATGTTGATCTCGATTTTGTGCTTCCTCAATATACTGAAACAATCAGGCAGTTTGAAGATAGTGCAGGGATATCTTTTTATCCGGTACGTCAGAATATTATTAACAGCTACCTCACAATAAACCAGCCTTTACCTACCGATGGCTCCCTTTTCATTCGTTCAGGGGTTCAGAGTTTTGCTGACTATTATGGTCATAACAGGAACGCTCAGGTTTCTTCAAGTATTGGATTCCGGCAACCAATTGAAGCTTTCTTCGGTTATAACCAGATCCGTCTCGGATATAAACAGGCTAAACTAGCCTACGAGCTATCTTTAAAACAGTTGAAACGTGCGGAACTTGACCTGGTATACGATGTTAGTCAGACGTTTTTCACCTTACTATCATACCATGAACGTTTAAACATTGCGGAGCAGAGTAAAATCAAGCAACAGGAGGCATTTGAGATTGCAAGGAATAAGTATAATGCCGGACTTATTCGTGAAGTGGAATCATTGCAGATGGAGGTAGATCTTAGCGAGTCAATAAATAATTTCGACATTGCAAGAGTCGACTACCTGTCTCAGATAGATCTCTTTAAAGAACGATTGGGAATAAATCTTACCGATAGCGTAGTAATAAAAAGTGACCTTGGCTATAACCAGGTACTTGTGGATGGAGAAAAAGCAGTAGGTCTTGCACTGGAAAACCGTTTGGAACTGAGAGAAAATGAGATACAGATTGAACTTGCACAGATGGAGATTAAAAAAAGGAAGGCTGAAGGGAGGATTAATGGCGATATCCTGTTGAACTATAATTTTATAGGTGTGAATCAGAGCTCTTTGTCAGTTCCTCTTGGAACTGCCATTAATAACACATGGCAAAACCTGGCTAACAGACCCGGCAGCTTTGGTGTTGGACTTACTGTTAATATCCCTATTATTGACTGGGGTGAAAACAGGGCCAAAGTTCATGGAGCGCAAGCCACTCTTGCTCAAAACCAGATCACTTTGGATGCTGAGAAAGTTACAATAGAACGCGATATCCGCGCAACTGTAAGCCATCTGCAAAGCAGTCTTAAACGACTACAATTGCTTGAGAAAAACGTTGTAGTAGCAGAAAAAAGTTTTGAAATTTCGCATCAGCGTTATGTTAACGGAGATATCGACAGCCAGGCCATGGCTCTCGAACGTGAAAGATTAAACAATGCCTATATCTCCAGGCTTGATTCATTTATTAATTATAAACTCCTTCTATCTGATCTTATGCGAAAAACTTTTTTCGATTTTGAAAAGAACATCTCAATGATAGATAAGTAAATTCTAAGATTTTTACATTTTTGTAGAATGATTGATCATCAGGCAGAATTGCGAAGATGTTCATTTGAACAGGTTGATAATGTTCTCATTTTCAGAGTACAGATTACATAATTTTATTCCGTGTTTTCTCCGTGCTATTCCGTGTTACCCGTGCTTAATAATATTATTTCAAGTATTTTCGTATTTTGCTCTTTTATTAAAATTCAATATGAGTATCCGGAATGAATAATAATTGAATTGGAATTAAATCAAAATATCAAAATAGGTTAGGGGGATTCCTCGCTGGCGCTCGGAATGACAAAGCGAGGTTGTTGTATAAGGTGAAAGCAGAGGCGATTCGCTCAGCGAATCGCCTCTGCTTTCACCAATGCCACATAAAATACTGTCATTCCGAGCGTTAGCGAGGAATCCCATAATCAATTGTTTAAAGATTATTATTGATAACCGATACTCATTAAATTCAATAATTATATATGATAAAAACAGGTATTTTTCTTCTTGTAATTCAGGCTCTTTTATTTAATAGTTATCAAAAATCAGATCAGAAGGCTGGAGACAAAATATTTCCTGAACTGAAGTGGGTCAATGATGTTGGTGCCAGAAAAGTACCTGAAAAGACGAGAGTTTTCAGGGTAAACGATTTTGGCGCAGTGAATGATGGAAAAACCCTGAACACAAAAGCTATTCAGAAAGCGATAGATAAATGTTCAGGGAGAGGGGGAGGTGTTGTAACCTTTGATACAGGAGCATATCTTACCGGTTCTTTGTTTGTAAAGAAAGGAGTCAACCTGGTGATTGGGAAAAAAGTTATACTTCTCGGAAGCCAGAATCTGGACGACTATCCTGAGATTAATACCAGAATTGCAGGTGTTGAGATGAAATGGCCCGCAGCTTTACTTAATGCTCTCAACCAAAAGAATGTTGCAATAACAGGAGAAGGTATAGTGCATGCTCAAGGGAAACCTTTCTGGGAAAAGTACTGGAAGATGCGTACGGAATATGAAAAGAAAGGACTCCGCTGGATTGTGGACTATGATTGTAAAAGACCGCGTACTCTCCTGGTTTCAGGTTCAACTGATGTAACAATAAAGGGCATTACACTAAAGCAGGCAGGATTCTGGACAGTGCAATTGCTATATTCAAAATATGTCACAGTAGATGGAATCACAATTCAGAATAATGTTGATGGGAGCGGACCAAGCACCGACGGAATAGATATTGATTCCTCCTCATGGATACTGGTTCAGAATTGCGATATAGACTGTAACGATGATGATTTTTGTCTTAAAGCAGGTCGAGATGCTGATGGACTGAGAGTTAACCGTCCCACTGAGTATGTTGTAATACACGATTGTATTGCCCGTAAAGGGGCCGGACTAATTACCTGTGGCAGCGAGACATCTGGTGGTATACGTAACGTATTGGCTTATAATCTGATAGCAAATGGAACAACTAACTGTATAAATTTTAAATCAGCAATAACCCGTGGCGGAACAGTCGAGAACATATATGTTCATGATATTCAGATGAATAATGTGGGTACAATGCTCCGGGCTACAATGGACTGGAACCCTTCCTACAGCTATTCCACACTTCCAAAAGAGTATTCAATGGATAAAATACCCAATCACTGGAAGGTTATGCTTAAGCAGGTTCCGCCTGAAAAGGGAACACCTCACTTTAAAAATGTACACCTCACAGGTATGAAAGGAACAGTTCGGGGCGCAGCTGTTTCCATATCAGGAATGAAGGAATCGCCCATTGAAAACTATTTCCTGACAGATGTAGATGTGGAGTCCAGAACCCCGGGTGATATCTCTTTTGCAAAGGGATGGAAATTAGTAAATGTTTCAATTAAAACTACAAACGGAGGAACCCTGAATTTCCAGAACACTTCAGATATGGAGGGAGATGTGCCGGCAAGTAGTACAAAATAAAAGAACAATTGAACAATAGAAATCAAAATGCACCGTCATTGCGAGTCCCAATACATTTTTGCCCGCCAAGTCCTATGTCTACTTCCTGCTGAACCCCGGGGGATCCCTCACTTCGTTCGGGATGACAATTTGGTTTTGATCAAGAAGGTTAGCGGTGAGAATTTTACCGGTAAAATTCTCACCGCTAACCTTCTAATCTCACACGGGAAGTGTGTCATCCCGAACGAAGTGAGGGATCTTTCAGGGCTCATAATGAATACTTTACATAATGTTGTCATTAGTAGTAGTAGTAGCCTGCGACGAAGCAATCCCTTTTCTACTTCTTTATCGAATCATAAATTGCCTGAAGTATCTCAGACCTTATATTCAGATCTGATACGAGGTTATTATTCCTCGTTGGATAGACTCTGTTGCATAAGAAAACATACGAAATTTCCGAAACCGGATCTACCCAGACAAATGTGCCGGTATATCCGGAGTGACCAAAACTTTGAGGTGAAGCGCTTCTTGTAGGATAAGTGTCTTTTTGCGCAAGTTCAGAGTTATTTAGTAGTGGTTTATCGAAACCGAGACCTCTCCTGTTTTTATTTTCCGGAAACTGAACCTTTGTATAATCTTCCATGACATTTCTTCCAATCAGCTGTTCCCCTCCATATTCTCCCATTCTGCGATAGAGCTCCATAAGTTTCAAAAGGTCGTTTGCTGTTGCGAATAGTCCAGCATGACCTGATATTCCACCTAACATAGCAGCACCTTCATCGTGAACAGTTCCATGCAAAAGCTGTTTTCTGAAAAGAGAATCATATTCAGTGGGAACAATTCTGCTTAACGGATATTTCAGATACGGATTAAACCCGATATCAAAAGCGCCGATCTTCTTAAAGATGCTGTCTGTTACAAAATTATACCACTTCTGTCCGGTTAAATTTTCAATAATTTCTGGTGCAATGATGAAGGTGAGATCAGAGTAAACATATTTCTTTTCACCCAAAGGACTCTTTTTTATCTCATTAAACATTTTTTTCCTGTAATTCTTATAGATATATAGTCCTTGTGCAACTTCAATTGGATATTTCTTTGTTAATTGATAATCAAATGTATTGCGTTTGAATTTCTTATCTTTATTAATTGTCTCTTTCCAGAATGGGATAAATGGTGTTAGTCCGGCCTGATGGGTAAGAAAATCTCTCATCCCGATATTTCCCTTATTCGTTTTTCTGAAATCAGGAAGATAAAACCCCAGAGTTTTGTCAGGAGAGAACTTTCCTTCGGTATTCAGAAGCATTAATCCGGCCAGAGTGGATGATATTTTTGTGACGGATGCAAGATCATATAAATCATCCTCATCGACTGCAATACGGTCATCATAGGTTTGATATCCATAAGCTTTATGGAAAATTACAACTCCTTTCCTTGCTGCAATTACCACACACCCTGGGAACGCCTTATTTGTAAGTCCCAAATTTACTAACGAGTCAATCTTTGTATTAAGTACATCTGATAACATCCCTACACTTTCAGGTAAGCCATATTGAAGCCTGATATTCCCGGTGGTTGAAATCCCAAAATTATAAGGCCATTTTTCATTTATCGTTACCGGAAGGGATCCCTGAGCGCCTATGCCTCCGAAGATGAGTTGTGATGCGAGGTCCTGTGTGAATTCATTCTCCTGGTAGGCCACTATAACTCCTTCTGTATTCTGAATGGAATTAATTCCGGCAAGTGCATGCGGATTGCCAAAATAGGTCAGGATGCATTTATTTCCTGAGTTGAGTTTGATGAGGAAACTGTCAAGCTCAGGAGGAATGCCAAAATTTAATGCAGGTCTCTGGTCAGTATTAAAGACACCTGCAATTACAAGATCATACTTTTTTAATTTTAGGAGAACAGAATTTACTTTTTTCTTATTAAGTGTATCAATGAAATAGTTATCGGCTTTGATATATCTTGAAATTCCTGATTGATAACCGGTAACTGACATCGAATTAATGGCAAGTGTTGCTATTTTAAGGTTTCCCAGGTTCCTGACCGGGATACAATTTTCTTTATTATTCAATACTGTAAGAGCATTTGAATAAAGCTCACGGATTAATGCCTCACAGGCAGGAACTGAGAGCTCCTTATTTATGTTTTCAGATTTAATGAATGATGATTTATTTAATCCGGCCCAATATTTTGCAGCCAATACTTTACGACATTTTTCGTTGATCGATTCTTTAGAAATATCCCCTTTATTAATCCTGTCCATAATCGTCAGTATTGTTTTCTCCGGGTCTGTTACATATTCAAGAACATCCATTCCGGCTTTTAACGACATCCATTCAGCTTCACCCGGTATAGTATACTTTGTAATACCTCCCATATTCATGGCATCGGAGAGTATGAGTCCTTTGAATGCCAGTTCATTTTTCAGAAGTAATGTGAGTACAGGATATGAAACTGTTGTTGGCAGGAATTTATTGGAATCGAGGGCTGGTACCCACAGATGTCCTGGCATTATTCCGGTAATTCCATTGTTAATCAGTGATTTAAAAGGTACTAATTCAACTGAATCAAGCCGTTCCCTGGATTGTCTGATTACAGGCAGATTAAAATGAGAATCAACCTCTGTATCACCATGACCGGGAAAGTGTTTGGCTACTGAAATAATTCCATTATCCTGCAGCCCTTTCATATACATAAGTGTTTTGAGACTTACATTATCCTGATTTTCTCCGAACGATCTGAAATTTATAACAGGGTTTTCAGGGTTATTATCAACATCAGCAACAGGTGCCAGGTTGATCTGAATACCAGCTCTTTTAAACTGAAATGCTACCTCTTTCCCCATTTCGTAGATAAGAGAATCATTTTTTACAGCGCCAAGTGTCATCTGAAACGGGAACTTTACAATATTCTCCAATCTCATCCCGATGCCATATTCTCCATCTGTCACAATCATTAAAGGGACTTTCGAAATATTCTGAAAGTAATTTATCATTTCTGCCTGTTTAGGAGCATTATTCTGGAAAAAAATTACCCCTCCGATACCCGTTTTCTTAATAAGTTCACTTAAATAAACTTCATGGCTTATATCCCTGTTTGAGAATGCTGCCACCCAGATTAACTGAGCCACTCTTTTTTCAATGGTGAGTGATTTCATTACCGAATCTACCCATGGATGGTTCAGATATTTTAGAAACGGAGGGTCAATACTTTGTGAAGTTGCATTAAGAGTAATTATCCCCAGAATAGTATTGAGGACAAATCTTTGAATGGTTTTATTCATCGGATTCTGAGATTAAAATACCGGAGAGGGTTTCTCAGGTTTTAAAGTATTTATTGTAGATCTCCATATTTCTGTCCAGAAGCGCTACTGAAACCTCATAAGCCTTCTTACTGTCCTTCGATTTTAATGCGCTTATCAATTCTCCCTGGTACTTAAGGGTATATTCCTTTTCCCCTTCTATATTTCCGTAAATCAGATTCCTCATTCTGGGCAGGAGTGAATACACAGGTTCCATACTAATAATGACAATAGGATTGGCAGTAGATTTCGACAGATTCATATGAAACCTGTTTATTAAATCGACTTCCAGCTGTGTATTATCTGGATTGCATTTTTCAAGATCCTTCTGGTTTTTCTGAAGTATCTTAATATCTTCTTCATTTCTGTTCCTGGCTGCAAGGCGTGCAATTTCAGGTTCAAATAATCTTCGGACTTCAATTATCTGAAGGATCAGGTCTGAATTAAATCTCAGGTCGTAAAAGAGATGAAGGGAATTAATGGCATCCTCAATCTTAAGTTCCGTAATATAAATTCCGCTTCCTTTCCGGATATCGATAAGACCTCTTGCGCTTAACCGGCGCAGAGCTTCCCTTAGGGCGGTTCTGCTTACCGCAAATTGTGCACATAGTTCCTTTTCCGAAGACATTTTTGTACCCGGAAGTAGTTTCTTCTCACGGATCGCCTCTTCAACCTTACGTTCAATTTTCTGACTTAAAGTTAATCCGGTTCCAATTTTAGTGAATATATCAGCCATTAGATCTTATTATTAATTCTTTTTACTGGTAGTTTTCTTTGTAAAATTCGAGCGCCTTCTTCACAGACCCCTGTTGTATGAGTAAAATTCTTGCAGCTTCTCTCTGGATATTCAGTTCCTCAACAATCATTCTTGTTCCTCTTTCGATCAGCTTCTTATTTGTAAGTTGCATATTGACCATTTTATTCCCTTTTACCCTTCCAAGTTTAATCATTACTGTTGTGGTGATCATATTAAGTACCATTTTTTGTGCAGTGCCTGCTTTAAGCCTGGTACTTCCGGTTACAAATTCAGGTCCAACTACAACAACAATTGGGAACTCAGTTACTTCAACTAATTTGCCTCCCGGGTTACATGTAATACATCCTGTCAGAATCCCGCTTTCCCGGGCTTTTACGATTCCCCCGATCACATAAGGTGTTGTTCCTGAGGCAGCAATCCCTATTACAGTATCTTTAGTGTTTATATTGAAAATTTCAAGCTCTTTCCATGCTTTATTCGGATCATCTTCAGCCGATTCAACAGCCTTACGAAGAGCTACTTCCCCACCAGCAATAAGTCCGATCACCAGGTTGTCAGGGACCCCAAAAGTAGGAGGCACCTCAGATGCATCGAGTACTCCCAATCTTCCGCTGGTACCTGCACCAAGATAAAAAATTCGTCCTCCTTTCTGCATTCTCTTAACGATTCTGTTTATAAACTCTTCGATCTGGGGGATTGCAACTTTTACTGCTGCATGAACCTTTGAATCTTCCTGGTTTATGTTTGTAAGAAGCTCGTTCACTGTCATCTTATCAAGGTTATCAAAATTCGATGATGATTCGGTAATACTTAAATTCTGTTTATTATTGTCATGTTCGTTCATTTTGCACTTCTTATTTATTTGTCAGGTGATAGCTTATAAGATTTTCCATTGGTGATTGGGTAATAATACCTGGTTCAAGATCATGTTTTAATAGCAGATCAACAAGGAATGATTGGAAATTGTAAGCAATGCTTCCGGTAAAGTGTATTGGCAATTTCTTAGATTCAGGATACTGCAGAATATTCATTTTAATAAAATCATCAAAACTGGATGTTATAATATATTGTAATTCAGGAATATCAATATTTATAAGTAAAAATTTTGCAAACTGACCCAGAAACCTGTTGGGGAATGGTTTCATATAAACATTTTCAAGTATCTCGGCAGGTGTTAATTTATATGTATCAAAGAAGTGATTTATGACTGTCCGTGAAACCTGCTTTTTAAGTACTCCGCCAACCAGCTTTCTTCCTAGTACTGCTCCGCCGCCCTCATCACCCAGAATATAGCCCAGAGGAGATACATTTGCTGCTATAACTGAGCCATCGTAATAACATGAGTTTGACCCGGTACCTATAATGCAGGCTATTCCTGGTTCATTCTGGCAAAGGGAACGGGCAGCACCAAGTAAGTCGGTTCCGATAAAAATTTCATCTGCAGCAAAGAACCGGGTAAGTGACTCCTTAATGATATTGTTTTTTATGTCACTGTTGCAACCGGAACCATAGAAGTATATCTTTTTAAAAGAGGATCCGTAAAGGTTGCCTAATTCATTTTTAAGGAGATGAAATATTTCTTCCTGAGTTAAAAAATATGGATTTATGCCGGATGAGAATATTGAGTCCTCCGGAATTTCTCCATTAATTATTTTCCACTCAGTTTTTGTTGAACCGCTATCAGCTACAAGAATCATAGTTTTGTTAAATGTGGATGTTTTAATAACAGCTATTTTAAACAGGGTGAACGTAAATAGTTTTTAATAATATGCATACAAAAATAAAAATTATAAATTGAAAAAGGATGTTTTTTGTAAGATGTATGACAAATTTTAAAAAACTTTCTAATTTTGAGGTATTAAGTGTAAATTTCAATTCTAAAACTACAATTGATGATTAACCGTCATTCTAATCGAGTATTACTTCTTTTATTATTAACTATTATCGGATTTGAGAGTGGGTATTCACAGGTTAACCAACGGGTTTCAAGGAGGGTGGAAAAGAAGTTCAGGTTGTGGAAAAATCCCCTTCCTCAATTTCAGAATATCTCAAAAATTCATCTCGATTCTGTTTACGTTACTGTTAATCCGGATATACTTATCCTTAATTTTGCTCCGGGACTTTCATATTATCCAATCAGGGAAGATAGCTACAAACTGTTTACCAATTCAATTAAAGAGTCTCTTGGTCGAAGATTCAGAAATTATACGATAGATGTCAGAACTAATAATTATTCACTTGTTCAGCTTATTCCAAATTACTACAGAAAGGATATTCCTGTGGATACTTCACGTATACCTTTATTAAAGAAGGATAGACCTGTTCTCATAAAAAAGGTAAACGCCTTCGAACCATCATATGGTCTGGCAGGAAACTCAATCGCTCTCTGGCATAGTCATGGGTATTATTTTGAAATGAATCTCGACCGTTGGGAATGGCAACGCGCACGACTTTTTGGTACGGTGGAGGATATTTCGGTTATGGGATATGTACTTCCGTATCTTACAAGAATGCTGGAAAATGCCGGAGCTGGTGTTTTTCTGCCTCGCGAACGTGATACCCAGAGACATGAAGTAATAGTTGATAATGACAAATCCACAGGAAACTCAGAAGTTGTATTACACCTTACTAACAGAGTAGTGAAAACCAGTGCAGGTTTTCTTTTGACAGATACTCTGTTCCCCGGTTACAACCCGTTCAGGCATGGTACTTCAATTCAGGTTCAGACTGATTCGGCTGTTTATATACCTGAAATACCCGAAAAGGGCTCGTACGCTGTCTATATCTCTTATCCTAACTATTCAGATAATAGTAAATCAGTTCATTATATTGTATCCCATTCAGGCGGAAGAACTGAATATATTGTTAACCAGTCTATCGGAGGTGAAACATGGCTATACCTTGGTACATTTGATTTTGACAAAGGAAAAAACATCGATAGTGGTTCAGTCACGGTTAAATGTACATCAGGCAGGAATGAGTTTTTCTCACTCGACGCGATTAGATTTGGAGGAGGAATGGGTAATGTTGCCAGAATACCCTCTGCAGAAATAATTAAGAATCAACTTTCGGTAAGTGCAAATCTGTCTGGTCCTGTGAAGAAGGATATTACTGATAGAACATATTTTACCTGGAAAATAAGTGGCAAACCAAGATATCTTGAAGCAGCCAGATATTATCTGCAATATGCCGGAATGCCTGACAGCCTTGTTTATAGTCCGAATAATTACAGGAATGATTATAACGATGACTACCAGTCTCGTGGTGCCTGGGTGAATTATCTGATGGGAAATCCTGAAGGTTCTCCCGAAAATCCGTTGATTGAGGGTCTGGGAATACCAATCGATCTCTCCCTGGGATTTCATTCTGATGCCGGAATCACTCCCGGAGATTCTGTAATCGGAACTCTCGGAATTTATTCAACAGATGCCGGAAAAGGATTGTTTCCTGATGGTAAATCAAGGCTGGCAAGCAGAGACCTGTCTGACATTATACAGACTCAGATAGTGGATGATATCAGAGCAAAATTTAATCCTTCATGGACACGGAGAGGCCTCTGGGACAGGCCGTATTCTGAAGCACGCCGGCCAGATGTTCCTGCTATACTTCTTGAACTGCTGTCACATCAGAATCTGGGAGATCAGAAGTATGGTTTAGATCCACGTTTCAGGTTTCAGGTTTGCAGATCGATCTATATCGGAATGCTTAAGTATCTGTCTGGAATAGAACATCGTAATTTTATTGTTCAGCCTCTTTCTGTAACAAATTTTGCAATTACACCTGTATCAGGTAAAAGAATAAGGCTGTCATGGGACCCGGTTACTGACGCTTCAGAACCTACCTCCAAACCTGACAGATACATTATTTATAAACGAAAAGGAGATAATGGATTTGATAATGGAACTATAGTTGGCGAATCATCTGCAGAAATGGAGCTTGAATCTTACGATACCATCTATAGTTTTAAAATTACTGCCATTAATGAAGGGGGTGAAAGCTTCGATTCTGAAATTCTTTCGGCTGGAATCACCTCTGCAGTATCTGATCCTGTTCTTATTGTTAACGGTTTTGACAGAATATCAGGTCCCGCGTGGTTTGATGTGAAAAACATGGCTGGTATTGCATGGTGGCAGGATCGGGGTGTTCCTGATCATTCAGAGATAAGTGCTGTTGGGGATCAGTATGATTTTGATCGTAAATCACCCTGGCTTGATGATGATGCACCCGGCTGGGGAGCATCATATGGCGATATGGAAGGCAGGGTTATTCCTGGAAACAGTTTTGATTATCCCTTCATTCATGGAAAAGCGATAATGGCTGCAGGAAAATCATTCTATTCAGTTTCTGATGAGTTTTTCTATTCCGATAGTGTCAATACTTCAGGATTCAAAACCGTCGATCTTATTTTTGGAGAAGAGAAAGCCACCCCGTTTATTGGTGACACTTCAAGACTCGATTTTCAGATTTATACTCCTGCCTTCATGAAGAAGGTAAGCTCCATGGTACAATCAGGAACGAATATTTTTATGTCAGGAGCATACGCAGGTTCTGATCTCTTCTCAGTGAAAGATTCAGTGGCGATTAAGTTTGCAGCAAAATTTCTTCATTTTTCTCCCCGTACCGGACATGCCGTTAAAAACGGGAAAGTATACGCTACTGACTATGTGAAACCAAATTTTGAAGGTTCGTTAAATTTCAATACAGGGTTTTTGCCGGCTATCTATTCCGTAGAAGCCCCTGATGCAATAGAACCCGCTGGTAAAGGCGCGATTTGCGCTTTCAGATATTCAGAAAATAATATTTCAGCCGGCGTTTTGTATAAAGGAATAAATAAAATAGTAATCCTGGGATTTCCTTATGAGACAATAATCTCCGAAAGCGAAAGAAATCTTATGATGAAAAATATATTAGATTTTTTTAAGAAATAATTATCCGATATGGAAAAAAAATTAACCTGCTTCATCCCTTTCTCAGATAAGGAAACAGTAGAAACCACCGTGACTTTATTAAAAATGTCAGATGATGTTGCAGAGATTTTTGTTGTCGGTGCTGATACTGAAGAAAAATATTCAAAGGAAGTCTCTATAATAATTTCCAATAGTTTCACATCAACGGAGTCGGCTAAGAAGATGGCCGAAAATGTAAGGACAGATTATGTTCTGATTTATCTGAAGTCTTTTTGTCTCGATCCCGGTAAATTCGCACTTAAAAGAATGATTCAGGTTTGTGAAGATACCGGTGCAGGAATGGTCTATTCCGATTACTTAGAGAATAAGGAAAGCCGTCTTTCACCACATCCGGTAACTGACTATCAGGAAGGCAGCCTTCGTGATGATTTTAACTTCGGATCTGTAATGATATACAGGAGTTCAGCATTCGTTGAAGCTTGTCGTCGGATGGACCATGATTATAAATTTGCAGGTTTATATGACCTCAGGCTGAAAGTATCGCAGAATTACAAACTTGTTCATATTAACGAATTTCTCTATACAGAGATAGAACCCGATACAAGAAAAACGGGAGATAAGCAGTTTGACTACGTTGATCCCAGAAACAGAGCAGTGCAGATTGAGATGGAGATCGCATGTACAAATCATCTTAAAGAGATAAGAGCATGGTTAAAGCCTGAATTTAAAGAAATAAGTTTCAATGAAGTGAGCTTTGAGTATGAAGCATCTGTAATTATTCCTGTTAAAAACCGCGTTAAGACGATTGCTGATGCCATCAATTCTGTTCTTACCCAGGTTACATCACATAAATTTAACCTTATCATAATTGATAACTATTCTACTGATGGAACGACAGAGTTGATTAAGTCGTTAGCTGCCAATAACGACCGTGTTGTTCATGTAATTCCCGATCGAAAGGATCTTGGTATAGGCGGTTGCTGGAATGAAGGTGTATTTCACGGACTCTGTGGAAAATTCGCCATTCAGCTAGACAGCGATGACCTTTATATCAATAACAATGTAATTGCCAAAGTTGTGGAAGCATTTTATAAACAGCAATGCGCAATGGTTGTCGGGTCATATAAGATGGTTAATTTCAATCTTGAAGATATCCCTCCCGGACTCATCGATCACAGGGAATGGACACCAGATAACGGCAGAAATAATGCTCTGAGAATTAATGGGTTGGGAGCTCCGCGGGCTTTCTATACACCGGTATTAAGAAGCATTCGCGTGCCCAATGTAAGTTATGGAGAAGATTATGCAGTGGGACTGGCAATAAGCCGGCATTATCAGATAGGACGTATAATGGAACCTCTGTATTTATGTCGTCGCTGGGACGAAAATTCAGATGCTGCGCTCGATGTGATTAAGAGCAATACTTATAATTCGTATAAAGATAAAATCAGAACTATAGAATTGCTTGCAAGGAAGAAGATGATAGCGGGCAATTAGACAACGAAGTATATGAACGGATATTCTGAAAGTGTAAATAAGTTATTTGTTTCACAGTTGAGCGACTGGGAACTGGCCAGGGTAAATTATGACCTGCTTTCAAAAGTAGTTACAAAGGAAGTTGTCTTTGGTAAATTCAAAATCCTCGTGCAATTCAACCCGGAACGGATGAGATCTTCTGCAGCAAAAGTTGATGCCAGATCAATCGGGGAGAGACCTTGTTTTCTTTGTTCTAAAAACCGACCATCCATTCAGACCGGTATCCGGTTTGAGCCGGATTTGAATATCCTGGTAAATCCTTTTCCTATCTTTCCGCAGCACCTTACTATTCCGTCGGAGATTCATTCAGATCAGCGTATTCTTGTTCACTTTCCGAAAATGCTTGAACTGGCAAGAGCAATGCCCGGTTTTTTGTTTTTTTATAATGGTCCCCAATGCGGGGCTTCTGCACCTGATCATTTTCATTTTCAGGCAGGTAACAGGGGTTTTCTACCTATCGAGACCGATTTTTCGAAGGGGGAAATTGCCAGAATTTTATCATTAGAGTCCGGAGTCGGGATATGGTACTGGCCGGATTACCTTAGGGGAATCGTAACTCTCAAAGGGAAAGATAAGGACAATATTTCTGACGCCTTTTGTAAGATGTACTTTAAGCTGACATCTATTCAGCCTGATAAACCGGAACCGATGTTGAATATTCTGGCATATTATGAGAAACCCGACTGGATTATCCATATAATACCAAGGAAGTTACACCGGCCAAAACAGTTCTTCCTTGAAGGTGCGTATCAGATTCTTTTCAGCCCTGCATCAGTCGATCTGGGTGGTGTAATTATTACTCCCCGCGAAGAGGACTTTAATAAAATTTCACAATCGGATATTGTTGATATGTTTAACCAGGTTTGTTTCAGTAAAGCCGAATTAGAAAGCTTCTTTAACCAGACATCATGAAAATCATTAATGAAATCCCTGAAATTCAGATAGGTATTATTACAGCCGATGAAATATCTTTTACATTCAATGCTGGAATTACTCAAAGCGCATGCAGTCGTTTCAAGGAACTGGTTGCTGGCGCAAATTGAAAAACGATATAAAAAGACAATCTTATGAGCAGGAAACTGATTCTCTTAGTGTCTGTATTAATACTCTTTTCTTCCGTTAGCGGGCAAAGCTGGATAAGAATTAATCAATTGGGTTATCTACCGAATTCAGTTAAAGTGGCGGTTTTTATCTCGGCTGAACCGGTTAAATTATCAGGATTTTCCATCTGTGATGCAATTTCAAACAAAGTAGTATTTAAAGGAAAAGCAGAACCATTCAGCGGAGAGGATTGGGGTATGTCTATCGCAGCCCGTCTCAATTTTTCAGCTCTCCAAACTTCAGGAGGTTATTATATTTCAGCAAACGGGTCAGTATCAGGGATTTTCAGAATATCCCCGGATGTTTACCGCGGAACCGCAGACTATGTTCTTAAATATATGAGACAGCAAAGATGTGGTTATAATCCATATCTGGCCGATTCTTGTCATACGCATGACGGTTTTATTGTTGACCATCCCACAAAAACAGGTCAGATCATTGATGTTAAAGGTGGTTGGCATGATGCCAGCGATTACCTGCAGTATGTTACTACTTCTGCAAATGCTGTGTATCAGATGCTATTTGCTTATTCAAAGAATCCTGAAGTATATGGTGATAATTTTAATGCATCAGGACTTCCCGGAAGTAACGGTCTTCCTGATATTCTTGATGAGGCAAAATGGGGTATAGACTGGCTTCTGAAAATGAATCCTGAGCCGGGTGAGATGTATAATCAGATTGCAGATGATCGCGATCATGTTGGCTTCCGGTTGCCAAATAAGGATAAAGCTTCATACGGAAATGGTCTTTACAGGCCTGTTTACTTCATTACCGGCAAATCACAGGGACTTTCAAAGTATAAAAACAGAACTACTGGTGTCTCATCTTCAGCAGGTAAATTCTCCTCTGCATTTGCTTTAGGATCAGTTGTCTTTAAGAACATTGATCCGGTACTTGCAGGAAAACTTGCTGTTAAGGCACGTGAAGCCTGGGATTTTTCACTTACTGATTTAGGGGTAACTCAAACCGCGTGTATGGTTTCTCCTTATTTTTATGAAGAAGATAACTATGTGGATGATCTTGAATTGGCAGCTTGGGAAATGTTCCGACTTACTAACGATTCTTCATATCTTGGAAAAGCTGATTACTGGGGTTCCCTTGAACCTTTGAGTCCATGGATTGCAAACGATACAGCCAGACACTATCAGTCATATCCTTTTGTAAATCTTGGACATGCCAATCTTAGCCTGTCTAAAACAAATATTGCATCCAGGTACTGCTATTTCATGGGAAAAGGTCTTCAGGTACTCGATAACCGGAGAAAAAGCGACCCTTTCAATGTTAAAGTGCCATTTATCTGGTGTTCAAATAATTTTGTGGCTGCTGCTTATACTCAACACGGGTTGTATTTTGAGGCTACACGTGATACAAAATATTTAGAATCAGAAGCAGCGCTTCGCGACTGGCTGTTCGGGTGTAACCCCTGGGGAACATCGATGATCTGCGGTTTACCCGCCGGAGGTGACTTTCCTCAGTATCCCCATTCTTCAATAACAATTCTGAATGGTGTTACAACTGAGGGTGGACTGGTAGATGGTCCTGTCTATTCGCGTATCTTTAAAAGCCTGAAAGGAGTCGGTTTGCTTCGACCCGATCCATACATTCCGTTCCAGAATGGTAAGGTGGTCTACCATGATGATATGGGCGATTATAGTACCAATGAACCCACTATGGACGGAACAGCAGGGCTCAGCTATCTCTTATCGTCACTTGAGGCAGAAGGAGTCAGACAGGGTCGGTTGGGAAAAGGTGAAATCATCGATCGTTATGGTGCACTAATCAGAAAGAATACGGAGAAAAAAGAAATATACCTTATCTTTTCAGCAGATGAGTATGGAGAGGGAGCTGATCATATTTTAACAACACTTAAAGAGAATAATGCGAAGGGCTCTTTTTTTCTTACAGGAAATTTTTTGAGAAACAGTTCCTTCACTGCTGTAATTAAACGAATTATTACTGAGGGGCATTTCATTGGTCCTCATTCCAATAAACATCTGCTTTATATTCCGTGGGAGAAAAGAGATTCTTTGCTTATCACTAAAGAGACATTTCAGTCAGACCTGAAAGCAAACTATCAGGAGCTCAAGAAGAAAGGAGTTTTGTTGACAGAAGAAAAATATTTTCTTGCCCCCTATGAATGGTACAATTCAGTAATTGCCTCCTGGACTTCTGATTTTGGCATAAGATTGATTAATCTTTCACCCGGTTCTGTAACCAATGCAGATTATACCACTCCCGATATGAAGAGCTACCAGTCATCAGATGCTCTTCTGACAAAATTGAAAAATTATGAACTATCAGAACCTTACGGATTAAATGGGGCTTTTATCCTTATCCATCTTGGTACTCATCCCAACAGAACCGATAAGTTCTATCTTAAGCTGGATGAGATAATCAGGTACTATTCTTCCAAAGGCTATTCATTCAAACGACTATGAATGTAACATTGTAATCCTCAATCCTCAATGAATAACTTAAATCCAAAAACCGACCGTTCACCCTGGACATGGATCCCGACACTCTATTTCTTTCAGGGTATACCTTACAGCATAGTAATGATAACCTCCGGCCTGATATACAAGACCCTTGGAATATCTATAGCATCTTTTGCATTCTGGACCAGTCTCCTGTATCTTCCATGGGCAATAAAACCTCTCTGGAGTCCTTATATTGATGTTGTATCAACTAAGAGGAACTGGATAGTATGGACTCAGTTATTATTGGGGATGGCATTTATTGCAGTTGGGTTAGCAATACCCTTCTCATTTTTTTATCCATTGACCCTGCTGATCTTTGCATTGATTGCCATCTCTTCTGCAAGTCATGACATTGCTGCCGACGGATTTTACATGTATGCCCTTGATCAGCATAAACAGGCATTTTTTGTTGGGATAAGGAGCACATTCTACCGCATGGCGATGCTTACAGCACTGGGACTGGTACCGGTCATTGCGGGCTTAATTCAGATGAATACAGGACTCAAATCTGTTACTTTTGAAGCTAAGTCCGTCCTTCCTGAAAAATATACACCATATAATCCTGCTGAAATAAAAATTGAAAAAACAGCAGGCGAACCTGCTATTCTGATTTTTCCTAAGAGTCTGCAAATACCTGTTTTTCAATCAGGAAAGTCGTTGGTTGACTCTGCAGTAGTATATATTGCTCTTTCTGCAGCGCCGGAGGAAGGCGAGACAGTTGTTGTGAATGTTGCACGAAAATCGGGAAGCAAGGATCTTGATCTGTCAAAAAAACAAACAGGCCGTTTTGAGTTCACTGGTTTAAACTGGAATAAACCAGTGGCAGCAACTGTAAAAGTGAATCATAATCTTAGCGGTAGTGCGGCTTCAACTTTCTTAATAACAGCAGGTAATATAGCTTTCAGTTGGACAGTTTCACTTGGCATACTCGGAATTGTATTACTTGTTATCGCAATCTATAACAGGATTATGCTGCCTCATCCTGTTGAAAACAGTAACAGGGAAAAGATTGGATGGAGTGTTTATAAGGAAGTATTTGTCTCATTCTTCACTAAACCCGGAATTGTCCCCGCTCTGATTTTCTTTCTGCTCTACAGGTTAGGCGAATCCCAGCTGGTAAAGATTGCAACACCTTTTCTGGTTGATTCAAGAAGTTCCGGTGGATTAGGTATGACATCTGCACAGTACGGAATTGCTTATGGCACTATAGGTATCGCATGCCTTACTCTTGGTGGTATATTTGGTGGGATTACCGCGGCAAAATTTGGATTGAAACGGCTTATTCTTCTGATGGCACTATGCATGAATATACCAATCAGTGTTTATATTTATTTGTCATTTACCCAGCCTATGCCGGGCGATATTTCCATCTACATTTCAATTGCACTGGAACAGTTCGGTTATGGTTTTGGATTCACAGCATATATGTTGTACATGCTTCATTTTGTTGGCGAAAGCAAGTACAAAACTGCTGAGTATGCCATTGGAACTTCATTAATGGCGTTAGGAATGATGTTACCTGGTATGATTTCAGGATCAATGAAAGAACTTCTTGGTTATCAGCATTTCTTTATCTACGTTATCATTTGTTCTGTGCCGGGTATTATTGCCATCAGCTTCCTGAAAATAAATGCTGAATTTGGAATAAAAAAGAAAGCCTGATGCAGCAACAATTTGTTTATCAGTTATTGCATATCTTTGCATTCTATAATGTTTGAAGTACCATGTATTGAGAAATTAAATATTGAAAGAAGACTCCCCAGGGAAATAATTTAAAATATAATATTATGAATACCAGTGTTTTGTCCAAAGTTGAAAAAGTGTATTTTGATAATTCAGGAAGATCGGGCTATTCCACAAAAATACCATATATAGTTGTTAAGAATTTTCCGGATCTGGGATTGCTTACATCTTTGAGATTTCTGGAATGGGCCGCTGAGAACCCTGAAGGTGTCATCAGTCTGCCTACTGGCAAAACTCCTGAATATTTTATTAAGTGGACAAAAAAACTGCTTTCTGGCTGGGATAATCCTGAGAATCGTAACCTCATGGAGAGAAATGGCCTTATACTAACAAAGAAGCCATCACTTAAAGGTTTACACTTTGTTCAGATTGATGAATTTTATCCTATCAACCCAAAGCAGCATAATAGTTTCTATGATTATGTCATAAATTATTACATTAAAGGATTTGATCTTGATCCGGCCCGTGCTTTGCTGATAAACACCGATGAGATAATTCTTTATCAGGGAAAACATCATTCAGAGGTATTTCCTGAGAGCAGGATAGATCTCACTCTCAGAAATCGGGAAGCATGTTCGCCGATTGAAAAAGTTCAGCAGACGTCTCTTTTTCTTATTGATAACTGGTGTTCCAATTATGAAAAGAAGATAAGGGATCTTGGCGGAATTGGATTTTTTCTTGGAGGTATGGGACCTGACGGTCATATAGCTTTCAATACCCGCGGAAGTGACCTTAACTCAACCACAAGACTTACAGCAACCAATTTCGAAACACAGGCTGCTGCTGCCGGTGACCTTGGAGGCATTGAAGTTTCGAGGACAAGACTCGTTATAACAATCGGACTCGGTACAATTACTCATAATCCCGATGGGGTCTCCATCTTATTTGCTGCGGGGGAGGCAAAAGCGCCTGTAGTAAGAAATGCTCTCGAAAATAATCCTGATAACCTGTATCCGGCTACTGTTCTTCAGCGACAGAAAAATTCAAGGTTTTACCTTACTGAAGGAGCAGCAGTTCTGCTTCATGACAGTATTGAAAAGTACTACCGGGATGGCGACTGGTGTTTTGAAAAAACAGAAAAGGCGGTTTTCGATTTGTGTCAGAGGATTGACAAGTATGCGCATAAGTTGGTCATTGATGATTTGAAAAACGATAAGTACTGTTCACTAATACCCGATTTGAGCCTGGACAGAGTTAATGAAGTTATTCAATCGACCAGAGCAAAAATGGAGTTTGGTCTTAAAAAAGAGAGCGACCAGACATTCCTGCATACAGGTCCGCATCACGACGATATTATGCTTGGTATATTTCCTTGCATAATACCAACGCTTCGGGTTCAATCGAATAAGTTTCACTTCTCAGTGTTAACATCAGGATTTACTGCAGTTACAAACATCATGTTGCAAAACCTTATGCAGGAGACCTTAGATCTTATTAACCAGGGGAAAATAGGAATGCTGAAATATCCTGATTTCTTTGAGCAGGGATATAAGTATAAATTTGATAAGGATGTCAGCCATTATCTCGATAAAATTGCTGCAAGGGATGAACCCGGAAAATTAAGGGGAATCTGTCATAGACTGACTCGTGTTATGGTAGACATCTATAATCTGAAATCAAAACAGCAATTGACAGATCAGATTGAAAAGAATATTGAGTTGTTAAAATCAAGTTACAGCGGAGAGAAAAACCCACCTGATATTCAGAAATTAAAAGGAATGCTCCGCGAGTTTGAGGAAGAACTGGTTTGGGCTCATTATGGTGTAAAGGTGAGCAGTATAGAACATCTTAGGTTAGGATTCTATACCGGTGATATCTTTACTCCACAGCCGGAAAGAAACCGTGATGTTGAACCTGTCTATGAGATGCTTAAACGGATTCAGCCAACTGTTATCAGTCTTGCTTTTGATCCGGAGGGATCCGGGCCGGATACTCACTACAAGGTGCTTCAGGCAATTGCTGAGGCTTTACGCAAATGGAGTAAAGAAAAGGACTTATCAGCAATCAGAATTATCGGATATAGAAATGTCTGGTACAAATTCCATCCTTCCGAAGCCAATGTGTTTACTCCTGTATCACTGAATTCAATGGCTGTGCTTAACTGGTCATTCAAAAACTGTTATATAAGTCAGGTCGATGCTTCATTTCCAAGCTATGAGCTCGACGGACCATTCAGTGACCTGTCGCAACAGATTTGGGTAGAACAGTTTAAAAAGGTCCAGCTTATTCTTGGAAAAGATTTCTTCTATGAAAATGATAGTCCAAAAATTCGTTGCACTCACGGAATGATATACCATAAAGAGATGAAACTTGATGAGTTCCTGTTACATGCACGTGAACTTGAAAAAAGTATTGAAGGCGAAGGTCTTAATGGTTAGGTTAAACCGGAATTCATCATGCGAATTTTAGTCTTAACTCTGGTATTGCCATTAATTTGGATATTCTTTACTACTGATCTCTATTCACAAAATCATCCGAAGCACGAGATGCGCGCTGTATGGATTGCAACGGTAGGTAATATTGACTGGCCTTCATCTTCTAAACTTAGTTCTGAAGAACAAAAAAAGGAATTGATTGAGCTTCTTGATCTGACAAAAGACTACAACCTCAATACAGTTGTTTTTCAAATCAGACCTGCTGCTGATGCTTTTTATTCCTCATCTATCGAACCATGGTCGAAGTGGCTGAACGGTGAACAGGGAAAGGACCCCGACCCATACTATGATCCTCTTTCTTTTTTAATAAGTGAATGCAGGAAACGTGGACTCGATGTCCATGTCTGGCTCAATCCCTACCGTGCAATTGCCGATACCTCTAATATAGTTGCAGCAAATCATATCAGTAAACTTCATCCCGGGTGGTTTATTACCTATGGCAAAACAGTCTACTTTGATCCTGGTCTCCCTGAGACACGTGATTATGTTGCGGCTGTTGTAAGCGATGTTGTTCGCAGGTACGACATTGATGCAATTCATATGGATGATTATTTTTATCCCTACCGGATAGCGAATGTTAAATTCCCTGATGACAGTACTTTTGCCAGATACCCGCGAAGATTTAATTCTGAACAACTGGAAGACTGGAGAAGAGATAACGTAAATCTGATCATTAAGCAGTTGAGCGACAGTATAAAATCGATAAAACCGTGGGTTGAATTTGGAATTTCCCCCTTCGGTGTATGGAGAAATATAGCGAGTGATACACTCGGCTCCGAAACTAAGGCGGGTCAGACAAATTATGATGATCTATATGCTGATATTCTTCTGTGGCAGGAAAATGGATGGATCGATTATGTTGTACCACAGATTTACTGGCATATCGGATTTAAGATTGCCGACTATTCTGTACTTTCCGACTGGTGGAGTCATAATTCGTATGGTTGCATGCTATATGTTGGTCAGGCACCTTACAGAATAGGAAAGGATGCAAGCGCTAAACAATGGAGAACATCCCGGGAGATTATAAAAGAGATTAAACTTAACCGGACATTTCCGAACATTAGCGGAAGCATGTTTTTCAGTGCAAAAGTGATGCGCAAAGATCCTCTCAGGCTTGAGGAAAAACTTAAAAGAGATCTGTTCAAATATCCTGCACTTCCCCCGGCTAATGACAGGATTGTGCAGATTGTGCCTCAGATCCCAACGAAGACTTTGATTTCAGAAAATGAAAAATCGATTTCTTTATCATGGGAAAAAGGGAAAAACATAAAAAAATTCATTATTTACAAGTTCAGAAAAGGAAAACAGGCTGATATGAATAATCCTGAAAACATTTTCACAGTCACTTCAGATACAAGCCTGACTATCCCAAAAACATCCGGAACTGATCTAAAAAGGTATTATTTTGTTATCACATCTCAGAGTCATACTAATACCGAAAGTGCACCGGAATATTTCTACAAGCTGAAACTACGTGATTGATAAGGGTCTGTTACTTTTTTTTAGTTTTATCTTTTTACTTTTATCTTTTTACTTTTGTCTTTTGTTTTTTTTCACCCTTCACTAGCACCCTGCGCTCTATGCTCTACGCTCTACGCTCTACGCTCTACGCTCTATTCCTGAAATTAAAATGAAAAAATGTATTCAATTTGATCGCAATTTATAAATTTGTAAGATGTATTACAACTTTCAATTAGTTTATGAAGTATAATTTTTCACTTTTTTTAGTTTTTATTCTGAGTAGTTTTTCCGGCTTCTTTGTAAGTTTTGGCCAGACTCCGGCCCGGCAGTCTGTTACTTTTGCTTTACTGACCGACCTGCATGTAAACCCCGGATCAGAGAGTGATTCGGCTCTGCAAATGATAGTAAGTGAGATAAATACTATGAAGGTTGATTTTACTATTGTATCAGGAGATATTTCTAACACAGGGTCTGATAAGGAAATATTTGCTGTAAAGCGAGCCATAGATAAGTTAAAACAACCATGCTATCTTCTTCCTGGAAATCATGAGACCAACTGGTCCGAATCAGCCGGACTTACTTTTAATAAACTGTGGGGTGATGACCGGTTTATATTCAAAAAGAACGGTTACCTGTTTGTTGGATTCAACACCGGTCCTTATATGAAGATGGGTGATGGTCAGGTGAAGCAGGAAGATCTTCAATGGCTTAAGCGACAGCTTCAGCAGAAAAAACTCAGCAATGATATACTTGTTTCGATCTCGCATTATCCTTTATCTTACGGACTTGATAACTGGGTTGAAGTAACCGGTATTCTGAAGTCTTTTTGCTGCCGGCTCTCATTTTGTGGTCATGGTCACAAGCTCTCCCTGCTTAATTTCGATGGCATTCCTGGAATAATGGGAAGATCATCACTCTCAGGACCAGCGAGCGGTGCAGGCTTTAACCTTGTGACTCTGAGAAATGATAGTGTTTATGTATATAATAAGGAGGTTTCAATTGCGTTAAAAAAACCAGCAGTTTCATTGAACTATCTTCATCCTGATACCCTTGCACAACTACCAGTTTCTCCAAAACCTGATTTTTCTGTAAATGAACAGTTTAAGAATGTGAAAATTGTCAGTGAATGGAACGATACTGCTTCTGTTTTTTCGGGACCTTGTCTTGTTTTTGATACAATTCTGATCTATGGCAATTCACTTGGCTGGGTAAAAGGAATCAATACTTTATCTGGTAAGGTAATGTGGCAAAGGAAATTAGAAGGACCACTTTATTCAACACCTGTGGCATTGGGAGGTACAATCATTTTGGGTACCGTTGATGGTTTTATTCTTGCGATGGATGCACTTAACGGCAAACAGCTTTGGAAAGTTAATACAGGCAGACCAGTTCTTGCGGAAGGGGTAGTTGATAATGGTCAGGTTTATATCGGGGGAGGTGATAAGAACTTTTATAAAATCGATATTAAGACAGGTAAGGTAATGTGGAAGTTTTCAGGCATTGAAGGTCTTGTTCAGGGAAAACCGGCAATAAGCGACTCTGTTATTGTTTTTGGTGCCTGGGACAAATATTTATACTGTTTGAATAAGCAATCAGGAAATTTGAATTGGAAATGGAGTAACAATAAACCACAGGTGCTTTATTCCCCCGGTAATATTTTTCCGGTTATTTCAGGCAGAAAAATTTTCATTGTCGCTCCCGACAGGTATATGACTGCCATTGATATCAAAACAGGAAAAGAAGTATGGAGAACCGGTATTCATCAGGTCAGGGAATCGATGGGAGAGAGCCCTGATGGTTCGATGATATATGCTAAGCTGATGAATGATACGTTGATAGCAATCTCTGCAACTGAAAATTATCCAAAAACACTCTGGGCTGTTGACGCCGGTTTTGGTTATGAACATAATCCATGTCCGGTTACAGCCACCAGCCAGCTTGTTGTTGCGGTCACAAGAAGCGGTACAGTTATTGGTATTAACCCTGTGTCAAAAACAGTGATATGGAAATTCAAAGCCGGGAATTCATCAGTAAATAAAGTAATTGTGGATAAAAATAAGACATTTTGGTTTACTCTTTTGGAAGGAAAAATTATGGGAATAAAGCAGATTGTTAATAATTGATCTGATGTTAATTGAGAATACTTTTAAGGAATTAAGTACAATACCAGGATTTTTTCATAATTTGTATTTTATTGAATAGTGATTTTTCCATTAATAAGGATGTAATACAACTTTAATCTGGTTATGAGATTTATTATTATTTTAATTTCAGTTCTTTTTATTGCCGGTTGCAGACCGACAGAGGTACCCTTTTCTCTGCAGAATGAGATAGATTCTATTGTGATAAAATATGTGCCCGATCAGAGGGAAGAAATTTGTACCGCCAAACTCAAAATGGAACCTGGAAATGTAATTCTGATTTCGGGAGAAACTAATATACCCGGGGCTAAGAAAGAGATTCTGAACATTCTGACAAAATCAGGATTTAATTTTACTGATAGTTTATCAGTTCTTCCGGATCCTCTGGTTTTGAAGAAAACCTGGGGTCTTATTACTCTCAGTGTAAGTAATATGAAAAAACGTCCATCTCATTCAAGCGAGCTTGTCTCTCAGGCTATTATGGGAACTCCGGTGAAGATATTTAAGAAAGATGGAGGGTGGCTGCTGGTTCAGACACCCGATTACTATTTAGGATGGGTGGACGATAGTGGTATTGCAGAATTAACTGATATAGAATTTGATAAATGGAAAAAATCTGAAAGACTGATATATACGGCAAAGTCCGGAGATATTATATCTGAAACAGATGGTGGAGTTGTTTCTGATATTGTTGCGGGATCAATTGTAAATCTTGTCTCTGAGAAAAAAGAATTTTTCGTTGTTCAGTTACCTGATGGCAGACGGGGAAGAATATTGAAAAGGGATGCTGCCAGGTTCAGTAAGTGGCTTTCAGAGATGAATGTTCAGCCTGAGAGGATGATATTGTTTGGACGCTCACTCACAGGTTCGCCTTATCTTTGGGGAGGTACCTCAACAAAAGGAGTGGATTGCAGCGGTTTTGTCAAGACAATGTATTTTACAGAAGGTATTATCCTTGCCCGTGACGCTTCTCAGCAGTTCCTTCATGGAGAGCCTGTTGAAATATCCCATGATTTTAGTAAACTACAAAAGGGAGATCTTTTGTTTTTTGGTCATCTGGTCAGAGGTGTTAAACGGATAACGCATGTTGGTTTGTATATCGGTGATACTGAGGTAATTCATTCGTCAGGTATGGTTCAGGTGAGCAGCCTTGATTCTACACGTAATAATTTTAGCAGAAATTTACTTGAATCTTTAATGGGAGCCCGACGTTTAATAGGTCAAAACTCGGTAAAGGGAATCGAGAAGATAAAGCTGAATTCATGGTACAACTATCCTTGAGCCATTGTGCCTTTGCACCTTTGCGCCTTTGCAAGAAATTGATATTCAAGTCAAATCTGATTTAACTTTTTAACATGCACAAAAGAGACTTTATAAAATTAAGCGGTGTGCTGGCTGGAGCCATGCTCACAGGCAATACTGTAAATGTTTTTGGCGGTACTGAGCAAAAATCACTTCAAATCAATAGAAAGGGCGCATCTATGAAACTTAAGTTCCTGCCTTACGAATTGCAATTGAAACACGTTTTTACAATATCCTCGAATTCAAGGACAACAACACCTGTCGTTCTCACTCAGATAGAATATGATGGAGTTAAGGGCTTTGGCGAAGCATCGATGCCACCGTACCTTGGTGAAAGTCATGAGACAGTACTTAAGTTTCTTACACAGGTTAATCTTGAACAGTTCAAAGATCCTTTCCTTGTTGAAGATATTCTTCTTTATATCGATAAGATCGCACCTGGAAACCATGCTGCTAAAGCCTCCGTTGATATTGCATTGCATGATCTTATCGGGAAACTGATCGGAAAGCCCTGGTTCAGAATGTGGGGACTTGACCCTGCTAAAACACCAAATACCAGTTTTACTATTGGAATCGATACTCCTGAAGTTGTACGACAAAAAGTAACAGAGGCTTCACCCTACAAAGTACTTAAAGTAAAACTTGGAGCAGGTACAGATAAAGAGCTTATTGAGAATATCAGATCTGTAACCGATAAGCCCATTTGTGTTGATGTCAACCAGGGCTGGAAAGATAAGAACTTTGCCCTTGAGATGGCAAACTGGCTTAAAGAAAAAAATGTTATTTTTATTGAACAGCCAATGCCAAAAGGACAGGCAGATGATATTGGATGGCTTACACAAAACTCTCCTCTTCCCATAATAGCGGATGAAGCACTGCAAACCATCGATGATTTGTTGAATATGAAAGGCATTTACTCAGGGATCAATATTAAACTGATGAAATGCGGAGGGATGAATGCTGCACATAAGATGGCTGAGATGGCAATTGCTATGGATATGTTGGTAATGATAGGTTGTATGACAGAAACCTCATGCGCAATATCAGCTGCAGCTCAGTTATCTCCTCTTGCCAAATGGGCTGATCTTGACGGAAATCTGCTGATTAAAAATGATTGCTTTGACGGAGTTACTGTTTCCGATGGCAAAATTACTCTGAATGAAATGCCCGGAATAGGAATAAAAGAGAAAATTAAAATGTTCTAGACTGCTTCCCAATTTAATTTGAATTATTCATAAATTCAGTTAAGATACTCTATTCCTTTGTGTTACTTTGTGATGTCGTTTCAAAAAGGTTCACTAAGCTTTATGAATAAAGATGGTGAATTGTCACAATTGAAACTTTGCCTCCGTAATTTCCATTTTTATTTTCCCATCGTAATTTTTTTTCAAAAAAATGCAAAAAAAATGATAGTTGTCATACATCATACCAAAAACTTTTTGTATTTTGCGTGTAGGATTTATTAGACAGATGTTTTATTACCGAATACTTAACCCAAAAATCAATGAAATGAGAAAAATTCTATTTACGTGTTTAACGGCAATTGGGATATTGCTCTCCCAGAGCACTTTTGCCCAGCCAAAAACTGTTACGGGATTTGTGACAGATACTGGCACAAATGAAGCGTTGGCCGGAGTAAATGTGGTAGTCAAATCCACAACTACCGGCGCGATGACCCAGTTGAATGGTTCATACACAATTGATGCAGCACCAGGTCAGATACTTGTATTTAGTTCAATTGGTTACATACCACAGGAGATCACTGTTGGTGCTTCCAGCCAGATTGATGTAAAACTGGGTGCTGATCTGATGATTATTGATGAGGTCGTAGTTGTTGGCTATACAACTCAAAAGAGAGCCAACCTCACAGGATCGGTATCAACTATTAATGTTGCCAAAACTCTTGAAGCACGACCAATTGCTGATATCGGCAGGGGACTTCAGGGTACAATGGCGGGATTAACAGTTGTTGTTCCCAGCGGTGAGATTGGTTCTGATGCAGTAATGAAGATTCGTGGTCAGATAGGCTCTCTTCAGGGAGGTTCTGCACCACTTATTTTGGTGGACAACGTTGAAGTGCCATCAATTCAAATGCTCAACCCCGATGATATTGAATCAATATCTGTACTTAAAGATGCTGCATCTTCATCTATTTATGGTGCAAAGGCTGCTTTTGGAGTGATTCTGATTACGACCAAAAGAGGTGCTAAATCGCAGGGTGTTAATGTATCCTATTCTGGAAATATCTCATTTCAGAATCTCTCAAAGAAGATGGAAATGGGAGGAATTGATGCCCTTGAATATACCCTAAGTGCTTTTGAACGTGTAGGATTGACTGTAGCAGGTGCATTCTGGATGGTTACACGGGAAGGTTTTTTAAAAGCGCAGGATTGGCAGACCAAATATGCTGGTGTTGTAAAACCAAATGATCCAATGGTATATGGACGCGACTGGTATGTAGATGCAAACGCCAGAAAAATTGGTCTGAGAACGTATGATCCTTATGATTATATGATTAAAGAATGGACTCCAACGCAAACACATAATTTTTCTGTTAATGGAAAAAATGGTAAAACAGACTATAACATGAGTTTTGGATATCTCGATCAGTCAGGTATTAACAAGCCTGCAAAAATTGATGACTTCAAACGTTATAACGGATCGATTCGTGTTGGAACAAACGTAACAGATAAATTCAGAGTGTATACTGGCGCAATGTATTCCAAAAGAGACAAGCGATATGCATATGCAACCAACTCCACAACCGCTGACCCATGGTTATACCTTTACCGCTGGGGACCGACATATCCGATGACTACAGAAGACGGAGATCCGATCAGAAGCCCGGCATCAGAGATGGCAAGCTCAAATACTGCAATTCAGGAATATAATTATATGAGTCTTAACGGTGGTTTTATTTTTACCCCTGTTAAAGACTGGAACATCACTTTTGATTTTACACATGCCAATCAGGAGTATATTACAAAAAGACCAGGTACCCGTTTCACAGCCCGCGACAGCTGGTCAGCGCCAGTAGCTAAAAATGACGCCGCAGGTAATAGAATTTACGTTAATGATGCTGGTCAGGAAGTTGCTTCTACCGATGCTGGAGCGATGCCCGCATATCAGTTAAATATGTGGACTTATACTGCTATTGGCGTAAACCCGGATCACGTTTACAGGTATACCAAGAATGATCAATGGAATACCTTAAACATATACTCAACCTACGATATGAATATAAATGATGTTCATAAACTTAAGTATATGGTGGGTATTAACAGGGTGGGATATAATTATGCCTATAACTGGTCACAGACTACTCAGCTTATAGATTATACCAATCCTCAGTTTGACCTGGCAACAGGCACACAGACTACCAGCGGTGGTGAGTACTGGGAATCTCAACTGGGTTTCTATGGCCGTGTAAACTATAACTTTAAAGAGAAGTATCTCATCGAAGGAAACCTTAGATATGATGGAACTTCAAAATTTCCTACCGAGCTTAAATGGCGCTGGTTCCCTTCATTTTCTGCAGGATGGCGTGTAAATGAAGAATCGTGGATGGAATGGTCTAAACCAATTCTGAGTTCACTGAAAGTTCGTGGATCATGGGGAACAATTGGTGACCAGTCGGTATCCAACTCACTCTATATACCAACCATGTCAGGGGCTCAGAATTTATGGTTAGTTTCAGGCGCTAAGTTATATCAGTTTGGAACGCCTCCTGCTGTATCTTCATCAGTTACATGGCAGGATATCACAACCCTTGACTACGGTTTTGATACCCGCTTTCTGAACAGCAATCTTGGTTTGACTTTCGACTGGTTTAAGCGTGATACAAGGAATATGATTGTACCGCAGGAAGGCGTGCCAACGACTTTTGGTGCCGGAGCTCCACAGAGTAATTTTGGTTCGCTACGCACTCAGGGTATTGAATTCCAGCTTGATTATAATCATCAGTTCAGTAACGGATTAGGGCTGAATCTTACTGCCACTTTTTCAAATGCTACTACCGAGATTACCAAATATGGTTCAACCAATAGTATAGATTCATGGTATGTTGGTAAACAATACGGTGAAATCTGGGGTTATGAAACAGACAGGTTATTTCAGAAAGATGATTTCCAGTATGATGCTGCAGGGAAATTGATTACCGGGCTTACTGCTGATGGTTTATATACTGTTAACCTGATGACTGATCCCAATATGCCAACTCAGGGCAGATTGCAGGCAGGTAACTTCAAATTCGGTCCTGGTGACGTTAAATTCAAGGATTTGAACGGTGATGGAGTTATTAATCCCGGAAACAGACTAATCACAAACGCAACAGGAGATGCTGATTATGGAGATCTGAAAATTATTGGAAACTCAACACCCAGATATTTATATGGCTTCCGTGCAGATATATTCTATAAAGGAGTTGATTTTTCAGTATTCATGCAGGGAGTTGGTAAACGTGAAGTGTGGGGTGATGGTTTCCTTGCAATACCCGGATACAACTCAGCCGACGGCGCAATTCCAGAGGCTTTTGCAGGTAATTTCTGGAGAGAAGACCGAACGAATGCTTTCTATCCTGCTCCATATAACCTCGCCGGAAGCAATAATACACTCAATATGGTTCCCCAGTCGAAATATTTATTGAATATGGCTTATCTGAGATTCAAGAATATCACACTGGGATATACTTTACCTACAGCCCTGTCAAAGAAATTAATGGTTAGTAAGATACGTGTATACGCTGCACTCGAAAACTTTTTCACTTTTGATCATCTGGGAACTCTTCCAATCGATCCTGAAGAAATTGAAGGATACTCAATGTGGAACACATCCAATTATAATTCCGGACGTTCGGGTGTTGGAGTGCCTTCCTATAAGAGTGCTTCAGGCGGCATACAGATAAACTTTTAAAATTCAAGAATTATGAGAAAAAAATTGATCATTATATTATCTGTGGTTACTCTTATGATTACCAGTTGTGAAAAGTTTCTCGACAGGCAATCACTAACCACAATGAACGATGAGAACTACTGGACCTCCGAGAATAATCTAAGGTTGTTTGCCAACGGATTCTATTCAAACTATTTTGTAGGTTATAATGCTACATGGGGGGTTGATTACGCTCCTCTTCGTGGCTATTATTTTTCTGATGACTTTACTTCATCCGGAAAACAGGGTGGTTTTGAGACACAGGCACCTGAAAACAGGTCGGTCAACTCAGAGGCAGATGGATACTGGATGGCATCCTATGCCGGTCCAAGCTGGAACTTCGCATGGGTAAGAAAATCAAATCTTTTCCTTGAAAGGATTGAAGGGATGAAGGACAAATACCTCACACCAGCTGTATATCAGCACTGGAGTTCAGTAGGAAGATTCTTCAGAGGTTATGAATATTGCAGACTGGTTAGTGTATTCGGCGATGTACCTTATTATGATAAAGTTGTAAAGGATACCGAGCTTGACCTTTTATATAAGGACAGAAACAGCAGATCAGAAATAATGGATAAGGTTTATGATGACTTCATCTATGTTCTTGATAATATGCGATTGACTGACGGAGCTTCACAGTATCTGAACAAATATATTGCAGCAAGTTTTATTTCAAGGTTTATGTTATTTGAAGGAACCTGGCAAAAATATCAGGCGAACGATCAGGTAAGAGCAAAAAAATATCTTGATCTTGCAGTAAGAGCTGGTGACCTGGTTATGCTTTCCGGTAAATATGCCTTTACCAGCGATTTCCGTTCACTCTTCGGATCAGAAGATCTGACAAGTAATAAAGAAGTTATTTTGTTCCGTGCGTATGATGCGGCTCTCGGAGTTACCCACCATGTTGGTTCTTATTCAAATACTACTGAAAGTCAGGTACCTGCTGCAAATTTATCATTGGCAAAAGCTTTTATTTGTTACGATGGTAAGCCTTATAAATTATCATCAGTTGCAAATGCTGCCAATCTTGATATCAAAAATATGGTTGCAACACGTGACCCCAGATTTGAAGCTACATTCTGGGATGCTCCCAAAAAAGAGTCTGCTACCCTCCTTTATGCCGACAAATTCATCGACAGGGTTGGTCCGACATATTATGGGAAAACTTATCCTTCACAGTACGGTTCAAACACCAACACTAATGATGCACCTGTAATTCGTCTTGCTGAGGTTGTATTAAACTGGATTGAAGCAAAAGCAGAATTGGCTACAATCGGTGGTGCCGCCATAACTCAGGCCGATATCGATGCATCGATAAACGCAATCAGAAAACGTCCGTTAGACGCAATTGCTACTGCAAAAGGTGTCAAAAAGACTGCATCTTTGACTTTAGCCAGTATTCCTGATGATCCGGATCGTGATTCTGATGTTTCTCCAATCCTTTGGGAAATCAGGCGTGAACGCAGGATGGAATTCGTGTTTGAATATTCCCGTCTTCTTGATATTAAGCGTTGGAAGAAAATATCATACATGGATGGTTCTGTTATAACAGATAATATGCTTGGTTTATGGACAAACTTTCAGACTGAATTTCCGGAGTGGCTGGTTGCCGCAAAAATTGGCAAACTAATAGTGAAGAAAGCTGATGGGACATTTGTTACATATACCGGAACTAATGCCGTGGATATGGTCGGCTATTATGTTCCTGAAAGTATTTCAAACAGAGATCCTTTTACCGACAGAGTTTATTTAGCTCCTGTTGGTAATACTCAGATAAATCAGTACAAGGAGAAAGGATTTACTTTAACCCAGACTCCTGGCTGGTAATGCTATAAAAGTGCTGGTTCAATAATTGGTTTTAAGAGGCTGTCGAATATTTAAGACAGCCTCTTTTTTCGTGTTGACTCAAAGTGCTAAAAAGCACTAATGGATAATTTTAAATTGTTATTTTTACACCTCTTATTAGTAGAATTATGGCAAAAAGTGTAAGCGGCAGACTGGTATCCCTCGATATCTTCAGGGGACTGACAGTCGCTTTTATGATAATTGTAAACACTCCCGGAAGCTGGAATTATATTTATCCTCCTTTGGAACATTCCAAATGGCATGGTTGTACCCCGACTGATCTCGTTTTTCCGTTTTTCCTGTTTATTGTCGGTGTTTCTATGTGGTTCTCTTTTAAAAAGTATGGACAGGAAATAAATGGAGGATCTATCCTGAGGATACTAAGACGGATGGTCACGATCTTTGCAGTAGGTATTTTTCTGGCGATTTTTCCTCTTTTCGGAAGAGATTATTCTACCCTTCGGATAATGGGTGTGCTTCAGCGAATTGCCCTGGCTTATGGAATCGGTGCAATTCTTTGTCTTATTATTAGTCGTAACTATTTATGGATTGTGATCGTTATTATCCTCCTGCTTTATTGGGCATTGCTGGCTTTTTTCGGTGGAGCCGATCCGTATAGCCTTAATGGCAACCTTACCCTTAAAGTTGATCCTGCAATCCTTGGTGCAAATCATCTTTACAAAGGTTTTGGAATTCCTTTTGATCCGGAAGGTTTGTTAAGCACTCTTCCTGCTATTGCTACAGTCATTATTGGATATTATATAGGAGAACTGGTCGGGAACGGATCACCTTCAGGCAAGACTTTTCTGTTGCTTATTTTGTTTGGTGCAGCTTCATTTGGTCTGGGATATTTGTGGGGTATGGTATTTCCGATAAATAAACCATTATGGACGAGCTCCTACGTCCTATATACTGCAGGTTTGGCTATGGGAGTTTTGGCATTTATCTATCTCGTGGCCGATTTATGGAAATTCAGCATCTGGGGTGTTTTTTTCCTGATTTTCGGTACGAATGCTATCTTTTCATATTTCCTTTCAGGCATATGGACACGATTAATGTTGTTTATTAAAATTCCATCAGGTGGTAACAAAATCACACTTTACTCATGGTTATATGAAAAGGTCTGTGTTCCAATCGCAGGAAATCTGAATGGGAGTCTGATGTTTGCAATCATTCAGATGCTCTTTATTTGGGGAATTGCTTTAGTGTTGTATAGGAAGAAGATAATGATAAGATTATAAGGGCTCTGCTGGCGCGGATTTGAAATCCGTGTCTTATGCAATCGTTGTCAGTGCTTTATTAAGGCACCGATTGCAAATCGGCGCCAGCGTAGGATGTAACAGGGGGGTAAAAATACGGAATAAAGATTAAATAATATAGCGTTTTTAATGACTGAAATCGACATTGTATCAGCTGGATACAAAGAATTATTTGGGAATTCTGAAATCAATATAGTGGCATTGCCAAAATCTGGTTCCGACAGAATGTACTTTAGAATTTTCGATGGAGATAAAACTGTCATAGGGGCATATAATGCCAATCTTGAAGAGAATGAAGCATTTATAGGATTTACAAACCACTTTATAAAGCAGGGACTTCCTGTTCCTGAGATTTTCGGCTATATACCTGATCAGTTTATATATTTTCTTAAGGATCTTGGTGATAATAATCTGTATACCTGGCTTCATAATAAAAAAGATATTTCATTTTTCGATGAGGAAACCAAACGTCTTTACCGGAAAATTCTTGATAAATTAATTTTGTTTCAGATAAAAGGGATTGATGGTTTGAATCTCGATCTTTGCTACCCGCACAGAAGTTTTGACCGGCAATCAATGATGTGGGATATGAATTATTTCAAGTACATGTTATTGAAGCTGCTCGCTGTTCCATTTAGTGAAAGACAGCTTGAACATGATTTTAATTCATTGTGCGATTATCTGCTCGAAACAGGACAGGATTATTTTCTCTACCGCGATTTCCAGACAGCAAACATAATGGTAATCGGAGAAGAGCCGTGGTTCATTGATTATCAGGGTGGAAGAAAAGGTGCTCCTCAGTATGATGTGGCATCATTATTATACGATGCAAAGATCCCGATGTCAGAAACGGACAGGGAAGAACTTCTGGGATATTATATTGATAATTTTTGCTCAGTTTCTCACGAAGACAAACAGAAATTCAGGGGGTATTATTCAGGATTCAGCATGATAAGGCTGATGCAGGCCCTTGGAGCTTTTGGATTCAGGGGATTATATGAACAAAAACCAACTTTCACCGATAGTATAGTACCAGGGGTAAATATTCTTCTTCGGATTATAACCTCGGCTGAAAGCCATATTAATATTCCTGAACTCTATAAGACAATAAGGGCAATTCCCAATTCTCCGAAGTATATTGGACTAACATTGCAAAAATAAAAGTACCAGACTGATGAAAGCAATGATCCTCGCAGCCGGAAAAGGAACCAGACTAGGCAAAATTACCGAAACCACTCCAAAGGCTCTTGTAGTAGTAAATGGAAAAACAGCTCTTCATTATGCAGTTGAGAAATGTACTAATCATGGCTTTGACGATATTATAATAAATGTTCACCATTTTGCAGAGATGGTTGAAGAGGAGGTGAGTAAACTCAATAAATTAGGATTCAGAATTTCGATATCGGACGAAAGGGAAATGCTTCTCGAGACGGGAGGAGGATTATATAAAGCCAGAGATTTTTTTGACAATGCCCCTTTTCTTGTTTACAATGTTGACATAGTCTCATCACTTAATCTTTCGGAATTATACAGATACCATCTTGAAAAGAAAGGACTTGCAACACTTGCAGTACGAAAACGTCCCGGAAAGCGATTTTATCTGGTAAACGACTCAGGAAGATTATGTGGCTGGCGAAACATAGAAACAAAAGAGGAAATACTTTCAGTAAAAACGACAGAAGATCTTCATGAAATAGCTTTTTCAAGCATGCATATACTAGAACCCGAGATCTTTAACTATATGTATGATGGAATCTATACCATGACCGATCTTTATCTAAAGGTAGCTACAGATCACAATATCTATACTTTCAGAGATGATTCCGGTTATTGGGGAGATATTGGTACACCAGAGACCCTGGAATACGTGAGGAGCCTGTTTACTTAGCTTCAACCTTAAGCTATAGTAGCCTTGTGCTCAGTGCTCTGCGCCCTGAGCCCTGAGCCCTTTAGCGAAGGTTGATTGTCTTTTGTTTTTTGTTTTTTGTTTTTTGTTTTATACCTTTATGTATAATACCGAGTGGTATAATAATTGTAAGCATAATGAAAAACTCTCCATTTAACGATGGCTCAACTGTGAGCGTGTTTAGCGCAATCTTCGCTTCGCTCTCTTAGTCCTTTCGTCTCTTCGACGCTTAGTCCCTTAGTCAAGTTCTAACTCTCAACCTTAACCTTTAAGATGCCTTGCTTTGCCATCCGGAGCCTTCCCCGACCATCGAACCTAAGTTTATACGGTGGCGGTTGTGTGTGTTGAGAGTTGATAAAGAATCGGCTACTACTTTTTGGGGATCTATAATATTTAATGAAATTATATTTATATTTGGGGGATAGCCTGCTTCAAAGTTCAAATCTGGTGATTGATTTCTATTATGATGTTGTGATTAAAAAAAAAATCTCATTTATTTATGAAAACAAAACTATTAATCATTTTGATGATTGTCTTCTGCTCCTGTGGCAGGAAAAGTACTAATGAGGCAAGTAATGCTAACTCAGTTAAAGTAATTGACCTTATTTCAGAACCTGGACCAGAAATTACCCGGGTTTCTGATATCGCAACTGATCTTGTTTATGTTCCACTTCAAACAACTGAAAACTCTCTGGTAAAATCTGTGACCAAGATTGTAACCCGAGACAATAAGATTTACTTAAGAAATGGATTAACTGACATACTTTGTTTCGATAAACAGGGGAAATTTCTTTATAAACTTAATAAGACTGGCAGAGGACCTGGAGAATATAAATTTATTAGTGATTTTGACATAAGTTCAGATAATAAAATTCTTACAATCATTTCTGGTGGAAATTTATTGGTTTACAATAATACAGGTACGGAATTTGTTTTCAATAAATCTATCAATCTTAAACCTCTGATCCACTCAAACAGTCAGCCGCCATCGAAGCTTAGTATGATTCCGGGGACAACCAATATTTTATTATCATGTGATCCCAATACAGGAACAGAGCAATCCTTAAGCATCCTCATTAACATTGATGGTGATAGTTTGTATTTCAAACCAAACCATTATAAGTTTGAGAATAGTACTACGAGATATATTATGATAAATGAAAGTCTTCAATATAATTTTGAAAATAAAGTTTGTTTCAAAGAAGAGTTTAGCGACACGGTTTTCTTTGTTAACGGAGAGACAAATGAATTTCAACCCAGGTTACTCATTGATTCTCATGGCCTGAGTGGTTCTCCCAGAATCAGGTATGATAGAGAGTATGGCAGAAGTCATGGCGCTGAAGCCTATAGGCTATATTTAATTATCGAGACTCCCAGGTATGTTATTTATACATATGAGCATAAAATGACACAGTATAAAATGCTTTTTGACAAATCAGCTGATAAAAAATTCAAATTGAAAGAATGGGTCGACGGCGTTGCATCAAAAAGTGCGCTGAAAGATGATATAAATGGCGGTCCTGCTTTTGATCCGGACTTCTGTTGTGAAAATTTGGTATATTCATCTGTCGATGCTTTGACCTTAAAGAAATTTGTCGCAGGTGAAGAGTTTACAAAGGCAAGAGTAAATGATCCCAAAAAGAAAGAAGCTTTGAAAAACCTTGCTGATTCACTTAAAGAAACTGATAATCCTGTATTGATAGTCGTAACTCCAAAAGAATGATGATCAGGCAAAGCAACAGGTATCAGAAATATATACTAAAAATGAGGAGAATTATTTTAATTACGTTATCAGTCTTCATTTTCTCTTGTAGCAGTAATCCCGGCATAAAACAGATCAGTTCCACTAATAAGCCTAAGGAGATCCGGCTTGTATCAGGTACTGATTCAATAATTACTAAGATTTCAGATGTAGCGTCAGATATTGAATATATTCCGCTTCAAACTTCAGCAAATACCCGGATAATAGCAATTGACAAAATTATTACCCGCGGCAATAAATTCTATATAAATGTAGTAAGCGATATATTTTGTTTCAATGACAAGGGGCACTTCATCAATCAATTATATGGAAATGGAAAAGATAAGGGAAGTAATGTCGTTGCAATATATGATTTCGATGTTGATATTGATACAGTCGATACATCACTAATAGTTCTTTATGGCAACAAATTACTGCTATTTAAAAACACAGGATCAGGATTTGGTATATAAATACCATAAAACTTGGAAGAATATCACCATCAAAACTGGATTTTGTTCCGGGGGCTGACAAAGTCTTGCTTTCATACAGTCGTATAAAAGGATACGAATCATCTTTTAATATGCTGATCAATTTAGCAGGAGATACACTTACTTTTAAGCCATACAATTTTAAATCGTATAATTCCAAGTGGTTCAATCCGATTAAAAATAAGTTATGGGATGATTTTATCCACTATCGATATGAAGATAAACTATATTTCAAAGAAAAATTTAATGATACAGTTTTTTCTATAAATGCTGAATCAAACAGCTTCATCCCATGCTTAATCCTTAATTCCCACCTCTCAGGCACAAATTCCAAAAATATAAATGATCCGGATTACATAAGGATTCTTCCGTCTGTCGTCAATATTTTCGAAGTTCCAAGGTACCTTTATTATTGTTACTTTTTTAGTCAATATCATAAAGTATTTTATGACAAATTTGAAAACAGAAAGTACGAGATAGGTCCCGGGAACGGGGTTCTGAAAGATGACATAGGAGGAGGGCCCGGTTTTGATCCTAAGTTCTGTAGCGAAGGTAATATGTACTCATGGATAGACGCCAGGGAACTGAAAAATTATGTAGCAAGCAAGGATTTTGCCGAAGCACGTGTGCAAAATCCCAAAAAGCAAGAAGATCTTAAAAAACTAGGTTTATCAATAAAAGATAGTGATAATCCGATTCTTATATCGGTAAAACTGAAAAACTAGAGTGTGCCTGGATTCCCCTTTTATAAGCAGTTCGATTCAATGGATTTCGGCCCATCATGAATTCATATGGTAGCAAAATACTTTGATTAAAGCTGCCCTTTGCTCCACACCTTTCACCCATTAATATTTATTTTGATTTCTAAATTTTATTAACTAGTTTTATAGGTGTGAAAAGAAAAAACAATTATTAGATAAAAAACCATGAAATCAATTTACCTGATATTTCTTGTATTTCTTTTATTTTCCTGTAAATCGCATCAAAATACTCTTTATGAATTTGACCCAAGGAAACTTAATCAAAACAAAATTACCTTATCCGAAATAGCTGAAGACATTAGATATATTCCCCTGGATAATAGTTTTCCAATGGGCATCATTTATCGTCCCCGGTACTTCATTAATAATTCTATTTATTTATCTGCTTTAAATACTGGTATAATGGTATTTGACAGAAATGGGAAACTCCTCAGGAAAATCGGAAGTGTAGGAAGGGGACCTGACGAATATACTTCATATTACCAATTCACTGTAGATGATAAAAGAGAAACAGTTTACGTATTGGATGGAGGTCTTAATATGATTAAAGTATACTCTAAAACTGGGGTTTTCCTGAGAAGCTTTTCATTAAGAGAATTTGGCGAGGGGGTTGACGCAGTTGAATTTTATAATTCTAAATTATTTATATCATATCCTCTACAATTTTTTGGAGTTAAATATGACTGGATAATTTTGGATACGTTAGGTAATCTAGATAAGAAGAAAGAAAGAACAATTCCATCGTTCACTAGCAATTGGTTAATAGGTGGTGGAATGTACAAATTTGAAAATAGAATTTATCATTGGAATCCTTTTAATGATACTGTTTTTTCAATTTTACCTGATTTGAATTATGAGACTTCATTTTTACTTAGTCATGGGGAACATCGATTGCCCAGATCAGATTTTGATATAGGTAAACAGTTTTCTTTATTTTTTCATCCTTATTCAATGTTCGAAACAAGTCGTTTTCTTGTGATTGATTATTTTTTTAAAAAGAGGATTATTGCACTGATTGATAAAAAGAGTAACATATCATATTTAACTTACTTAGAATCTGGGAAAGCTACTGTTGGAGAAAAATTAATTGGTGGTATTTTTAATGATCTTGATGGAGGAGTTATGTTTCAACCAGAAAGCTATTATGTGGAAGATAATCGGGAGTATATGTTTGGATTAATAAATCCTTATCAGATAAAGGCCCTTGTCACAAGCGATGAATTTAAAAACTCCACTCCTAAGTATCTTGAAAAGAAAAAAGAATTGTTAAAACTGGCTGATAGCCTTAAAGAAACCGATAACCCTGTATTGATGATGGTAATATTGAAAAAATAAAACAAAGTAAAGTTATTATGGGATAAAACAGATGATTAACCAGAAAGAGAAGGGCAGGGGTTTTGCCCTGCGCTCTGTGCTCTGTGCTGCCACTTCCAGCCCGGACTTTTCCTTAAAAAAGGAGGTTTGTCGGCAAAGATATACAATTAAGTATTTGGGAATTGAGTTTCCCTGCCATTGAAATGATAAAATGGCACTTAAACTAAGAAATTATTTAATTTAAATTTTACAAAAATGAAAAAGCTAGAAAAATTGGAAATTAACTCCCAAAAAATAATTAATAATGATGAATTATTAGAATTAAGAGGAGGTTATTCAGGCACTGGATGTTGCGAATGCCGTAATGTCGGATTTGTTGCAGGGGCATCTCCTAGTACCTGTCATGATATATGTGCCTCCTTAGGAACTTATGGTCTCAGGCAATGCATTATTTAATATAGTAAATTGAATGATTAATTGTGTTATCATTAATTATTTCAAAAGGTATATAAATAGAGGCTGATAGATATTCTAAATCAGCCTCTATATTTTAAATTAAACTATCAAACTATGAAAACAAAGTCAATTTTTTACCTTTTGTTTCTTACTGTTTCATGTATTGAAACAAGTGAAAGTCTTTTTATTATAGACCCAAGAAGATTTTCTAAAAATGAAATTTCATTGGCTGAGATCGCTGATGACATTACTTATCTGCCACTCGATAATTATTTTCACATGGGTGAAATTGTTCGGATTCAAAAAACAGAAGATCAAATCTATGTTAAATCAAGAGATTTAGGCTTGATTGCATTTAATAAGGAGGGCAAAAATCCTAGATTAATTGGAAGCATCGGAAGAGGCCCGGGTGAATATCTATATTGCATATCGTTCGCTGTAGATAAAACTGTAGGAAGGATATATATATTGGACATTGATGAAGTAATTAAAGTTTATTCAATGGAAGGTGAATTTGTCAAAAATATACCTTTGAAAAAGTATGGTGCCTTTCATTTTAGCGATATTGAATTTTCTGATTCAAAGTTGTTCTTATTTGAATATATCACAATGGGGCATGGAAAATTTAATTGGATAGTATTAGATTCCACTGGCAATACTTTAACACAGAAAACAAATTCAATCCCAACATTCAGGAGTGGAATGGGGGCCGATGGAGGAGTATTTAGATATGAAAACAAAATTTCATACTGGAATATGTATAATGATACTATTTTCTCAATTTTCCCGGATTTAGTGTACAAACCTTCTTATATTTTTGCCTCTGGGGAACATAGAATGCCCATGACTCAGATTACTGACAGATCACCATATATTATACCACGCAAAATTAATGAGACAAATCGTTTCTTATTTTTTGAGTTTTTTGATAAACCAAAGACAATTACTGAAATTTTGGTTGGTATCGCAATCATAGATAAAAAAAGTAAGAAGTCATTTCTATCGCACATGGAAACTGAAAGGAGTAATTTTGGTTTTAGTTATCATGGTGGAATTGTTAATAACATAGATGGGGGTACGAAATTTTGGCCCTTATCATATTTTGTTGAAAACAAACAGGAATACCTACTTGGTGCAGTTGATCCATATCGTCTGAAATTTCAGGTTTCTAGTAAAGAATTTAGAAACACGGTTGTGAAGTTTCCTGAAAAGAAAAAAAAATTGGAAATTCTTGCCAGTAGTCTTAAAGAATCTGATAATCCTGTTCTAGTGATAGTAAGATTGAAAAAATAAAGCATGGTTCATTTTCCCTTTTTCAAACAACTCGACTCAATGGACTTCGGCCCATCAGGCCTTCGTATGGTGGCAAAATTCTTTGGGAAAAACTATATATTACAGGCACTCAGAGCTAAAGCTTTTATCTCAAAATCAGGTGTATCAATGCTCGACATCAGCGATGCTGCGGAAAGTATAGGTTTTCGTATACGTGGCTACCGCGCCGCCTGGGAACAACTTAGCGATGAGTGCCTCTTCCATGCATTATACACTGGAACCAGAGGCATTTTGTGGTGGGGTTCGGGATTAAAAAGCACTTGATAAGATGGGTAGGGGGCAGGTAACAGGGATCTCTGGTTCAAAATGTTATTTATTTTTTATAGTTCCTAAGACAAAAAATAGATTTTAGAAATCCAAGTTTATGCTAAAATTAGTAAAACAACAAAATTCTATAAATAACCCGAAAGAGAAGGGCAGAAAGTTTTCTCTGAGCCCTGAGCTCTGCGCTCTGTGCTACCACTTCCTGCCCGGACCTTTCTCAAATAAGAAAGGATGTAAGCCTATGCAAAGTTAATATTTTCCCACGACTACGATTGTGGCCTGTGAAATGATAAAGCAGGGAGATTTTATAATTTTTTTTATAACTAAATTTTACAAAAATGAAAAAACTTAATAAATTACAGATCAATTCTGAAAAATTAATGAATAATGAGGAATTGATGATCTTAAGAGGAGGATACAATGGTTATATAATATGTCAAAGACCATGGTATTATGGGCCGGATTGCACATTAGAGGGTGTAGCTTGCGAAAATTCGCATATGGTCTGTGACCTTAACTGTTTTGGATGGGAATCCGCAATATGTGTTGGGTAGATTTAATGAGGGAGTCAATGACTCCCTCATTAAGTAAAATTTCCATTTCTGGTAAAGGATTATCTGATTTTGAAGAATATTAATTAACCATTATATGAAAGTATTAATAAAAATTCTAACCATTTCCATATTTGTAA
>Ga0209226_10000064_pt1 | contig 70230 bp, 50 predicted proteins | sample BarGraNGADG00212_2_FD_184497 | JGI IMG/M metagenome (GOLD analysis project Ga0209226, IMG submission 184497) | Arctic peat soil microbial communities from Barrow, Alaska, USA - Barrow Graham LP Ref core NGADG0011-212 (SPAdes) (version 2) | ecosystem: Environmental > Terrestrial > Soil >...
CGACCTGGACGCTTTCCGATAGCGTTTCCACGTCGCCTCCTTGAGGGCCTTGCGCATCTGTAACTCCATGCTCCAACCTCCTTCCCAAAGAAGGTCAGAGTAAAAAGAACTCCTCCACCGCGTCCAGTGATCATAAGATTTTTAAATGGCAAGACATATACCCGTACAGTAAGATTATAGATGGCGCGATTCGCCCCCTTGCGCAAATCCGCGGCCTCCGGTATCATATTATGCTAACCGTATCGGAATAGGAGAATATCCATGAAGAAGCTGATCGTTCTTTTCGCCGCGGCGGCGGTCCTGGCCGGACCGGCGTCGGCCGGCGTCGTCAAATCGTCCAAGTCCGAGATCGTCTTCAAGGGCTTCGGGACGTTCACCTCGACCTCGAGCGACAAGCTGACGGCCGACCGGAAGTTGACCGAAGCCGAGAGCGAATTCAAGGGCAAGGGCCTTCTGGGCGGCTTGGCCGGCAAGACGTTTCTCCGGCCCGGCAAGACCGGCGACCTTATCGACCTGACGGGCTCGAGCTTCACCCAGATCGACCACAAGCGGAAGGAATATACCACCACTCCCTTGCAGAACTGGGGCGAGACGCGCCGCAAGGCCCTGGGCGGCTCGGACAGCGGTTCCTCGGGTGCGACCGAATCCGACATCCGGATCGTCAAGAGCGAATTCAAGGTGATCGATGCCGGCGAATCCAAGACCTTCAACGGGTTCGCCTGCCGGAAGTTCACGGCCCTCTGGACCATGGACTGGGAGAACACCCGGACCGGCGAAAAGGGGACGGACCGGCTCGAGACCGCGATCTGGACGACCCCGCTGACCGATGCCCTCAAGGCGGTTCAGTCCCAGGAAATGGCTTTCAATAGGGGCTATCTGAACGCCATCGGCCTGACCACGGAAAAACTCCAGCAGGACGTCCTAGGGACGGAATGGATCGGCCTTCTCGCCGCGTTCGATCCGGCCGGCGGCAAATCGAACCTGAAGCCGGACGCGGCGGCCGTGGCCCGGGAGATGCAGAAGATCGAGGGCTATCCGATCGTCGTGGACGGCAAGTACTTCCCGGCCCCCAAGATCAAGCCCGCCGAATCCGAGAGCCCGTCCGGCGGAATCGGGGGGATCGGCGGCGCCTTGGGCAAACTCGGCGGCAACCTACTCAAGAAAAAGCCCGACCCGGAAGAGGAGAAGGCGCCGGCGATTTCGTTCTACACCGAGATCCTCTCCTTGAACGAGGCGGCCGTGGACGCGGCCGAGCTCCAGGTCCCGGCCGGCTACAAGAAAAAGTAATCGCCGGGAATGCCGGACCGGGAGGAGGAGATGGCCCAGCCCGAATCCGCGGCCCGGGCGGCCGTGAAATCCGGCTAAGGAATATCCTTACCGATTGTCCAATTCTATGTGAGCGATAACCCGCGCGCGTCCGGCCAACATCCCCCCGTCCCTTTCGCCTCCGCCGTCCGGTTGAATTTCGGCTTGGCCGGCGCGATGGCTCTGTCCTTTGCCCTGAATTTCCTCAGGATCGGAAAAGAAGGCTTCGGGGACCGGTACTATGCGGCCGCGGTCAAGAGCATGCTGGCCGGCTTCCACAACTTCTTCTTCGCCTCGTTCGATCCGGGCGGATTCGTGACCGTCGACAAGCCGGCCCTCGGCCTCTGGCTCCAAACCCTGAGCGCGAAGATCTTCGGCTTCCACGGTTGGGCGCTGATCCTTCCCCAGGCGCTCGCGGCCGCCCTTTCCGTCGGGCTCCTTTATCGTCTCGTCAAAAAAGCCTGGGGGCCGTCCGCCGGACTGGCCGCCGCGCTCATCCTGGCAGTCAGCCCGATCTCCGTCGCCGTCAGCCGGACGAACCAGCTCGACAGCCTCCTCGTGGCCGTCCTGCTCCTGGCCGCGGGAGCCGTCCTGGCCGCGGCCGAACGGGCGAGCCTGAAATGGCTCCTGGTCGCCATGGTCCTCGTCGGCCTGGGTTTCAACATCAAGATGCTGGCCGCCTATACCGCCCTGCCGGCCATCGTGGCGGTCTATTTCTTCGGGACGGGACTCCGGTTCCGCACGCGGATCGGACATCTCGCCCTCGCGGCCGTCGTCCTTCTGGCCGTTTCGCTCTCCTGGGCGGTCATCGTCGATCTGACGCCCAAAGACCGACGGCCTTATGTCGACAACAGCCGCAACAACACCGAGCTCGAACTGATCGTGGACTGGAACGGAATCAACCGCTTGATCCCCCAATGGCTGAGGCGGGGCCGGGGGGGGGTTATGGTCGGCGGAGGCCTGGGGATGCGCGGCGGGGGGCGGCCCGGCCTCCAGCCGTTCGCGAACAATCCTTCCGCGGCGCCTTCGCCGGGAACTGCAACCGGAGCGGGCGTTCCGCCGCAGAAGGCCGCGCCGGGTCCGGGCGCGAGGGCCGGAGGGCCCGGCGCGGGGATGGCCGGCGAAGGCGGGCGGGCCGGGATCCTGAGGCTGTTCAACCGGGAATTGGGCGGCCAGATCGGGTGGCTGATCGTCTTCGGCTTGGTCGGCGCCGGAGCCGCCGTCCTGAAACTCAGGCGGCCCCTGTTCAGGGACGCCGCATCGCGGAGCCTCCTGCTCTGGCTCGTCTGGTTCTTCGCCATGGCCGCGTATTTCAGCACGGCGGGATTCTTCCATCGCTATTATCTCTGCCTGATCGCGCCTTCCATCGCGGCCTTAGGCGGTCTGGCCTTCGTAAATCTGCGGGACCACATCCGCGACAAGTCCTGGCGGAGCTGGCTCTTTCCGCTGGCCGTTCTGGCGACGGCCGGCGTCCAAATCGAACTCCTCCAGGCGTACCCCGGCTGGAACTCGCCCTTGATCTTCGCCCTCGGCTCGCTCTGCCTCGTTTCGTCCGAGATGCTGGTCTTTCCCAAATTCCGCGGAACGCTCGGCCCGGGTCGGGAACGCGCCGCCGTGGCCCTCGGTCTTGCCGGATTGCTGGTCGCTCCCCTGGTCTGGTCGATGACGCCCTTGATCTTCGGCGGGACGCCGTCGATGCCCGCTGCCGGTCCCGAGCTCGCGGGAGGAGCGGCGAACGCGGGTCCGGGACCGGGCGCCCCGCGCGTCATGACCATGATGGCGCGTTTGAGAATGGGAGCCGGGGCGGGACGGGGCTTGAGGCCGGGCTTCGCGGCGGCGCGGCCGGCGAACGACGAGCTGCGGACGACGAACCTCATGAAATTCGCCCAGAGCCACCGGCGGGGCGAGAAATTCATACTGGCCGTTCCGACCGCCCGCCAGGCCTGGGACATCATTCTCGAAACGGGCGCGCCGGTCATGGCCATGGGCGGGTTCATGGGCTCGGATCGGATCCTGACGCCGGAGAAGATCGAGCGGATGGTGAAGGCCGGTGACATCCGCTATTTCCTCGTTCGGAAGATGCCCGCGCTTCCCGCGGGTCTCCGATCCTTGGGACAGCGGTTCGCGCCGGGCCGGGCGGCCGGGCCCGGGCCGGTGGGCGGCCCGCGGGGCGGGGGAGAAGCGCAGCTCGCCATCGAGAAGTGGATCGAGGAACATGGCCGGCCGGTCCCCGGCGCGGAGTGGATGGAAGAAGATGAGATGAACCGGGCAAAGGCCGTCGGCCCGCCCTCGCCCCGCGCGCTCGCCTTTCCCGGCCGGGCTTTTTTGGGACAGATGGCCCGGGGCGGAGCGTTCGCCCTCTATGATCTGAAGCCGATCACCGACGATCCGAAATAGACGCTCCGTTTCCCCCGACGGGGGAGATCTCCCTCCCTAAAATATGCCGCGGAGCGAACCCGCGTACCCGGTCAATTCGGCGTGGCCTTCACAGGAGGCCGGCCGGGCTCGGACCGTGCCCGTTCCCGCCACCGCGCCCTCCCAATAGATCAATTTCGGCAGGGTGGCGGGCAGGAGCTCCTGTCCGGCCGCGAGCGGGGCGACCCAAAGATCGATCTCTTCCGACGGGATCGCGATCCTCCATCGGCTCGGATAAGTCCCTCCGCTCCGCGGGCTGCGCCAGCGATCGAGGGCCGTCACCGAAAATTCGATCTGATCGTCGCCCCGCTCACGGTCGGCCCGAAGGGCCAGGGGCCGCGCGCTTCCGTCCGGCGCCACGAGCGTGCCGGCCGAGGCTCCTTCAATCGAGCCGTCCTTCCGCCGGAGAAGATAGATCATCAAGTCCCGGCCGTCGGAGAGATGGAGCCCGAACCAATCCCAGCCGATCTGGTCCTCGGCCAGCAGCCCCGAGCCGAATTCATGATCGAACCAGCTGCGGCCGCTCACCGCCCGCCGCCCGTCGCCGCCGCCGAAGGAGATGATGCCCTTGGTTTCCAGGTCCGTGAGCGACGAATAATAGGACGCTTGGCCCTCGCCCGGGCCCTTTCGGCTGAGCCCGCCGCGGCCGTGGAGGACGACCGGCTTGCGGGGCGTGAGCTCGAGCGCGAGCTCCAGCCCTTGCCGGCGGGCCCGCAGCGATATCATGCCGTCCTTCATCCGGGCCGACCAGTCTCCGATCCAGACGTCGAGGTTTTCCGCCCGGGCTCCGGCCAGACCCGGCCCGGAGCGCGACAGGACGTCCTCGGCGCGGAACGCGCCCGCGGTGACATCGGTGAGCGTAAAGTGGGCCAGAAACAGGTCCCGGACCGACCAGGGATTCGCGGGAGCGGAGGGCGCGGTCCGGACCCCGTTCCGGAAGAACGTGAGCTCGTAGCCGTATTTCTCGCCGGCCGGGCCGGCGAGGTTTCCGGTGAAATACCACCATTCGGTTTTGTAAGCCAGGTGCGCCCCGTGGTCTTCCGGAAATTTCCAGGTTCGCGGCCCGTCGGCCGTCCGCCAGGCGTCGATGACGTCCGCGACGTCTGCGACGTCTGCGACGACCAGGTCATCTTTGATGACCGAGTCGACCAGGTCGTCTTTGACGACCGAGTCGTCCGAGACAACCGGATTGACCGGGTCGGCTGCCGCTGCGGCCAGGACGAAGAGCGCCACCGCGGCGGTCCGCATCCGCGATCCCTTCTTCCGCCGGCTGAGGCCCATCGCGATCCTCCTATTCCTCTCCGATCTGCATTTGGGGATACGTGCGCCAGGCTTTGACGATCGGATAGACCGCGGCGCCCAGCCCCGCCACCGCCGCCGTGGCCGCGGCCAGGAGGTAGGGCGATCCGGTGAGATAGACGAAGATCGTCCAATTGAAGCTCCGGAGGTTGATGACCTTGATGAGGAGCGCGGCCATGGCCGTCCCCACGCCGATACTCAGGAGGAAGCTGAGGATACCCATAGCCAGGCCTTCGAGGAGCGTGATACCGGACACCTGGCGGACAGAGAAACCGAGGGCCCGATAGATCCCGAATTCGCGCCGCCGCTCGATGAACAAGGTCAGGATGGCCCCGGCGATGCCGAAGAAGGCGACAAGCAGGGCCAGGAACCGCATGGACAGCGTGATGGCGAAGGTCGAATCGAAAACCCGGAGGACATTGGCGTGGAGCGCGTCCCGGGCCAGCGCGGGGAGGCCGCGCTCCCCGGCGCGGCGGACCGCGTCGGCCATGATCTCCGCCCGCCCCGGATTTCGGGGGTCGATGAAGACGCCGAGGCTGTCGACCGTCGGGTCCTCGAACAGCTTCAGATAGAGCGACCGGTCCATCATGACGACGCCGTGCTCGCTCGTGTAGTCGTAGAACACCGCGGCCACGGACAGCCGGATCGGCCCCCGGACGCCGTCGATCGTGATTGCCTCGCCGGCCCGAACCCCGAACCGCCGGGCGAAGCTCTCGGAGACGATGACGCCGCCGGCCCGGACCTTGTCCCAGTTTTCGCGGCCGCCCGAGAGGAACGAGAAATCGGAGAATTTCTGGAGCACGGCCGCGTCCACGGACGAGGCATAAATCGATGTCCCCTCGTAATCGACGAGCACGCTGCGGTAGGGATCGAGCCCGGCGATTCCGGGGACGGTCCGCAGGGCCTCGATGAAGTCGAGGGGGACGTCGAGCTCGTCCATGGAAGAGACGTAGAGGTCGCCGCTGATCTGGGCCGTCAGCCACAGGCCGACGGAATGGCGGAAGCTCCCGATCATGACGCTCAGCCCGATCGACATCGAGAGCGCGACCATGAAGGCGGCCACGGCCACGGCGGTCCGGCCGAGATTGAGGCGGATGTTGCCCGCGGCCAGTCTTCCGGGGAGCCCGCCCAGGCGGTCGAGGGCGCGCCGCAGGACGGGGTGGACCAGGACCAGGGCCAGCCCCGTAAGAAAGCTGGCACCGGTCAGCACGCCGAACGCCCCGGCGAAGCCCGGATAGACCTGCGTGGGAAATACGGCCAGGACGAGGAGACTCAGGAGGATGATCGCGGTCCCGATGAGGGCCAGCTTTCCGGCGCCGGCTCCGCTCTGCCGGTCCGCGGTCCGGCCGGTGAGCGAGCGGACCGGGTCGAGATGGAACAGCTCGCGCAACGGCCACAAGCTGCCGAGGAGACCGGCCGCGGCCCCGAGCAGCGTCCCCGCGGCCGGGATCCAGAGCGACCAGGCCGGCGGGGCGGGCCGCAGAAAGAAATACAGGTTGGTAACCGTCCCGCCGACTTCGGCGGTGAGGGCCCGGCTGAGAGCGTAGCCCAGCAGCCCGCCGGCGGCGCCGCCCGCGGCGCCGAGGATCAGGACCTCGGTCAGAAACGCCGCGACGATCTCGGAGCGGCGGGCGCCCAGGCTGCGGAGGATGCCCGCGTCTTTTTTCCGGCTGACGACGGCGAACATCGCCGTGTTGTAGATGAGGAAGATCCCCACGAAGAGGGCGAGGAGGGAAAGGGCCTCGAGGTTCAGCCGGAAGGCGCGGAGCATGCCGGCGAGCGTCTCGCGCTGCCGGGCGCTCGTCCGGAGGCGGTACCCCGGCTCCCAGCGGGCGGCGAAGCCCGGCCCGTCATTCAGGATGAGATCGACCCGGTCGATTTTTCCCTCGAGCCCGAAGAGCGTTTGGGCACGGGCGATATCGAGGAGCAGGAGAGGCTCGCCGGAGGGATTGGGGAAGATCCCGACGATCTCGAATTCGCCCCGGGAGGTCCGGATGCGCGTGCCGGGTTTCGCACCGAGCTTTTGAGCCAGGCCGGATTCGGCCAGGACCGCATCGTCCCGGAGGAGAAACGAGAGGGCGGCGTCCCAGCCGCCGTCCCCGCCGCCGGCCGCCGCGGCCCGGGCCAACGCGGGGCGGAGCTCCCTGTCCAGGAGCGGATCGACGCCCAGGACCCTCGCCGTCTCCCCGCCCGCCAGCTTGAGGCTGCGCTCGATGACCGGTGAGAAGGCATCGACGGCCGGATCTCTCATCAGGTCGGCGAGCGCCTTTTCGTCCATGGGTCCGGCGGGCCTCTGGAGCGAATGCGTGGCGTTCCCCCTCAGGAACTCGACCGCCCCGGCGAACCCGGCCATGGCCGCCCGGGCGGAGAGGACGATGCCGACCGTCGCCGCTACGCCGAAGGCGATCCCCAGGAACTGGAGGAGGGTGAGTCCGCGCCGCCGGACCATGGTGCGGAGGAACGATCGCGTGACGGTGTTCACGCCGCGAGGTCCGTTCCGGGGGCCTCTTCGACAATCGCCCCGTCGACCATCCGGAGCACGCGGTCGGCGTACCGCCGGGTCGAGCCGGCGTGGGAGGCCATGATCATCGTGCCCGAAAGCCTCCGGCACCGGTCGACGAGCAGGCCGAGCACGAGCTCGCCGGTCTGGGTGTCGAGGTTCCCGGTCGGCTCGTCGGCCAGGATCAGGGCCGGCTGCTTCACGATCGCCCGGGCGATGGCCACGCGCTGCTGTTCGCCGCCGGACATTTCGTGCGGATAGCGCCGGCCTTTCCCCTCCAGGCCGACGTCCCTCAGCGCCTCTTCGGCGAGGGCGCGGTCGGGGCGGCCGGCGAGCTCGAGCGAGAGGAACACGTTTTCGAACGCGGTCAGGGTCGGGAGGAGGTTGAAGAACTGGAAGACGAATCCGAGCCGCTGCCGCCGCCAGGCGGTCCGGCCCGATTCGCCCAGGCGCTCCAGGTCGCGGCCTTCGACCTCGATCCGGCCGCCCGTCGGCCGGTCGATGCCGGCGATGAGGTTCAGGAGCGTCGTCTTTCCGGAGCCGCTCTTGCCGAGGAGGGCCAGGACCTCGGCGGGGCGAACTTCGAGGCTGGCGCCGCGCAGAGCGGCCGGCCCGGCCCCGCCGTCGCCGGGATAGCGCTTCCAGACATCGACGAGGCGGATGATCGGATCGGGGGGAGGCGTCATGGGATCGGCAGCGCGGCGGTTATTTGATGAGCCTTTTCTTCATCCTCCGGATGCCGAAATAGAAGGCGATCGTAACGAGGACGAGGACCACGGCGAAGTTGAGGAGGAGGCCGGAGGTGAAGACCCCCGAGAAGGCCGCCCGGGAGATGGCCACGGCGTGGGTCAGGGGCAGGAACTGGGCCAGGGTCTTCATCCAGGCCGGGAAGTTATCGAGGGGGAAGAACACCCCCGAGAAGAACAGCATGGGGGTGATGACGAGCTCGGTGTAGTAATTGAAGAAGTCGAAGTTCGGCGCGAGCGACGTGACGATCATGCCCAGCGACCCGAACATCACGCCGGTGATGAGCATGACCAGGACGAGGAGCACGACCGACGCCGGGGAGACGGGCAGGATCCCCATGACGGCTGCCACGAGGAGCATCAGGCTGCCGCTGATGAGGCCCCGGAACGAGGCCCAGGCGATGTCGCCGGCCACGGCGTCCTCGGCCGAGACCGGGGTCGCGACGAGCGCGTCGTAGAGGCGCTCGTGGATCATCTTGACGAAGGTGCCGTAGAGGCACTCGAACGTGGCCGACATCATGACCGACGAGACGATCACGCCCGGGACGAGGAAATGGAGATAAGACTTGCCGCCGAAGGCCCCCGTCATGTACGCCCCCATCCCGATGCCGAAGGTGATGAGGTAGAAGAGGGGCTGGACGAGGCTCACCAGGAACGTGGTCAGGACGAACCGCTTGTAGGAGATGAGATTGCGGACGAAAACGTGGTAGATCCGGTAGGAGAGGTTCATTCGATCAGGCTCCGGCCGGTCAGTTTCAGGAACACGTCTTCGAGCGTCGCCGGGCGATGGACGGTGTTCGGCAGGTCGAGCTCGACCAGCCGCTTCCGCAGGTCATGGCCGTCGCGGCTGTAGAAATAGAGCGTGTCGCCGACGCGCTCGTGCCCGCAGGCGAACGGGGAGAGGTCGGCGATGAGCCGGGCATCCTGGTCCGCGGGGACCCGGATCTCGGCGACGTCCTTGCCGATTTCGCTTTCGATGAGGCCCCGCGGCTCGCCCGCCTTGAGGATCTTGCCCTGGTACATGACGACGAGGCGGTCGCAGAGTTGCTGGGCCTCCTCCATGTACTGCGTGGTCAGGATCAGCGTCACCCCCTGGGTCTTGAGCTGGCGGAGGCGCTGCCAGATCAGATGCCGGGCTTGGGGGTCGAGCCCGGTCGTCGGCTCGTCGGCGATGATGAGCTTGGGGCGGTTGAGCAGGGCCCGGGCGATGAGAAGCCGCCGCTTCATTCCCGTGGACAGCTGGTCGATCTTGCTGTCCCGCTTGGCCTCGAGCTCGACGAATTTCAGAAGCTCGGCGATCCGGGCCCGCGCTTCCCGCTTCGGGATGTCGAAAAATCGGGCGAAGACGACCAGGTTCTCGTAGACGGTGAGGTCGATGTCGAGCGTGATTTCCTGGGGAATGACGCCCGTCTTCTTCTTCAGGGCCCGGTTGTTGACGCTCGCCGGCAGGCCGTCCACGATCAGGGTCCCGGACGTCACCGGCGACACGCAGTGGATCATCCGGACGGTCGTCGTCTTCCCGGCGCCGTTCGGGCCGAGAAAACCGAAGCATTCGCCTTCCGAGATCTCGAAATCGATCCCGTCCACGGCCGTGAACGTGCCGTACTTCTTGGTCAGGGCGTGGGCGGATACGAGGGTCGACATGGAGGCGTATGATACCATGTTCGGGAGAGGACGGAAAGCGGGGGCCGCGCCTACTCGAGGACCAGCCGGAAGGATTCGGGGCTCTCGGCCTTGCCCTTGAGCTTGACCTCGCCCAGGGTTTCGAATGTGAATTTGCCTTCGAGGCACCGGGCGACGGTCGGCCGGCGGAAAGACGGGGACCTGCGTCGCGGCGTTGAGCGTCCGGTCGAGCAGGTATTCGATCAATCCGGCGGGGATGTCATTGGCTTTGACGTCGAAGGTCCCGATCGAGAGAATCGCTTCGTAGTCGAGGGCCAGGCAGAGGGGGAGGAGGAACCCCGCGGCTTCTTCGGTGCTGTAGAGCTTCCCGGATTCGATCCGCTTCCGGTCAAACGGCCGCGGCGCTACCGCGGGCGGGTCAGGTCCTCGCTCAGGGCCCACAGCCGGGCGGCGGCCGCCGCGTCGTAGGATTCGGGCGACGTCCGCTCGGCGTTTCGCTTGTTGAAATACGCTCCGGTCACGCCCTCGACCTCGGGAGAAGCGGCCAGGTAGACGACCGTGTCCGCGCCCTTGTCCGCCGTCCTGCCGAAACGCTTCATGACGAACCGCGAAACGGGCCCGAAGTTCCGGCCCAATCCGGAGGCGGTGAAGCCGGGCGAGAGGGTGTTCGCCGTGACGCCGGTGCCTTCGAGACGCCGGGCGAGTTCGTAGGTGAAGTGGATGTTGAGGAGCTTGGTCAGGCTGTAGTGGGCCATGCCCTTGTAGCCCTTTTCGGCCTGCAGGCCGCCGAAGTCCAGATGGGCCCGGCGGTGGAGGCCCGAGCTCACGTTGACGATCCGTGCCGGGGCCGAGGCCTTGAGGACGTCGAGGAGGAGGCCGGTTAGCAGGAAATAGGCGAGATGGTTGACCGCGAACTGCATTTCGAGCCCGTCCTCGGTCAGCGTCCGGCGGGCGGGCACGGCCGCCGCGTTGTTCACGAGGACGTGGAGGGCGCCGAACCGGCGCTTGAACTCCTTGGCCAGAGCGCGGATCTTCTTCTGGGAGGCAAGGTCGCAGGCGAGCGTCTCGACGCGCCCTCCGCCGGCGCCGGCAATGGCCGACCGGGCGGCTTCGCCGCGCGCCTTGTCCCGGCAGACCAGGACGGTGGTCGCTCCGGCGCGGGAGAGTTCGCGGGCGGTCTCGAATCCGATCCCGCCGCATCCTCCCGTGATCAGGCAGGTCTTGCCTTTGAGGTCATATCCCATGGGTACAAACCTCCTCCTCCCTCGGATCTCTCTCCGAAATCCATAATAGGCGGGCGCTCAGTTGATTTCCAGGGCATCCTTGGCCGGGAGCTTCGGGAACGGGGCGTGGGGCTCGGTCTGGTACCAGAAGGCGGTGGAGGCGATGTCGTCCTGGAGCGGCAGGTACCGGCCGCCCGAGCGCCAGCCCAGGGCCTGGATCGTCACCTTGAGGTCCTTTTCGAAGCGGATCGGGTCCATGATGTGCCACCGGTAGAGGCCGAAGCGCTGCTGGACGTCGTAGTGGCCGTCGCCTTTGATCACCTGGGCCAAACCGCTGTAGGGCGTCGAGAATTCGGTATAACGGACCACCCCGTCCGGGCCCTTGGAGTCGAAGTCGTAGGACCCGCAGAAGTAGTCCTCGGTCCCCGTCCCGGCGATCGTCGGGAAATCCGTGTCGCCGTCGAGGTAGAACTTGATCTCGCCCTCGCCCCACCAGCCGTTGTTGTGGACGCCCCAGGCCAGGTAGGTGCCGACGTAATGGCCCCACCCTTTGACGCCGTCGAGGATCGTGCAAACGCTCTTGGCGGGCAGGGGATTGACCCGCCGGAACTGGGCGTGAAAATAGGCCGCGTCCTCGGGGATGTCGGTCAGGGTGTAGTTGATCTGATAATAGATCGTGAAGTTTTCGTCGGCCAGGTTCTCGATGGTGACCCGGAACGACTTCCGGAAGGGCATGCTCCAATAGGAGTTGAACGCGCTTCCGGGATTGACGCAGACCGGAAGGGATGAAATCTGGGCGTAGCGCTGCCAGCCGCTGGCGAAGAAGTCGCCGATCGGGGCCTCGACCGACGGCTCCTTTTCGCCGTCCCAATAGAAACGGAGGATGGCATAGCGCCAGGTCCCGGCCGGCGTCATCCAGATCTGCTGAATGGCGCCCATGCCCTGAACGTCGGCCAGGACGAACGTCTCCTTGGGCTTGATGACGACGAAGGGCGAGATCTTCCAGCCCTGGCCCAGGTCGCGGGCGGCCTTCAGGGCCGGTCCGTTGGTCGACATGGCGGCCTTGCCTTTCTCCCCGGTGAAGTTTTCGGGGCTGATCGAGCGCGTCACGGCATGCGACAGGCGGCTGAGCTCGCCGAGGCCGAGCGGCAGGCCGGTGAACGGCTTCTTGTCCTGGGCGGCCGTCAGGACGAGGGCCGCGAGGAGCAGCCCGGCAATCTTGAGCATCGCTTTTTTCATCGAGAATCCTCCTTTAATCTTGAAGCGTCTTGAACCCTTGGACCGGCGCGGCCTTGCTCTGCAGGAGCTCGAGGACGACGATCTCGTTCTTCCCTTTCTTGAGGAAGGGGGCCGGGCAAAACAGCCTTTGCTGGGGCCCGATCGACCAGTATCGGCCGAGGTTGCGGCCGTTGACCCAGACGACGCCCTTCTTCCAGGCGCTCAGGTCGAGGTAGGTGTCGCCGAGCTCGGAGAGGTCGAAGGACCCGCGGAAGAACGCGCCGGGCGTTTCCGAGGAATCCCCCGTCTTGAATTTGAGCGAGGACAGGGTGCGGCCGTCCAGGGGAAGCTTAAAGACGTCCCAGTCCATCAGGGTCATGCCGCCGAGCGTCACCCGGTCGGTGATGCCCTTGCGGTCGATCATGGACTCGCCGAAATTGATCCGGCCCATGCCCTCGACGAGGATGTCGAGCATCTGGGCGGGCGGGTCGGTCGCCGGGATTTCGATCTGGCTCTCGGCCTTGCCCCGGTCGAGCGAGCCGAGGTACGCGCCGTCGACGTAGATGTTCGCGAAGTCGTGGAGCTCGGTGATTCGCAGCCGGCCGCTGTGGTGACCGTTGAGCTTCGTCCGGTAGAGGATGAAACCCGCGTTCTGGTTGAAGAATTCCATCGGCTTCGGCTGGACGCTCGGGACGGGCACGGGCAGGTTGTCGAAGACGCCCGTGGTCTGGGTGAGGGCGATCGCCGGGATCTCGATCGCGGGCAGGGGCTCCGGAAGGTCCGGGATCGTGGTCCCGGCCGGCTGGTATTTGGCCAGGAGGTCCCGGATGGCCATGTACTTGGGCGTCGGGTGGCCGATCTCGTTGAGAGGAGCGTCGTAGTCGTAGCTCGTCACGTCGGGCTGGTAGCGGTCGCCGTAGTTGGCCCCGGCGGTGAAGCCGAAATTCGTCCCGCCGTGAAACATGTAGAGGCTGAAGGATTTCTTGTTGTCGAGCAGCCATTGGATGTCGGGCAGGACCGACTCGGTTTTGGTGGAAGCCCATTTTTCGCCCCAGTGGGTCAGCCAGCCGGGGTAGAGCTCGGCGCAGAAGAGGGGCACGTTCCTCTTGAGCTTGAGCGCCTCGGCGTAGTGTTTGTCCGAAGTCCCGGGATCGAGGCCGATCGCTGCGCCGGGCACCGAGCCCGCTTCAAGCATGGAGGGCGTTGCGCCGTCGGCCGTGCAGAACGGGCCGGGCACGCCGGCCGCCTCCCACATCTTCTTCAGGGCGGGCAGATAGGCCCGGTCGTTGCCGTAGCTGCCGTATTCGTTTTCGAGTTGGACCATGAGGATCGGGCCGCCCTTGGCGACGAGGAGGCCGCCGATCTGTTCGGCCATCTTCTTGACGTAATTTTCGCAAGCGGCGATATAGCGGGGGTCCATGCACCGCACCTTGATGTCGGGCGTGCGGAGGAGCCAGACGGGGAGCCCTCCGAAGTCCCATTCGGCGCAGGCGTAGGGGCCGGGCCGGAGGATGACGTAGAGCCCGACCTCCTGGGCGAGGCGGATGAAGGCGGCCACGTCGTTCGCGCCGGTGAAATTCCACTGGCCAGGCTCGGGCTCGAGGGCGTTCCAGAAGACGTAGGTGGCGATCGTGTTCAGGCCCATGGCCCGCGCCTTGAGTAGGCGGTCCTTCCAGTATTCCTTGGGGATGCGCTGGAAGTGGAGCTCGCCGGCCATGAACTGGAAAGGCCTGCCGTCGAGCAGGAACTGGGCGCCCTCGAAGCGGAACGAGGGAGTCTGGGACTGGAGGACGGGGCCGAGAAGGGCGAGGACTGCCAGGGCCGGGACCAGGGTCCGGAGGGAGCGTGATCTCATCGCGGGCTCCTTGACGGGATTCAAAGCGGACCGATTCTATCACAGACCGCCGGCCGGAAATCAAGGTCTGCCGGGAGGGAGCCGCGGAGAGGACCCCTTCTCCCGCAGGCGGCGATTGACAAAATTTCGCCGGCCGGGTAGGATGGGTTTCAATATGAAAATCTGCCGGCCGGCAACGGGCCGAACGCTCCGTTCGCTGACGATCGGAATCGCCGGGACCCTTTTCTTGGCGCTCTTCCTCCCCTCCGCCGCCTCGGCTGGCCAGGCCGCGTCCAAGGAAGCGGACGTCGCAAAGCTGCTCGCTCAGGGCGACACCTATTACGTCAAGGGCGAATACAAGCTGGCCATCGGCTGCTATCTCGAAGCCTCCGCGCTCTCGCAGAGCAAGATGAACCTGTCGAAGGCCTACTTCGGCCTGTCTACCTGTTACTTCTACCTTCGGGACGACGCCTCCGCGATCAAGTACCTGAAGCGGGTCCTCGAAGTCGATCCGAAAAAAGAGATTTCTCCCCTGTTCTATCCCGCGAATTTCATCCAGCTTTTCCGGCAGGTCCAGATGGAGGTCACGGGAGCGCGTCCCGGCGCCGAAGTCGTTGCCGCTCCCCGTCCCGTCCCGTCCAAGACCGAGCCGGAGACCAAGGCGGCCGGCGAAGCCGCGAAAAAAGAGGAGCGCCCGCCGGTCGAGGACAAAAGGAAGGAGGCGCCGCCCGCCGAAAAGCCTCAACCACGGCCCGCGCCCGTCTTCACGCCCGAGGAGCTGGGCCTCGGCGACGAGGAGAAGGGCGGGCACTGGGAAATCGGGGCCCATTATTCCTGGTGGAGCATCAACCTCGTCAAAGGGCTGTTCGAGGACAAGCTGACCGAGGAGCTGGGCAAATCCATCCAGAACGAAATCGTCAAGCAGTCGGGCATGATCCAGGCCGGCCTGGGCAAGTTGAACTATGCCCAGACGCTGGCCTTCGATTCGACCGGCACGAACACCGGCCTCGAGATCCGGTATTATTCGCGCGGCCGGGCCGGGACCTTCAGCCTGGGCCTGGCTTTCGAGAAGACCTACATCAAGCTCGCCCTGTCGGGGACCGCCAAGCAGGACTACCTCAGCGGGGCGTCGGCCGCGGTCGACGTCAACGCCAACGTCGCCCTGAGCCCCTTTTCGACCAACGTCAATTTCCGCTGGGAGTTCGGCGCGAACCAGCGTATAACGCCGTATCTCACCCTGGGTTTGGGATTCGCGCCCCTTTCGGGGACGTTCAGCTACGCGTACAACGGGACGTACAAGGCCGGCGACCTCCAGCAGCCGCTCAGCGGGAGCAAGGAGCAGACGTTCGACGAGCTGGCCGCGGACATCGATTTCAAGTTCCCGGGCATCTTCATCCTCTTCCAGCTCGACTTCGGGCTCAAAGCGGAGCTCGCCAAGGGCCTCTATCTCTCGGGCGAAGCGGGCATCTGGGATGGATTCATCCTTCGCGGCGGCCTCTCCTACCGGTTCTGAGCGGTCCGTCCTTTCCTCCCCTCCGAGTTGCCTCCGTCCCCTTTTCTGATATAATACACCGCGACCGTGCTAGACGGGGAGCTAGCGGTGCCCTGTGGCCCACAACCCGCTATAGTGGGGTCGAATTCCTTGCCGAGGCCCGGCTTTGTTCGCATGGGGCCCGGGAAGTGGCGTTGAAAGACGGGGCCCTGAGCAAAGAGCCCCCTGTGAATCCCGTCAGGACCGGAAGGTAGCAGCGGCAGCAGGGCGGGTCTTGTGTTTCAGCCAGCCGCGCCTGAGCCAACTGCCGGGTTTCCGCGGGTAAGGACTCGTCGGAGCAAGGTGCACGGTCAAATTTTCGGGCCCAGCAGCCGGATCTGGAAGGCGTAATTGTATTCGCGCGCGTTGAGCCTGTACTGGGGGTGTGTCATCGCCCCCCAGGAATCGTCCCCGCCCACGCCCATCTGGCCGTAGTCCAGGCTCAGGACAGTCGAGTCCCTCTTCGCGATGTCGGCCGGATGTTTGTCGCCCCGCTTCTCGTTCGTCAGGTCCTCGGCGGTGTAGGGGATGGCCGAAAAATCGAAATGGGGGAGTCCGGTCACGAGAAGTCCCGCGCCCTGGTCGTCGGTGATCGTCGCCCAGCGGACGTCCGTCCGGTTTCCATATTCCTGGATGCTGACGTAGGGGACGAGCGTCTCCGGCACGGAGGCCGCATAGAGGCCGACGAAAGCGGCCGTCTTCCGATCGATGTAGCTGTCCTGCGGACCTCGGCCGAACCACCGGACCTGCTTGAACTCGGCCGGAAGGATCATCGTCATTCCGAGCCGGGGGATCTCGGGGAGGTTCCGGGTCGCGGGAGCGAAGCGGACCTCGACCGTGATGGCGCCGTCGCCCGTCACGCGGTAGCGGACCTGGTACGCGGCCTGGACGTCCCGGAGGGAGTAGTCGACGGAGACGTCGATTTGGGTCGGCGACACCGTCCGGACATCGAATTTGTCGAGCGTCCGGTTGTCGCCCGCTTTCCTCCAGACCGCGCAGCGCTTGTCCATCCGGTTGCCGAAGTCATTGTCCGTGGGGGCCCGCCAGAAGTTCGGCGCGAGCCCCTGCCGGACGAGCTCCCGGCCGCCGGTTTTCAGGGAGGCGAGCAGGCCGGTCTTCTTGTCGAAGGATGCCGAGAAATTCGCCCCAGCCACGGACGCCGTCGCGTCGTCCTGCGTCAGCTTCAATCCCGCCGGCGCCGCGGCCGCGAACCTCGCGGGTATCACGTAAGGCGTTTCCGGGAACTGCGCGGCGGCGACGACGTGCCGGGCCGGGAGGAGCGGCTGTTCTCCGGCCGTGAGAACCTCCACGTTCAGGAAATTTTCGAGCCCGGCCTTGGGAGCGAGAGCGGGAAGCTCAATGGGATAGATCCGGCTCCCGCCGGGAGCGATGTCGAGGCTCGGGATCGTCCCTTCGGCGATCGTCCGACCGCCGTCGACGAGCTTCCAGGTGACGAGGAAGCGGTCGAGATTGATGAACTCGTAGGCGTTCGAGATCTGCAGGGCGGGTTTGCCTTCGGGCGTCGCCGTCCGCCCGATCTTGACGTATTGATAGACTTTCTTCAATTCCCACAGGCCCGGATGCGGCGTCCGGTCGGGCCCGACGAGGCCGTTGCAGCAGAAGTTGCGGTCGGACGGCGTGTCGGGAGGGCCGTAATCTCCGCCGTAGGCCCAGAAGGATTCGCCTTTTTCGTTCTTCTGGGCGAATCCTTGGTCGACCCAGTCCCAGACGAAGGCGCCCTGCAGCTGATCATACTTTTCGATGACGTCCCAGTAATCCTGGAGGTTGCCGGTGCTGTTGCCCATGGCGTGGGCGTATTCGCACATGATCATAGGCCGGGCCTGCTTGTGGAGGGCGTAGGCTTCGAGGTCGGCGATGCCGGAGTACATCGTGGAATAGATGTCCGTGTACGAACGGCGGCCGGCCCCCTCGTAGTGAACGGGGCGCGTTTTATCGCGGCCGTGGATCCAGCCCGCGGTCGCCTCGAAATTGATCCCGTCGCCGGCCTCGTTGCCGAGCGACCAGATGATCACCGAGGGGTGGTTCTTGTCGCGCTCGACCATGCGGACGGTTCGGTCGAGATGGGCGGGTCCCCAGTCGGCGTTCTTGGCCAGGCTCCGGGCGCCGTAGCCCATTCCATGGGACTCGATGTTGGCCTCGTCGATGACGTAGAGCCCGTATTGGTCGCAGAGCTCATACCAGCGCGGGTCGTTCGGATAGTGGCAGGTCCGCACGGCGTTGATGTTGAACTGCTTCATCAGCCGGATGTCCTGGAGCATGGACGCTTCCGAGATGACGTGGGCGGTGAGGGGGTCGTGCTCGTGGCGGTTGACGCCCTTGAGGAGGATGCGCCGCCCGTTGACGAGGAGGAGGCCGTCCCGGATCTCCACCGTCCGGAAGCCGACCTTGCAGGACGCCGTTTCGAGGACTTTGCCGCCTGTGTCCTTGAGGACGACGATCAGCGGATAGAGGTCGGGCGTCTCGGCGGTCCATTTTTTCGGGGAAGGCACGCTCTTTTCGAATTTGAGCGTCGCGCCCTCCTTGCCGTTCATCTCGATCGTCTTCGTCTCCGCCGCGAGGACCGTTCCGGCGTTATCGAGGAGTTTCATCTCGACGACGGAAGCCCCGGCCCGAAGGTTCGCCGCTTTGTTCTTGAGTTCAACGGACACGGACAGCCGGCCGTCCTTGTAGGATTCGTCGAGCCCGGCCACGGCCCAGAAATCGCGGAACCGGACCTTGGGGGCGGCCGTGAGATACACGTCGCGCTCGATCCCGCTCAGGCGGAAGAAGTCCTGGCATTCGAGATACGACCCGTCCGACCAGCGCAGGACCTTCAGGGCGATCGAATTCTCGCCCGGCACGAGGTGGGGGGTGATGTCCCACTCGGCCGGCGTCTTGGAATCTTCGCTGTAGCCGACGTAGCGGCCGTTCACCCAGACGTAAAACGCCGATTTCACCGCCCCGAAATGGACTAGGACCTCCTTGTCCTTCCACGCCTCCGGGAGGGTGAACGTCCGGCGGTAGCAGGCAGTCGGGTTGAAGTCGTGGGGGACGTGCGGCGGGTCGGGCTGGGCAGGCGGTTTCACCCACTCGTAGCTCGAATTGACGTAGATCGGTATCCCATAGCCCTGGAATTCGAGGTTGGCCGGCACCGGGATGTCGTTCCAGCCGGACGTGTCATAGCCGGGTTTGAAGAAATCGGCGGGGGCGTCGTCGGGCTTGCTTACCCATTTGAGCTTCCAGGTCCCGTTGAGCGAGCGGTAATAGGGCGAAAGGGACGTATCGTTCTTGAGCGCCGAGGCATCGTCGGCGTAGGGGATGAACGTCGCGTGCGGAGCTTCGGCGTTGACGCTGAAGATTTTCGGGTTCTCCCATTCGGGGACCGGAGCGACGGACTGTTGTCCCGCCGCCGCGGCGATGATAAGAAGACCTGCCAAGAGAGCCGGAATGATTTTCATGAGGACCTCAATTCAACGGACGAGCTCCAGCGTTTTGAGGATTTCCGCCAGCTCCGTCTTGCCTTTCGCGTCGATCTGGGACAAGGGCCCGCGGACGGGGCCGCCGTACCAGCCCTGCAGGTCGAGCGCGTATTTCAACCCGGCGATGCCGTAGGTTTCCATGACGGCCTTGTTCAGGGGGATGAGCTCGGCCTGGCGGTCCGCGGCCTCCCGGATCTTCCCCTCTTTGAAAAGTGCGTAAATCCGGGCGCAGAGGCCTGGGGCCGCGTTCGCCACGGCCAGGATCGCCCCGCTCGCGCCCATGAGAAGGGCCGGGAGGAAGGCGCCGCCCGCGCCCAGGAAATAGCAGAAATCCGGCGGAAGCTTGGGGACGAGCTCTCCGACGAGGCTGATGTTCCCCCCGCTCTCCTTGAGGCCGATGATGTTCGTGTGGGCGGCGAGCTCGAGGATGAGCGATGCCTCGAAGGTGATACCGGTGTTCCGGGGGATGTTGTAGAGGATGACGGGGACCCGGGATTTGTCGGCGACCTCGAGATAGTGGCGCTTTAGGACGGCCGGGGTCAGATTCGCCTTGTAGTAGCTCGGCGGCCGGATGAGGGCGGCGTCGATGCCGAGGTCGGCCATCCGGTTCGTGAAATCGACCGTCAGGCGCGTGGACTCGCGGGCGGTGCCGGCGATGATCGCCCGTCCCGGCGCGGCGGCGTCGCGCGCGGCCCGGATAAGGAGGGCCGACTCGTCGTCCGAGATCGAGACGCATTCGCCGGTCGAGCCCAGGACGACGTATCCGGCAAGATCGAAGACGTCGTAATGGCGGATGTTCTCCCGGAACCTTTCGACGGCGACCTCGTCGTTTTCAAACGGGGTCAAGAGGGCGGGGTAAATCCCCGTGAAGGGCTTGCTCATGAGTCCGTCTCCTTCTTCGGCACCGGACGGCGGCGGGCGGCCCGGACCTCGCTTTCGATATCGCGGAGCTCCGCGTCGTTGAACCCGAAATAATGGCCGACCTCGTGGATGACCGTGTCCTGGACCTGGGCCCGGATCTGGTCCTCGGTGGCGCATATGTGTTCGATGGGCTTCTGGTAGATGAAGATCACGTCCGGGGGGAGATTGCCGTAGCTCGGGCCCCGGTGCTGGAAGGGGACGCCGTGGTAGAGGCCGAGGATGTCGTTCTTGTCGGTCGCCCCGAACTGGCGCCGCGTGGGAAGGGGCGGATAGTCTTCCACGATCACGGCCACGTTGTGGATCAGATCCTTGAACTTCTTGGGGAGCCCGGCCAGGGCGTCCTCGACGAGCTTCTCGAACGGCTCGCGGTCCATGGCCTTATCTCTCGATTCCCGGGCGCGCAAGGACGCCCTTTTGGTAATAATGCTTCCGTTCCTTCATCTCCGTGACCAGGTCGGCCCGGCGGACGAGCGAGGCGGGGGCGCGTCGGCCGGTCAGCACGACTTCGACGTCGTCCGGCTTTTCGTCGAGAAAGGCGTGGACGTCCGCTTCGGAGAGGATCTTGAAGAAGACCGCGACCAGCACTTCGTCGAGGACGACGATCCGGTACCGGCCCGAGAGCATCGCCGCCCGGGAGCGCGCGAGGCCCCGGCGGGCGCGGTTGATTTCAGCTTGCGGGGGATGATCCTTGATATGGAGGAAGCTCTTCCGGCCGAACTGCTCGATCGTAATGAACGGGGCGAGACGCGCGACCACGTCCAGCTCTCCATACGATTGGCCTTTCATGAACTGGCCGATGAAGGTGTGGAACTCGTGCCCGGCCGCGCGGAGGGCGAGGCCCAGGGCGGCCGTCGTCTTGCCCTTGCCGTCGCCGGTGTAGATTTGGACATAGCCGCGGAACGGTTCGGTTTTTTGCGCGGAAGCCATCGTCTTTTCACTATATGGGATTCGACCGGGGGAGTCAATTCGGGCGATATGGGGGCGAAATGTGCTATAATTTTGGCCGATGCTAGACCCCAAATTCGTTCTGGAAAACAAGGATTTCGTCATCGGGCGGATGGCGGCCCGGGGCTTCGCCCTCAACCTGAACGAATTCGTCCGGCTCTCCGATGAAAAAAAGTTGGTCCTGAAGAAGTCCGAGGACCTCCGGGCCGAGCGGAACAAGTCGAGCGAAGAGGTCGCCCGGCTCAAGCGGGAGAACAAGGATGCCGCGGCCCTCATCGCCGCCATGAAGAAGGTCGGGGACGAGATCAAAGCCCTCGACGACGAAATCCGGGTCTATGACGAGAAGATCCGGACGGCGCTCCTCAACATTCCCAACATCCCCCATGCGTCCGTGCCCGAGGGGCGGACGTCGGCGGAGAATGTCGTAGTCCGCACGGTCGGCACGCCGCCGGAATTCGCCTTCGCCCCGCAGGCCCACTGGGACATCGGGACGAAGCTTGGAATCCTGGACTTCGACCGCGCGGCCAAGATCACCGGCTCGCGCTTCACGGTCTATCTCGGGGCCGGCGCCCGCCTGGAACGGGCGCTCATTAATTTCATGCTCGACATCCACACGCGGGACCGGGGCTTCACCGAGGTCATCCCGCCGTTCATCGCCAACGAAGCCAGCTTGACCGGGACGGGCAACCTCCCCAAGTTCGCCGAGGACCTGTTCAAGCTCGAGAAATACCCGTGGTACCTGATCCCGACCGCCGAAGTCCCGCTGACCAATTACTACCGGGACGAGATCATCGACGGCGGCATCCTCCCGAGGCGCCTGGCCGCCTACACGCCCTGTTTCCGGAGCGAGGCCGGCTCCTACGGCAAGGACGTCCGGGGGCTCATCCGCCAGCACCAGTTCAACAAGGTCGAGATGATGATTTTCTCCGCGCCCGAGAAATCCTTCGACGAGCTCGAATACATGACCGCCGGCGCCGAGGAAGTGCTGAAGCGCCTCGACCTGGCGTACCGGGTCGTGGCCCTGTGCACCGGCGACATGGGGTTCGCCAGCCAGAAGACCTACGACCTCGAGGTCTGGATGCCGTCGCGCAAGGGCTATATGGAGATCTCCTCGTGCTCGAACTGCGGGGACTTTCAGGCGCGCCGGTCGAACATCCGGTTCCGGAAGGAGCCCAAGGCCAAGCCCGAATTCGTCCACACCCTGAACGGATCGGGGCTGGCCGTTGGCCGGACGGTGAGCGCCATCCTCGAGAATTGTCAGCGGAAGGACGGCACGGTCGCCGTTCCTCCGGCCTTGCGGCCTTACATGGACGGACGCGAAGTCATCGCGTCAATGTAATCCAACTCATCCGCGGAGGGATGGCCGAGTGGTTGAAGGCGGCGGTCTTGAAAACCGCTTTCCAGTTTCCCTGGAACGGGGGTTCGAATCCCCCTCCCTCCGTACCTCTCCCGAAACGCTGACGATTCCCCCCTTCTTGGAAGGGGGGTAGGGGGGATAAGACCAATATGAAAAGTTGGAAGCGTTTCGGGCATTCTTAACGCTGACGATTCCCCCCTTCTTGGAAGGGGGGTAGGGGGGATAATACCCCTGAGAAAAGTTGGGAGCGTTTTGGGCAGCAACGCTGACGATTTCAATTAATGATCTTTCCCGTTCAGCAATTAGCCACAAAAATTCTTAATATCATCCTCGTTAAATTGGTGAGTCACGTTGTTTCCCAAATAATTTTTTATCGGTCCACTTACATACCCATAGGCGACTCTATAAATTTGTTTAGTGCGCTTATTCGCCCAATATAGTAAATTCCCCGCGTCGTTTTTTATTTCATTCCATTCGGTAACGTAGGATTCAACTTGGTAAGACATTTCATTCTGCTCCAAGAAGGCACTCATATCCCTTGGAGAATTTAGTCGGTCGATAAGAGTTTAAATTGAAGCGGCACCGGCTATTTCTTCCCCTCGAACAGCGTCCAGGGGTTGGCCTTCATGTCCTTGAGGAACTTCTCCTGCCAACGGTATTCGGGGTGCCGGGCGAAGAACGGAGCGGCCAGGAAATCCTCGCCGCAGGGATGGCCCATCCGGGCCCACATCTTCATGTCCTTGGCCAGGGCGGCGGTCGTCACCTTGCCCTGGACCGAGCCGCCGGGGAAGAACGGCGCCCAAGCGAATTCCGGAACGCCCTTGGCGTCGGCGTCCGCGTGGCCGCAGAGGACGTTGGCGTTGGCCGCCGCAGTTCCCGTGGACACATCGATGTGGTCTTCCTCGAATTTCTTGCCGCTCTCGGCGTTGATTTTTCCTTTGTATTCGGCCATCAGCTTTTCCCAGCGCGCCTTCCGGACGAAGACGGACTGGCTCGCGTCCTGGGCGTTGAACGCGGTCTCCTCGGCGATGAGCTTCGGGTCGCTCGCGAAATTCGAGCCGATGAAATAGCCGTCCTTCGTCCGCCACGAGGGGTGGTTCTTCAGGCCGAGCTCGAGCTTCGCGATCTCGTTCGTCTTGAGGTCCCCGACGAGCCAGTCGTTGGCGTATGCCCCGTTGCCGCCTGTGATCATGAGAGTCATGAAATCGTCGATTGAATTCGCGTATTGCGCCGCTTTGCGCGCCCGGGCGAATTCGGGGATCCCGTTCTCGTCGAAGTCCTTGAACTGCGAGATCGTCGTTTCGGTATAGACGATTCCCGCGCCGTTGACCACGAAGTCGTCGCCGCTGTGGATGTAGCCGGGGAGGGCGTCCATCAGGATGCGGTGTCCCCGGGCGGGCGTGATGTCGAGGATCGCGTTCCAGCGCTCCCCGATGATGTATTCCACCCACGAATTGTGGCCCATGACGATCTGTCCGTCTTCCGTGTAGCTTCCGGTGGCGATGAAGGCGCTGCAGTAGCCGGGCGCCTTGATTTCGGCCGAACCGGGGTTCGCCTTTTCGTCCAAAGAGGGGACATAATACCAGGCGAGCTCGATCCAGCCGTTGAGGGCGGTGATGTCGATCCGATCGTAGGACTTGGCCGGGAGGCGGGCCTTCAGGCCTTCGGCGATGCCCGAGATCTCCTCCTGGTATTCGGGGTCGAGCTTCGGCCAGAACATCCGTTCGGCGGCCGCCCGATAGAAATTCCAGTCGCGCTTTGTCGCCCGTTCGAGATAGAAAGCGAGCGTCTGGAGCAGGTCATCGATTTCCGCGGCGAGGTGCCAGCCGTGCTGGAAGCCGATCTCGCGGGGCGTTCCTTCCAGGCGGACATGAATCCAGCCGGCTTTGTCCTCACGGCCGGACGTCCGGAGCCGGGGATCGCCCTTCATCTGGCAAGACGTCGAAAGGGCGGCGATCACCAAGGCGCAGATTACCGCGCCGGCCAGAGAATTCTTGATACTTTTCATTGGCCGCCTCCATTTCCGGATCTTCTTCGCTCTTATACAACAGATCTTATCTTATACAACAGAAGCCGGCATCCAGGCAAACGAAAGCCACGCTCCTTGGAACTCGCAGGCTGTGGATTTCCTCTTTTCCTTTGATGGCGTGCGATTTTTCGACTCCAAGGAAGGGCTCTTTGACGCGCACTCGAAAAATGTTAGAATACGTGCCCGACTGCCAGACTCATATGGAGAGGTGCTGGAGTGGTCGATCAGGAGCGCCTGCTAAGCGCTTGTCCTGGCTCAAACCGGGACCGCGGGTTCGAATCCCGCCCTCTCCGTTCCTTACCCCAAGCGCCGTCGATTCCCCCCTTTTTATTAGGGGGGCAGGGGCGACATGCAGCCAAAACGCCTACCTGCTTCTACCCCTCCTGATTCTCAGGAGGGGTAGGGGAGGTTAATATGAATATTTTAAAGTCCTAAAGGCGTTTTGGTTTGTAAGCTATGTTATAACTGCTTTGGGCAGCATTAGCGTTGAAAGATCTCCCCTCAGGAGTATCCACATGACTTACAAAACTGAATTTAGCATCGGCTTCATCCTCCTCCTGACCCTGGCCGCGACCGCGCCCCAAGACGCGCCCCGCCGGGCGCCGGACACTTATTGCGACGTCCTCATGACGTTCCAGGACCCGCCCGCCGAATTCCGAAGCGCGCCGCTCTGGGTCTGGAACGACCGGATGACGAACGCCGAAATCGAGGAGCAGCTCGCCGATTTCAAGGTGCACGGAATCGGCGGCGTTTTCGTCCATCCCCGGCCGGGGCTGATCACTCCCTACCTGTCCGGGGAGTGGCTCGCCCTTTTCCGGCACGCCGTGGATGTCGGCAAGTCCCTGGGGATGAAGGTCTGGATCTACGACGAGAATTCCTATCCTTCGGGGTTCGCCGGCGGCCACGTCCCCGCCCAGCTGCCGGACGCCGCCCGGACCGGACTGCGGATGACCAAGGCTGCGGTGCTGCCGGCGTCCTTCGCCGAGGCCCCGCTCATCGTCCTGCGCAAAGGGGCCTCGGGATACGAGGACGTCACCGCCGAAGCTCTGGCCGGCGGCCCGGCGCTCGGCGCCGGAGAATTCTGCATCTTCGATCTGAACCGGCAAAAGCCGAATCCCTGGTACGGCGGCTTCACCTACGTCGACCTCATGCGCCGGGACGTGACCGAGACGTTCCTCGACATCACGATGAACGCCTATCGGCGGACCTTCGGCGACGAGTTCGGCGCCACCGTCCCCGGCGTCTTCCAGGACGAGGCCGAGATCAACCCGGCCGGCGGTCCGGGAATGACCGTCGTCAACTACACGCCTGCCCTCTTCGACAAATTCAAGGAGCGGTGGGGCTACGATCTCAAGACGGAGCTCCCGTCGCTCTACGACGAGGTGGGCGACTGGCGCCGCGTCCGCCACGACTATTACGCCCTGCTCCTGGACCTCTTCATCGACAACTGGGCGGTCCCTTACTTCGACTATTGCTCGCGCTACAACCTGGCCTTCACCGGCCATTACTGGGAGCACGAGTGGCCGCGGCCGACCGTCAATCCGGACAACATGGCCTTCGCCGCCTACGCCCACATGCCCGGCATCGACATCCTGATGAACGACTTCCAGACCGACACGCACGCCCAGTTCGGCAACGCGCGCGCGGTGAAGGAGATCCGGAGCGCGGCTAACCAGCTCGGAAAACAGCGCACCATGTCCGAGACCTACGGGGCGGGCGGCTGGGACCTGTCCTTCCTCGACCAGAAGCGGATCGCGGACTGGGAATACGCGCTGGGTGTCAATTTCATCAATCAGCATCTTTCGTATGTCACCATCAAGGGCGCGCGCAAACGCGACCATCCGCAGTCGTTCTCCTACCACGAGCCCTGGTGGAACGCCTACCGGCCCCTGGCCGACTACTTCGGCCGCCTGTCGACCGTCCTCTCGCTCGGCCGGCAGGAGAACAGCATCCTGGTGATCGAGCCCACGACCACCGGCTGGCTCTACCACTCGCCGCGCGGTGAAACGGAGAAGATCAAGGCCCTCGGCAGGGACTTCCAGGACTTCGTGAACACGCTCGAGGCGGCCCAGATCGAATACGATCTTGGAAGCGAGCACATTCTTCGGAACTGGGGCAAGGTCCGCGACGGGCGGCTGCATGTCGGGGAACGGTCCTACAGCGTCGTCATCCTGCCGCCCGGCCTCGAGAACGTGGAGGACGCGACCTCGGTTCTTCTGAGCGATTACGCCGGCCAGGGCGGGAAGGTCGTCTCCTGGATCGGCGCGCCGGCGTTTGTCAATGGCCGCGAAGACGGCCGGCTGGCGAAGGTCGCGGCTTCCCAGCCCCTCTCGTGGCTTCCGGCCAAACCCGAGACCTGGCGGACGGACCTGGTTGGATTGTCGGGAACGGCTTTTGTCATGGAGCCGGCCCGGTCCAAGAGCGGCGACCCGGCCTATCTCTTCCATCACCGGAGGGTGCTCAAGGACGCGGAACTCGTCTTCCTGGCCAACACCAGCGCCAAAGCCGTGGCGTCCGGGTCCTTGTCCGCGCCCGGCAAGTCGTGCGAAGCATGGGACGCGTTCACCGGCAAGGTGTCGCCCTATCCGGCCGCCCTCGGGGGGGGCAAGCTCCGGGTGGAATATGAGATCCCCCCCGGCGGCAGCCTGCTCTTATGTTTCCGGCCGACCGGCGCTCCTGCAGCGGAACCCAAGACCCGGCGCGAGGCCCCGCTGCCCTCCGAAAAAGCCCCGGCCGTCCGGCGTGAATCGCCGAATGTCCTGACCCTCGATTACTGCGATCTCACCCTCGACGGCAAGACCGAGACGGACCTGTATTTCTACGACGCCCAGCTCAAGACCTATCGCCATCACGGCCTCGACCGGAATCCCTGGGACAGCGCCGTCCAATACAAGACCAACATTCTGGACATGGACCGGTTCGCTCCGGATTCGGGTTTCGAAGCGGCGTTCCGGTTCATGGTCGTCGATGGCGTGCGGACGGACTCGCTCCGGGTCGTGGTCGAGCGGCCCGAGCTCTTCCAGGTCGCGGTCAACGGTCGGAAAATCGCCCCGCTTTCGGGGACCTGGTGGCTCGACAAGGCGTTCGGCGTCTTCGAAATCGGCGCATTCGTCAAGCCCGGCGAAAACGCGATCTCCCTCAAGTCCGCGCCGTTCACCATCCACTCCGAGCTCGAAGCCGTCTATCTCCTGGGGGATTTCGGACTCGAGAGCGTGGACAAAGGATTCCGCCTCGTCCCGGCGGCCCCGATGAAAATAGGCGCCTGGGGCGAACAGGGCCTGCCTTTATACAGCGGGGCAGTGTCCTATAAGAAAACCTACGTCCTCCGCACGGCCGATTTCCGGAAGACGCGGTACGACGTCGAGCTTGGCGCCTGGAAGGGGAGCGTGGCCGAGGTCCGGGTGAACGGCAAGCCCGCAGGTTACATCGCCTTCGAGCCCTTCCGTCTCGACGTCACGAGCCTCCTGACTCTCGGCAACAATGATGTCACCGTTCTCGTCACGGGAACGCTCAAGAACACCCTCGGGCCCTTCCACAACGATCCGCCCCTCGGCCGGGCCTGGCCCGGCAGCTTCCAGCAGGGGGCCAAGGGCGGACGTCCCGCGGGGGCCAAATATTCCGTCGTCGGCTACGGATTGATCGAGGATTTCCGGCTCGTCCCGGTCAAGACCGCGGGAGATTGACGGAACCGGCGTCCTGCGATATAAGTTTCCCCTCGCAAGCCGGGCCCAGAGGCCAGAGCCTCAGGCCGGCGGGCGGGAGGAGCACGCATGAAAAGCTTTATCCGATATTTCGGCGGGACGATCGTCCGGCCGTTTTCCACCTTCGAATCGCTCCAGTCCGATCCCAAAGGCTTCGCCAAGGGGTTCCGGGCCATCCTCATCCCGGCCGTCCTGTTCACGATCACGGCGGGCCTGCTGGCGTTCGGCGGGGCGATGCTGCCCGCGTCGGCCGTGCTTCCCCTTGGGGGCGAAAATTATTATTTCTACCAGATCTTCTTCGCCCTGCCCGTCCTGCTCGCCGCCTGGGCGGTGGCCGCGGCGGTCGCCCGCCTGTTCGGCCGTTGGGGAAAAGGGACGGGCTCCCTCCGGGGCACCCTGGCCGCTCTCGGATTCGCCTTCGGCCTTCCGGCCCTGGCCGCCTGGATCGGCCAGGCGGTTTTCGCCGGCCTGATCCTCTCCGGGATGAGCCAGGAAGAGTTCATGGAGCTTACGGCCGGTCCCGGGACGCCGAGGACGGCCGCGTTCGCCGGGCAGGCGTTCGTCGTCGCATGGCTTTTGCTCCTGTCCGTCGCGGCGGTGCGTGCGGGCTTGAAGATTCGGGGAAGGGTGATCCCGGTTGGGATCCTGGCCGCGGCGATTTTCCTTGCCGTCGTTCTGGTCTGCCTCCGTTGACGAACGGCGAGGAGAGGTGAAGGCTCATGATCGACGTCAAAGAACACATCTATCACGATGATCCGAACGTCGGGCACCCCGATGTCCGGACCGAGCTCAAGGACGCCGCTTATTTCTTCCTCGGGAACGGCCTCATCCAGGCCGCGGTCCAGACCGCGCCGGGGGGCGACGGGACGCCGGTCGGCCTAATCATCATGGACCCGGAGCGCCTTCGCAAGAAGCGCGAGGCGCTCACCATGGACGAACGGACGGGACTCGACCGGACCGCGGTCCGGATCGCCGAAGGCGGACGGTTCCACCGGGCTGAAGCCGGAGCGTTCACGGCCTCCTGGGCCAAAGGCCGTTCCGTTCCGACGGTCGCTGTCCGATGGCGGACCGCGGCGGTGTCGGTCGAGGAATATGTCTTCTGCCCGGATGTCTCCTCGCCGGTCCTGGCCCGCGATGTCGTGATCGCGAACCGGACGAAGCGCCAGCTGGGTCTGAGATTCGAGACCGGAGTCCGGGCTCGGCACCTCGAGAAATCGTTCTCGCTCGACCCGGGTGCCTCGAAGACCATTTCTCTCAAGTACGTTTTCTGCCCGGAGCGGGACGAGGTCGCGCCCGCTTTCAGCCGGAAGACTGCTCCCGACAAGTCCGCGGCGGCGTTCTGGACCGGCCTCACCCGCCTTTCGTTTGGGCACAAGCTTCTCGACCGGTATTTCGAAGCGTCCCGCGTCCAGCTGCCGGCCGTGATTTCGGGCACGGGCCGCCTCGATGGCGCGATCTGGCAATACAACCGGGAATGGCTCCGGGACCAGGCCGTCATTGCTTTAGCAATGGCCATGCTCGGCGCGCACGATCGGGCCCGGACGATGTTCCACCGGCTCATCGACAAATTCGTCACGGGCGAGGGAGACACCGTCGATTCGAGCGAGCGTCGCTCGCCCGACGAGGTCGAACTCGACCAGAACGGCTTCCTTCTGTATACGCTCAAGGACTATGTTCTCTGGACGGGGGACCGGGAGATCGTCCGGAAGCACTGGCCCAAGATTGTCGCCGCCGCCGAATTCCCGCTCCGCGACATCTTCCGCCATCCGGCAAGCGGCCTCCTCGCCAATCGCCGCGAATTCTGGGAGCGGCACCGAGCCCACGGCATCGAACCCGGGATCGAGCTCGTCCATCAACTCTATACGTCCGTCGGGCTGGCCGCGGCCGCGGTCCTGGGGCGCATGACCGGCCGCTACGCCGAAGCCGTGCGCTGGGAAGGGGAGAGTCAGAGGATCAAGCGGGCGATGCTCGAGGATCCCCGGTTCCGGCTGGCGGACAACCGGGGCTTCGTCAAACGCCGCGGCCTCGACGGCAAAGTGCAGGAGAAGATCGTCGCCACCCCGGACTCCGGCCTGCCCGCCGGGTCGCCGCTGGCCGGCCGCGGCCCGCATTTCCTGAATCCCGACGCCTCGGCCGCGCTGCCCATCGCCCTCGGTCTCGTTCCTCCCGATTCGCCGCTCGCCGCCTTGACCCTGGGGTCTCTCGAAACGCTCTGGAACCAGGTCTGGACGGGCGGGGGATACGGCCGCTACAACGCCACCTCGGAGCCCGATTCGCCCGGTGCCTGGCCGGTCGCCTCGCTGTTCATCGCCCGGGCGAGCGTCGAGGCCGGCCGGCTCGACAACGCCTGGCGCATCCTCCGCTGGCTTGACACGGTGCCTGGGGCGAACGCAGGGTCCTGGTTCGAATTCTACGGCCGCCGCCTCGCGCCCCCGTTCCCCCAAGTGGGGATCCTGCCCTGGACTTGGGCCGAGATCGTGATCCTGTTCGTGCATCATATCCTCGGTGTCCGGCCCGAGGAGCTCGGGCTGCGCATCCGGCCGCGGCTCCTGTCCGGATTGAAGGGCGCTCGCGCGACGCTTCCCTTCCAAAACGGCCGGCTCGAACTCGAAATCGGGAAGGCGCCGAGGGGCGCCGCGCCGCGGTTCCGGTCCGATACGGTCGTCCTCGAATCCGGTCCCGCGGACGCTCTGCTGGCCTACCCCGGCCGCGATTTCAAGGTTGAGGCGCGGGTCCGATAATGAGCCGGCCGGCGCTCCCGCCCCAGGACTCCCGGAAGACCGTCGTCCTCGTCGTCGCGACGGTGGCCGCGTTCTTCGCGCCCTTCATGGGGTCGGCCGTCAACATCGCCCTGCCTTCCATCGGCCGGGAGTTTCAGATGTCGGCCGTCCTCCTCGGATGGCTGGGGACCTCCTATAGCCTGGCCGCCGCGATCTTCCTCGTTCCTTTCGGCAAGATCGCCGATATCCGGGGCCGGAAGGCCGTCTTCGGCTGGGGGAGCTTGGTCTTCGCCCTCTCTTCGCTCCTCGCGGGCACGGCCTTCTCGCCGGTCGTGCTTCTCGTCTCCCGGGTGATCCAGGGGATCGGGAGCGCCATGATCTTCAGCACGGGCGTGGCGATGCTGATAGCCGCCTACCCGCCGAACGTCCGGGGCAAAGTCCTGGGCATCAACGTCTCGTCTACGTACATCGGCCTGTCGCTCGGTCCGGTCCTGGGAGGATTCCTCACCCAGAACCTCGGCTGGCGGAGCATCTTCGTCATCCTCGGCGTCCTCAGTCTCGTCCTGGCGGGAATCGTCGTTTTCTTCCTGCACGGGGAAGAGGCCGGGGCGCGTGGCGAAAGATTCGATCTGGCCGGAGCGGCCGCCCTCGGCGCGTCGATCGTGGCGGTTATGCTGGGCTTGTCGCGCCTGCCCGCCTGGTGGGGCGCGGTCCTGATCGCGGCCGGCTTGGCGGGTTTGGTAGGGTTCGCCCGGCTCGAGTCCGCCGTGCCGAATCCCGTCCTCGACATGAGCCTGTTCCGCCGAAACCCGGTGTTCGTCTTCTCCAACGTCGCGGCCCTGATCAACTACAGTGCCACGACGGCCGTCGGCTTCCTTCTGAGCCTTTATCTCCAATACATCAAAGGCCTGACGCCCCAGAAGGCGGGTCTCGTGCTCCTCGCTCAGCCCATCGTGATGGCCCTGCTCTCGCCGCTCGCCGGCCGCCTTTCGGACCGGGTGGAACCGCGGCTCCTCGCCTCGTCGGGCATGGCCATCTCGGCCCTCGGGCTGTTCATGATGGCCTTCATCGGCGGCGGCACGTCGCTCACGTTCATCGGCGCGGGCCTTTTCATCCTGGGTTTCGGATTCGCCCTGTTCTCCTCGCCCAATACGAACGCGGTGATGAGCTCGGTCGAAAGGCGGTCGTATGGCGTCGCCTCGGCCATGCTCGGCACGATGCGCCTGACCGGGCAGATGCTGAGCATGGGGGTGGCAACGCTCGTCTTCTCCCTCTACCTCGGTTCGGCCCGGATCGCGCCCGAAAACCATGCCCAATTCCTGGCCGCGATGCGGACGGCAGGTCTGTTCTTCGCCGGACTCTGCGTCCTCGGCGTTTTCGCCTCGCACGGGAGGGGGAAGCTCCGACCGGCGGGGGAGGGGCGGTGATCGAGCGCTTGTCCGGCCTTGAATCGCCCGGCGAAAATGTCTAGTATAATAGGAGGGATTAAGGCAGGGCTCTTGCCCAGCCCCCCGTCCGAAACGGAGCCCTCGAGCCCGCGTTTCCGGCCGCGGCCCCGGAAAGGATAGTGATCATGAGAACCCGCACGATCAACGAATATGTGTCCGCCGTCGGCGCCATCGATTGGGATCGGCGGCTCTTCGACAGCCTGATCCCGCTCCCCGACGGGACGAGCTACAACTCCTATCTCGTCCGGGACGGAGGGCAGACCGCCCTGATCGACACCGTCGATCCCGCGAAGCGCCCGGTTCTCCTCGAAAACCTGCGCGGCGTCGAGCGGCTCGATTACCTGATCGCTCACCATGCCGAGCAGGACCATTCGGGCCTGATTCCCATGGTCCTGGAGATGTACCCCGCCGCCAAGCTGATCTGCTCGCCCAAGGCGAAAAGCATGCTCATGGACCACGTGGGCGTCGCCGAGGACCGGATCAGAACCGTCGCGGACGGAGAAACGCTCGCCCTCGGCGGCCTGACCCTCGAATTCATCCACACGCCCTGGGTCCACTGGCCCGAGACCATGGTGACTTTTCTCCGGGATTCGGGCATCTTGTTCAGCTGCGACTTTTTCGGCTCGCACGTGGCCCAGTCGGATGTGTTCGTTACGGACGAGGGCTTTGTCGGTCTTGCGGCCAAGCGCTATTTCGCCGAGATCATGATGCCGTTCCGGACGGCGATCCAGAAAAACCTCGACCGGCTGAAGGGCCTGAAGATCGCCATGATCGCCCCAAGCCACGGCCCGGTCTACACCCGCCCGTCTTTCATCCTCGACGCCTACCGCGCATGGACTTCGGAGACCGTCCGGAATTCGGTCCTCATTCCCTATATCTCGATGCACGGCAGCACGGCTAGCCTGGTCGACCGGCTCGTGTCCGCCCTGGCCGGACACGGGGTCGAGGTCCATCCGTTCAACCTCGACGACACCGACATTGGGAAGCTGGCCATGGCCCTTGTGGACGCGGCGACGATCGTCATCGGGACGCCGGCGGTCCACATCGGGCCCCATCCGCGGGTCGCCTCCGCCGTCTTCCTAGCGAACGCCCTGCGGCCCAAGCTGAAGTTCGCCTCGATCGTCGGGTCATACGGCTGGGGCCACAAGATCGTCGATCAAATCGCGGCCATGATCCCGAATCTCAAGGTCGAGCTTTTGCCCCCGGTCATCAGCCGGGGGATGCCCCGGCCGGCCGACTTTGAAGCGGTGGAGAGCCTGGCCGGAACGATCGCCCGGAAACATGCCGAGCTCGGGCTGAAGTAAAGGAGTCGGACATGAAAAAAATCCTTTCGGCCGTCCTTCTGATCCTGTTCGGGGCGGTTCTCGGACTGCGGGCCGAAGCCAAGGGGCATTTGTTCATCATCGGCGGCGGGGACCGCCCGGCGAGCCTGACCCAACAGTTCATCGCCCTGGCCGAGCGGGCCGGGGGCAAGATCGTGGTCTTCCCCATGGCCAGCGCGACCCCGGCCGAATCCGGGGCGGGCCAGGTCAAGGAATTCCTCGAGCTGGGGGCGAAGAACGCCGAATTCCATATCCTGACCCACGACCAGGCGATGAAGCCGGAGGCGGCCGAAATTCTGAACGGGGCGGGCGGCGTCTACTTTACGGGCGGAGACCAGATCCGGGTCACTCAGGCCCTGCTCGGCACACCCGTCCAAGCCAAGCTTCTGGAGATCTACGAGAAAGGCGCCGTCATCGGCGGGACGAGCGCCGGCGCGGCGATCATGAGCGAAGTCATGATCACGGGCGACGAAAAGACCAAGCCCAAGGCGGGCCAGGAGTTCTCGATTCTCAAGGCCGACAACGTCATCACCGTCCCCGGCCTCGGATTCATCAAGACAGCGATCGTCGACCAGCATTTCGCCACGCGGAAACGCCACAACCGGCTCATCAGTCTTGTGGCGGAACATCCGAAGCTCGTCGGCATCGGAATCGACGAATCGACGGCCATCGTCGTCAACCCGGACGGGACGTTCGACGTCGTCGGCGAGAAAGACGTCGTGGTCTATGATCCGACGAACGCCAAAATCACGATCACACCGGACAAGTCGGTCGGCATCACCGGGATGACCATGCACGTCCTCCTGCCGGGGGCGAAATTCGACCTTAAAACCAGGACGGTGATCACATAGGCCGCGAGGTCTGGTCCCGGAACAAGCCGCTGCGCGATGTGCGCGGCATCGACGTCGTCGAAGAGATTCCCCTTGCCGGGTTCGCCCCGGCCGCCTACCAGTTGCGGATTTCGCTCCTTGACGCCTCCGGGCGCGAACTGGGCGCGCGCACCCAGGATTTTGGGATCACGCCCATGGCCGGATTGCCCCGACCGTGGATCGTCTCCCGGGTCATGCCTCCCTCCGATGACCCGGAATACGCTTATATCCTCGGCGCCCAGTCGTCTAACGCCGGGCGGTTGGAGGATGCAGAGTCGTTCTTGGAATCCGCCCGCCGTCGGAAGCCTACGTCCCTAAAATACGCCCTGGCCCTGGCCCAGTTGCGTTCGCGGATGGGGGATTTCGGCCGGGCCAAGGAGATCCTGCTCCCGTTCCTCGAAAGCGCCGCGGCCGATGACCAGTACGCCCTGGCCCTTGCCGGCGTTTATCAGGCCCTCGGTGAATTTCGGGAGGCGATCGATCTCTATGAAAAAGCGATAAGCCGAGCCGGCGTGAGCATCCCGGTCCTCAACGCACTCGGCGATTGCCATCTCCGGCTGGGACAAACGAAGGAAGCGCTGTCCGCATGGGAGCGCTCTCTTGCCGTTGATCCCAAGCAGGATGCTCTCCGGAAAAAGATCGAGGACCTCCGGAAGAAGTGATCCGCGTCTTTCAGGTTTAAAAGGCGGGCCTAGAACGGTCCCCAGTGCATCAGAATGGGCGGCACGAGGGCGATCAGGGAAAAGACGATCAGCACGATCATCAGGGGGACGAACCATTTCGCCCATTTCTCCCAGGGGATCTTGGCGACGCCCAGGACGCCCATCGTGACCGCCGACGTCGGCAGGATGGGGTTGATGACTTCGCAGAGCTGGAAGGAGAGGACGGTCGTCTGGCGGGTGATGCCGACGAGGTCGCTGAGCGGCGACATGATGGGCATGGTCAGGGCGGCCTGGGCGGTCCCTGAGTGGATGAAGAAATTGATGACCGCCTGGGTGAGGAACATCATCTGGGCGGTGATCAGGCCGGGCACCGCTGAAATGACACCGGCGGTGGCCTGGAGCACGGTGTCGAGGACGACGGCCTCCTTGAGGATGATGAGGATGGCCCGGCCGCCGGCGATGATCAGGGTCACGTTCATGACGTCCTTCGCTCCGGCTACGAAGCTCGCCGCGATTTCGGAGGGGCGGATCCGGGCGACGAGCCCGGAGATGAGGCCGATGCCCAAAAAGAGGGCGGCGATCTCCTCCATGTACCAACCTTTGGCCAGGATCCCGTATATGAGAAGGCCGATCCCGGTGAAGAGGATCGCCAGGACGAACTTCTGGGCGGGCCCCCAGGGCACGTCCGCGGCCGCTGCGTCGTTCGGGACGTAGTCCCGGGCCAGGTCGATCTCGTAAACCGGGCTCTTTCGCGGGTCCTTCGTGATCCGGGAGGCATACATCATGACGAAGACGATGGCCACGGCCGTGGCGACCACCCAGAGGACGAGGCGGTAGGCGAGCCCCGAATACAGGGGCAGATCGGATAGGCCCTGGGCGATTCCGACGGTGAACGGGTTGAAGAACGCGGCCGAGAACCCGACGGCCGATCCCAGGAAGGGGATGGCCACGCCCACGATCGAATCGTAGCCGAGCGAGAGCGCCAGGGGGATGAAGATGAGGACGAACGGGATCGATTCCTCGGCCATGCCGTAGATGCCCCCGGCCAGGGAGAAGACGATCATGAGGGCCGGGATCACGAATTTCTTCGAGCGCGGCTTCCGGGCGAAGAACCTGGCTAGGCGCTGGATGCCCGATTTGATGGCCCCGGTCTTTCCCAGGACGGCGAAGACCCCGCCGAAGATGAAGATCAGGAAGATGATGAGGGCCCCGTCCTGGAATCCGCGGATGGGGCCGATGAGGAGCCACTCCGGCCCCAGCATCTTTTTGGCGACAGGGGCATAAGTGCCCGGGACGGTGACCATCCGGGTTTGGCCCTGGACCGTTTTTTCGACGCGCTGGAACTGGCCGGAAGGGACGAGCAGGCTGAGGAGATAGACCCCGATGACGAGACCATAGATCAGGACCAGGGTGTGGGGGAGTTTGAGCGCGCGTCGTTTTGCCATGGCGTTTACCCGTTGAAGAGGGACATCATACATTTTCTCGGGTCGGTTGAAAAGACGCGATCGCGAAAATCGCCTCGACAGGCGGCCGGCCTATTCCTAGAATGGCTCCATGATCCATCGGTCCCGGATCGTCCGGAAACGCGGCTTCGCTGATTGCCGGGTCGGCTTGGTCCACTTCTTGAACCGCTTCAGCGGTCTATAAAACCCGCCTCGCGCCAGATCCCTTCCCCGTCTTTTCCCTGGCCCCTTTTTTTATTGTGAGCGAGGTTCAAAATGAAAATCATCGTGTTGGGAGCGGGCCTCGTCGGCGGCCCCATGGCCGTGGACCTGGCCGCGGAGCCTGGTTTCGAGATCAGCGTCGCGGACATCGCCCCGGCGGCGCTGGCCCGATTGAATAATAAGGCCGGCGTGCGGACGATCGAGGCGGACCTGTCGGACCCGGCCGCGGTCCGACAGGTCGTGCGGGATTTCGACCTCGCCCTCAGCGCCGTGCCCGGATTTTTGGGATTCCAAACTCTGCGGGCCGTCCTGGAGGCCGGAAAGAACGTCGTCGACATCGCTTTCTTTCCGGAGGACCCGTTCGCCCTGGACGCGCTGGCCCGCGAAAAGAGCGTGACGGCGGTGGTCGATTGCGGAGTCGCCCCGGGTATGTCCAACATTCTCATAGGGCGCGCGCAGGCCCGGCTCGACGCGGTCTCGTCCGTCCTGATCTATGTCGGAGGGCTGCCGGAGGTGCGGGAGTGGCCGTACGATTACAAAGCCGGCTTTTCTCCAGTCGATGTGATCGAGGAATACACCCGTCCGGCGCGATACGTCCAGAACGGCGCGGTCGTCGTCCGCCCCGCCCTGTCCGAACCCGAATTCCTGGACTTCCCCGGGATCGGCACGCTCGAAGCCTTCAATACCGACGGCCTGCGGACGCTGATCCGGACCGTTCCCGCCCCCGACATGAAAGAGAAAACGCTCCGCTATCCCGGCCATATCGAAAAAATGGCCGTGCTCCGCGAAACGGGCTTTTTCAGCCAGGAGGAAATCGAAGTGAACGGAGCGCGGATCAGGCCGCTCGACGTCACGGCGAAGCTGCTGTTTCCGAAATGGAAGATGGGCCCGTCCGACCGGGACATCACCATCATGAGGGTGATCGTCGAGGGGACCGCGAGCGGCCGAAGCCGGCGGTTTACGTCCGACCTCCTGGACCGGTTCGATCCGGAGACCGGCGTCCACTCCATGGCCCGGACCACGGGCTACACGGCCACGATGGCTGTCCGGATGATCGCCCGCGGACTTTATACGCGCAAGGGGATCATTGCCCCAGAGTTCATCGGCCGGGAATCGGAATGCGTGGAATTCATGCTCGACGGCCTGAAGCGGCGCGGCGTCGTCTATAAAGAAACGAACGAGGATTATTAGGACGAGGCGCTAGTTCCCGGCTGATCCGCTCCGCTTCTCAAGAAAGCGGCCGCCGCCGAAGGCGAGGACTTCCTCCATGATTTCGGCGGCGGTCAGAATCGTATCGCCTTGAGGCGATACGATGATCCGGTAATCGAAAAGCGGGCAGTTACCTTCATACCAGTCGCGGCCGTCAGGCGCTCCCGTTGTCCGACGCTTGTCCCGCTCCCTCAGATTGAGCCGCTCGCCGAGGCCGCGCAGGTACACGCCCCGGGTCGGGTCCACCCCGAGCCCGTAATGGCTATTCCCGAAGTTCGACACGACGAACGAGTACCCTTCGCCGAGAGGCGGGTGCTCCCGGTCGCGGTGGGCCCACTCTTTAAGCAGGAAGCTCCGCGGGTTCGTGACAAGAAGGCCGTCCACTGTCAGACGCGAAGGGAGGCTGCCGGAAGTGGGCAAATCGACGCGGAAGGGCTTCGACCGGACGAGGTCGGACAAATACGTGGTGTAGTCGCCTTTGACTTTCCGGCGGGCGCGGTCGTAGCGGTCGATGCCCGCGAACAGCCGCGGGTCCTCGAGGATCTCGCCGCCCGCGGACGCGAGCGCATGGAGAGCCCGCATGAACTTCAGTCCCTCCTCGAGGCGCTCGCGGTTGTTCTCGTCCTCGCTCTTCTTCGATCCCGAGAACATCGCCCGGAGGAGGGCGTAGGGAGTTCCAGAGAGATCGATCGTCTTTGGGAGAGCGGCCGAATCGACGAGCTTGGCATAGGCCGCGATTTTCTGAAGCCCGGGGTCGATCCCGCCCGTCTCGAGGACCTTGAGCGAGAGATAGATGGCGGCGAGAGAATCGAAGTCCGGCAGGCGGTGGGTGACGATCGTCAGAGGCGCCGCGTCCGGCGCCCCGTTCGGCTCCGTATTCGGGCCGGCGGCGGCGATGTGGTCCAGGACGAGGCGCGGGTATTTGGCCACGAGCGAGGTCGCGCATTCGGGCTCGGCGTCGGGCTGATGGTGGTCGATGACCCCCGGCACGGTCTTCATCCCGACGTCCAGGACGAGCGTGTCCGGAACCGGATCGAACCTCTCCCCGTAATCGACGAACTTATAGCGGACGATCCGCGACCCGGTCGTCGCGAACGTCACGGGCGGCCTCCCCGCGGCCGATCGGTCTCTTCGAGGCCGCGGATGATCTTGGCGCTTCCCGAGGGAAACGGGTATTTCCGCAGGTCGCGCAACCGGACCCATCTGAGGCGCGCGGTGTCGCTCGGCCGCGGCCCCGTCTTGAGGGTGCAGCGGAAAGCGTGGAGCTTCACCTGATATTGGGTGTAGGAATGGTCGACCGTTATAAAAATGCGGGGCGCGGATATTTCGGCTCCGGTTTCCTCCCGGATTTCGCGGGCCAGTGCCCGAATCCGCCCCTCCCCGCGGCGTATTTTCCCGCCGGGAAACTCCCAGAGGCCGGCAAGAAGACCGGTGTCGGGCCGCTGCTGGATGAGGACTCGTCCGCTGTCCTCGATGATCCCGACCACGGCCTCGATTTTGCGATAGGAAACCTTCTTAGGCCGGGGGATGACCTCCTGTTCGCCCGCGGCGAAGGCGGCGCAGAAGGGCTGGACGGGGCAAACGGGGCAGAGCGGGGAGCGCGAGCGGCAGACGAGGGCCCCAACTTCCATCATGGCCTGGTTGAAATCGCCCGGCGATTTCCGGGCGATCAATTCCTCGAGCCGGGCGGAGATGACCCTGTCGTGCCGGCCGTCGGCCAGGCCGTGGAGCCCGAGGAGGCGCATCATGACCCGCCGGACGTTGGCCTCGAGGACGGGGTAGGGCTGGCGGTAGGCCAGGCTCAGGACCGCGGCCGTCGTGTAGGGCCCGAATCCGGGCGCGGACCGGAGAGCGTCGTACTCCTCCGGAATTTGTCCGCTGTGGTGCTTGACGAAGGCCTTAGCCGCTGCGTGGAGATTGCGGGCCCGGGCATAGTAGCCCAATCCTTGCCAGGCTTTGAGGACTTTCCGGAGGGGCGCCGCGGCGAGCGAACGAATGTCGGGAAAGGATTTCAGCCACAGCCCATAATAGGGGATGACCGTGCCGACGGTCGTCTGCTGGAGCATAATCTCCGAGATCCAGATGGCGTACGGATCGGAGGTCCGGCGCCAGGGCAGGTCGCGTTTTCGGCGGCGGTACCAGCCGAGAATCCGCCGCCGAAAATCAGCCGGGGTCGTATTATCGGATCCCATGGGCGCATATTTTACTACAATGCGCCTCGCATCGTGTTGACATTTTTTTTATCATGAAAATTATCTGCCCTTCGGGCCGATTAAAGATGATTACTCGATAATCATCCGGTTGTGGATTGTTTTAACGCCATGGATATCTTCAATGCGTTTGGTGACCAATTCTTTTTCAGCAGCGTTCTTGGCCTTGCCGGTCACAGTGACCACACCTTTTTCGACCGAAATCTCGGTTTTAAAGGCGTTCGTCCCGCGGTGGAAGATCAATGCCAATTTGATCTGCGATTTTATGGATGCGTCGTCGATAAATTCTCCAACCGTTTTGTGTTCTTCATGGCCTGCAGTCGCCACGGTCATCTTATTGTCGACATCTTTCACCCCGTCGACATCTTTGACATATTCGGTTGTCAGCTCTTTTTCAGCTTGGCTGCCGGCCTCACCCTGCAGGGTCACCCGACCATCTTTTACCCCAATCCCGATATTGGCGCCGTCCAGATTGCTATGCAGCAGGAGCATGGTTTTTATCTTCATGTGGATCCAAGCATCTGAGTTTTTTTCCGGAATTCCGCCCTTTACCTCCAGCCTGTTGTCTACGCTTTTAACTCCAGGCAGATTGGCGACCGTATCGGCGGCTAACGATAAATGGGATTCCTCTGAAACGGTTCCCCTCAAGGTGACGACGCCATCTTGGGAGTGAATCTGAATATCATCGCCTTTGAGATAGGTATTGAACACATACGATTTTTTGGCGGTCGATTCGATGCGTCTGTCCGTTTCCTGAGAGAACAAAGAGCCGGTAATCATCGCCAATCCGAAGGCTCCCATCATCAACATTAACCGGTACCTTAATTTCATTTTCGTTCCTCCTCGTTACAGTTTTTACTTTTGCCTCTTGCCGTCCTGCGCCCTTCCGCTATCGGATGGCGCGATGGACAAGGCAGAGGCCATCATATATCAATGCGGCTTTCATGCCAAATTCTTTCCGCGTTCTCAGAATGTCAGGATATTCGGCGGTGGTACGGCTTCCGGGTTTCGCCTCTTCCGAACTTGTGCTTTTCCTCTCTTCCGCCACTGTCTTTTTTCTGCGGGGCGGATGTCGCCGGACGGTTACCGGATGGTTTTGTTATTTTCTGCTCCCTGCGTTGCTGCGGTTTATATGGAGGGCGAGCAAATTCGGTATCGCGGCTCGGCAGCGGCTTTTTATAGTCAAAGCCCTCCAATGTGCGGCGCTCCACCTTTTCGCCAAGGACGCGTTCGATGCTGCGGACCATATCCCCGTCTTCACGGGTCATGAACGTGAAGGCATCGCCGGTCTTTGCGGCACGTCCCGTGCGGCCTATCCTGTGCGTGTAGGCATCAGCGGTGTCCGGCATGTCGTAGTTGATGACGTGGGATATGCTTGAGACATCTATCCCGCGTGCGGCGATGTCGGTCGCCACAAGAATCTGATGAGAGCCGTCACGGAATCCGTCAAGCGCTGCCTGCCGTCTGTTCTGTGAAAGGTTGCCCTGCAGGGAGGCGGCCCGGTAGCCGGCATTTTCCAATTGCTGTCCCACGCGTTTGGCGCGGTGCTTGGTGCGCGCAAATATAAGGACCGATTCAGTGTCGGTATGGCGCAGCAGTTCCAGGAGGAGCGCGGTTTTCAGGTGCTGATCAACGGGATAGAGCGCGTGCGCTACAGTGTCGATGGGGGCAGCGTAATTGACCTGCACCGTTACCGGGGCGTGTAGGATCTCGTGCGCCAGCCTACGGATATCATCGGGCATGGTTGCCGCGAACAACAGCGTCTGTCTTTGGGACGGCACATGCTTAATGATCTTCCTGATATCAGGAAGAAAGCCCATGTCGAACATACGGTCCGCCTCGTCGAGCACGAGCACTTCCAGGCGCGACAGGTCGATCGTGCGCTGATGGATATGATCGAGCAAACGGCCTGGACAGGCAACGACGATCTCGACACCGTTGCGAAGTTTCCGTATCTGCGGGCTTAGGCCCACACCGCCGTAGATCGTTGCGCTCCGGAGGCGTGTCTGCTTTCCCATGCTTACGATGGCCTCGTGGATCTGCTCCGCCAGTTCGCGCGTAGGCGCGACAATGAGGGCGCGTACATGACCGCGAGGTCCCTTCATCAGACGGTGCAGGATTGGCAGCACAAAGGCCGCTGTCTTGCCTGTTCCCGTCTGGGCCAATCCCATGACATCGTGTCCCTTGAGGACCGGCGGGATCGCCTGCTCTTGTATAGGCGTCGGTGTGATATAACCTATGGCCTTTACCCCGGCCGCGACATCGGGGTGAAGATTAAATTTACTAAATGCCATAAAAACTCCTTCTTTCTTTTGTTCTGCGTTCGGGGGGGAAAAGCCAGGTGTATTCGGGGATTACAATGACGTAGTTCTCATCCGGGTACTGCAGTTATTTGATGTACTAGCATAGCAGCTTTGGGATAATTCTGCAAGCGAAGAAATTTCCGGGCTGTCCGCGCCGCGGACTTTACTTCTTGACCCAGCTGCCGTCGGCTTTCTGGACCATCCAGCCGGCATGGGCTTTCCCGATCCACTGTTCGGCGAAGATCTGGCGGACTCTCGCGATCTGGCCGGCATCGATATTGAGGGCTTTGGCCACTTCGGCATAGAGGTCCGTGCGGTCCTGGTTTTCATCGTTGACGAGTTTCCTCAGCACGGACTTGTCCTGCAGGGATAATCCGTCCTCGTTCAGGACCTGGAGGTTTCCGTCTTTCGTCTCGCCGATGCGGACGGCGTCATAGTGCGGGACGAGCTTGTCGAACCGTCCCTTGAGGGACTCTTTGATGGCCCTGATCCTGGGCGTGGTCACCTCGGTTTCCTGCTGGGCGTAAAGACTCGGAACCAGCGAAAAACTCGCCGACTTTTTCGCTTCGTCTTTTTTGACCTCGTCTTTGATCGTCTTGCCGGAACGCCGGACCTCGTTGACGATGTCTTCGGCGGTTTTCTTGACCACGCTTTCAGGGAAATAGATATTGACCGTGATGCAAGCCAAGAAGGCCAGAATCAGTACGGCCGAAAATGCCGCTTTCATCGATCGGATGTTCATCGTTGACCCCTTGATAAAAATTAATTGGCGTTGTGGAAATTGTAGCAAAAGAAAGCGGTCCCGTCACTTTTTTTCTTGGCTCTGGCCGATGCGCTTCAGCCGGTCGAGCATGTCCTGGAAACTGATCTTGTTGACCGGATTCCCGTTGACCACGTCGATACCGAAAAACGTGGACCTCCGGACCAGATACTGAATTCCCCCTTCGACGATGGTTCCCTGGAGGCTGAAGACATCGTTCTTGAGGGAACAGGCGATGCCGATCCGGCTGTAGCCGAAGCTGCTGACGAGCTTGGTGAGTAAATTGTTCGAGGGCACGGCCGATGGCCCATTGGAGCTGATGACGGAGAGATTGTTCACGGCTTTCATACTGAATTTTCGGGAAACTCCCTTCCTCGGCACGGAGATGATGGAGAGGATGAAATTCTCGGGCTGCCCGTAGGAAAGGGCAAAATCCCGGAGCGACACGTCGACGATTCCCGTGATTTCGCCGAAAGGCACGGAAGCCGTCAATTTTCCCAGGTCCAGGCCGCCGATTTCCGCCTGGAAAGAGATCTTTCGACCGGCGGAAAAGGCATCTGTGATGCGCAAGTTGTCCATGGTCAGCCGGCCCCCGAAAATGTCGGCCAGCAATTGCCCCCTCAAGCGGAATTCGTCCGTCCTGATCTCCAACTCGCTCGTCGGGATCGAGGCCCATCCTACGAACTTGAAGCTCTCGGAGTTGAAGGGAAGCTTGGAGAAGTCCAGGTTCGTCAAGGTCAGGTTGGAAACGCCCCTGATTCCACGGGATTCCGGGTTGATGGCCAAGACGGACTGCCCGAGTTCGAGACGGGATCCCCACAGGCCGATTTCAATGGGGAAGAACAGGAAAAGGTTCTTGGTGGAATAAAAGTCAACACGCAGCGGCTTCACGTCCGCGACCGGCGTTTTGATCTCTTGAATCAGGATATGCCCGGGAGAGAGAGAGTCGTCCATTTTTTCATCGCCCGGCCGGCCGCCGCGAGAAACCGAAAAAGGAAAATCGGCATCGATGCCGGCCAGACTGAGAGAGCCGTCCTTTTGCCTCGCCGCCGCCTCATGGACCTGGACCTTCCCCCGAACTTTGAAAGAGGTATCAAGACGGATATCGACCTCCGCCTCGGCCATACCCTGGATCTCCCAGGTCGAAGGCCGGCCGGGTCTCATTTTTCCTAAAAACGCATTCAGCGAAGCCAGGTCGATCGAGGGCGCGGCCAGATGGAAATCGAAACGGGGTTTCGGACCGAAACCCAGCGCCCCTCCAGCCTGGACTTCTCCCAGCGGAGGGAAAAAAACGGCGGCGGAGGCGGCGTTGACCTGCCTGAACTGAGGATCGAGCGTTCCCTTGAGTTCCAGCCGAACGGGTTCGCTCCGCCAGTTGAAATAGGCGTCCTTCCAGAGCGATTCCCCATTGGCCAGGTCGAGTTGGAGGGAAAACGGAATCGCTTTATCAAAAGATAGGATGTCCGCTTCAAACTTCAGCCTGGGCTCGAGCCCCTCTGAGACGATGGCCCCGGAGGAATCTTGAAAAGCGACTTTGGATAGATCGCCTGTCCCTTTGATCTGATATCGACGGGAGTCGGATGGCTCGTTCCTGATCTCAAGAGAGAAGTCGAGCTGTCCTCCGGGCCTCCAGGCCGTCACAATTTCGGGGACGAAAGCTGGAAAATACTTGAGGATATTGCCGATATCGAGATTCCGGCTATGGAGAACCAGGTTGACCTGCCGCTGTGCGTTCAAGCCCACTTCTCCGGTGAGGCCGATGCTGCCGAGAAGGGGAACATCGACGGCCAGGGAATTGATCTTGATCGCCTGGTGAAGATAGTCGAGCTTTATATTGCTGCTGATGGAAATGTCGCCCAGCTTCAGCTTCCGGTTTCCGGCCGGCAGGACAAGCTCTTGAACCTGGGCTTTGAGCGACGGGATGTTCACTCGGCTTCCTTCGATTTCGATAGGGAGACGGAAAGAGAATCCCCCGGCCTGGAAAGAGCCGGCGAGCAACCGGCCCTGACGGCCTTCGACAAAACCGTTGACACGGAGGCCAGCCGGCTCGTCCTGGAGATGAAGTTCCGCATGGAGCACTTGATCGATGGAGAGGCCGCCCTGTTTCATGATGAAATGAGCCGGCGGCAGGCGGAGCGCGCCGTTGACGTAAATCTTAGCTGCGCCAGAAGCCGTCTCCCACCGCACGTCCCCCTCCCACTGCGCCGAACCGTCAAGGAAAAAGGCCGGCAGATCCGGCGGGAGAAAAGGGGTGAACGCCTTTTTCGCCCGTTCAAGATTATGGATATTCAGCTTTGTGGTGATCGTCACATGGGCATTCTGGCCCAATTCGGCCAGGCCCGATCCTGAAAGAGCGACAAGGTCAGGAATATCTAAAGTGAATGCGGAGACGACGACGCTCCGCTCGCCGGCCCGAAAACCGGTCTTGAGACTGAAAGCCGGCCCCTCCCATTGCTTTTCGGAAAGAGAAATTGAAGAGTCCGTCAAGTTGAGGGTTCCTTCGAGCGAAAACGGCTCCGCACGGGACCAGGTCGCCTCGCAACGGAGGCTCGCGGCCAGGGTGGACTTAGGTGTGTCGTTGCGGAAATCAAGCCTGGTCACGATCAATCTTATGGTGGTCTTATCGGTCGCCGCGGCCTTGAGGTTTACGCCGGTTGCGGAAAGGTCCATCCCTTCTGCAGGCAGGCTAAGGTGGAGCGATGCGTCCTTAACGCTCAGGTCGCCGACGTATTCAAGGTTTCCAGAGACCATGCGGGCAAGGTCGCGGATGCTGCCCCGCCCCAAGGGTGGTGCGTTCGGGTGTTCGGCGAATTCGATTTTAAGGCCGGAGACGGCCAGAGAGTCGAAAAACGGTTTTTTATTGTTGATCAAGCGCCAGAGGCTGCCCGATGCCTCCGCTCGACCGATCCATACATCCGCCCGGCCCGACTTATTGACGAAGACGACCTTAACCGATTCGGCCTCCACGCGAAGGGGGAAAAGACGGTAATTCAGCCGGCCGATCACAACGGTTAGGCCGGCCTTTTTCGAAAGGGTCTTTTCGAGAAAGCCTTTGAGTGTCGCTTTGTTAAAATAGACGTAAAAAGAGCAGGCGATGACGAGAAAGAGAACGGCGACGAGAGCGATGGCGCTGATCCGGAAGATTCTCTTTCCCCGCGTTTTCATGACAATTCACAATTCCAAAAACATGATATCGCCGGCCGCGGAGTCATGTCAACGAGTTGACAGCGCCGCTCGGCCGAAAGTATATTACCAGCGTGGTTAATTCTGGGGAGATTCATCGTTCAGGGCGGAAATTCACCGCGCCGCGGAAAAAGGAAAATCCTATCTTTAAATTATGCATAAAAATAGCCTAGCAAAAAAAATCGGTCATCTTCTCAAGGAAACCTTCAGCGAATTTAAAGCCGACAATGCCACAAAGCTAAGCGCCGCATTGTCCTACTATACCTTTTTCTCTTTGGCGCCGCTGATCATAATCATCATAAACTTATGCGGAGTATTTTTTGGTACAGAAGCCGTGCGGGGCGAAATATTCGGTCAGATTAATGGACTGGTGGGAAACGCTACCGCGCTGCAAATACAAGAGGTACTTAAAAATGTAAAACTTTCGAACAGCAATGCATTTACTACCGCCATAGGTGTAATCATTTTACTACTAGGGGCATCGGGTGTGTTTTCAGAAATTCAGGACTCAATCAATATTATATGGGGCATTAAAGCAAAACCTAAACGCGGATTAATAAAATTCCTTAAAAACCGCCTGATGTCATTCTCTATGATCGGCTCTGCAGGATTTTTATTATTGGTCAGTTTAACTGTCAATTCTTTAATGGATGTTCTGAGCAAAAGGTTGGCGGCATATTTTCCGAAGGACACGATTCATTTATTTTATGCCATCAACTTAATTATCGTTTTCATCACTATTACATTACTATTTACCATTATTTTTAAAACACTTCCTGACGGGAAAGTGGCTCTCCGCGATGGCATCATCGGGGCATCCTTTACCGCTATACTTTTTATGATTGGTAAATTTGCTATCGGCGCTTACCTCGGCAAATCCACAATCGCGACCGTGTATGGAGTTGCCGGCTCGGTTATTTTGATTCTCGTGTGGGTGTATTATTCAGCCATCATACTTTATATCGGCGCTGAATTTACCAAGGTATATGCGAACATCCATGGGCATAAAATAATTCCCTACGAATATTCCGTTAAAGTAAAAAAACAAAAAGCGTAAAGCACTCCGGTAAAGAAGCTCTAATGGAAATCAATAAAAGAGATTTTCTTGCGGCGGCGATCATCGTCATGATCGCGGGCGGGGCGCCGATCATGACCGGAGGCAAAAGCAAAGAAGAGACATCGAGAAATATTGGAAATTCCAAAGCGGCCAAGAGGAGCGAGAAAAACGCGCCAATTCCATGCGGATCTCTTGAGACGTTCAAGGAAGACGTCTTCGGTTTTCTCGTGAAAAAGCCGGCGGGCTGGATTCTCAGGTATACCACAGGTGTCATTACCATCCTCAGGGACGTCCAAGGGCAGGAAGGTGTTCTGATCTACCCGGTCAGACCGCGAACGGGGTTTACTCTCGAGAATTTCTTTTCGAGTTACCTGAATATTCTCAAGGAATCATCGAAAGCTTCCTCTCGGATCGATTATTCAGATGTTTCCCCGGGCCGGGGCCGAGTCCAGGCGAAAGTGTCGGGCTTTATGGGCGGGAAGACCGTCGACGGCGCGGCTGCGGCCTTTCCCTCCGGACTCGATTATGTTTTGACCCTTTATTGGGCCCCGACGGGGGAGCTTTCGTCCCAACAGCCCTTGTTGAAGTGCATCGCGGACAGCTATCAAAAGGCTCCCGGTCTGGCCCTCGTCAGGTTGAGCGGAACCTATTTTGAAACGATGGCCCCGAAGGGCTGGCAGATCCTCGAGGAAACCTCGAATGGAGTCAATTTCAGGAATCCCGCGGGGGATGCCGGGGTCATGGTCAGCTATCTCGATTTCGGCGCCGATCCCCAGCCGATGACGATTCCCCGGCTTTTCGATGCCGCGACCAAGCCGTGTTCCCCCGGCCAACAGCCCTGTTTCAGCAAAACTAAAAGCTACGCGAGACTCGCGGCCGGCGATGCGCCGGACTTTCGAGACGCCATGGGGAGGACCTGGAAAGCCAGGGCGGAGGAGTTCGAGGCGACGATGGCCGACGCCGAAAATTCGAAAGTGCACGGCGTCTTGACCGGTATGGTCACGGGCGGCCGGCACATCACCGGGCTTTATGGCTGGCTCATCATCACCTCGACTAGAGTTTCCCGGCCGGAAACCTGGGAACGGAACTCGGCGGCGACCGCCATCATCCAGGACAATATCAAGATCATCAAGGCCAGCGAGCTGATCACCCAAAGGATCCTGCCCCGGAACAACCCGTATGACTCCTCGACGATCATGGGCAGCTGGGAGTACAAAAACAGGGTGGACACGGAGCTTTCGGGCAAACGTCAGGAAGCAATCATGGGCTACGAAATATATCGGATGCCGAACGGAGAGCGCGTCGATGTTCCTATTACTTCGATTCCGGGAGGCAATACTCCTATCTACGTCAACCCGCAGACCGGGCTCATCTGGAATTCGACGCTGGAACCGCGGCCCCAAGGGTATTATCCGCTCAAGCGTTAGACGCACGGCGTCGAGGATCGAGGTTGCATAGATACCCACGGCTAAAGCTGTGGGTATCTATGCTCAAACGCCGGTTCCTGGTTCTACCAGCTACTTGGCGATTTTCGGCAGCGGCAGGAAGTTCTCCATCACCCAGACCTCAAGGTCCACTTTGACATCGACGATCGCCACCCGGCGACCGTCGGGGTGCAGCCGCATCCCCACCAACTGACGGGCAGCGATCAGCCCGCTCGGCTGCGGTTCTCCGCTCTCGGCTGCGACGCGCCACAGCTGCCATTGCCGATCCTCGTAGGGGATCTGCGCCTCTCCTTGGACGCCTTTCAGGCTAGTGTACAGTAACGTTCGCAATTTGAGATAAACGAGGAGCCATCGTAAACTCTCTTCGAAGACCAATCCGAAAGAGATGAATGTGATCCTCCAGGCTACTTGACGATTTTCTGCGGCGGCAGGAAGTTCTCCATCACCCACAGCTCGCTCTTGGACCCCTCATCGACGCTGAACGCAAAGCGGCGGTTGTCCGGGTGCAGCGCGAAGAACTCCATTTTGGGAACGGAGATGTCCAGCTTCAGCGGCGTCCCGCCCTGCGCCGGAACCCGCCAGATTTCACTGCTCGCAGCACCGAGTGCCCGGGCGATAATGTAATGGCCGTCCCTCGTCCACCTCAGCCCGTAATTCTGCGCCGAACCGCGAAATAGCTCCCGCGGTTCCCCTCCGTTGAGGGACACGGTCTTTACAGCGCCGTCCACCTGGAACACGACTTCCCGGCTGTCCGGCGAAAGGTCGTAGTTCATTGTCCCCACTTTGAGGACTTCCGACTCCTCACCGGTTTCGAGGTTGCGTTTCCTTATGCTTGGCCCATCCGTCACGAACACCAGGGTCTTCCCATCCGGGCTGAGCCTGGGAGCCACGCCTTCATCTGCCAACTTCGTGATCTCGCTTGTTTCAATGTCAATTCGGAAGATTCCCATTTCCCTATCCGTAATCCCGAGCGCGATGACGGAGCGGCCGTCCGGCGCCCAGGAGATCTGGTTAACGAAACGAAGACGCGGAGACAGAAAGCGCTCTTCCCCGGTTGCGGCGGACCGGATCGTGAGGATGTTGTTTCCGGGAAAGGCGGAACGCCGACGCGAAATGTAGGCCAAGTTCCTGCCGTCGGGTGACCATGTTGGCTGTGACGGTGGGCCGGTATACCGCGTCGTGACCGGCGCGGGTGGCACGAGGACCTTACCGGTTTCAAGGTCGACCGCACCGTTGTAGAGGCGACCTAAAGAGCTGTCAGTCTTGTAATAAAAGGAGCCGTCGGGTGCAAAGCCAAGAACCTCGGCATCATAGCCGAAGTCCTTTTTCAGCAATTCTGGTTCTCCTTGCGGCTTCCCCCCGGTGATGTAGACGGTCCAGATGTCCCACGTCCCCGAGCGGTCGCTGAGGAAGACAAGGCTCGTCCCGTCCGGTGTCCATCCAAGCAGTCGATCCTCCGCGGGGTGCCCGGCAACAACAACCTCATTCCGGCCATCGGCGGTCATCAGGAAGACGTCGCCATGGGGCGGGCTACCCTCACGCACGAGACTGAACGCGACGGATCGCCCATCGGGCGAGAAACTGGCCTTTACCCAGCCCGAAGTAATACTCCTCAGGACGCGCACCGAGCCGTCCGCTGTCGAGATCAGTGTTAGATCAATCCCCTTTGTCTTACGCTCACGAAATGCGAGGATGGACCCTGCGTCAGGCGACCAGTCCAAGGGATAGACGTACGTGTCTTTCTCAGCGCAAAGTGTGCGAAGACCCGAACCATCCAGGTTTCTCATCCGCAGTTGAGGGACCCAGTCCTTCGTACCCGAAAGGACTACGCAGTCGTATGCGATTTGTTTTCCGTCGCGTGAGAACGCTTGGTCACCGAAGGTGTTCCCTTTATCGCTCCAGGGCAACCTATTTGTGATTCGGCTCCTCTGTCCGCCGGCAACTTCGAACTGGACCACGTCACCTGTGTCCCAGTCTATGCCTCTGATGTACTTGCCATCCGCGGTCAAGACCCCACCGACGCCGGAGGCGTCTGTGAGAACCCGGCGTGTGACGAGTCCCCCGGCGCGACCGGGACCGCCCAGTGCCGCCAGCCTCACCCGCGCCTGTGCCACAATCTCGGCCTGGTCGGCGTATTCGCGCACCACCTGCTCGTACGCCTTGCGCGCTTCTTGCGTGTCCGCGTCGCCCAACTTTTCGTGGCACTGGCCTATCCGCAGCAGAGCGGTCGCGACCGTGGCGCGGCCGGCGCCGGGCTGCGCGGCGATCTTCTTGTACTGCTCGATGGCGCCCTTTAGGTCTCCATCGACGGTTTCTGTTTTAATGGCGGCCTGGAGCGCCACCTCCGCCTTATTGTCCTTCGCCTGGCTTGCTAGGTACCCGGCGGACAGGGCCGCGCAGAGCAGCCAGGTCAAAAGAACTGACTTTGTTGGTTTCATTGTGATTTTCTTCTGCCCATCATGTTACGGCTCCATTGTCAGGCAAGTATCCGCGCTATTGTCAGGGTTGTGTTTTATTCAGCCATCGAATCGATATCCCAGGCCGCGGACGCTCACGATATAACGCGGCTCTGAAGGTTCAGGCTCGACTTTTTTTCGGAGGGTGACGACGTGGTTGTCGACTACGCGATCGGTGACGAACGTGCCATGCCCCCAGACGAGATCCAGAAGTTGATCCCGGCTCAGCACTTTGCCGCCGTTGCGGATAAAGGCGGCGAGCAGCTTGAACTCGAGGGCCGTCAGCTCCACCGGTTTGCCGGCGCGCCGCAGCTCACAACGCCCAAAATCCACCTCCGCGTCGCCGAACCGGTAGATCGGCAAATCGTCTTCCGCGGTGCGGCGGAGCGCCGCCTTGACCCGGGCTCGCAGTTCGCGCGGGCTGAAGGGCTTGGTCACGTAGTCGTCGGCGCCGATCTCCAGCCCCAGCACTTTCTCCTCCTCCTGGGTCTTGGCGGTCAGCATGATGACAGGCGTTTTCGATCCGCCCCGGCGCAGTTCGCGGCAGACCTCGAAGCCGTCTTTGCGCGGCAGCATGACATCGAGCAGGATCAGGTCGAAGGCTTCTTTCCGCGCCCGCTGCAGGCCGCTTTCTCCGTCCGATTCTATCTCCACGTCGTATCCCTCGCTCTTCAGGTCCAGCTGCAGACCAAACGCGATTGCGGGTTCGTCTTCCACTACCAGAATGCGTTTCATGCCATCTTCTCCAACGGCAGCAGGATCGTAAACGTGCTGCCCCTGCCAAGTTCGCTCTCCAGGCGGATCTCGCCGCCATGGGCTTCGATGATGTGGCGCGCCATGGCCAGGCCGATGCCCGTCCCTGGGATATGGGCTGCCCTGGAGCCGGTCCCACGGACGAATCTCTTGAAGATCTCCTTTTGCTCCGAAGCCGGAATTCCCATGCCCTCGTCTCGGACACGGATGGCCAAGCGGTCTCGTTCGCGCGCCACCTCGACCCACACGGTGCGGCAGTCCGGCGAATATTTGACCGCGTTGTCGAGCAGGTTCCTTAGCGCCAGGCCGAGCGCTTCGCGATCGACGTGGATGAGTGGATACTCCCCGGCGAGCTCCAGTTCGACGCGGTAGCCCTGGGCAGCGGCCTTCTCCTGGAATTCGGCCACCAGGTCACCTACCAACGTTACGGGATCGAGATGCTCATAGTGATAGAGGAACGCGCGCGCCTCGATGCGGCCGAAGTCCAGCAGCGACTCGACGAGCCTCTGCAGCCGCTCACTCTCGCGGGACAGAATGTCATAGGATTTCTGCCGCAGGTCTTCCGTGGGAACCCTCCCTTTGGACAGCATCTCCGAAAGCTGGCGCAGCGACGTGAGCGGGGTCCGGAATTCATGCGACACCGTCGACACGAACTCGGATTGGAGCCTCGACACGGCACGCTCGCGGTCGATGGAGCGCATGATGAAATAGGAGCCGACCAGAAGCACCAGGGCCAGCACCGCGAAACCCGAAAGCAGCAGGCGGCGCCGCCCGGCAAAGCCTGCTTCGTCGGCGCCGGGATCGGCGCTGGTTGCTTGCAGAGTCCCGGGCAGTCTGGTGGCAGCCGCCGTCCGTACGGCCTGCGGGCCGATCTTGTTGAGCGAGCCGATCATCACCTGCCCGTCCGCGTCGATCAAGGCGCCCTGGACACGCCGGCCTTGCAAAGCCTCTGTCCAATTCGAACCAAGGTAACCGGGCCCCGCCAACACAGCGGCCAACCGATCCAAAGTCCCCGCCCAGGAGATCAGTACCGGCCGGCCCTCAATTTTCAGAATCCGGCGCCCTTTCGATTCCGGCTCGGCAACCCACTGGCCGTGAATGGATTCCGCGGCGATCGAGAGTGCGAGTGCGTTCTGCTCACGTTCCGTCAAGGGAGTGGCCCCCGACCAGCGCTGCGCCTCTTCCACATGAAACTCCCAGGCGGGGCGGAGCAAGCTCCAGCGGCCGCTCCAAAGGGCCGCATGCAGGAGCGACGCTTCCTTCCGCAGTTCTTCGCCCTTTCCGAGCAATTCCAGCACGGTGCCGCGCGCTTCGCGGGCCATCAGTTCCGCCGGCAGTCCCAGGACGCAGGTCCGGCCAAGTTGGGCGAGTTCGACGTAGACCTGGAGGGCCTCCTCATGGCGGCCGGTTTTGCGGAGGTTCCGCCCCAAGCGCAGCAAAGCGCCGGCGCGGACCCCGGGATCCGGTGATCGGGCAAGCTCCCGGAAGACCTCGGCCGCTTTGACCGGATCGTTGCGCCGGTACTCCAGGGTCTCGCCGGCGACGAAGGCCGCAGCCGGCGGTTCTTCGCCGTCCGGAATCACGGGATAGTAGAGCAGGCAGTCGGGCGGGTAAGCGTTGACGGTGCGTTTCGTCACCTGCAGGACCAACACGCCGTCCGGCGGTTCTTTCGCGCCAGGGCTTGGGACGAAGCTCAGATAGTTTTCAAGGCCCGTGAGGCGTAGCTGAAGCGCGGCGGCCATGTGGTCCGCCGCCAGTTCCAGGCGTTCCTGCATGCGCTGTCCTTCGAGCGCGCGATCCTGTTTCAGCAATTGCCAGCCGAGCCAGCCCAGGGCGCCGCCAAGGACAAGCATGAGACAGAGAAAGACCGTCAGGGTGCGACGGGGCGGCCGGAACCAAAGAGCTAATCCCATGGGTTGCCTCGCAAACGGCAATCGATTCCTTAGATTATATCCGGATCCATCTTTGCCTACCCCCCATTGAGTGTACCACCTGGGAAGCATAAGTTCTACATTTTTCGGGGTCCGGCTCACAAATATGGCAGAATAAAACACAATCCTGACAATAGCGCGGATACTAACCTGACAATGGTGCCGTAATATGATGGGCAGAGGGAAATCCAAAGACACAAGGAGAAAAGAAAAAATGAAAAAAGAAAACGATTATAGCGATTTTAAAGGAGGATTTATGAAAAAATACCGCACGTTGAAAACCGTTGGATTTTTCGTCGTCTTGGTCGCTGTTCTGGCATTCTTGGCCCTTCCTAAAGGCCAGGCCGGTGGTGCAAAACCCATCAGGTGGAAGGCAACTGTCGCTGGCGTGAATTTGATAGGGTCTGGAGAATTCGTTGGTGGCGTTGATCACGTGAACATCAACAATGGATTGGGAACAAACGATACCCCATGCAGCATCACCGGAACGTCTGGCGCTTACTCTTACCTTGAGTTGCAGGTCTTCGATCCGAGTTTGCAGGTTTCCATGGGTGCGACAACCTTTTCGGGTCCTTATGATGATCTTAATCATGGTTTATGCGGATTTCCAAATACCACAGCCGACTGGCCGTATTGCGTCGCAGATTTCTTAAACAATAATCTTCATCCAACCGCAGACTATCCACATATCATCTTGAGATTCACGACATGTGGATGTGGTAACTCTACAACGGATTTAATGGCAATGGATCGGAATGGCGGAATTCTCCCGGTCCACATGTCGCTCCTGTTCTTTTCTCATATCTGGGGTTGCCCGCCAAGCTCTCCATTTACCCAACAAACGTATCTTAATCTCAACATGAGTGCTCATGGGTATAAAAAAGATGTCGCCTCTCTTCCCGATATCTACATCCAGAGAGTGGGCGACGTATGGACTGCCTATGTGGATACGGCCTTCGATAACCCGGCTTACCCGAATTTACCTACTGGCTACACTTCCAATTCAGCTGTCTGGCCCATTTGTGCTCATGATAATATCCTTGGACAATATGCCACATGCGTGTCGAGTCTAGCAGGGAAGAAGGGCCAAACGACCTGGACCACGACATATCATTATCCCTGGGCAAAAGCACCGTTACAGTTCCAGATCGCATTTACGAAATATTGACGCGAAACGTACGGATCGAGTCCGGAGGCGGGGGGGGGCCTCCGGGCTCGGGTTGTCTGGATCCTTGCATTGGCTAAAAAATCTTGAGCACCTCTAACATCTTTTGCGTGGCCTCGAGAAGATCTAAAAAACCGAGAGGATGAAGGCGTAAAAGTCCGAAGCGCTGGGAATCCTGCTATGATATAATATTATTAGACTCTTATCCTCACAAAATAGCCCATGAACAAGATCTCCCGCCGGAAGTTCTTTGAAAGCGGCGTCAAGATGGCCGGCTTAGCGGGTATTGGTGGCGGTTGGTTGAGGGAGCTTGCCGATGGCCGACGCCCGGAAAAAGCTCCCGCGGGCTCATCGCCCGGTCAAAATCTCCAAGACGTTCCCAGCCGCTTTTTCGGCGTTCAGACGCACTTCGGCCAGCATCGGGCCGGCGTCGACGAGCTCCTTGATCTGATTAAAGAGGCTCGCTTCGGCTGGATCCGGGACGAGGTGTATTGGTCGGAAATCGAAAAAGAAAAGGGCGTTTTCAGATTTCCGGCGGCATACGATAATTACCTGAAGGCGGCCCAGGCTCGAAGCCTTCAGGTTCTCCTGATCCTCGACTTCGGCAATTCTCTTTACTCGGGCTCGGAAAAGGGTGCGCCGGCGACAGATGGAGAGCGCCAGGCTTTCGCCCGCTACTGTCGGGAAGTCGTCCTCCGATATAAGCCATTCGGCATCCGGCATTATGAGATCTGGAACGAGCCGAACGCCTCCACGTTCTGGAGGCCTCAGCCCAATCCGGAAGACTATGCCAAGCTTCTCGAGGCCGCCTACAAATCCTGCAAAGAAGCCGACCCGGAGTCGGTCGTACTCGGCTGTTCGACCTCCGGGACGGACCTGGACTTTATCGGCAGGGTCCTGGCCGCGGGGGGCGGCCGATTCATGGACGCCGTCTCCTTTCATCCCTACGGCCAGCCGCTGCCTCCGGAAAAAAAGCTCTTGGCCGACTTTTCGAAGCTGAAGAGTCTCGCTCCCGGCAAGCCGCTGTGGATTACGGAAATCGGCTATCCGTCCTACACGGGGCCCTCCGGCGTGGATGAGGAGACGCAGGCGAATTATCTGGTCAGGACCTTCCTCCTGGCGAGAGCCTCTCAGGCCGTCGAGCGCGTCTCCTGGTACGATTTTCAGAACGACGGCGAGGACCGCGCCGAGGCCGAATTCAATTTCGGTCTCGTCCGAATGGATAGGACTCCCAAACCCGCGTACCGAGCCTGTATGACGATGGCTTCGGTGGTGAGAGATCTTCCCCCGACGGAGTTCCGAATCGTCGGCAACACGTATCTCCTGAGATTCGGAGAAGGAAAGGACCGGGTGATCGCCCTTTGGAGACTTGGCGGGGCCGAGTCCACGGAGATCCCTTGCGCGAATGGCCTGTACAGGATTATCGAGCGGGACGGAGAAAGCCGCACCGTCGAGGCGAAAGAATCCTTCCTGGAGATATCCGCTTCGGAAAAGCCAAGATATATCATGCCCGCCGTCATCGGCGGGCGGTGATTATATAGCCGGTCACTTCTTCTGGTCTTACCCCAGGCGCTTCAGGTCTTCCGTCCATTTCAAGTAATCCACACGGCGTCTAACAAGCGCACATACAATGGGGACTATTTCTTGAGCGCCGATATTAGGCTTTCCAGGCTAACAAAAATGACCTGAGTGTCCTGATAATTTTTTCGATAGCTCTCGTTGACATCCGAAGCGACGACGAAATTCTTTCCCAGAGGATGAAGGGCTCGAAAGATCTTGAGATTTTCGGGATCAAACTGGTCCGCCGACCATTTGCACTCGATCGCTTCGATTTGGCGAGGAGATTTATGAAGGATGAAGTCGATTTCGCGATGCTTCTTGTCGCGCCACGTTTGTACGTCGCGGCGCTGGAGCCTTGCCTGGATCTCGTTCAGAACATAATGCTCCCAGAGCACTCCCTTATCCTCGGGCCGAAGCGTTTCCCATCCTTTGTAATGACAGACAAATCCGGTGTCGAATCCGTAGACCTTCGGAGCGGCCACAATTTCGGTTGCGCGCCGCGTGCTGAACGGTCGAATGACATGGACGACAAAAGTCGCTTCGAGAACGGCCAAGTAGTTGCTGATGGTCGTCCGGCTGACCTCGCAAGGCCTGGAAAACTTCGTGGCCTCGAATATTCCGCCGCTTTGGCTGAAAAGAAGCTCGGCGAAGCGGGCAAACGAATGCCGCCGTTCGAGACGGAATAGCTCCTGAACGTCCTTGGCCCAGAAGGCGTCCATCCACTCCTGAAAGTCGCGCTCGGGATATTCGTCCGAAAGAAAAAACGGCGGCAGGCCGCCCCGTCCAAGACGGCGCTCAAGATCGACCTGGCCGAAATCGGTCAGATCGACCGAATTCATCGGCGTCAGCCAAATCTCAAGTTTACGTCCGGTGAGGGTATCCCTGAACTTCGAGGAGGCGCCGAGCGTTGAGGATCCGGTCGCGATGATTTTCGTCGAGGAGAAATGATCAGTTGCGATCTTCAGCAGCTCGGAAGGATTGGGAAGTCGGTGGATCTCATCCAGGACGAGCCTCTTTCCCTTCCATGTTTCCAGGAATTGCTCCGGATCCTCCATCATGCGGCGAGTTCTGGGCAGCTCACAGTCAAAATATTCAATGCCGGGAAGGGATTTGCAGAGGAATGTCTTGCCGGCCCTCCGTACGCCTGACAACCAGAGAACGGACTTCTTCTCCCAACTGCGCTCGATCAAGGCCAGCCAATAATGACGCGATTTGATCATGGCATAACGATGTTACCATGACAAATACCAAATGCAAGTAGTATTTCGTATGGTACCCCTGAATGAAATACTACTTGCGCTTAGTATTAATAGACTCGGCTTGATGCGGCGACATAATTGCCGTTGATCGGATTGTGATATAATATGACTAATGAAAAAGGAAGTAGATATCCCGCATGAGCTGTTTTGGGATACCGACATTGCTCGTCTCAATCTCCAAGAAAACAAACAATATATCATCGAACGAGCTTTGGAATTGGGAGATGAAAAAGCCGTGAGATGGCTATTCTCGATTTACGCCCGGAGCGACATCAAAAAGGCTCTCCAAAAGAGCAGAAACCTATCCCGAAAGAGCTCCAATTATTGGAATCTTATACTGGCAAAATAGGCCATGATCCACTCCGTGCTCGGAGCCGACGCCAAAAAGGTCCTTAAGGTTCTTTCCCGGCAGGATTTTTTGAGATCATTCTATCTTGCCGGGGGTACGGGTTGCGCCCTCCACATCGGGCACAGGCTCTCCCAAGATTTCGATTTCTTCTCGCAAGATGAATTCGAGATTCTCCCCATCCGGAATTCTCTCCGGAATCTGGGCCGATTCGTGATCGACTACTCCGACTCGAACACTCTGGTCGGAAGATTAGACGGAACGAAAATCAGTCTGTTCCATTATGCTTATCCTCTCATCGAAAAGCCGAGCGAGAACTTGAATGTACGCATTGCTTCCCTCGTGGACATCGGCTGCATGAAAATCGACGCGATCTCCTCGCGTGGAACCAAACGCGACTTCGTGGATCTCTTTTTCATCCTCAAAAAGCTCGGGCTCGACATGAAAACGTTTTTCGGGCATTTTGAACGGAAGTACGGTCCGGACGGTTTCAACCGTCATCACGTCCTCAAAAGCCTCATCTATTTCGAGGATGCAAACAAAGAACCCGAGCCGGAAATGCTTGTCGATTATTCATGGACCGAAACGAAACACTTTTTCGTTGAGAGCGTCCGAACCTTCGGTGTGCCTTAATCCCGAAGCCTGCCGCTTGAGTTGAGAGGGGAATATTTGCAGACAAGAGCCTGATGTAGAAATACTTAGAAACCTCATGCCAAATAAAGAAGCCACGGCCCGAATCAAGATCAACAAGCTGCTCGAAGCGGCCGGTTGGCGCTTCTTTCCGGAAAAGAACGCGCCGGCCAACATCTGCCTTGAGCCCAGCGTGAAGCTCAAATCATCCGATCTGGAAGCGCTCGGCGAGAACTTCGAGAAGACGGGCAAGGGCTTCATTGATTTCCTGCTGTTGGACGCAAAAGGCTTCCCGCTCATCGTCCTTGAGGCCAAATCGGAGGACAAGAACCCGCTCGTCGGCAAGGAGCAGGCCCGCAAATACGCCAAGTCCCAGAACTGCCGCTTCGTCATCTTCTCCAACGGCAACCTGCACTATTTCTGGGACCTGGAGCGCGGCAACCCCTACCTCATTACGTCCTTCCCGACGCCGGATTCGGTGAGCGGCTACCAGCAGGTCACGCCCAACCCGCAACGGCTCATCGAGGATCCGGTCGGCGATGATTACATCGTCCTGACCCAGCGCCCAAATTATCAATCCGAAGCCGCATATCGCAACGAGGCCGAGCGCCCCGGCTACATCCAGGCCAACAAACTGTGTTTCCTACGGCCCTATCAGTTGAAGGCTATCTACGCTCTACAACGGGCCGTGAAGGACGGCAAAGACCGCTTTCTGTTCGAAATGGCCACCGGGACCGGCAAGACGCTCACCGCCGCCGCCGTCATCAAGCTCTTCCTCCGTTCCGGCAATGCCCGCCGCGTGCTGTTTCTGGTGGATCGTCTCGAACTGGAGGATCAGGCCAGGAAGGCCTTCAAGGCGCTTCTCTCCGCCGATTTCAAAACCGTGATATACAAGGAGAACCGCGACGACTGGCGTCGTGCCGAAATCATCGTGACTACGGTGCAATCGCTTCTCTCCTACAATAAATACCAGCGGCTCTTTTCGCCGACCGATTTCGATCTGGTCATTTCCGACGAAGCCCACCGCTCCATCGGCGGCAACGCCCGCGCCGTCTTCGACTACTTCATCGGCTACAAGCTCGGCCTGACCGCCACGCCCCGCGACTACCTCAAGCGGTTCGACAAGGCCGGGCCCGCAACCCGCGACCCGCGCGAAGCCGAGCGCCGCCTCCTGCTCGATACCTACCGCACCTTCGGCTGCGAGAACAGCCAGCCCACCTACCGCTACTCGCTGCTCGATGGTGTGAAAGAAGGCTACCTCATCAACCCCACGGTGGTGGATGCCCGCACCGAGATCACCACCCAACTGCTCTCCGAACAGGGCTTCGTCGCCTCGTTCACCGACGACACCGGCGAGGATCAGGAAGAAGCGTTCAAACAGCGCGAGTTTGAAAGGCGCTTCTTCTCCAACGCCACCAACCAGCTCTTTTGTAAGACCTTTCTCGAGAACGTCCTGCACGATCCGGTCAGCGGGGAGATCGGCAAGTCCATCATCTTCGCGGTCAGCCAGCACCACGCTGCCAAGCTGGCGCAAATCCTTAATCAGATGGCCGATCGCATGTTTCCCGGCAAGTACCAGTCCGACTTCGCCGTGCAGGTTACCTCGCAGATCCCCGGCGCCCAGCAGTTCACTATCAACTTCGCCAACAACAACCTGCTCGGTTCGGCCAATTTCCTCCCCGCCTACAAGACCAGCAAGGCGCGCGTCTGCGTGACGGTTGGGATGATGACCACAGGCTACGATTGCACCGACATCCTCAACCTCGGTCTGTTTCGGCCGATTTTCTCACCGACCGACTTCATCCAGATCAAGGGGCGCGGCACCCGCAAACACAACTTTCTCGACCAGCTTTTTGACGACGGCATTAAAGACAACGTGAAGGAGCCGCAGAAAACCGCCTTCAAACTCTTCGACTTCTTCGCCACTTGCGAGTATTTTGAGGAAAAGTTCTGCTACGACGAGGTTTTGAAGCTCCCCCGGCCCCAGGGCAAGCGCCTCATCGAAAGTGGGGGACCGGTGGTGGTTGGCGACCCCTACGAGCACCTTGGCGCTGACATCATCGCCTCGATCAAGGAAGAGACCATTGGCTACGAGGGGATGAAGATCGACCGCATGTTCTTCGAGAAATTCGAGGACACCGTGCGCGAGAACAAGACGATCGCCGCTGCCGTCGAAGCCGGCCAATGGGATCGCGTCATCGACTACGTGAACCGCGAAGTCTTCGACAAACCCGAGGAGTATTACAATCTCGTCAAGTTGCGCAAAGCCGCTGCTGTGGATCGCCGCCTGACCCTGCGGGAGATCCTGGAGAAGATCTTCGGCCTCATCCCGAGCTTCAAGTCTAAAGATGAACTGCTGGAAGAGGAGTTCGCCAAATTCGTCGCCGACGCCAAGCCAGAAGAGGCCGAGGCCATCCCGGCCATCAAGACCTTCTTCAAGGCTTATGTCACCAGCGATAAAGTGCGCCACATCATCGAAAGCCGCGACTTCACCGATCTGGCCACCAATCCGGTCTTTTCCTCCCGCGACTTCCGGGCCGTACCGGAGAAGTACCGGACGCTCATTCCCGATTACGTCAAAGACTATGTCTCCTTGAACCAGTTCGCCGCCTAATGGAGATCCATGCTCGACACCGATACTAAACGCCGAATCGACACCGCCCGCGACATCCTCGTCGGCAAAGTGCCCGATCCCAAGAGCCAGGTCGAGCAGATCACCATCGCCCTGATCTACAAATTCATGGACGACATGGACGCTGAGAGCGAGGAGTTCGGCGGGAAACGTAAGTTCTTCGCCCGCGAATTCGCCCGATACGGCTGGGCCAAACTCATGCGTTCCGGCCTGGGCGGCCACGAGACTCTGAACCTCTACGCCGAAGCCATCGCCAAGATGCCGGAAAATCCCGGCATTCCGCTGCTCTTTCGCGACATCTTCAAGAACGCGTATCTGCCCTACCGCGATCCGGAGACCCTGCGAGCCTTCCTCAAGGTCATCGACGAGTTCACCTACGACCACTCCGAACGCCTCGGCGACGCTTTCGAGTATCTGCTCTCCGTACTCGGCTCCCAGGGCGACGCCGGCCAGTTTCGCACTCCGCGCCACATCATCGATTTCATGGTCGAAATCGTCGATCCGAAGAAAACCGAAACCGTGCTCGACCCGGCCTGCGGCACCGCCGGATTCCTGATCTCGTCCTACAAGCACATCCTCAAGGCCAACACCGACGCCAAAGGCCACAGCACTCTGACGCCGGACGAAAAGGGTCGCCTCGCGCGGAACTTCACGGGCTACGACATCTCGCCCGACATGGTGCGCCTGTCGCTCGTGAACCTCTACCTGCACGGCTTCGCCGATCCGCACATCGCCGAGTACGACACCCTCACCAGCCTGGACAAATGGACCGAATACGCCGACGTGATCCTTGCCAACCCGCCGTTCATGTCGCCGAAGGGCGGCATCAAGCCGCACAACCGCTTCTCGGTGCAGTCCAAACGCAGCGAAGTGCTGTTCGTGGACTACATGGCCGAGCATCTTAAACCCAACGGCCGTGCCGGGATCATCGTACCCGAGGGCATCATCTTCCAGAGCCAGACCGCCTACAAACAACTTCGCAAGATGCTGGTGGAGGAGTACCTCGTCGCTGTCGTCTCTCTGCCGGCGGGAGTGTTCAATCCTTATTCCGGCGTTAAGACCTCGATCCTGGTCCTCGATAAGTCACTGGCCAAGAAGACCAACACCATCGCCTTCTTCAAGATCGCGAACGACGGTTTCGGCCTCGGCGCCCAGCGGCGCGAGATTGGCAAGAATGACCTGCCGCAGGCCTGCTCCGAGATCGGCGAATACCTGCGCTGCACGCGCGCAGGGCAATCTGTTGAGGACTTGCAGCCAACGCTGGGCCTGATCGTGCAGAAAGAGAAGATCGTAGCGAATGGCGAGTCCAATCTGAGCGGGGAGCGGTATCGAGACACTGTTGTTGCAACCGGGCATTACCCGCCGCAGGCGTTAAGTAAACTCTTGGAAATCCAGTCTGGATTTCCTTTCAAATCGGAGCTGTTCAACGAAGAAAGAGGCGTTCCAATAATCCGAATTAGAGACATAAAACCCAATCGCACTGTAACGAAATACACGGGCGAATACGATCCCGCGTTTCTCGTTCAGGATGGTGCTTTGTTGATTGGGATGGACGGTGAGTTCAATTCCGTCATCTGGAATGGCGGGCCAGCACTACTCAATCAACGCGTTTCCAAACTTCATTCGTTTACAGGTTGCCTCAAAGAATATGTCGCATTGCTAATCCCAAAGAAACTGAAGGAGATCGAAGACGGCACCTATGCAGTGACCGTTAAGCACATTTCGGGAAAGCAGATAAGCGCAATTGAAATCCCCCTGCCACCGCTCGATGTTCAGAAGGAGATCGTGGCGGAGATCGAAGGCTACCAGAAAGTCATCAAGGGCGGCCGCGCCGTCATCGACAACTACTGCCCCCACATCCCCATCCACCCTGACTGGCCGTTGGTGGAGATCGGGACAATTTGCATTATCGTTCGCGGAAGTTCGCCCCGTCCGCAGGGCAATCCAAAATTCTTTGGAGGCCCAGTGCCTCGGCTCATGGTCGCAGACATCACACGCGATGGAATGTATGCGACGCCTCGGATAGACTCTCTCACCGAGGAAGGCGCAACAAAGAGTCGGCCCATGAAGAAAGGCGATGTGATCATCACGGTGAGTGGCAATCCAGGATTACCTACTATCTTGGCTATCGACGCGTGCATTCATGACGGATTCGTCGGACTCCGTGAACTGAACAAGGACGTGCTATCCGAGTATCTCTACTATGCATTGATAGCTCTTCACGCAAGCCATGGCTCTCAATCAGTCGGAGCCGTGTTCAAGAACCTAACGACCAATCAGATTCGAGAGTTCAAGATATCGCTCCCGCCCCTTGCCATGCAGCAAGCCATTGTCGGCGATATCGAAGCTGAGCAGGCGCTCGTCGCAGCCAACCGAGAACTGATCGCCCGCTTCGAGAAGAAGATCAAGGCCACCCTCGCCCGCGTCTGGGGCGAGGGTGTGTAAGCCGCCGGCAAAAATCGTTTCTGGTGATTCTCTCAGTTCCAAGTTCAGAAAAAGTAGACCCAAGTGATTATTAGTGCCAGCCGACGAACAGATATCCCCGCCTTCTACGCGAATTGGTTCATCAACCGCATTCATGCCGGCTACTGCACCGTGCCTAACCCATTCAATAAAGATCAGATTTCCCGAATCTCCTTAAAACCTTCTGAGGTCGAAGTGATCGTTTTCTGGACTCGCAATTCCAAGCCGCTTATGAGGCATCTCAGCGAAATGGACCGCAAAGGATACCGCTACTATTTTCAGTTCACTGTTATGGCGAATCCCCGTGTCCTCGACCCCAAAAACCCGTCAATCGAGGAATCCATTCGGGCGTTCAAAGCACTTTCTGATCGCATCGGTCCTAAACGGGTAATCTGGCGATACGATCCAATCGTCCTGTCAAACCTAACCGATTCGACCTTCCATCGCGAGAAATTTACGACCATCGCAAAAGAGCTCAAAGGCTATACGAAGCGCGCGGTTATTAGTATTGTGGATATCTACAAGTCTGTCGCTACGAGGATGCGGCGCCTCGAATTGTCGGGCCTTAGACTCCTTCCGATGGAAGGGCCATACCTGAAGGACCTCGCCCGCTCGCTCTTGGAAATCGCTGGATCCTATGAGATGAACCTCGTAAGTTGTGCGGAGGAATTAGACCTCCAACCTTTTGGAGTGAACCGTGGCAAATGTGTGGACGATGAACTCATCGCAAAGGAATTCGGTCTTTCCGTCACACACAAGAAGGACCCCTACCAACGTATGGCTTGTGGTTGCGTCATCAGCAAAGACATCGGCATGTACGACACTTGTCCCTTCAATTGTGTGTATTGTTACGCAACGAGGAGTCGCGCCGCAGTTGAACGCAACCGCGCCCAGCACGATCCAAAATCCCCATCTCTTATCGGCTGGCACGAAGCGAAATCATCTGAGAAGGAAAAGGACGAAGATAGCCAGATGAGACTGCTCTAATTATTTCTTCGCCTTGTCGTCCTTCTTATCCGGTTCCTTCTTCTCCGGCTCGGGCAGCTTCCAATCCTTCTTCTCTTTGGGGAACTCGTCTAAAAACGCGCTATCGACGCGGAAGAGATAATCGAGCTTCGCGTTCTTGACGACCACCTTCTTCTTGTCCTTGTCGTCCTTGCCTACGAAAATCGTGACCGATTTCTCGACCGCCTTTTCGCCGGCCTCCTTGGTCACGATCGTCACCTCGGCCTGGGGCTTGTCGAGCCCGTGCTCGGCCAGGCTCTTGGGCGCGTCGACGAATTCGGTCGACTCGAGGCTCTCTATCTTGCGGACGAAAGTCTCGATCTTGCTCGCGTCGGCCTCCTCCTTCTGGGCGGTGTCGAAGTACCACTTGTCGTTGGCCGCCTTCGTCAGGGTCAGGTCGAGGCCGCCTTTCTTGAGGACGACTTTGGCCGCCTGCCAGGAGTTGAAGGCCGCGACCTTGGTTTCGCGGTAATCGTCCGGCTTCTTGTCGAGCTCGGTGAACGGGTCGGTATCGGGGACAATAATCTTATTCGAATCCGAGGTTGTGACGTAGGTCTTGTCCGCCGCCTTATGAACTAAAAACGTCACGTCCTTGTTGGATTTGGGGATCGCGAGCGTCACCCGGGCCTCGGGCTTATCGAGACCGAATTTCTTCAAATCGTCCACGCTCTTGGCCTCGGCGGCGAACTCCTTGGCCTTCATGTTGCCGAGCGCGTCCAGAAAGCCGGTGATCTTTAGGTCCTTAGCTAACGCCTTGATCGGCGCTTGGAGGAACCAGCCGTCATCCTTTTTCTGGGCGTCCCACTTCGCGTCCTTCGTCTGGAGCTTGATCCCGGTCACGTCGCCGGTCTCGAACTTGAAGACGTCCTTCTGCCGGAAGTCGAAGAGCGTTTTTCCCAGGCTCGTGGCGACGGTGCTCGAAAGCAGAACGATGCGCTTGTCGCCCTCCTTCTGGGCGAAGAGGGATTTGTCGAGAGGGTTCTCCATCCCGACGAGCACCTTGACCGGGACCGCCTGCCCCTTGCTCCAGATCGAGACTTCTTTCAGGGGGATCTGGTATTTCTTCGGGTCGCCGCCCTCCTTCTCGACGACGCGCTCGATCTTCAGGTCGGCGAAGGCTTCGGCCAGCATATTGACCTCGGTCGCATCGGCCTTGGCTTCGAGCGGCTCGGCGACCAGCCAGTCGCCTTTATCGTCCTTCTTGAAGGTGAACGTCTCGCTCTCCTTCTTGAGCGTGATCTTATTGATGTCGGCCGCCGCCAGTGTCACGAGTTTTTCCTCGGGGGCGGAAGCCTTGTCGGCCGGCTTCTTGTCGAGGAAGAGCATGTATCCGAGCAGCAGGACAAAAGCGGCCAGAATGATAATCGTGGATTTGAACTTCACAGCGCCCTCCTTCGCAGCCAGATCGAGACTCCAAGGGCGAGCACGAGGAGCGGCAGGATGATGACCGAGACCCAGAAGATGAGCTTGGCCTGGGATGGCGAAAGCTGGAGCCCTCGCGGGCTCGAGGTCTTGGGCGAAATCGAGATGAGGTCGGACTCCTCGGTCAGCCAGTTCGCCGCGTTCAGGAAGAGGTTGCCGTTTCCGCCCTCCCCATAGTAGCGGTTCGTGGCGAAATCGGAGTCGCCGAATAGGACCAGCCGCCCTTCGGGTGTGGATTTGCCCGGCTCGGGCGACGTCTTGGGCTTCAGCGTGACGATAGCTGCCAGGGGGATAGGGCCCTTCTTGTCTTTTTTCGGATCGAAGGCGATGTCCTTTACCGTCATCCCCTTCTTGATAGTGAATTCCTTTTTCGTATAGGCGTTCTCGCTCGTCTTGCCCAGCACCTCGGACGTCGCGACGCCCTCCGGCTTCGGGTCGATCACGTCCACGGACCGGGCCAGGGGATAGTAGGTGACGTAGCGGAAGTCCTTCGTGATCTGGTGGGTGGTCATCTCGTTCATCATCGGCATGAGGTAGTCGCCGCCGAAGATGGTCGGCCGGTCGAAGATGGTGTCGTTCTCGAGCTTGATGCCGAACTTGGCGAAATAGGGGACGAGGCCCGGCGCCGTCTGGGGATCGATCAGGAAGAACGCCCGGCCGCCGCCTTCGAGGTAGGTCTTGATCGTCTCGAGTTCGTTGGCCAGCAGGTCCTTAACCGGACCGGGGACGATGAGCAGGGCGCAGTCCTTCGGGAAGGCGTCAGGGAGGGCGGTCAGCTGCTTTTTGATCTCGTAGCCCATCTTGGCCAGATCGTCCTTGATGAAGGAGTAGCCGCCTTCCTCGGTCACTTCAGTGCTTTTCTCGCCGTGCCCCTCGAGGAAGTAGATGGTTTTCTTCTTTTCCCGGGTGACCTTGATGAGGGCGTTGGTGACGTCCTCCTCTGTGGCGGTCGTGATGCGGTTGTCCTTCGTGCCTGCTTCGAAGATCGTCGTGCCGTCCGCGGCGATTTCATAGCGCTTGATCAGGCCCGGGTTCTTGTCCGGGTCGATGAACTCGTATTTGATCTTGGGGGAGTGATACGTGTAGATCTTGAGCAGGTCCTCCATCCGGCCCCGGGAGGGATTGCTCTCCCGGAAGAAAGCCTTGATCGTGATATCGGCCTTCAGGGCGGTTGCGACCTTGATCGACGGGTCGGAAAGGGAATGGAGCTTGGTCTCGGTGAAGTCGAAGCGGTGGTGGTGGCGGGCGAAGAAGGTGTTGAGGAGGACCAGCATGCCGAGGACGAGGACGACCAGGAGCAGGGCGTTGCTCGAATAGAGGAAGGAGCGCCGCTTCAGGCCCTGCTTGAGTTCGCCCGCGTTCAGGGCGATGTAGACGCCGATGCCCAGGACGCCGAGCGCGGCCAGGAAGAGGCCGACGATCTTCGTCTGGGGCCAGATCCGGAGGGCGACTAGGCCGGCGAAGGCCAGGCCCAGGCCGATGGTGTTCAGGTTCTTTTTGATCTTGTCCATGGCTTATCTCCACCGCCGGGACTGGATCACGGTGTGAGTCAGGAAGAGCCCGAAGAAGGCGAAGCTCAGGTAGTAGACCACGTCGGTCGTGTCCAGGATGCCCTGGGTCAGGTTGTCGAAGTGCTGGAAGATGGACACATAGTTGAGGACCTCCTTCCAGAACCCGGTGGCGGCGCTCGAGGCCCAGCTGATGATCCAGAAGAGGAGCAGCGAGCCGAAGGTCAGGATGGCGGCCACGATTTGGTTCTCGGTGAGCGACGAGAAGAACAGCCCGATGGCGATGAACGACGCGCCGAGAAGGAAGAGGCCCAGGTAGCCCATGAGGACGGAGGAGAGCTCGGGGTTGCCGTAGAGGAAGGTGAAGACGGCGAGCAGGCCGGTCAGGGCGAGCATGGCTACGAGGACGAGGAGTGAGGCGATGAACTTGCCGAGGATGATCTCGCCGACCGAAATGGGCGAGGTGTAGAGGAGCTCCTCGGTGCCGATCTTCTTCTCCTCGGCGAAGAGCCGCATGGTCAGGAGCGGGAGCATGAGGAGGAGGATGATGCTGATGTTGTGGAAGAGGGGCGAGAAGAGCATCTGGTTGATGTTGATTTGGCTGGCGTAATACTGGTTCTGGGCCATCTGCATGGACTGGGAGTTGAACCAGTACATCAGGCTGTAGAAGAAGAACCCGACCAGCACGAGGAAGACCGTCATCACCACGTAGGCGATAGGCGAGGTGAAGTAGGTCCGGAGCTCTTTTTTGGCGATGATCCAGGTGTTTGTCATTGGTCCGCTCCTCCCGAGACGATCTTGAGGTAGATGTCCTCGAGGCTCATGGCCGTGGGCCGGAGCTCGAGCAAGCCGAACTGCCGGTCGAGGCAGAGGCGGGCGATCTCGTCGCGCGGGTCCTGCCCCGTTTTCCATTCGACCTTGAGCTCGGCGTCCTGGCGCTGGACCTTCTCGACGCCCGGGATCCGGGCGATCTCGGTCGCCGCTTCGGCCGTGTTCCGGCGGACCTTGACCACCGCGCCGTCCTTGTGGCGGACGGAGGCGGTCAGCTCCTCGAGCGAGCCCGAGGCCATGAGCCGGCCTTCGTTGATGATCACGACCCCGTCGCAGGTCTGGGTGACCTCGGCCAGGATGTGGGTCGAGAGGATGATCGTGTGGCTGCCGCGGAGCGACTTGATCAGGCTCCGGACCTCGATGATCTGGGCCGGGTCGAGGCCGATCGTCGGCTCGTCGAGGATGATGACTTGAGGGTCGTGGACCAGGGCCTGGGCGATGCCGACCCGCTGCTTGAAGCCGCGGGAGATGTTCTTGATGAGCCGGCCTTTCACCGAGTCGAGGCCCGAGATCCTGATCGCCTTGGCCACGGATTCTTTAGCCTTGGCTGCAGGGATCTTTTTCAGGGAGGCGATGAATTTCAAGTACTCGGTGACGGTCATGTCGGGGTAGAGGGGAAGGACCTCGGGGAGATAGCCGAGGATCTTCTTGACCTCGTTCCCCTGGGCGAACACGTCGAAGTCCCCGACGGTTGCGGTCCCGTCCGTGGCCGGGAGATACCCGGTCAGGATGCGCATGGTGGTGGTCTTGCCGGCCGCGTTGGGGCCAAGGAGCCCCCAGATCTTGCCTTTGTCGACTTTAAAGCTCAGATCGCGGACGGCCGTCAGATCACCATATCTTTTGGTGAGATGTTCGACGGCGATCATGCATGAACCTCCTTCACATTGTCACATTTTCTCGGGGATGGGGACGCCCATCAGATCGAGGGCCCGGGAGAGGGTCCGGCGGCCCAGGGCGATCGTCCGAAGGCGGACGCTCTTGGTTTCTTCGTTCTCCTCAGCGAGGACGGGATATTTGTGGTAGTAGCCGTTGAGCTTCTGGCTGAGGAGGAACGCATATTTGGCCAGGTGGGAGAACTCGAGGGTTTCGATCGAGATGAGGACTTCCTCCTCGAACTTGGCCGCGTACGTGACGACGTCCCACAGGTCGGCGATCTCATCGCCGCCGAGGCCGGAGAGCGGCCAGGCGCCCGATCCCCATTCCCCGTCGAGTCCGGCGGCCGAGCCTCCCCCGCGCTCTTCGAGCTTGCGGAAGATGCTGGCCAGGCGGACGGCCGTGTATTGGAGATAAG
>Ga0209226_10000065_pt1 | contig 69650 bp, 61 predicted proteins | sample BarGraNGADG00212_2_FD_184497 | JGI IMG/M metagenome (GOLD analysis project Ga0209226, IMG submission 184497) | Arctic peat soil microbial communities from Barrow, Alaska, USA - Barrow Graham LP Ref core NGADG0011-212 (SPAdes) (version 2) | ecosystem: Environmental > Terrestrial > Soil >...
ATTTCATAATTTTAAGACCGTAAATAATAACAACCGCGCATCCGGCAAAGGTCAGCACGGTGATTATCAAATGAGTATGTTTTGCATAAAAATCAGCCACACCTGAAGGAAAAATGGAAAAGATCAAAGTAATTCCGCTGAACGCAAGAAGACAATAGAAGAAATCCATGAATCCGGAGCCAAAGGCAATTGCTCTACCCTCCTTTATCTCATTTTTGAATCCTTTAGAAATGATGGCAAAGGCAATGGGGCCCATCGGAGGGATTGAAATAATAAACCCGGTTAATATTCCTGCTATAAGATTAATGATCATAATAATTTTAAATCCTTATTGATAACTGACATGATGGAATACTACCGGCGGTCGGGCTGCGCTGTCAATTACCCGAGCAAGACAACCGAAAAATGCAATGCTTGACGCATTTGACTAAGACGATTGGCGATAGAGGCTCTGGATCCTCTCCCGGAGCTTGACGATCGCATCCGGGATCTTGCTCTTGGCAATGCCCTGGGCGATACTGGTCAGGCCGAGCGGGACATGGCCCGGGTCCGTGTAGACATGATAGACGGCAAGAAGGCCACCGTCTTCGAACTTGCGAATGGACCAATAGCCGGACGTATCGGCGATCGTCTGGCTCGGCTTGAGTTCCGGCCAGGCGAGCTTCTCCCAGCTGAGAACGAACCCGGAGTCTTCCCGCGCCGAGGTGTACCGCAAGCGGTACTGCTTTCTGGTGCCGAGCGGCAGATGGAGCGTGATCTCGACAACCGAACTCGCGCCGGTCACTTCGCAGATCTTGAGGGTCCCGACATTGGGCATGTACTCAGGATAGCATCCGAAATCCGTGAGAACGGCAAAGGCCTCGTCGAGCGACCCATGGAGGATGCCGACCGCCTCGAAGGTCCGCCCCTTGCGGCCGGGGTCGCGCAGATCCCTGAGGACGATCTTACCCCTGAGGATGAGGGCGCGCTCTTCGGCAGACAGGACGATTTCCCGATTTGGCTCGGGGCGAGCGGGACCGGAGGACGGCGCCGCCGTCGGAGAGAAATAGGGGGAAAATGCAAAAGTCAGAAGAAATGCGCACAATAGCCTCGTCCCTCCCGCGCTCTGCATGGCGATCCCTATTCTCGGTTATCGTCGGCGGAATTTCAACAAAATCTTGCCCCCTCCCCCATCTCGGGTAAATAAGGGGGAATAGAAATTGTCCTTATTTCCTGTTTGGATTATGCGCGTCGGTCCCCTCCACAAGATCCGCGTAATACAGATGATATGGTCTTACTCCCATTTTTCCGAGGCGGTGTATCAGGTCCCTCATGACATTGGTGTCATCGTTGCACGATTTTTTTGACTTTGACCCGGGGTGGCACGTGGGCCTATACTGTAGATGTTGATCGCGAGCAAATCACTTTCTTTGAATAATGCCAGACTCATTTTCTCGTAAAAGGAAATAAATCTTATGCTCCCAATCGGTGATGACGATTCCTCTCGCAGAACTGTTCCGCTGATCACGTATGCCTTGATCGCTCTGAACGTCCTGTTTTTCTTTGTAGAGCTAAGTGCCAGTGACGCTTTTATTGGGAAGTGGGCTTTCGTGCCCAGCCGCTTCCTGGCCAATCCCTTCGGTAATTTTCCGACGCTCTTCACTTCCATGTTCATGCATGCCGGGTGGGTTCACCTGGGAGGCAACATGCTTTACTTATGGATCTTCGGTGACAATGTGGAAGACCGTTTCGGGCACATCAAGTTCATAATCTTCTACCTGCTCTGTGGGCTTGCGGCAACTTTTGCACAGTTGGCGTTTAGCCACGGATCAAACGTGCCGAATTTGGGAGCATCGGGGGCGATTGCGGGGGTGCTCGGCGCTTACATTTTGCTGTTCCCAAAGGGAAAAGTCAGAGTATTGCAGGGCCAACAAGTGATTCAAGTGCCCGCGCTGATAGTCATTGGGATCTGGATCGTTTTGCAGTTTTTTAGCGGCATCGGTTCCATTGCCAACGCGGCGCAGACGGGTGGCGTCGCTTACATGGCGCACATCGGCGGATTTCTGGCGGGGTTTGTGCTGACCTTTTTGTTTCGGGGAAGTCGCGGGGCGCAGGCGACGGGCTGAATCGCTATGATAGCTGAACAGCGCGCAGCTCACTGTCCATGTCGCCCCGTTGACGTCCCGCGGGAATTCATATATTGTTAAATCCAGTAGTGTCCCAATGTTGATTTAGGAATGTTCTCGATCATACACATATTCCACAGATTACGTCCGATCCCGGGCGTAATCGATTTGAACCCGATTTTGTATAATCGTCGCTCTTTTGTCCCTCGACAACAAGGAGCGACCGATGAATACCCCGCCGACCGTCTTTGCCCAGATCATGGACTTCCTGCCGCTTCACGAATTTCGAAAGTGCGTCCGGCGCTACCGCGGGGATTACAAGGTCAAGAGCTTTTCCTGTTTCGATCAGTTCCTCTGCTTGGCCTTTGCCCAGTTAACCTACCGCGAAAGTCTTCGCGATATCGAGTCCTGTCTTCGAACGATGAAAAACCGGCTCTATCACATGGGCTTTCGAGGACCGGTCTCTCGGAACACTTTGGCCCACGCCAACGAAACTCGCAATTGGCGCATCTATGCCGACTTTGCCCAAGTCCTCATCAGCCAGGCCCGGACTCTCTATGCCGGCGAAGATCTGGGACTCGAACTGAAGAACACCGTCTATGCCTTCGATTCGACCACGATCGACTTGTGTTTGTCGCTTTTTCCGTGGGCTGTATTCCGCCAACGCAAAGGCGCCATCAAGCTCCATACCCTTCTCGATTTGCGAGGCTCGATCCCATCTTTTATCAAGATCACAGATGGAAAAACGCACGATGTCCGGATTTTGGACGATCTCGTTCCGGAGCCCGGCTGCTTTTACATCCTCGACCGCGGTTATCTCGATTTCGGACGTCTCTTTGCTCTTCATCAGAGCCAGGCGTTCTTTGTCATTCGGGCCAAGTCGAACCTGCGATGTCATCGACTCTTCTCTCGTCCGGTGGATAAAGCCATGGATTTGTCTTGCGATCAGACGGTCATCCTGACCGGCTTCTATTCTCACGAAGCTTTCCCCGAACGACTCCGCCGCATCCGATACTACGACCGGGACAACGATCGCTACCTGACGTTCCTGACGAATAACTTCGCTCTGCCCGCATTGACCGTGGCGTTGCTTTATAAGCTCCGCTGGCAGATCGAACTGTTCTTCCGATGGATCAAGCAGAACCTCCGGATCAAGACATTCTACGGGACTTCGGAGAATGCCGTAAAAACGCAGATCTGGGTCGCCATCACGATCTATGTCCTCGCGGCGATCGTCAAGAAGCGGTTGCCGCTCGAGATCCCGCTTTACACTTTTTTGCAGATTTTGAGCGTCACCGTATTCGAAAAAACTCCGTTGAATCAACTGCTTACGGATTCCTCCGCTCAAGACGATCTCTCCGATTCCTGTAATCAATTGCTTTTGTTCAACTTATAATGGGACACTACTGTGTTAAATCTATTAAAATCTCAATGAAATTGGACGGAAATGCCCGCGAAGAATAAGGTCAAGGAAGGCGAAATCTGGTCCATCGGCGGCGGCAAGGGCGGCACCGGCAAAACCTTCATCACCAGCAGCCTGGGCACCTATCTGGCCAAGAAAGGCCGCCAGGTCGTTCTCGTCGACATGGACATCGGCGGGGCGAATCTGCACACTTTTTTCGGGATCAGCCGCCCCCAGAAATCCCTGACCAGCTTCTTCGAGATGGGCGCTTCGCTCAGCGACCTCGTGGTGCCGACCGAGATGGCCAACCTGTCGCTGATCTCGGGCGACATCCATTCCATGGCCTCGGACAAGATCACCTTCTCCCAGAAGCTCAAGCTGTTCCGCCAGATCATGAAACTCAATGCCCAGACCGTGCTCGTCGACCTGGGGGCCGGCAGCCACAACAACACCCTCGACACCTTCCTCATCGCCGACAAGATGATCGTCGTCCTGGCCCCCGAGGTCATCGCCATCGAGAACATGTACCACTTCATCAAGAATTCCCTGTTCCGCAAGGTCAAGAAGACCCTCAAGGAATACGGGTTCAAGGAGATCGTCCAGCACATCTGGGACCAGCGGCAGAGCTACGGCATCGTCAACCTGAAGGAGTTGATCGACTATCTCCGCGAAAGCTTCTCCTACATCGGGACCATCCTCGACCACGAGCTCTCCTCCTTCCAGATCCACCTCGTCCTCAATATGGTCCGGAACAACCAGGACATCCAACTCGGCGCCTCGATCAAGAGCGTCATGATGAAATACCTCGGAATCCCGATCCACTACTCCGGCTACGTCGAGTACAACGACGCGGTCTGGAAGTCGGTCCGGGAGCGCAAACCCTTCATGCTGAACTATCTGGCCACGGGCTGCGCCAAGGAGATCGAGGTCCTGGCCGAGAACCTTATCAAGAGTGCGGACATGGACCACTTTGGAGCTGCCTGATGCCGAAAGATGACCTCAAGAAACTCTATGATGTTCTCGAACTGCCCCCGAACGCCCCGCTGCGCGACGTCCACAACTCCTTTCTGCGGCTGAAGAAGCTGTATTCCGGCGAATCGATCGTCCTCGAGCCGCTCGGCGAGGAATTCTCCGAGAAGAAGAAAAAAAAGGTCCTCGAACAGATCGAGGAGGCCTACGCCAAGATCCTGGCCGCCCGGAATTCCGAGGCGACGAAGGCCGAGCCGCTTTTCACCGAGGGCCCGCCCGGGGAAAAGATCCCGGAAGAGGTCGATCCGGCCTCCGTCGTCTACTCCGGCCCCCGCTTGAAGAAGGCCCGGGACGCTAAGAATATCAGCCTGAACGAGGTCTCGAAGGAGCTGAAGCTGCGGCTCGAGCTGCTCAACAACATCGAAGCCGAGCGATTCGAGACCCTTCCCGAAGCCATCTACCTCAAGTCCCAACTCCGGATGTACGCCGCATTTCTCGGCCTCCCCCCGGCCAAGGTCGCGGACGACTATCTCGCCCGTCACAGGGCATGGAAGGAAAAGACGACTCCCCCCAAGGAATAGAAGATTGCCGGCCGCCCCGGCGCCGCGCTACCGGTCGTCCGGTTCCGCGTGGATCAGGACCCGGTCCAGGCCCGCGATCTTATTCTTGAGTCCCTCTTCGATCCGGGTCGAGATATCGTGCACCTGGACGATCGAAAGCTCTTTTTCGAAGGAACAGTGGAGCGAGACCGAGAGCCTCTTCCCCCGGCGCCGGACCATGACGTCGTGGCAGCGCCGGGCCCCGGAGATTTCGTTCGTAAGCCGGACGATCCGCCCCACGAGGACCGGCTCGTCGTCCGTCACGTCGACGTCGTCGCCGATGCCCGTGCCCCGGGACTCGAGATGGGTGGTGACGCGGACGATGTTCGGCATGTCGGTTTTCAGGTCCGTCTCGATATGGGAGGCCTGATCGTGGGCCTGCTGGAGGGACAGATGGTCGTCGACCTCGAGATGCAGGTCCACGTAGACCTGGTCCTTCTCCACGTGCATGCTGATGTTGTGGACGCTTATCTGGTTCCGAAAGGCCACGGCCCGGATGCGCTTGGCCATCGTTTCGCGCTCGACCTCGCGGGGATCGGTGTGGACGACGACGTCCGCGCCGGGGGCGAGGGACTGGATCTTGCTCTCCACGCTCTCGGCGATGCGATGCGTCCGTTCGAAGGAATGGTTCCGGTCGACATCCACGGTCAGGTCGACGAAGACCGACGGCCCGGACCGCCGGACCCGGACCTGGCCGACGCTCATCACCCCATCGACTTTGGAGGCCGCTTCGCGGATCCGCGGGGCCAGGCCGTCCGGCGCGCGGTCGAGAAGGACGTCGATCGTCCGCTTGCCCAGGCGGTAGCTGACGAAGAGGACGATGAGCGCCACGCCGAACGCCGCCACGGCGTCCGCCTTCTGGAGGAGGTGCGACAGCCCGGGGAAGACGTACTTCCCCGCCCAGACAAGGGCCAGCCCCCCGATGACGACGCTCGAGCTCCAGACGTCCGTCGAGAAGTGGAGAGCATCGGCCTCGAGCGCCTGGCTCTGGTACTTTCGGGCGGCCCGGAAGAGCATCCCGGACCGGCTGACGTCGACGCCGATCGAGATCGCCATCACCAGGAAGGCCCATAGACTCGGATCGATCTCGGCGGGCTTGAAGAAGAGCCTCTGGACGGCCTCGTAGATGATCCAGGCGCATGTGAGGAACAGAAGGACGGTCTCGATGAGGGCGGAGAAGTTTTCGATCTTGCCGTGGCCGTAGGGATGCTCGCGGTCGGCCGGCTTATCGGACACGCTGACCGCCAGGAACGTCACCACGGCCGCGACCAGGTCGAGTCCCGAGTGGGCCGCTTCGGCGAGGATCCCCAGGCTGCCGGTCATCAGGCCGACGGCGAGCTTCATGCCGGTCAGGAAGAACGCGGCAAGGACGGAGTTGCCGGCCGCGGACTTCTTCCGGTGATGCGGGACCGGATCCGCGGAAGCGTGGTCCATGCTCATGGCGCACTCGCAGAAAGGCAGGCGGCCCGTCCCGAGATCGCGGCTTCGGATCTCACTTGATCGTCTTCCGGGGGATCCGCACGTCGCTCATCGCCGCCTGATAGGCGAAGGCGGCCATGATCACCGCGTTCTTCATCAGGTCTTCGGGGACGAGCGTGTCGAAGAAATCCATGTTGGCATGGCCGCCGAAGCCCACGCTGTCCTGGAGGAACTGGAAGCCGGGCAGGCCGACCCGATCGAACGAGACGTGGTCCGTGCTCCCGACGCTCTGGATGGCCAGCGTCGTAAAGCCGAGGTCGCGGAAGGGCTTCATCCACTCGGCGAAGATCCGGCGGACGAACTCGTTGCCCTGGAGGTTCACGCCCCGGAACGCGCCGGCCCCGTAATCCTGGTTGAAATAGACCGAGAACTTGTCGTATTCGGGCTTGAATCCGGTCTTGACGTCGCCGAAGTGTTTCGCGATGTATTCGCGCGAGCCGTTCAAGCCTTGCTCCTCCCCGCCCCAGAACGCCACCCGGATCGTCCGCCGCGGCTTCGCGCCGACGGCCTTGAGGATGCGGGCCGCCTCGAGGGCGACCGCGCAGCCGCCGGCGTCGTCGGTCGCCCCGGGGCTCGCGTGCCAGCTGTCGAAGTGGGCCCCCATCATCACCACCTCGTCCTTGAGGTCGGTGCCGGGGATCTCGCCGATCACGTTGCAGGCCTTCTCCACGGCGTCGCCGATCCGGTTCCGGACCTCGAGCTCGATCTTGACCGGAATGTCCCGCTTCAGGATCCGGTACATGCGATTGTAATGCTCGGGCGTGACGGCGATGAGGGGCATCGAGGCCAGGTCCTTCTCCCTCGACCATTTGTCGGCGTTTACGCCCGGCCGGCCGAAGCCGCGGACGAGGCCGAACGCGCCGCTGTCGCACTGAAGCACGGCCAGGGCGCCCTCGGCCTTATAGAACTCGATCTTCTCCTCCGGACGGAGCGCGTCCGGGTTGGGCGGCGCGGCCGGCGCCGCCGCGCGCGGGGTCGGCGGCGTGACGGCTTCTTCCAGCCGCTTCAGGTCTTCGTCCGTCCGGCGGGTGACGCCCTGGGGCATGGCCGCCGGGTTGAGGGCGACGGGCGGGGAGGCCAGCACGGCCACGCCCTTCAGCTTGCCCTTGTATTTCTCCCGGTCCGCCTTCGTCTGGATGTTGACGATGACGGCCGGACAGGTGATCTTCCCGTTCGTGCCGGGGGTGTAGGCCAGCGGGTAGCCCATCATGTATTGGTAATCGGGCTCGAGCATGTGGAGGGAGAAGTACTCGTTGTCCCAGGCCGCGCCGTAATCCATGAACGGCTCGATGACCGTGTTGACGAGGCCGATCTTCTCCATCTTGGCCTTGGCCCAGGCTTGGGCCTTCTTCATGTGCTCGGAAAGCGTCAGGCGCGCGCCGAGGACGTCGGTCATATAGCCGACGATGTCCATGACCTGCGAGCGCTGGAACCCCTCCTCCCGGATCTTGGCGACCATCTCCCAGTCCGCCTGCGGCTGTTCATTCAGGGAATACGCGGCAAAGGGGACCAGACACAACAGGGCGATGATGGCTCTTCGAATAAACTTCATAATTTTTAGTCCTTGATTTCAATGACCGTCAGGCCGGCCGTTTTGAGCTGGGCGTTGAGGGCCGCCAGGTCCTGGGTTTTCAGGATCTTCCACCTGTCCATCAGCGCCGCGAGCGCTTTTTGGCGTTCCCCGACCGCGGTGAGCACCTGGCTCGTCGGCGCCGCGTCCGCGGCCTGCATCAAGCCCATGAGCGACGTGAGGGAGCCGCCGATCCCGGCCAGCGTGTCTCCCCCGCCCCCGGCGCCGGGGCCGAATCCGCCCCCGCCTCCGCCCCGCTGTCCGCCGCCCGGCGCGCCGCCGCCTTCGAGGGCGGCCGCCTTCTTGTCGAAATCCGCGAGCGACTGGGCGATCGGGTTTTGGCCCGCCTTCTCCTGCAGCGTCTTCACCTGGGTCCGGATCGCCCGGAGCTCGCGGAGGGCCGCTTGCGTGGCGAGAACGCCGTCATACATCTGCTTGGAGAGGTCCGACTGCTGACTGATACCGGCCGCCGGCGTCTTCACGCGCGGGTCCATCTTTACGACGATCGGCTGGGTGTAGCTCTTGCCGTTGACCGTGAGCCTGACCGTGTATTTCCCGGGGGCCACCCAGGGGGAATTCGGCGAGGGAACCGTATTGTACGGCACGGCCGAGCTCGGAAGGCCGCCGCGGCCGCCCGCGCCCAGGGACTGATAGTGCATGTCCCAGGTAAAGCGATGCATGCCCGCCGCCCCGGAGAGGACCTGGGGCGGCCGATACCAGTAGATCGGCACCGGCGTCGCGGCCGCATCCAGCTTTTCGACGGGGTCCGTGCTCGCATAGCGCCGGATGGCCTTGCCCCCGCCGTCGAGGATTTCGAGCGTGACCGGGCCCGCGACGTCGGTTTTGAGGAAATAGTCGACGATCGCCCCGTCCGGCGGGTTCTCGCCGCGCGGCTCGTCCGCCGGGATCGGCGTGTCGGAGTTCGTGCTCCACCGGACCCGGTAGGCCTCCTGCGGCGCGAAGAGGAAGGCGTCCGCCGCGACCGACTCGGCCTTGAGCTGCCGGAGCGGCGTGATGTCGTCGAGGATCCAGAACCCGCGGCCGTGCGTGGCCACGCAGAGGTCGTCGTCCTTGATGATGAGGTCGCGCATCGAAGTGGCCGGCATGTTCAGCCGGAGCGACTGCCAGTGGTCGCCGTCGTCGAACGAGACGTAGATCTCGCGCTCCGTGCCGGCGAACAGGAGCCCCTTGCGCTTCGCGTCCTCCCGGACGGCGTTTACCGGGGCGCCGTCGGGGATTCCGTTGGTGATGTGCGTCCAGGTCTTGCCGCCGTCATGGGTCCGGTAGACGTGGGGCCGCATGTCGTCAAGGCGGAGCGTATTGATGGCCGCGTACGCCGTCTGGGCGTCGAACCGGCCGGCGTCGATGATCGACACCTTGGCCCAGGGCTTGAGCTCGGCCGGCGTCACGTCCTTCCAGTTCAGTCCGCCGTCCACGGTGAGGTGGATCAGGCCATCGTCCGTGCCGATCCAGATGCGGTTGACGTCGAGATAGGAAGGGCCGACGGCGTAAATGACGCCCTTCTGTCCCGGCTTGGCGGCATCGGTGTCCTTGTATTTGCCGACATTGGCCGGGATGTCCCACGTTTTCCGGGTCAGGTCGGGGCTGATCTGTTTCCAGCTCTGACCGCCATTCCCGGTCATCCAAAGCGTGTTCGAGGCCGAGTAGAGGATGTGCGGGTCGACCGGCGAGAACAGGGCGGGTTGGGTGCGCACCGTCCGTACGTCGGCCGAGCGGACCGGCTTCGGCCCGACGTTCTGCACCTGGCCGGTCCGCCGGTCGTAGCGGGTGATACTCCGGCCGCCATAGACGATGTTCGGGTCGAGCGGGTCGGGAGCGGCGTAGCCGTATTCGTCCACGCCGACCGGATGCCATTCGCGCATCGTGATCTGGCCGTCGACGCCCCGGCTGGCGACGCCCACGGAGCCGCTTTCCTGCTGGCCGCTGTAGAGGCGGTACGGGAAATCGTTGTCGGCCGCGACATGGTAGAGCTGGGCGGTCGACTGGTTGTACCACGAGCTCCAGGACTGGCCTCCGTTAACGGTGATAATGGCCCCCTGGTCGCTCGCCTCGAGGATGATGTCGGGATTGTTCGGATTGATCCAGACGTTCTGATAGTCGTCGCCGCCCGGCGCGCCCCGGAACGCCGTCCAGGTCTTGCCGCCGTCGACCGACTTCCAGCTCACCGTGCCGGCGATGATGACGATGTCCGGGTTCTTCGGGTTCACCGCGAGACGGGGCAGGTCGCCGCCGCCGATCCGGGCAGCCGGCCGCGAATCCTGCGTGGCCCGGGCCCAGGTCTCGCCCGCGTCGTCCGAACGGAAGATCCCCGTACCGCGGCCCAAGGCGATCGCCGCGTATATGCGCTTCGGGTTGCTGGGCGCGATGGCCAGGTTGGCCTGGACCACCGCGTCCGTGCCCGTCGTCAGCCCATTCGTGAGAGGCTTCCAGGTCGTGCCGCCGTCGATCGATTTGTAGAGCCCGCCGCTCGTCCCGCTCCAGGCCGCGTTTTCCCAGGGTCCTTGCCGGGACTCCCAGAGGCAGGCGTAAACGACATCCGGGTTGCCGGGCTCGAAGGCGAGCTCAGAACCGCCGGTGTTTTCGTCTTTATAGAGGACCTTCTGGAACGTCCGGCCGCCGTCGGTCGAACGGAAGATGCCTCGCTCCTCGTTGGGGCCGTACGGATGGCCGAGCACCGCCACGAACAGCCGGTCGGGGTTGCGCGGATCGACAATGATCTGGGGGATCTGCTGGCCGTCGCGCAGGCCGAGGTGCGTCCAGGTTTTGCCGGCGTCGGCCGACTTGTAGATCCCGTCCCCCACCGAGAGATCGGGCCTCTGCAGTCCCTCGCCGCTCGCGACATAGACGACGTTCGGGTCGGACTCCGCCACCGCGACCGCCCCGATCGAGCCCGTGGGCTGGTCGTCGAAGATCGGCGTCCAGGTCCGGCCGTAGTCGTTCGTCTTCCATACACCGCCGTTGCAGACGCCGATGTAGAAGACACTGGGCTGGGACGGGACGCCGGCCACGGCCCGCGTCCGGCCGGCCCGCAGGGGTCCGATCGAGCGCCAGCGCATGCCGGCGAAAGTTTTGGCCTCGAACGGCTGGGCTAATAGCGAGGACGCGGCGCCGGCCGCGAGAAGCCCCAGGACGAGAAGCGCGAGTTTTTTCTTCGATATCATGGAAGGCCCTCCTGAACACAGAAACACAGAGAGATGAAACTATCCTAAGAGCGGCGGTCCTGTCAATCGGCGGCTGTTATTCCCTCAAGAGGGCCTATCGATTTTCAAGGACGTCATCGTCAGCGAACCCGCGACGGGCGTGAGGATGAGGACAACGAAGACAAAAAAAACGTTCGTGATCAGGGGAAAACGGGAAAATATGGGTGGTAGCGCTACGGGGATTCGAACCCCGGTTTGATGGCTGAGAACCACCCGCGTGCAGCGACGGGACCTTCTTTTTTGCTTGACTATTGCTCTCAATTCATCCATAAAATCAGTTCAAGGATAATCCGCCGCCCGAACGGCATGCGGGTGATATGGTTGGAGCTGTTATATGAAAGAACACTTTGAGATCATCATTCTCTTGGGGCGTCCCGCTTCGGGCAAGTCAGAAGTTATTGATTATTTTAAAAAGACCCCGATCCCGGAGCGCTTAAAGCGTTTTCATATCAATGGATTTGAAGAAATTGATGATTTTCCCATGCTTTGGACATGGTTTGAAGAAGACGCCATTTTAGAAAAGATCATGCATAAGCCGCGATTCCATACTGACTCTGACGGGTATTTCCTTCATCATTATCAATGGAATCTTTTAATTGAACGCATCTCTCTCGAATATGAGAAAAAATTGCGCGACAAGGCCTATGCCGATAATATGACGACATTGATTGAATTCAGCCGGGGCTCCGAACATGGCGGTTACGAAACGGCCTTCCGTTCTCTCTCGGATGACATCCTCGAGAAAGCCTGCGTCTTGTATATCGATGTTTCCTATGAGGAATCTCTGCGCAAAAACCGTCGTCGTTCCAACCCGAACCGCCCGGATTCCATCCTGGAACACGGTTTGCCGGATCACAAATTAGAGCGTTTGTACAAGGAAGTGGATTGGGAAAGTTTTAAAGGGAATGATCCTGAATTTTTACATTTTTCCGGCCACAAGATCCCCTATGCCGCGCTCAAGAACATGCCGGAAGTGACGGATGACCCCCAAAAGCTCGGACCGGCCCTGGAGGACTGCCTCACCAAATTATGGAACATCAAGAACAAGAAATAGCGATGTGACCATGGAAAAACGAGCGTTCAAGAGATTTCTTTCAGACTACAGCATCTGGGGCTTCGCGTTCGGGTATTTTGCCTGTTACATCCCCTACAGTCTTTTGACGAAGATCATGAGCAAAGGACTGTTACCGTCGCTGCACGGGACAACCATGGACGGTTTTGCAATCCTTCCCGTAATCGCCGTTGCCACCCTGCTGACAATGATTCTCGTGATCAGTCTTCTCGGCTGGTGGAAGTATGCGAAACATTCGACGGTATTCGGCCTCAGCGTGCCTCATCCGACGAAATGGACTTTTTTATCCGGCTTCTTTACCTCCCTCATCATCGGGACGACGACCCTGGCCTATACCTTTGAAGGCGTCAGCATTGTCCTGGCGATGCTCCTCATGCGGGGCGGTGTCCTGATCATCGGCCCGATTGTCGATGCAAGCACAAAGCGGACGATCCGCTGGTTCTCCTGGGCCGGTTTTGCCGGCGCGTGTCTTGCGCTTCTGCTCAATGTCCTGGACGCGAAAAGCTTTCGAATACCCCTTTTATTGGGACTGGTGATTCTGATCTACATCCTCAGCTATTACATGCGCTTCCAGTTCATGAGCCGGAATGCCAAATCAGATAAAAAGGATGTGAATCTTCGCTATTTTGTCGAAGAAACCATGGTCTCTACGCCCATGCTGGTCATTATTCTGGGGATCTTTGCCCTCTTGAAGGGGAAGATCGGAGCCGATGTCCGGCTGGGATGGACCATGCACTGGGATCAGCCTTATCTCTGGGCGCTGTTTCTGATCGGGGCGATGTCCCAGGGGACCGGCTTTTTCGGAACGCTGGTCTTTCTGGACAAACATGAAAACACCTACTGTATCCCGATCAACCGCGCGTCCAGTGTTCTTGCGGGGGTGATCGCCTCCATGGTGTTGGCTCTTTTCCCGGGACAGAGGCTGCCGGCGACGACGGAGTTTATCGGCGCCGGCGTTATGATCGTCTCCATCCTGTTCTTGAGTATTCCGCCTCTTGTTCAAGCGAAGCAAAAGAGGGGCTAGAATCCCTGGCGGCTGTTATAAACCGTTCCCCGCTTTCTTTTATAAAGCTCCAAAACGGCGACGGCTTCGCCGCGCAAGCTTCCGCTTTCGACTTTTATCCCGCGTTTCAGCAGTTCCTGCGGCCAGGCAACCGGCAGCGGCCCTTCGTCGAAACCCAGGATAGCGTTAACATCAACGGCCGCGGCGCCGTAGCTCAGATTTGTGACCCCCGACCACAATATGGCGCCCAGACACATCAGGCAGGGTTGGGAACTGGTCACCAGTTCGGTGGGGATCGCGGCGTCATGGCCCAGGTCCCAGGTTTGCATATGCTTCTGGGCGAAAGCGATGGCCATGATTTCGGCATGGGCCGGCGACAGCCTCAACGGTTCGACGCGGTTGACGCCGGCGGCCAGCAATCGGCCGCTGTTGGCGGCGAAGACCCCGGCCGCGAAAGGCCCGCCGCTCGCATGCTCCACGTTCTGCCGCGACAGCCCGATGATCCAGCGCATGCGCTCCTCGGGATCGGGAATGACAATATCCTTGCCGGACGTCATGTCCTCAAGCCAGGCGGGCAGGGTCAGAAGGACGCCGCGGAGAGAACCTTCTTCATGCTTCATAGGGGTTCATTATATCATGGCCCATCGGGACGTTGTGTACGGAATTCTGGCGGCACGATCCCCATTTAAAAGAATGGGGTCATGTCACCGAATTCCGTACGAAATGCTCCCCGATTAACGGAGGAGATCCCTCGCTTCGCTCGGGACGTCTGCCAGCCCGGCAAGCCGGGCTGGCAGACGCATTGACAAGGACCCAGGAGTTTCCTAAAATCATGTTCCGGTTTTGCCGGGATGAGGCGTCACATATGCAAATAAAAGTGAATGGACAGACGATCGAGATTTTTGCGGGAGCCCGGGTCAAGGATGTCCTGCGCAAATACTCCCTCGCCGAATGGACGCTGGTGCGGAAAAAGGAAAAGAAGGTCGGCGACCAGTACGGCCATGAGGTCGGCCTGGACGGCGAGCTGAACGGCGGGGAAGAATTGGTCATAAAAGCCTGCGCCCCGGCGGAGTCCCGCTCATGAAACGCACCCTTCCCGCCGGCCCGGTGCTGCGCCTGCTTTTGTTTGCGCTGCTCGGCGTTTTCGTCCTGCAGTCCTGCGCCAGCGTGCCGTCTGCGACATCTGCGACGACCAGGTCGTCCTTGACGACCGAGTCGTCTGCGATGACCAGGCCGGCTTTGCCGGCCGAGTCACACATCGTCATCTTCCACTCCAACGACGTCCACGGCAAGATCGACAATTTCGCCAAGGTGGCGGCCATCATCGACGCCGAGAGGAAAAGCGGCGCCGATGTCTTTTTCTTCTCCGCCGGCGACAACTTCACCGGTGACCCGGTCATCGACCGGTACGACCCGCCCGGCGAGCCGATGATCGAGCTGCTCGAGCGTCTGCGCGTCGACGTTGTGTCCGTCGGCAACCACGAGTTCGATTACGGCCTGGAACGGGTCCGCAAGCTGGCGGCCCGCCTGCCTGTGGTCTCGGCCAACATCGAGCCCCTCCCGGGCGCCTTTCCGGAGCTGCGGCCTTGGGTGGTCCTGAAGACCAAAGGCGGGATCAAGCTCGTCGTCTTCGGGGTGATCCAGATCGAGCCCGGCAACGGCCTGCCCTCGACCCATCCCGACAAGGTCAAGGGGCTGCGCTTCAGCGAGCCCCTGGCCAAGGCCCTGGAGCTGAAGAAGCTCCGCGCCGAGGGCCAGGTCTTCGTCGGCCTGACGCACATCGGCTACGACCAGGACCACATCCTGGCCAAGCAGATGCCCGAGCTCGACCTGATCATCGGCGGCCATTCCCACACCCGCGTCGATCCCGCGGAAATCGTCAACGGCGTCCTGGTCGCCCAGGCGGGCGGCGACAACCAGTTCCTGGGGCGGATCGACCTACGGCTCGAGGACGGCCGGATCGTCGAGAAGAAGGGGCGCCTGATCGACTTGAGCAAGGTGAGCGACGAGGACGCGGCGTTCAAGGCCCTCATCGCCAAGTTCCACGATAACCCGGCGATGGCCCGGGTCATCGCCAAGGCCCCCGTGGAGATCACCGGAAAGAACGCCCTCGGCAGCCTGATGACCGACGCCATTTGCAAGGGCTACGGCCTGGACATCGCCTTCCAGAACAACGGCGGGATCCGCCTCAACCGGCTGCCCCAGGCCATCTCCCTCCATGACGTCTACACCCTGGATCCGTTCGGCAACCAGGTCGTGCAAATCGACATGACCCCGGACGAAATCCGCAGCCTCATCCGGAATTCGTGCGAGAAGCGGCACGAGATCGACCTCCAGGTTTCGGGGATGTCCTATACCGTCCGCGAGGACGCCGCCCAGCAAATTCAGGACATCGAGCTGCTCCGCCCGGACGGGTCCCCGTTGCCGGAAAACCGTAACTACAAGGTGGGGATGTCCAGCTATATCGCCAGCTCCTATCGGTTCGCCCACAAGGACGCGGGCCGCTCGCTGGGGATCACCACCGCCGAGGCCCTGATCCGCTACCTGGAGAGCGGCCCGGACCTGAGCCCTTACCGCGACGTGCGGCGGGCGCACTACCAGAAGGTCACCGGGTCCTCCCGGGACTGACGCGCGCAGGAGACCCCCGATGGCCCAGCTCTATTTCCGCTACTCGACCATGAACGCCGGCAAATCCACCGAGATCCTCAAGATCGCCCACAACTACGAGGAGCAGAACAAGCGCGTCCTGCTTTTCACCCCGGCCATCGACGACCGCTTCGGCCGCGGCCAGATCACCTCGCGGATGGGCCTCCAGCGCGAAGCGCAGATCATCGATGCCGGCACCGACGTCCTGCGCCTGGCCCGGGAGGTCCATCCCGATTGCGTGCTCATCGACGAGGGCCAGTTCTTGACCCGCGAGCAAGTAATCGTCCTGACCCGCATCGTCGACCAGCTGAACATCCCGGTCATCGTCTACGGCCTGAAAAACGATTACCGCAACCATTTCTTCAGCGGCAGCGAAGCGCTGCTGCTCTTAGCCGACAAGATCGAAGAAGTGAAGGCCGTCTGCTGGTATTGCCCCAAGAAGGCGACCATGCTCCTCAAGTACAAGGACGGCCAGCCGGTGGGCGATGGCCCGCAGATCGAGATCGGCGGCAACGACACGTACATCTCGGTGTGCCGCAAGTGCTACGGGCAAAAATTGGAGCTCAAGTAGGGCTCCCGGCACTCCCCGATCGGCCTGCGGCCCCTGAAGAGATCGCCTTTGACTATCTTTTAACCCTGTGTTAATTATTTGAGGGGATGGCGAAAATCAAAATCAACCGCGTATTCCTGATCGTCCTCGATTCCGTGGGCGTCGGCAGCCTGCCCGATGCCGCCGCCTACGGCGACGAGGGAGCCAACACCCTAGGCCACATCGCCGAGCGTCTCGGCGGTTTGAAGCTTCCTCATCTGGCGATGCTCGGCTTGGGGAACATCCTTCCCCTCCCGGGGGTCCCCCCCACGCCTGCTCCGCGGGCCTCCTGGGGGCGCATGGCCGAAGTGGCGCGCGGCAAAGATACCCTGGCCGGCCATTGGGAGATGATGGGCCTGGCCCTGGAAAAGCCGTTTTCCCTGTTCCCCGCGGGCTTTCCGCCCGAACTTCTGTCCGAATTTAAGTGCCGGACCGGGGCGGCCGGCCTCCTGGGCAACAAGGCCGCCTCCGGCACGGAGATCATCGCCGAGCTCGGGGCCGAGCACGTGCGCAGCGGCTTCCCCATCGTCTATACCTCGGCCGACAGCGTGTTCCAGATCGCCGCGCACGAAGACGTCATCCCGCTGCCCGGGCTCTACGAGATGTGCCTGCGGACCCGGGAGCTCTGCGACGCTTGGCTGATCGGCCGGGTCATCGCCCGGCCCTTCGTCGGCCGGCCCGGCCGTTTCACCCGCACGGCCAACCGCCGCGACTATTCCATGTGCCCCCCCGGAGAAACGGCGCTGGACATCCTGCAAAGGAGTGGATGGCCCGTAACGGGCATCGGCAAGATCGAGAACATTTTCGCCGGACAGGGCATCGGCCGCTCGCGGCCCAGCCACGACAATGCCGAAGGCATGCGCCTGGTGCGCGAGGAATTGGCGTCCGCCACGCGAGGCTTGGTCTTCGCCAACCTGGTCGATTTCGACATGCTCTACGGCCACCGCAATGACATCGACGGCTACGGGGCGGCCTTGGAGGCCTTCGATCGCGAGCTGGGCGGGCTGCTACCCGCGCTCGGACCCCGCGACATGCTGATCGTCACGGCCGATCACGGCTGCGATCCGGCCTTTCCCGGCACCGACCACACCCGGGAATATGTTCCGCTCCTGGTTTACGGCCCCGGCCTGCCGGCGCGGCCGCTCGGCATACGCCGCACTTTCGCCGATGTCGGCGCATCCGTCCTGGACGCGTTCGGATTGGGGCCGGAATGCCCCGGGCAAAGCTTTATGTCGGAAATCCGTTCAACCCCGGCCTGAGGAGGCGTCATGGATCTTTATGAGCGCATCATGGAGGCGGTCGGCTTCATTCAAAAAAACGATCCGCGGACTCCGCGGGTCGGGGTGGTTCTCGGCTCGGGGCTGGGGAAGTTCGCCGAATCCGTCGCCGAGCCGACCGTCGTCCCCTATTCCGATATCCCGCACTTCAAGAAGGCGGGCGTGGTCGGCCACGCCGGCCGGCTGGTGCTGGGCCGGATCGGCCCGGCGTCCGTCGCCGTCCTGCAGGGGCGCCTGCACTATTACGAAGGGCACGACATCGGCGACGTGGTCTTCCCCCTGCGCGTCCTGGCCAAGCTGGGCATTCAAAGCCTGCTGCTGACCAACGCCGCCGGGGGCATCAACCGCGAATTCCGTCCCGGAGACCTGATGATCATCCGCGACCACATCAACTTGACGGGCCTCAACCCGCTGCGCGGAGCCAACGACGAGCGCCTGGGACCGCGCTTCCCCGACATGAGCGCGGCCTACGACCCGGCCTTCCAGGAGATCGTCGCCGCCGCCCTCGAGGACATCGGCCTCCCGGCCCGCCGCGGCGTCTATGCCGGCCTGATCGGGCCCTCCTACGAGACCCCGGCCGAGATCCGCATGCTGGCCGCCCTGGGCGCCGACGCCGTGGGCATGTCCACCGTGCCCGAGGCCATCTGCGCCCGCCACATGGGGCTGCGCGTGGCCGGCATCTCCTGCATCACCAACCTGGCCGCAGGCCTCTCGGCGCAACCGCTCAGCCACCGGGAGGTGACCGAGACGGGCGAGAGAGTGAAAAACGACTTCATCCGCCTCCTGAACAGGGTCATCCCCCAATTGGTCTAAGCCGGCCTATTTTCTTCTCCTGTTTTCCTCGCCGGCGGCTCCCCGTTTTTTAGGCAAAAAAAGACCCCCTGGCCGTGAGGCCAGGGGGTCTTTCGAAAAATCAGGTTCGGGTCAGTGCCCCGGAGCCTACCTCAATCGAACTTGTAGCGCAGTCCGATCTGGATCTGCCACCGCGAGCCGAGCTGGCTGAGAGAGTAGCGGCTGGTCCGATTCGTCCAGACGATTCTCTGCTGTCCGGTGGCGGGGTCGACGCCGTAGTTGGAACCTTGGAGCACCCAGGGGACGTCGTTCTGGCTGCTGACGTAGTAGGATTTGCTCCAATTGCTGTTGATCAGGTTGAGGAGGTTGATGACGTCGACCGTGAGCTGCAGCGCGTGGCTGTTCAGTCCGGGCACCGGGATGTCCTGGGCGAAACGCGCGTCCAGACCGTGGTACCAGGGATCGCGGCTCGAATTGCGCGGCACAATCTTGCCCCGATAGTTGGCCAGTCCCGGGTCGCCGCTGATGAACGCGTTGAACGTCGCCCACGAGCCGGCCTGGTCGGCCAGGGGCACGCCGGAGCTGTTCACGAAGATGACTTCGCTCTGGCTGGCAGGCACGTAGACCAGGTCGTTGCCCGTGGCGGCGTCGCCGTTGGCGTCGAAGTAGTTGTACGTGGTCGAATACGGCCGGCCCGACCGCGCGCCATAGAACATGCTGAGGCTCGTCGGGGCGTTCTTGAAGAACTTGAGCTGCCAGGAGAAGGCGATGCCGAAGCGATGGCGGACGTCATAGTTGGACCAGGTCAGCTCGGGGTCGTTGACGTTGTAACGGATCGGGTTGTAGACGAAATTGGACGCGGCCTGCGACGAGGTGCCCGAGTTGACGTCCTTGGATTGGCCGTAGGTGTAATAGGCGCTGATCCAGGAGCGGTCGGTGAAGTTCTTCTGGAGCTGCACCGACAGGGTGTACTGGTAGCCCAGGTTGGTGTTGGTCAGGTAGATGACGTCGGTATACAGGGAGGAACCGAGGGCCACTTTATCGACGTCGCGGGCATAGAGAGTCCTGCCGCCCATCCCGGTCGTCCCGAGGTTGCGCAGGTTGAGGTTCTGGTAGAGGATTTCCTGGAGGTTCTTGGAATAAATGAACTCCACGGTGCCGATGATCCCCAAGGGCAGCTCGTGGTCGACGGCCACGTTCGCCCGCAGCAGCTGGGGATAGGTGAAATTCTTGTCGATCAGGTCGACTTCGCTGGTGACCGCGGTGCCGCCCATGGGCTGGTTCAGGGGATCCGTCGCGAAGGCGGGGATGTTCGTTCGGACGTCGAGCCGGGTGAAGTCAATCCCCGAGTTGGAGAACTGGTTGGAGATCCAGACATAGGGCGTCCGGCCGGAGAAGAGGCCAATGCCGCCGCGCAACTGGGTTTTCTTGTCGTTGAACACGTCCCAGTTGAAGCCGAGGCGGGGCGACCACAGCACGTTGCCCGTGGCCGCCTGATTGGTCGGGACGCCGTAGACGCTCAGGACCGTCGGATTGGCGGTCGGCGTGCTGTTGATGATCGGCACGTCGACGCGCACGCCGTATGTCAGGCTGAGGTTGGGCCGGACCGACCATTTGTCGCCGATGTAGCCGCCTAGCTGGGCGACGCTGAACTGGGCCCACCACTTCTGGGAGGGGTTGGCGGTGTAGAAGTCGTGGTAGTAGCGCGAGGCGATGCCGTTCTCGAAGTTATCGAGGCTCGCGAACTCCCAGTAGCCGTAGAGGTTGCGGATGTAGAGGTTGCTGAACTTGAAGAACTCGTTGTGGGTGCCGATGGTCAGCATGTGGTCGCCCAGGGCCCAGGTCAGGTTGTCCGTGATCTCGAGAATGTCCTGGTTCAGGCCGTTGGCGCCCGAATACTGCTCGCTGCCCGCGGTCAGGCGGTAGCCGCCGGCGACAAGCACATTGACCTGAGGGAAGAGATTGTCGCCGATCTGGCGCGAGTCGCGGATGGTCGTGTAGTTGAGGATCAGCTCGTTGAAGACCGAGTTGCTGATCGTGCTCTGCAGCTGCAGGACGGTGGAATTGGTCTTGTTCGTTAGGCGGTAGAAGTCGTCGCCAAAAGCGAAAACCGAGCTGGACGCCTTGGAGGGGGGGTTGTCCTGCAGGCCGTTGATGTAGTTGTTGCGGATCGTCAGCCGGTTCTTGCTGTTGATGTTGTAGTCGAGGCGGATGAAGATCTTGTCGTTGTTGCCGAGGATGCTCTTGTAGCCGTTGCCGAAGCCGGTCGTGGTATAGCCGTACTTGTTCTTCAGGATGTCGACAAACCGCTGGGCATCGGCGACGTTGACGTTGGCCCCGCCGAAGTCGTTGGATGTGCCGCTGTCGTTGATGACATAGGTCGTCGGAGTGGTCCGGCGGCCCAGCTCGGCGCTGAGGAAGAAGAAAAGCTTGTCCTTGATGATCGGCCCGCCCACGCGGAGCCCGTACTGGCTCTCCGAGAAGTCGCTGTACGCATAGTTATCGGGGCCCTTGCCGATGAAGCTCTGGTTGCGGCCGAAGTAATAGGCCGAGCCGGAGAAGGAGTTGGTGCCGTAGCGGGTGATCGCGTTCAGGCCGGCCCCGGTGAAGCCGCCGTAGCGGACGTCGTAGGGGGCGAGGACGAGCTGGAACTCCTGCACGGCGTCGAGCGAGATCGGGGCGGCCAGGCCGGGCGTGCCGCTGCCGCTCAGGCCGAACAGGTCGTTGTTCACGGCGCCGTCGATCTGGATGCTGTTGTACTTGTTGTTCCGGCCGGCCGCATTGAAGCCGCCGCCGCCGCTCGAGTCGACCTGCGGAGAGAGACGGGCGAAGTCGCCGAACGTCCGACCGATCGAGGGCATGCTCTCGATGACGACCGTGCTCACGTTCTGCGAGGCGCCCGTACGCGACTGGCTGATCACCGGGTTGGGGGCGGTGACGGTGACGCCCACGTCGATCCGAGCCTGGGTCAGCGTGAATTTGAGGCTGCGGTTCTCGCCCAGCTTCAGGGTGATGTCCGACTGCGTCTGGGGGGCGAACCCGGTCAGGGATGCGGTGACGGTGTAGGGACCGCCGACCATGGCCGCGGGGACATCGAACCGCCCGTCGAGCCGGGTCGTGGTCTCGAAGACGGTTCCGGTCGGCAAGTGCTTGGCCAGGACCGTGACGCCCGGAAGGCCCTTGCCTTCGGCATCGACGACCGTGCCGCTGAAGGCGGCGCTGGTCACGCCCTGGGCCAGGATCAGCCCGGGGAGAATCAAACAAGCCAAGATGATCGCGAGAGACATTCTTTTCATATGATCAGATCCTCCTCAATAAGATATTTATGAGGATAATATTACATGAAATATGGAAAATCAACCCTTTTAAAATAAAAAAGATTTTTATTAATAATTCCAATCCCTGCCTGAATAATTAATAGGACCGGATTTTTGCCTCGCCGGGGGCGGTTGTGCTATCATGTCGTCGTGAAGAGAAAACCGCTGATCATCGGGGTGGCCGGCGGCACGGCCTCGGGGAAGACCACCATCGCCAACGCCATCATGGAGTCCATCAACCATCCGCAGATGGTGGTGATCCAGCATGACGCCTACTACAAGGACGTCAGCCGCCTGCCGTTGGCCGAACGCGCCCGGATCAATTTCGACCATCCCGACGCCCTGGAAACCGACCTGATGGTGCGGCATCTGCGGGAGCTCGTCGCCGGCCGCTCCATCGAAATGCCGGTCTACGATTTTTCCACCCATACGCGCCTGAGGAAGGGCATCATCAAGAAGCCGGCCAAGGTGATCATCCTCGAAGGGATCTTGATCTTTTGCGAACAGGCCCTGCGCGAGTTGATGGATGTCAAGATCTTCGTGGATACGGACAGCGACCTGCGCTTCATCCGCCGGCTGAAGCGCGACATCCAGGACCGTCAGCGCAGCCTGGAATCGGTGATCGGCCAATACTTGGGAACGGTGCGGCCCATGCACATCGCCTTCGTCGAACCGAGCCGCAAGTACGCCGACATCATCATTCCCGAGGGCCACAATCCGGTTTCTACGGCCCTGGTCGTCACCATGATCCGCCAGCGCCTGCGCAAGGGAAACTATGACGAACCATAAGCCCGGCCAGGAGAACGCCCATGGCTGAAAAACAGTTCATCAAGGCGCAGGAATTGTTGGATGATTCTTTCCGGCTCGGCCTCAAGGTCCTGGCCAGCGGTTTCAAGCCCAATTTCATCGTCGGCATCTGGCGGGGGGGCACGCCGGTGGGCATCGCCGTGCAGGAGCTGTTCGAACACCACGGAATCGCCAGCGATCACATCGCCATACGCACGTCATCCTATGAGGGCATCGAGCAGCGGGGCAAGAGAATCCGGGTCCACGGCCTAAACTATATCGTCAAGAACGCCGACGCCGCGCACGGCCTGCTGATCGTGGATGACGTTTACGACACCGGCTTGAGCATCAAGGCCGTCATCGACTCCCTGAACCGTCTCTCGCGGCGCAACACGCCCCACGATATCCGCGTAGCCACGGTCTTTTTCAAACCCGGCAACATCCGCACCGAGCGCCGGCCCGATTACTATATTCATGCGACCGACCGCTGGCTCGTCTTCCCCCATGAATTGAAGGGCCTCAGCCCCGAAGAGATCGCCCGCTACAAGCCCGAGATCGCGCGGGTCATTCAGGGAAGCAACGCCGAATGATCATCAGCAAAGAATTCGTCGAAAAGATTCCGAAGACCGATCTGCACCTGCACCTGGACGGTTCGCTGCGCCTGTCGACCCTGATCGAGCTGGCCCAAAAGCACGGGGTCAAGCTGCCGGCCTATGACGAAAAGGGATTGCGCCGGCTGGTGTTCAAAAAGAAATACTCCAGCCTGCCCGACTATCTGAAGGGATTCGCGTACACCACAGCGGTGCTGCAGACCGGATCCGCCCTAGAGCGCGTCGGCTACGAACTGGCCCAGGACAACCAGGCCGAAGGCGTGCGCTACATCGAGGTGCGCTTCGCGCCGCAGCTGCATCAGAACGCCAGCCTGACCGGCCTCGAGGCCATGGCCGCGCTCAATCGCGGCCTGGCCCGGGCCAAGAAGGAATTCAACGCCCGCGCCGAAGTGAAAAGCGGCGCCGAGCCGCCCTTCGAATACGGCATCATCGCCTGCGCCATGCGCATGTTCGATTACGGGTTTTCCCAGTACTTCGACACCCTGCTCGATGTCCACGCCCACTCCGAGCGCAAGGGGGTGTTTGCCCTGGCCTCGCAGGAGCTGGTCCGGGCGGCCGTGGAGGCCAAGACGAAGCTCAAGCTGCCCATCGTCGGTTTCGATCTGGCCGGGGCCGAAGCCGGCTTTCCGGCCGAAGACCACGCCCAGGCCTACGCCCTGGCCCACAAGAATTTTTTGAAAAAGACCGTGCACGCCGGCGAGGCCTACGGTCCGGAGAGCATTTTCCAGGCCATCACAGACCTGCATGCCGACCGCCTCGGCCATGCCGTGTATCTCTTCGATGCCGACATGATCAAAAGCCCGGAGATCAAGGACAAAAAAGCCTATATCGCCAACCTGGTGCAGTTCATCGCCGACCGGCGCATCACCATCGAGGTCTGCCTGACGTCGAACCTGCAGACCAATCCCGCCATCCGCGACCTGGCCCACCACTCGTTCCGGCTCATGCGCAAGGCCAAGCTGTCGGCCACGTTCTGCACCGACAACCGCACGGTGTCGCAAACGACGGTCAGCGACGAGATCCTCAAGGCGGTGCGGGCCTTCGGCATCACCCCGCACGAGCTCAAGAATTTCATCATTTACGGCTTCAAGCGCAGCTTTTTCCCCGGAACCTATATCAAGAAAAGGGAATATACGCACCAGATCATCGATTATTACGAGAAGATCGAGAAGCAATACATAAGAGCGCACCGCCGGTGACCGGTGGCCGGGCGGCATACCCCGTAATCATCCCCTAGGGCGAGATGCTGAGCCCCCGGTTCGCTCCCTTGGGGCCGGCCGAACGCGCGGATCTCCTGACCGGGCAGGGTCCGTTTTCAGGGCAGGTTCTTATTGATGCACATATTGCATCTGCCGACCGTCGTGCTTATGCCTGAATAGCAGGGCAAACAGAACCGCCACGATCAGCGAATACACGGCGAATGTGATCCAAATCCCTTTCCAGTTGAACTGCACCACGTTGGGATCACTGCTGATCTTGAAATATTTGTCGATAATAATTCCGCTGATCCGGCCGCCCAGAAAAGCGCCGAAACCGTTGGTCATCATCATGAACAGCCCCTGGGCGCTTGCCCGGGTGCCTGGTTCGCATTGCGTTTCCACAAAAAGAGAACCCGTGATATTGAAAAAGTCAAACGCCATTCCGTAAATGAGGCAGGACAAGATGATCATCCACAGTCTCTGAGCCGGATCGCCGTAAGCGAACAGGCCGAATCTGAAGACCCAGGCGGTCATGCTGAAGAGCATCACTTTCTTGATTCCGAATTTTCCGAGAAAGAACGGGATGGCCAGAATGAAGAGCGTCTCGGATATTTGTGAAATCGACATGATGATGGCCGGAAACTTAACGGCCATCGTATCTTTGAAGATGCTGATTTTTGCGAAGTCATGTAAAAAGGTGTCTCCGTAGGCGTTCGTCAATTGCAAAGACGCGCCCAGCAGCATGGCAAAGATGAAGAACACTGCCGTTTTTGGGTTTTTAAACAATTTGAAGGCATTCAGTCCAAGCGCCTGAACAAATGATCTTTTACGACCCTTTCCCAAGGGGGGGCACTTCGGCAGGGTGAACGCATAGAAGCCCAGGAATAATGACGACGCCGAAGCCACATAAAACTGGGCCGCTGATTTTTCCAGGCCGGAAAGACTGATGATCCACAAGGCGACGATAAATCCGATGGTTCCAAAGACCCTGATGGGAGGGTACGCTTTGATTACATCCAGGCCATTATTTTTCATGGAAGAATACGCGACCGTGATCGCGAGGGCGATGGTCGGCATATAGAAGATCATGCTCGCCAGCATCACCCAGAAGAGGGTCGAAGGATTGTTGACGAGGGGCACGCAAAACAGAATGATCGCCCCGACGATATGAAAGCTGCCGTAAAGTCGTTCGGCATTGATCCACCGGTCGGCGATGATGCCGGCGATCGCGGGCATGAACAGGGAAGCGATGCCCATGGTCGAGAAGATGGCGCCGAATTCCGTGCCGGACCAGTGCTTCGTCTGAAACCAGTAGGCCCCGATCGTCAGGAGCCATGAGCCCCAGATGAAGAACTGCAGGAAATTCATTACGATTAATCTTGTTTTGAGTTTCATGGCGCCTTATTTTAACAGATTCATGATGCGTTTATTAAGCAGCCGGAAAGCTCTTTGATGGCGGCGATGATGAATGTCGGCGTATGGCCGGCTGGAACGGGGACCCGGCCGGGATTGAGCCAGCAGAAATCCATGCCGGCGTTGCGGGCGGCGGCCATGTCGGAGGTCACGCTGTCACCGACATAAAGAACTTCACCGGCTTCGACCCCGATTTTTTTCAGGGCGGGCGCGAAAATTCGCGGGTCGGGCTTGGCGATGCCCACCTCCTCGGAAATGACAACGGCCTGAAAAAAGGGCGTAATGGGCGAGGCGGCGAAACGCCTGCGCTGCACGGCGGCGATGCCGTTGGTGACGAGGGCCAGGGGGAACTTTTTGGCCAGCGCTCGGACCGTCGCCAGGGCTCCCGGCAGCAGATGCGGCTGGCCGGACAAGGCCTCGAGGTAAAAGGCGCTGATCCTATCCACGAGCAGGTCTGAAATGCCTAGCCCGACGGCCAGGCGGCGGAACCGCTCGACGCGTAACGTGGCCTGGTCGGTTTCACCGCGCTCGAAGGCCTGCCACACGTCGCGGTTATGGCGGCGGTAGGCGTCAAGAAATATTCCCGGTTCGATGCGGAGGCGGAATTCGCGGAGGCAAGCCCGCAGCGCGGCACGCTCGGCTTTGGGATAATCGAAAAGAGTATCGTCGGCGTCAAAAAATATCCCTTTGTATTTTGCTCCCATCGGATTCAATAAGGCCAGGGGTGGACGCCGTCCTTGTCCACCAGATGCAACACCATTTTCGGCTTGGCCACGGACCGGGACCCGATCCGGATCGCCTGGCCCAGGCGCTCGAGGACCTCCGGCGTCCGTTCGGGGCGGTCGCTGTGGACGGTCACGATGCTTTGGCCTTTTTCGATCCGGTCGCCGACGTTGGCGTGGAAGACGAAACCGCTTCCGAAGGCGACCGCGTCTTCTTTTTTGCGGCGTCCGGCCCCGGTCTCGATGGCGGCCATGCCGACACGGAACGCGTCGATGGCCGTGATGAAGCCCGACGCCGGTGCCGGGAATTCCACCTTCTGAGAGGCCGCGGGCAGCAAGGAAAAATCGTCGCAAACCCTAGGATCGCCGCCCTGGGCGGCGATGAAGCGCCGGAAGACATCCAGGGCCCGGCCCGAGGCGATGGCCTCCCGGAACATTTCGCCCGCCTGCGCGTAGCTTGTCTTATGTCCCGCCGCCCGCAGCATGCAAAAGCCGAGGGCATAGGTGACCTGCATGATGTCTTCAGGGCCCTGGCCTTTCAGGGCTTCGATGGATTCGATGATCTCCAGGCTGTTGCCCACGGCCCGGCCGAGGGGCTGGTCCATGCTGGAAATGACGCCCAGGGTGGGGCGGCCGGTCTTTTCGCCGATGGCAACCATGGCCCGGCACAAACGCAGCGCGTCCTGCTCGTCTTTCATGAAGGCGCCGCTGCCCGTCTTCACGTCGAGGACGATGCCGTCCGTGCCCAGGGCCAGCTTCTTGCTCATGATCGAGGAGGCGATGAGCGGAATGCAGCCGACCGTGGCCGTGGCGTCGCGCAGGGCGTAGATCTTCTTGTCGGCCGGCACGATGTTGTCGGTCTGGCCGCAGATGACCATTCCGGTTTCGGCCAGGACGCTGCGGATCTGCCCGGGGGTGAGAAAGACGTTCATCCCCGGGATGGCTTCCAGCTTGTCGAGGGTGCCGCCGGTGTGGCCCAGGCCGCGGCCGGAGAGCATGGGCACGCGCGGTCCGCAGGCGGCGACCAGGGGGGCGACGATGAAGCTGATCTTGTCGCCGACGCCGCCGGTGCTGTGCTTGTCGATCTTTTTACCGGGCACTTCGTCGAGGGGAATGCGATCGCCGGAGGCGAGCATGATTTCGGTGAGATCGGCCAGCTCCCGCTCGCTCAGGCCGCGGATATAAACGGCCATCAGCCAGGCCGCGACCTGGTAGTCGGGGATATCGCCCCTGACGTAGCCGGAAATCACGAAGGAGATCTCCTCCCTGTCCAGCTCCAGGCCGTCACGCTTTTTTGAAATGATTTCATACATTCCGTTGGCCATCATGTCAGCCGCCTCCTGCGGGGGAAAAAAGAGCGACGCTATCGCCGGCCTTGACCCGCGTCTGGAGGTCCTGCCGCAAACGGATATTCTCGCCGTTGACCAGGATGATGGTCCCGGTCAACAGCCCTTGATCCCGGTCCAGCAGTTCGTCCAGGAAACTCTGCCCGGTTTCCTTCTCCGCCAGGCGCAACAGCGCCAGGATCGTCAGTTCATCGCCTGCGATCTCCACGACGGCGGTCCGCAGGCGCCGGCGCAGCAGCCCGTAAAACTTGACCGCGATCGTCCCGGCCAATTATAGCCCCAGGTCCGCCAGCGTTTGCGGCAGCGGCACGCCGTTCCGGTCCCAACCGCGCACGGCGTAATAGTCGTCCAGCATCTCCTCGAGGAGCACCTGGCGGTGGCGCGACGACCCGGTTTGGAATTCCTCGTTGAAGAAGCGCGGCGGCAGGGTGTCGTCGCCCCGGCCGAAGCCGGCCCGGTTGTTGAATTGCCGCTCCAGGGTATAGATCCGGCGGCCGATCTTCATCAGCTCCTCGTCGCTGAAATCCAGGCCGGTGACGGTGCGCAGCATCTCGGTAAAGGTGGAGATCCCCACGGCGAACTGCAGGAAGCGGCAGAGGACGGCCGAATCCACCACAGCGGACACGTCCTGGAACAGGGCCACGAGCTCGGCCTTGCCCACGGTGGAGAAACGGTCGAGGAAGACGGGGTGGCCGAGGATCTCGGGGGCGATCATATAGGCCCGCATATGGCAGCCGCCGCGGTTGGACGTGGCGTAGGACAAGGCCATGCCCTGCGCGCCGCGCGGATCATAAGCCGGGATCTCCATGCCCTTGACCTGCATGGCGAGTTCAGGGCGGCCGTACTTGGCCGCCAGCCGCTTCGATCCCAGGGCCAGCTCAGCGCCGATCCCCCGCCGGTAGGCCGTATCTGTCACCCAATCCAGCAGCTTTCCGGCCTCACCCCAGCGCAGATTCTCCTTCCAGGCGCCTGTTTCACTGAGCTCCATGGCGCAGCCGAGGGTGCTGCCCATGGTGATGGTGTCGAGGCCCAGCTCATTGCAGGCGTAATTGGCCTCGGTGATGGCGGTCAGGTCGCTGATGCCCAGGTGGGCGCCGAAAGCCCAGACCGTTTCGTATTCCGGCCCTTCGCCCTGCTTGTCCCGGGTTCGGGTGGTGCGGCCGCAGCCGATCGGGCATTTATAGCAGGCGCTCTGGCGCTCGAGCAGCGTTTCGGCGATCTTTTCGCCGCTGGTGCCTTCGGCGTCGTTGAATACGCCGCGTCGGAAATTCTCGGTCGGGAACATGCCGTGGGCGTTGATGATATTGACCAGCACCGACGTGCCCAGGACCTGGAGCGATTTGCCGGTCACCGGGTTTTTGTCGATGATGCGCTCGAGGCGGGCCGTCAGCGCCTTGTAGCCTTCCGGGTCGCTGATGGCCACGGGCCGGCTGCCGCCGGCGGCGATCGCCTTCAGGTTCTTGCCGCCCATGATCGCGCCCATGCCGCCGCGGCCCGCGGCGCGGTCCTTATCGTTCATGATGGCGGCGAAAATGATCCGGTTTTCGCCGGCCGGACCGATGCAGGCCACCGATGTTTTGGAGGAGGTTTCCGCCTGGATGCCCTTTTGCGTCTGCTGGGTGTCGAGCCCCCAAAAAGCCGAGGCGTCGCGGACTTCGACCTCGCCGTCATGGACCGACAGATAGACGGGCGTCGCGGCCCGGCCCTCGATGATCAGCCCGTCAATACCTGCTCCTTTGAGCGCCGCTCCGAAATGGCCGCCGGAGCTGGAATCGCAGATGGTCCCGGTCAGGGGCGAGCGCGAGACGACCTGGTAGCGGCCCGACGTCATCACCGTGCCGGTCAACGGCCCGGTCATGAAGATCAGGGCGTTGTCATCGGCGAAGGGGTCGGTCCCACTCGAGCACAGATCGCTGTACAGCTTGACGCCCAGCCCGCGGCCGCCGAGGTATTGGCGCCGCGTCGCGTCGCTGACGGCAACCGTTTCCTGCTTCCGGTTGCCCAGATCGATCTTGACGATTTTTCCCATCCAACCGGTCATTGTATTGTCTCTATTCATAGAATTTATTGTATTTTTCCACGTGCGCGCAGGCCAGGCACTTCTTTTTATAGTACGCATACACGGCTTTGGGCTGCTTGTCGAGGTTGGCGGAGCGCGAAGGGCAGATGTGGCAGGGGATTTCTTCCTCCAGCCAGGCGGCCGGAGCGAATTTGTAAAGCGACAGCCCTTCAACCACGCCCACGCTGGCGCTCAACCCCAAGCGCGAAGCGCCGGCCTGGATCAGCCGCCAGACGTCCTTGAAGTTCCGGATCCCGCCCGCCGCTTTGACCCCGATCTCCGGGCCCACGGTCTGGCGCATGAGCCGCACGTGCGCCGGAAAAGCTCCGAACGCCCCGAACCCTGTCGAAGTTTTCACGAATTTGGCCCCGGCCTCGACGGCGAGATGGCAGCCACTGACGATTTCCTCGTCGGTCAAGAAGCACGTTTCCAGGATCACTTTGACGAGCGCCGGCCGGCTGGCCTCGACCACGGCGCGGATGTCGTCGCGAACCAAGTCGAGCTTTTTATCCCGCAGGGCGCCGACGTTGATCACCATGTCGATCTCGGCGGCGCCGTTCCGCAGGGCGTCCCCGGCTTCATACGATTTGGCGGCGCTGGTGCCAGCCCCGAGCGGAAAGCCGACCACGGTGCAGACCAGGACGCTGCTGCCCGCGAGCAGGTCCCGGGCGAAGCGGGTGTAGGCGCCGTTGATGCAAACGGCGTAGAAACCGAAGCTGCGCGCCTCGCTGCAAAGGTTGGCGATCTTTTTTTCGCCGGAGTGGGCGCTGAGTTCGGTGTGGTCGATCATCTTGACCAACGTTGCCCGGTCCAGGTCGATCATTTTACTTCTTCCGGATATTTTATCTTTATTGACGCGGCTAGGCTAAGATTCTTTTTTCAGGTGGAAGATGAACGGCATCAGCTCGCCCACGGTGGTGTCGCGTCCGCCCCCCGAACGGTTGCACATGTGGACGACCACTTGAGGCGAAGCGAATTCGGCGATGACCTGCCGGCAGGCGCCGCACGGGGGGAGGATCCCTTTGGTGTCGCCGATGACCAGGACTTCCCGGATCTCCCTCATGCCGGCGGCGACCATGGCGAAAATGGCGTTGCGCTCGGCGCAACAGGTCAGCCCCAAGGAGGCGTTTTCGACATTGCAGCCGCTGTAGATCCGGCCGTCGGCGCCGAGGACGGCCGCGCCCACGGGAAAATTCGAAAACGGGGCGTAGGCTTTCCTGCGCGCCTTCCGGGCCGCGGCCAGCAATTCCTTTTTCCTGTCAGCCATGTTCCTCCGGCGCCCGTCAAACGGGCCGCCACCCCGAATTGTAGATTTACGGGTGAAATAAATCAAGGATGAGCCGTCATCACGAACGAAGTGAGGGATCCCCTCTGATGGAACCCGAGGGCTCCCGTCTAGGCAGAGGAGATCCCTCGCAAAGCCTCGGGACGACGCAAAGCGTCGCCTTGACATCATCCGGCCCAGAATTTATGCTTGTCCGCGGATGCAAGTTGGGATTTCGAATGGAAGACACGCATGAGAAATAGCCGCGAATTTCTGACCGAGGCCCAGCTCAGGGCCGAGATCGAACATTGCGAATACTGCCACGAGAAGCCCTGCCGCGAGGCCTGCCCGGCCGACTGCTCCCCGGCCGACTTCATCCTGGCCGTGCGCGTCGGCGCGCCCTCCGACTATCGCCGCGCCGCGGCGCTCATCCTGGGGGCCAATCCCCTCGGCGGCGTATGCGGCGCCGTCTGCCCCGAACGATACTGCGTGCAGGCCTGCGTCAAGGAGACCCTGGACCGCCCGGTCCGCATCCCGGCGGTGCAGGCTGAGATCATCCGCCGCGCCCAGCGGCTGAAAGTCCTTCCTCTTTTCCCCGCCGCCCCGGAATCCGGCCTGCGCGCCGCCGTGGTCGGCGCCGGACCGGCCGGGCTCGCAGCGGCGGCGCTCCTGGCCCAGAACGGGCTGGCCGTGGACGTCTTCGAGCGCGAGGCCCACGCCGGCGGCATGGCCAATCTTATCCCCGGCGACCGGCTGCCCAAGGTCGTCCTCCGCTCGGACATCCGTTTCCTGACCGCGCTGGGCCGCATCCGCATCCGTCTCAGCCGGGCCGTAGACGATCCGCGGTCGCTCCTGGACAAGGGCTACGCCGCCGTCATTGTCGCAACCGGACTGGACGTGCCGCTACGCTTGGGGATTTCTGGAGAAGATCGGACACGGGACTGGATCGACTTCCTGACCTGGCCGGCCAGCAAATTTCTATCCGGCCGCCGGCTGGCCGTGATCGGCGGCGGCGCCGTGGCCGCCGACTGCGCCGTGACGGCCGCTATCCTCGGGGCTACGATAGAAATGATCTGCCTGGAAACCCCCGGGGAGATGCCCCTAACGCCCGATGAGCGGGACGGGCTGCTGAAGGCCGGCGTGCTGATCACCGGACGCTCGGCCGTAACCGCGATCCGCGCCGCCGCCGGCAGGAACCTCGCCCGCATTCAGCCGATGCGCCTACCGCGCGGCCAAGCCTTCACCCCGGCCCGGATGGCCCCCGATCCCCGCCAGCCGGCCTTTTCCCGGAGCTACGACGAGATCGTCGTCGCCATCGGCGCCCGCTCCCGCCTCGCCCTCGAGGAATGTCCCGGGCTCTACTATGCCGGCGACATGGCCGAGGGACCGGGCACGGTCGTCTCCTCCGTGGCCTCGGGAAAGAACGCCGCCCGGCGCGCGCTCGACGGGCTCGCCCGCAAGCGCACCCCGAAACAAACCAAGGGCAAGAGCCGCATTATCCTGCCCGGCCGCAATCTGCGGCCCGTGCCGCTCGATGCCGATTTCTTCGGCCGGCCGATCCTCTCGCCCTTCCTGCTCTCGGCCTCGCCGGCCAGCGACGGCGTGGACGAGCTGCGCGCGGCCTACCGGGCCGGCTGGGCCGGCGGCGTCCTGAAGACCGCCTTCGACGGCCTGCCGATCCACATCCCCGCCGAGTACATGTTCATCCTCGGGCCCGACACCTACGGCAACTGCGACAACGTCTCGGGGCACGCCCTGGACCGCGTCTGCCGCGAAATCGAGGCGCTGAACCGCGAGTTCCCCGAGCGTCTGACCGTGGCTTCGACCGGCGGCCCGGTCACGGGCGCCACCGAATCCGACCGCGCGGTCTGGCAGGCCAACACTCGCAAGCTGGAGGCGGCGGGAGCCATGGCCATCGAATACAGCCTCTCCTGCCCCCAGGGCGGAGACGGCACGCGCGGCGACATCGTATCCCAGGACGCCGACCTGACCGCCCAAATTATCGATGGAGTGCTGACCGGCGCCTCGCGGCCGGACGTGCCGAAGCTCTTCAAACTGACCGGCGCGGTGACGGCCATCGGCCCGATCCTGCAGGCCGTCCGCACCGTTTTCGCCCGTCACCCGCAGCACCGCGCCGGCGTGACGCTGGCCAACTCCTTCCCCGGCCTCGCCTTCCGGCCGGGAGCGAAGAAAGAATGGGACGAGGGGATCGTCATCGGCCTCTCCGGCGAGGGCATCCTGCCCATCAGCTACCTGACATTGGCTAAAGCGGCCGGCCTCGGCTGCCGCATTTCAGGCAACGGCGGCCCGATGAATTACCGCCAAGCCGCCGATTTCCTGGCCCTTGGGGCCGAAACGGTCCAGTTCTGCTCGATCGCCCTGCACTACGGGGTCGAGATCGTCGAGGACCTGCACGCCGGACTGAGCGGGCTCCTGGAGGCCCTGGACCTCGGCTCCGTCGCCGAGCTGATCGGCAGAGCCCTGCCCCGGCCGATCCGCGATTTTCCCGACCTGACGGCCGAAAAGCGGATTTCGACCGTGGAGCGCCGCCTGTGCGTCCATTGCGGCAATTGCAGCCGCTGCCCCTATCAGGCGATCGAGCTCGACCGCCGGGGAATTCCCCACACGGATCCGGAGCGCTGCATCGGCTGCTCGCTCTGCGCGCAGCGCTGCTTTGCCGGCGCGCTTTCGATGCGCGAGCGCAGCGCGGCCGAGCGCGCGGCTCTTCGGGAGGATTGAATGGCGAAACCGACGGACCGGCAACCCGAGCGCCTCGTGATCGCGAACGGCGCAATCTTCACCGGCGGCGCGGATTTCGCCCTGCTCGACGGGCACGGTCTCCTGATCGAGAACGGCCGGGTGGCGAAGATCGCCCCGACGGAAGAGCTGACTTCCGAGGGCGCACGCCGGATCGACGCCCGGGGCAAGCTCGTGATGCCCGGCCTGATCAACGCCCACATGCATTTCTACAGCACGCTGGTGCGCGGTCTGGGCAAGGCGGCCCCGGCCCACGATTTCAACGGCGTGCTGCGCAACCTCTGGTGGCGGCTCGACCGCAAGCTGACGCTCGAAGACACATATTACAGCGCTCTGGTGATGATGCTGGCCGCCGTGCGCCGCGGCACGACGACCCTGATCGATCACCACGCCAGCCCCGGGGCGATCTTGGGCTCCCTGGAGCGCATCGCCCGGGCGGGATCGGAGACCGGCCTGCGCATCGGCCTGGCTTACGAGATTTCAGACCGGGACGGCGCTCAGGCCGCCGCCGAGGGACTGGCCGAGAACGCCGCCGCCGTGCGCTTCTGCCGCGAGCAGGGCGGCGAGCACCTGCGGGGACTGATCGGCCTTCATGCCTCCTTCACCCTCTCGGACGAGACGTTCGCCCGTGCCGCGGCCCTGGCCGCCGACCTGGGCGTGGGATGCCACATCCACGCGGCCGAGGCCGCGAGCGACCAGGAGGACTGCCTGGCGCGGCACGGCGTGCGCGTCGTCGAGCGCCTGCGGCGCGCCGGCATCCTTGGCCCGAAGACGATCGCCGCCCACGCCGTGCACGTCGACCAGTCCGAGATCGAGACCCTGGCCGCCGCCGGCACCATGGTCGTTCACAACCCGCAGTCCAATCTGAACAACGCCGTGGGCATCGCCGACATCGTGGCCATGAAGGCCGCCGGCGTCCTCGTCGGGCTGGGCACGGACGCCATGACCGTGAACATGCTCGAGGAGCTGCGGGTCGCGCTCTGGGCGCAGCATTACGGCCGGCGCGATCCGGCCCAGGGCTTCATGGAGGCGACCGGCGCCCTGTTCTCCGGCAACCCGGCCATCGCCGAGCGCATCTGGGGGTTGCCCCTGGGCCGGCTCCGCGAGGGAGGACCGGCCGACGTGATCCTGGTCGACTACGATCCGCCCACGCCGCTCGATGCCGGCTCCGTGCTGGGGCACCTCGTCTTCGGCGTGTCGCAGTCGGCGGTGGACACCACGATCGTCGCCGGGCGCGTGCTGATGGAGAACAAAGCCCTGAAGCTGGATATCGACGAGGAGCGCGTCGCCGCCCGCAGCCGCGAGCTGGCGGCTGCGCTCTGGCAGCGTTTTTGAAGAGCGAGTCAGTCCCATGAGCGATTACGCAAAGATTTTGGAGCGGGCCAAGAAAGGCGAGCAGGAGCTGGTCGCGTTTCTGGTCGACCTGCTGGCCATCCCCTCCCCCTCCGGCAAGGAAGGGCCGGTCACGAAACGCATCGCCGCCGAAATGCGCCGGCTCGGCTTCGACGAGGCGCGCATCGACGGGCTGGGGAACGTCATCGGCCGCGTCGGCAACGGCCCGCGCATCGTCGCCTTCGACGCTCACGTGGACACCGTCGAGGCCGGCGACCGGGCGCAGTGGTCGTTCGATCCTTTCCAGCCCCGCGTCTCCGAGGGCAAGGTCTGGGGGCGGGGCGCCGCCGACCAGAAGGGCGGGCTGGCCAGCATGGTCCACGCCGGACGCATCGTCAGGGAGCTGGGCCTGGGCCGCGATTTCACCCTGCTCTTCATTGGCAGCGTCCAGGAAGAGGACTGCGAAGGGATGGCCTGGAAATACCTGGTCGAGGAGGGGAAGATCCGACCGGAGCTGGTCGTGCTCACCGAGCCGACCAGCCTGAATATCTACCGCGGCCACCGCGGCCGCATGGAGATCGAGGTCGAGGTCCGCGGCCGGAGCTGCCACGGCTCGGCGCCGGAGCGCGGCGACAACGCCGCCTACAAGGCGGCACGCCTCGCCCTGGAGATCGAAAGGCTGAACGAAAGGCTGGCGGTCGATGCCTTCCTCGGCAAGGGCACGGTCGCCGTGACCGAGATCGCCTCCGGCTCGCCGTCGCTCTGCGCCGTGCCCGACACGGCCCGCCTGCATCTCGACCGGCGCCTGACCGCGGGCGAGACCAAGGAGAGCGCCGTGGCCGAGGTGCGCGAGGCAGCCGGCCGCGTCGGCGTCCCCGAAGCCGAAGTGATCGTCCCCGAATACCGCGTCCCCTCACACACCGGCCGGGTCGTTCCCTACGAAAAGTATTTTGCCACCTGGACGCTCGAGGAAGGCTCCCCCTGGCTGAAGTCGGCCACCGCAGCCTACGCGGGTTTGTTCGGACGGAAGCCGAAGGTCGATAAGTGGACCTTCAGCACCAACGGCGTCGGCATCATGCCCGTCTACGGCATCCCCTGCCTGGGTTTCGGCCCGGGCAACGAGTCGCAGGCGCACGCCGCCGACGAGTACTGCCCGGTCGAGGACCTTTCTCTCGCCATGGTTTTCTACGCGGCCCTGGTGGCGGCGCTCTCGGGAGCGGCGGATCCCGCATCATGACCGAATTTCAATACCGGTGCAGCCGCTGCGGCCGAACCTACGGCCGGGACGAGGTCCGCTATCTTTGCCCCGATTGCGGCCGCGGCTATTCGCCCGGGATGCCGCTTGTCGGAGTCCTCGAAGTCGAGCTGGATTACCAAGCCATCGCTGAGCGCTTCGAGCGCGCCCGGCCCGATTGGGATCTCTTCTCTCCGGTCGAGCGGGAGTATTTTCCCGCCTATCCGGCGGGCGACACGCCTTTCTCCCCGGCGCCCCGGCTGGGCGAGCGTCTGGGCCTGCCGCACCTTTGGATCAAGAACGACGGGCTCAATCCCAGCGGCTCGCTTAAAGACCGCGCCTCAGTTCTGGTCGTCGCCGAAGCCGCGCGGCTCGGCGAAAAGACACTGGTCGCCGCCTCGACCGGCAACGCCGCGAGCTCACTGGCCGCGGTCTGCGCCGCCGCCGGCCGCCGGGCAGTCATCTTCGTCCCCCAGTCGGCGCCCCGGGCCAAGTTGGTCCAGATGCTGATTTGCGGAGCCCGAGTCATTCCGGTGCGCGGCAGCTATGACGACGCCTTCCGGCTGTCGCTGGAATACACGCAGCGGCGCGGCGGCCTGAACCGCAACACCGCCTACCACCCCTTGACGATCGAGGGCAAAAAGACCGCCGGCCTGGAGATCTTCGCCCAGAACGGCATGCGCGTCCCCGACGCCATCCTGATACCGGTAGGCGACGGCGTGATCATCAGCGGCATCTATAAGGCCTTTCATGACCTGCGCGCCGCCGGGCTTTGCGAGCGCCTGCCGCGGCTCATCGCCGTGCAGGCCGAAAGCTCGGCCGCGATCCACGACTACATTGTGAGCGGAATCTTCCGGCCGGCGGCTTCCCCCGCAACCATCGCCGATTCGATTTCCGTTTCCGTGCCCAGCAATCCGGACCTGGCCCGCCGCGCCGTGCTGGAGAGCGGCGGATTTTCGCTGACGGTGAGCGACGAGCGTATTTTGGAGGCGCAAGTCCTGCTGGCCGCCCAGGCGGGGGTTTTCGCCGAGCCGGCCGCTGCGGCCGCCGCGGCCGCGCTTCTAACCGACGAAGCCAGGGAGCGGCTCGATCCCGAGTGGCAGATCGTGATCCTGGTCACCGGCCACGGCCTGAAGGACGTCGAAGCCCCGCTCTCGCGGCTGCGGATTCCCGAGGCGGTGGCGGCCGATTTCGCGGCCCTGCCGCCTGAAGGGCGGAGAATTATATGAAGACCCTGGTGCGCGGCGGCACGGTCTATTCGCGGGGCCAGGCGGCTCCCGGCGACGTGTTGATCGAGGACGATAAAATCATCGCCGTCGGCGACTGCCGCGGTTTGACGGGAGGCGCCCGCGTCGTCGAGGCCGGCGGCTGCCACGTGCTGCCGGGGCTCATCGACCTGCACGTGCACATCGACGACACCATCGGCGGCTTCCGCCTGGCGGACACCTGGGCTAGCGGAAGCCGCACCGCGGCCGCTGCGGGAATCACGACTCTGGGCGGCTTTATCACTCAGAGGCCGGAGGAGCCGCTGGCCGCGGCCATCGAGCGCGCCGCCGCCCGCGCCGCAGGCCGCTCCTTCTGCGATTACCTCTGGCACCTGACGCCGACCCATTTCGCCGAAGACGATTGGACTGAAATTCTGCGGCGCCAGGAGTCGGGCTGGCGCACCTTCAAATTCTACACGACCTACCGCGAGAGCGGCCTCTATACGTCCTACGAGCGTCTGGCCGAAATCGCCGAGCGACTGTCGCCGGGCGACGCGCGCATGCTGGTCCACGCCGAAGACGAGGAAGTCCTGGCCCGGGCGCGGGCTTCGGGCGGCGGCGGTCCGCTGCACGCTGCGGACCACGCCCGGCTGCGGCCGGCCGCGGCCGAGCTGCGGGCGGTCGAACGCGTCGCTAAATTAGCGGAGGCGACCGGGGCCTGGTTCCACATCGTGCACGTCTCGACTCCGGAGGCCGCGGAAGTCATCGGCCGCGCCCGCGGCCGGGCGCGCCTCACTTGCGAGACCGCGCCGCACTACCTGTTTCTCGACGACTCCTGGCCGCGGCGCTCCGATGGCCACCGCTGGCTCTGTACGCCGCCGCTGCGCAGCGAGGCCGACGCCGGCCGCCTGCGCGAGATGGCGCGCGCAGGAGCCTTCGACACCTACGCTTCCGACCACTGCGCTTTCTTTCTCGAAGACAAGGATCGCGGCCGGGAAGATCTGCGCTCCGCGCCCATGGGTCTCGCCGGGATCGGGGCGCTGCCGCACCTCGTCTTCGCCTTGGAGCGGGAGCGGCCGGAGCGGGCCTTCGCCGAGATGAGCCTGCGGCTGGCGGAAAATCCCGCTCGCCTGGCCGGCCTCGAAGGACGCAAAGGCGCCCTGACCCCGGGCCTGGACGCCGACGTGGCCGTATTCGAAGTGTCGGCCCGTGAAGAGCCCTTGGTTTCGGGCGGCGCCGGAAGTCCGGAGACCTATCCCGGATTCCGCAGCCCGCTGCGGCTGCGCCATCTTTTCCTGCGCGGCCGGCCGTTCGTGGCCGACGGCGCATGGAGCGGGGCCGATCCGGCCCCGGGCAGGTGCCTATGGACGAGTTGAAGGACAAGGCCTGGAGAAACGACGCTGCGGCCAAGGTGACCGGACGCGCCCGCTTCACCGATGACCTCAAGCTGCCGGGACTGCTCCACGCCGTGCCGGTCTATAGCGACTTCGTCCATGCCAAGCTGCTCGCGGTCGACACAGCGGCCGCGGCTAAATCCCGGGGCGTCGTCCGCGTCATCACCGCCCGGGACGTCCCCGGCAGCAACCGGGGCGGGCAGATCCTGAAGGATCTCCACGTCCTGGCCGATGACAAGATCCGCTACAACGGCGACGTCGTGGCTTTGGTCGTCGCCGAGACCCGGGCGCAGGCCATCGCCGCCGCGCGGCGGGTGCGCGTCCGCGCCGAACCGCTACCGGAGCTCCTCGACCCCGAGGCGGCCCTGGCCACGGGCGCGGCCCTGGTCCACGAAGAGCACGGCACGAACCTCATCCACCGCCACGTGATCCGCCGGGGCGACACCGCGCGCGGCTTCGCCGAATCGGCGCACATCGTGGAGCAGGAGTTCCGCACGCCCTTCGTCGAGCACGCCTATCTCGAACCGGAGGCCGCGCTCTGCCGCGTGCGCGACGACGGAGTCGTCGAGGTGCGCGGCAGCATGCAGCACCCATATTCCACCCGCCGCTTCGTCGCCGAGTTCCTCGGCCTGCCCCTGGCCCGCGTCGAGATCGTGGGCACGCCCATGGGCGGCGGCTTCGGCGGCAAGGACGACACGGCGGCCCTGGTCTGCGCCCGCACGGCCCTGGCCGCGCTGCTCGCGGGGCGGCCGGTCAAAATGACCTACGAGCGCGAATGGTCGATGCGCGAGAGCTACAAGCGGCATCCCTACCGCCTCCGCTACCGGATGGGCATCGGCGCCGACGGGCTCATCCGCGCCGTGCATTGCCGCATCGTCGCCGACGGCGGCGCCTACTGCTCGACCTCTCCCTGGGTGACCTGGCGCTCGACCGTGCAGTGCTGCGGCCCCTACGTCGTGCCCCACGTCGACGGGGAGGTGTTGAGCGTCTATACCAACCACGTCTTTACCGGCGCCATGCGCGGCTTCGGCTCGCCGCAGGTGAACTTCGCCGTCGAGCAGCTCGTCGAAATGGCAGCCGAGAAGGTGGGCCTCTCCGGCGTCGAATTCCGCCGGCGGAACATGGTCCGCCAGGGGAGCACGACCGTCACCGGCCAGGTCCTCGAGGGCCACGTCGTCAGCCTGTCCGAGGTCTTCGAGCGCGTGCTGGCCGAAAGCGGTTACGAGGCGAAGCTCCGGCGCTCGTCCCGCGGCCGGGGCGAGGACGATTATTACGGGATCGGCCTGGCCATGAGCTACCGGGGCGTCAGCCTCGGCGCCGAGGGCACAGATTTCTGCGCCGCCGTGGTCAGCGTCCAGTTCGACGGCTCGGTCCTTCTCGAGACGGGCGTCCACGAGAACGGCCAGGGCGCCGAGAGCGCCATGATCCTGATCCTGGCCGAGGAGCTCGGCGTCGACCGCGGCCGCATCGTCTACCGACGGTCGTCGACCTCGAGCGTGCCCGACAGTGGCACCACGGTCGCCTCCCGGGCGACGATCATGGGCGGCGGGGCCGTCAGCCGCGCCGCGGCCGCGGTCCGCCTGCAGATGGCCGGCGCCGTCGCCGCCGATCTCGGCTGCCGGCCGGAGGAGATCCGCTTCGCCGGCGGCCGCCTGGCGGCGCCGAACGGGCGGGACATCGACTTTACGGAGGCCGCCCGACGCCTTTACCGCGACCAGAAGTATCCTTATGCGCTCGGCGTCTTTCCCGCGCCCCGGGTGGATTGGGACGAGTCCTGCGGCCAGGGAAAAGCCTATTTCACCTGGGTCTACGGCTGCCAGGCGGTGGAACTCTCCGTCGGCCGCCGCACCGGCCGCATCCGCCTGCTGAACGCCTGGGCCGCGCACGACGTCGGCCGGGCCGTCAACCGGGCCATGCTGCTCGGCCAATTCTACGGCGGCATGGCCATGGGCGCCGGCTACGGCCTCTTCGAGGAGGTGGCCATGACCGGGGGGCGGCTGCGCTCGCTCAACTACGATACCTACCGGATCCCGCGCTCGACCGATATGCCCGAGATGACCGCCATCGTCCTGGAAAACCGCGATCCCCTCTCGCCCTCGGGCGCGAAGAGCATCGGCGAGCCGGCCAACGAGCTCATGGCGCCGGCCATCGCCAACGCCTATTACCACGCCACCGGGCAAAGGCGCTGCGAGCTGCCCATCGGGAGGGTAAAATGAAGACGGCCGCCCCTCCCACCCTCGTCGTCAACGGCCGCAGCGTGCGCATCACCGCCGGCGACCGGAGCAAGAACCTTCTGATGTTCCTGCGCGAAGACCTGGACCTGACCGGAGCCAAGCGCGGCTGCGGCATCGGCGTCTGCGGGGCCTGCACCGTCCTGGCCGACAACCGGCCGCTGCGCGCCTGCCATACCCTCGTGGCCGACGTCCTCGACCGCAGACTGACGACCATCGAGGGGCTGGCCGCGCCGGACGGCGGCCTGCATCCTCTGCAGCAGGCTTTCATCGATTACGGCGCCATCCAGTGCGGCTACTGCACGCCGGGCATGGTCCTGACGGCCCACGCCTTCCTGCTGAAGCACCCCGAGCCGACACGGGAGGAGGCGCGCCGGGCCATCGGCTCCAACCTCTGCCGCTGCACCGGCTACCAGCAGATCATCGACGCCGTAATGGCCGCCGCCCCGGACTATCGAAAATAGGAGTCACCGCATGAAGGATATCTCGTTGGAAGCGAAGCTGCGGGAACTGGACGGATTGAAGGCCGATCTCGGTAACCGCGATTTCCTGTTGACCTGGGAGCACACGCCGGCCGAGCTCCGCTCGATCCTGCTCACCGCGCAGTGCCTGCGCGGGCTGCACGACTCCGGACGTTCCCTGCGCGCGTTCGACACGGGGCTCGCCGTCTCGATCTTCCGCGACCAGTCGACGCGCACCCGCTTCAGCTTCGCCTCGGCCGCGAGCGCCCTCGGCTTGACGATTTCCGACCTCGACAAGACCAAGTCGCAGATCGCCCACGGCGAGACCGTCCGCGAAACGGCCGTCATGATCGCTTTCCTGGCCGAGGCCATCGGCATCCGCGACGATCTTTATCTCGGAGATGGCAACCGCACCATGCGCGAGGTGGCCGCGGCCCTACAGGAGGGATACGAGCAGGGCGTGCTTTCGCGGCGGCCGGCGGTGATCAACCTTCAGTGCGACATCGACCACCCGACCCAGACGCTGGCCGACCTGCTGCATCTCGAGAGCCGCTTCGGCGGCCTCGACGGGCTGCGCGGCCGGAAGTTCGTCATCTCCTGGGCCTATTCGCCAAGCTACGGCAAGCCGCTCTCCGTGCCGCAGGGCCTGATCGGCCTCCTCCCGCGCTTCGGCATGGACGTGACGCTGGCCTATCCCGAAGGCTACGACCTGCTGCCCGAGGTCATCGAATTGGCCGGAAAACAGGCGGCCGCCGCCGGCGGTGCGTTCCGTGTCAGCCACGACATGGCCGAAGCATTCGACGGCGCCGAGATCGTCTATCCCAAGTCCTGGGCGCCGATGCAGGTGGCGCGGCGGCGGACCGAGCTTCTCCGCAAGGCAGACCAGACGGGACTCCAGGCCCTCGAAAAAGAGTGCCTCGCGGAAAACGCCCGCCATGCATCGTGGCAATGCGACGAGGCCCTGATGAAGCGCACGGCCGCCGGCTCCGCCCTTTACATGCACTGCCTGCCGGCGGACATCAGCGGCGTGTCCTGTCCGCAGGGCGAAGTGAGCCGGGAGGTCTTCGAGCGCTACCGGTTGGAGACCTACCGCGAGGCGGCCTGGAAGCCCTTCGTCATCGCCGCCCTGATTTTCCTGACGCGGGTTCCGGATCCGCGGGCCGCGCTGCGGCGGCTGGCCGAAGCCGGGACGCCGCGCATCCGTTGAGGTAAAGAAATGTCGAAGATCATCAAGCACATGAACGAGACGGTGATCCGCAAGACGGCGGCCCGCTGCCGCGAGCGGGGCATCGTCATCCCCACGTTCGCGGAGCTCCGCGATCCGGAGAAGATCCCGGCCGGCATCCGGAACAGACTGCCGGGCCTGGGCATGGACGACATCCATCCGCTCAACCTCTTCCGCATCAGCTGGAAAAATGACGTGCGCTCGGGTCTCTACGGACCGGTCAACGCCCTCGAGCTTCCGCCCGCGGTCACCGGCGTCGAGGCCCGGATCGTCGGCCTGGTCGGCAAGCATTTTCCCACCGGAGCCCACAAGGTCGGCGCCGCCTTCGGCTGCCTGGTGCCGAGATTGGCCTCGGGCGAGTTCGATCCCCAGGTCCACAAGGCGGTCTGGCCTTCGACCGGCAACTTCTGCCGGGGAGGCGCGTTCGACTGCGCCCTGCTCGGCTGCCGCGCCGTGGCCATCCTCCCCGAGGAGATGTCCCGGGAGCGCTTCGAATGGTTGCGGGCCATCGGCGCCGAGGTCATCGCCACCCCGGGCTGCGAGTCCAACGTCAAGGAGATCTACGACAAGTGCGACGAGCTCGCCGCCGATCCGTTGAACATGATCTTCAATCAGTTCGCCGAGTTCGGCAATCCCATCTTCCACTACCAGGTCACCGGCCCCGCGGCCGAGGAGGCGTATGAAGCCCACCGGCCGGAGAAAGGCCGACTGGCCGCCTTCATTTCCGCGACCGGCTCGGCCGGGACCATCGCCGCCGGCGACTATCTCAAGACCCTGCACCCGCAGCTGCGCATCGTCGCCGTCGAAGCGCGGCAGTGCCCGACGCTCTCTCTGAACGGCTTCGGCGGCCACCGCATCGAGGGCATCGGCGACAAGCACGTGCCCTGGGTGCACAACGTGCGGAATACCGACGCCGTGGCCGCGATCGACGACGAGGACTGCCTGCGCCTCCTGCGGCTCTTCAACGAGAAGGCGGGCCACCGCTATCTGCGGGGCCTGGGAGTGACGGAGGCCGAGTGCGCGAGCCTTTCACTTCTGGGCATATCGGGCATCTGCAACCTGCTGGCGGCGGTCAAGGCGGCGCGCTATTTCGAGCTGGGCCCGGACGACGTGATTTGCACCATCTTCACCGATTCGCTCGAACTTTACCGCTCCCGCCTCGAGGAGATGCGCCGGGATCGCGGCCCCTACCGCGAGATCGACGCCGCCCGCGACCACGCGGCGGTGATCGCCGGTCAGAGCATCGATTGGTTCAAGGAGCTGGGCTACTACGACCGCAAGGCCGTGCACAACCTCAAGTATTTCACCTGGGTTGAGCAGCAGGGCAAGACGAGCGAGGAGCTGACGGCCCAGTGGCAGCCGGAATACTGGCAGGAGATGTTCGAAGGCGAGATCGGAGATTTCGAGCGGTTGATCGGTGAGTTCAACCGCGAAGTTGGGCTGTAAGCGCGGCGGGCCGCGATGGCGCTTACCCGCGATTCACGGCGAAATTGATCGCGTCCTTGTTCCACGCGACTGCATTCCGTATCGCGGGCATCACACCCTCGGGCTCATCGACGAACGCCCACATCTCCACATGCCGCGGATGCATGAAATTCTCGCGGACGCACTTCTCAAACATCTGCCGGAGCAGCTCGTAGTACCCGTTTGTATTGAGGATGACGATGGGCTTCGTGAACTGGCCCTTAACGATACTCCCCCGCCCACAAGGCACCCAGGAAAGACTTCCAGGGAAGGACGGAGATGTCCCCGACCTTCCGCGGGCGAGGCTCCAAAGAGACGCAGATGTAGCGCTTGAAAATCTTCTCCTCGGCCAACGCCCGGAGCTCCCGGCCGATATTCCAGTTGCTGGAGAGCGGCCACGATCCCGATGTCAAAGAATATAGTACTTGGAAGACAAGCTCGAGGTGTCGACAATGTCGTCATTTAACATGCCAAATGACGACGATGATGTCAATAGCGGAAGGTGGCGTTTCGCCCGACGGGCGATTACCGCGGAGTGCGCCGAACGAAGTAACGTCCGACCGCACATGGCCGGGGGAAAGTCTCGAGGGCTCGCCCATTTCTATTTCATAAGGAATTTCTCCGGGTGGACGGCTGTGTCCGGGAAAGCAGCAAGAAGCGCTTTGTCGCGTGTAATGAGGGAGATTCGTAGAGATTGGGCCAACGCGACGTACTCGCAATCGTAAGCCGAACAACCGCTCTGCGCGCAAAGCTCGAGGACAGCCTCTGATTTAACCTCGAATTCATTTCGGCCGAGAATCATCTCCGCTTCGGTCATGGCCGAAAAGGCCTCTTCGAGAGAGATGCTCTTCAGTCTCAGCTGAACGGCCAGGACATTCCGAAATTCGCTTCTGAGCAGAAGGGGAACGGCCCAATCCGGGTCTTTTTTGAGCAGAGCCTCCGAATCAGCCGTTTTTGGACCGGGAATGAGAAGAGGTACGAGAATATTGGCATCAATGACGATCAACGCCGGCCCTCGCGCTTGGCTTGATCGATTTTCAGGTCGTCGAGCCAGACATTCTTCAATCTCTCGCGTATCACGCGGGCGGAGGCGAGAATGTCATTCGCCGTTCTCCGCCGCGGACGGAGTCCTTCATCGAGAATCGCGAGGATTTCGCTGTTGATGCTGCGTCGGTGTCGGACCGCGCTGGCCTTAATGTCCTTGTGCAGGCCGGCGGGAATTTTTTTTAGAGTGATGTTGGTTGCCATAGCACCCTCCAAATGGTTCCATTATGAAACCATAATAGCACCATTTGCGCCTATCCGTCAAATGGCCTGTTCCAGCCTTCGCCGGGCACGAGTTGACCCGACTTCTCGACGGTTGCTAGGGACGATCGGCGACCCGTAGACCATCGCCCGAAGAGACGGACGGCGAAAAATCATTGAATTCTCATCGACATGATGGCTTTGATTTTCCCGCCCCCGGCGAGGATCGCGTCGGCGAGCTTTCCCATGAGGCCGACCGCTCCGCCGCCGCAAACGACCTCGATGTTCTCTTTGAGAAACTCCCCGGCCAGCCGTTCGGTGGCGTCGAAATACGATCTATCCACCGTGGCGCTCGAGGCGCAATAAACGCAGATTTTCATATGTTCATGCCTCGCTGCTCAACGATACCCCCGACCTCGGGCCAAAATCAAGGAGGAGATGGCGGGCCAAGCCAATAATCACGCTTGACATTATTAACGCGGCGCGTTATTATTGATTTATGATCGTCTCGTTCAGATCGTCGGAGACGGCAGCGCTGGCCGAAGGTCGCCGCGTGAGGCGATACGAAGCGATCGAATCGGTCGCCCGGCGCAAGCTGCGCCAGCTCGAGATCGCGGGATGCCTCGAAGACCTGCGAATTCCGCCGGGGAACCGGCTTGAATCCTTAAAAGGCGATCGTATCGGCCATTATAGCATCCGGATCAACGATCAATATCGGGTTTGTTTCCGCTGGACCGAGGCCGGGGCCGAGGACGTCGAGATCGTTGATTACCATTGAGGAGACCGACATGAGCAAGCTCAAGCCCGTAACTCCGGGAGAGTTGCTGAAGGAAGAGTTCCTGAAGCCCATGGGGATTACCCAATATCGTCTCGCCAAAGAGATCGGAGTGCCCGCTCAGCGCATCGGCGAGATCGTGGCGGGCCGGCGGGCCATCACCGCCGATACCGACCTGCGGCTTTGCCGGTTCTTCGGCCTGTCGAAGGGATATTGGCTACGAGCCCAAGCGGCCTTTGATACGGAAGTGGCGGAAAGGGAGCTCGCCTCCGCTTTGAAGAAGATCAAACCCTGGGACGGGCGCCGTTTCGCTTTAAGGGGACAGGATGCCTGATTCCTCTCAAGGCCGGCAGCAAAATAATAAAACGTCCAGCCGTCCTTGACATCATCCCAACCGGAATTTATGCTTGTCGGCGGTGGCACGATGGGAATCAAAGTTGTAAACGGGGAGCGAGAAAAAGGCATCTCTGATATGTCATTTCTTCTCAACGATCGAATACCAGTGGTTTCCCGGAGTCGCGGGGCCGTGCTCTTGGACGTCCTGCGGGAAGACCTCGGGCTCACGGGAACCAAGGACGGCTGCCGCGAAGGCGACTGCGGAACGTGCGTGGTCCTCCTCGGCAGCCCGCAGCCTGATGGCATTCACTATCGGACGGTCAACTCCTGCCTGCTCCCGATGGGCGATGTGGCGGGATGCCACGTCGTAACCATCGAAGGCCTCAACCAACCGGACCTCAGTCCGGTTCAAAAGGCCCTGCTCGAGGAAGGCGCGATCCAGTGCGGATTCTGCACGCCCGGGCTCGTGATCGCCCTCACCGGCTTTCTCCTCGGCGGCGCGCCCATTTCCGAAGCCGACGGGATCGCCGCGCTCGGCGGCAACATCTGCCGCTGCACCGGACATGTGGCCATCCGCCGGGCAATCGCTCGCCTGTGCGAACAATTCCGGGACATCGAGCCGACGGAGGGACAACCCTCATCAGCGCGAATCGCCGCGCTCGTTACGCGCCAGGTCTTGCCCCGTTATTTCCTCGACGTTCCCGCCCGTCTCCACGGTCTAGCCACGGCCGCCGCGGGGGAGGCCCCGGGCGAAGAACGCGAAGCTCGCTCTCCCGTTCTGGTCGCGGGCGGCACGGATCTTTTCGTCACCCAGGCCGACAAGCTCCGGGATGCGGATCTAACCTTCCTCTCCCAGCGGGAGGATCTCCAGGGAATTCGCCTCGAGGACGATCTATGCTGCATCCGGGCGGCGACGCCCTTGACCGCGATCGAGGCCTCCCCCATCATCCGGCGGATGCTTCCCGAATTAGGGCGGCACTTTGCCCGGATTGCCTCGGTGTCCATCCGGAATCGCGCGACGCTCGCGGGCAACATCGTCAATGCCTCGCCGGCGGGTGATCTGTCCGTGATGCTTCTGGCTTTGAATGCGACCGTGGTTCTCGCCCGGGGAGATCGGCAGAGGACGGTCTTGCTGCGTGATTTTTTCCGAGGCTACAAAGTTATGGACATGGCCGAGGACGAGATGATCGCCGAGATCCGTTTCCCGGTCCCCGATGCCGCCACCCATTTCAATTTCGAGAAAGTCGCCCGGCGCGAGCATATGGACATCGCGAGCGTCAGTTCGGCCATCCGGCTTCGCATCAAGGACGACCGCATCGTCGAGGCGCATGTGGCGGCGGGGGGCGTCGCGCCCATCCCGCTCTATCTCCGGAAAACTTCGACGTTTCTCCAGGGCCGGCCGATATCCGCGGCCACCGCGCACGAGGCGGCGGCCGCCGCGGGCAGCGAGATTTCCCCGATCAGCGACGTCCGCGGCTCGGCGGATTACAAGCGGGCCCTGCTGCCGCGCCTGATCTTGGCCCACTTCCTCACGCTTTTCCCCGAGCGCATCTGCGAGGAGGACCTCGGATGAAGCACGACGACGCCCTCCTCCACGTGCGCGGCGCGGCGCAGTATGTCCGCGACATCCCCGTTCCCCAAGGGACGCTCTACGCCGCCCCCGTTCCCTCGCCGGTCGCGCATGGGAAAATCAGGCGGCTCGATACGGCGGCAGCGGCGGCGCATGAAGGCGTGGTCGCCGTATTCACGGCCCGCGACATTCCGGGACAGAACCAGATCGGAAACATCATTCAGGACGAGCCCCTGCTGGCCGCGGAGGAGGTCGATTACGCGGGCCAGCCCCTGGCCCTGATCGTCGCGGAAAGCCTGGCAGCCGCCCGCGCCGCCCGGCCCCTGATCGGGCTCGAGATCGAATCGCTTCCGCCCGTGTTCGATCCGCGGGAAGCCTACGCGCGGGGCAAAATCATCGGCGTCCCTCGCACCTTCGCCTTGGGTGACGTGGACCGGGAATGGTCCCGCTGCCACGTCGTGGTCAGCGGCCGCGCCGATTCCGGCGGGCAGGAGCACATCTATCTGGAAACGCAGACGGCGCTCGCCATCCCCCGCGACGACGGCGGGCTTAAAGTTTATTCGGCGACGCAAGCCCCGACCGTGGTTCAGCGCATCGTCGCCCGCGTGCTGGGGCTGGCCATGCACCAGGTGGAGGTCGAGGTGCCGCGCCTCGGCGGCGCCTTCGGCGGCAAAGAGGACCAAGCCACGGCCTGGGCCGCGCTGGCCGCGCTCGCGGCCTTCCGGCTGGGCCGTCCCGTCAAGCTGACCTTGAGCCGCCAGGAGGACGTGCGCTGGACCGGCAAGCGCCACCCGTATTCCTCGGATTACAAGATCGGACTGACCGAACAGGGCAAGATCCTAGCTTACGAGGTGACCTTCTACCAAAACGCGGGCGCCAGCGCGGACCTCTCGCCCGCCATCCTGGAGCGGACGCTGTTCCACACGACAAACAGCTATTTCATCCCTCATGTCCGAGCCACGGCCGTCAGCTGCCGGACGCATCTCCCGCCGTTTACCGCGTTTCGCGGCTTTGGCGGGCCGCAGGCCATGTTTGTCATGGAGGCGGCCATCACCCAGGGCGCCGCGGCGCTCGGCGTCCCGGCCGCGAAAATCCAGCGCGAGAATCTCCTCCGCCAGGGCGACGAGCTGCCTTATGGCATGCGCCTCCAGTCCGACAGCCCGGTCCGCTGCTGGGACGAGCTCGACAGGCGCCACAACCTTACGGCCTGCCGCGCCCGCGTGGCGACCTTTAACCGCGACCACGCGCTGACCAAGAAGGGACTGGCCGTGATGCCGGTCTGCTTCGGGATCTCGTTCACCACCACGTATCTCAATCAAGCCGCCAGCCTGGTGCACGTCTACACCGACGGCAGCGTCGGCGTCTCGACCGCGGCGGTGGAGATGGGGCAGGGCGTCCATCGCAAGATCCGCCGGGTCGCGGCCCGCACGCTCTGCATCGAGCTCGACCGGATCAGGATGGAGAGCACCAACACGACGCGCGTGGCGAACTCCTCGCCCACCGCGGCAAGCAGCGGCGCGGACCTCAACGGCCACGCGACGCGGCTGGCGTGTCTTCAGATCTTGGAGCGCCTGAAGCAGGCGGTCGCGGTGGACCGCGGCTGTTCGCCGGATGACATCGGCATCGAGAACGAAGCCGTGTTCCGCGCCGGCCAGCCGGTCGGACTTTCCTGGGAGGCGCTCATTGCGTGGGCCTACGCTAGGCGCATTCCCCTTTCGGCTTATGCGGGGTATGCCACGCCGGGGATCCACTTCGACAAATCGAAAGAGAAGGGTCACCCTTTCGCCTATCATGCTGTCGGGATCGCCGTGGTCGAAGCGACCGTCGATGGATTACGAGGCATTCCCCGCATCGATTCAGTCAGGATCGTCCACGACGTCGGCCAGAGTCTCGACCCGGCGACCGACCGAGGGCAGATCGAGGGCGGCCTCATGCAGGGGATCGGGTGGATGACGTGCGAAGAGCTCGTCTACTCGCCCGAGGGTAAGATCCTGACCGACAGCATGGCCACGTACAAGGTCCCCGACATCGGCGCGACCCCCGAGGTCACCGTCTCCTTTCTCGACGATGCCCCGCAGCCGGCCGGGATCTTGGGCGCCAAGACTGTGGGTGAGCCGCCGCTGATGTATGGGATCGGCGCCTATTTTGCGATTCTCGACGCCCTGCGGGCCTTTCGTCCGGAGCTTACCCTTTTTTTTCACGCTCCCCTGACAGCGGAGAGGACGTTCCGGGCCCTTTGGCCATGAGCTTCTTCGGACTCAGGCGACGTCTTAAATCATCGTCCTGGACAAAAAAGCGCTCATTATCAGGGGAAAACGGGAAAATAGGGGTGGTAGCGCTACGGGGAGTCGAACCCCGGTTTGATGGCTGAGAACCAACCGCATGCCATAGCCCATCAGGTCTTCAACTTACAGCAGATGTAGGAGTTACGAGGCTCATGATTTTAACTGGGCGTTCCGTGTCACATATGTGTAACAGATCGGCCGAGCCTTCGGCTTCTTCGCCAACGGAATCGTCCAACTTTTCTACGGCCGCCATCATCCGGCTCATGCTTGAATGCAGGTAGATCTCTGTCGTCTTCAGATTTGCATGTCCCAGGATGTTTTTGACCGAGATGGGATCTACCCCCCTTTCGATGAGCCTGGTCCCTACCGTGTGCCGAAGATCGTGAAAATGTAGATTTTTGATCTTCGCCCGTCTACAGGCCGCCGTGAAAGCCCGCCGGATGGTGGTGACGTGACGGAACTTGCCGCTCTTGGGGTCCTCGTAAAGAAAAACGTATTCACTGGCTCCCATGTTCATCTGCTTGAGCTGCAAGAGCGTAGCCAGAAGCGAACGATTCATTGGCAAAGTCCTCTTTTTCCCGCTCTTGCTTGATTCTGCCTTGATGACGATCTGACGCTTCCCAAGGTCCACGTTCTCCCATCTAAGGCCAAGGATTTCCGAGTACCGCATCCCGGTCAACAAAGCACACGAAAGTATCGGTCTTATATGAGATGCCGCAACCTTGAAAAGCCTCGTTTCCTCTTCCGGGTTGAGGACGCGTTCGCGCCGATACTCTTCCTCGGAAAAATAGTTGCCCTTCTTGACGGGATTTCTCTTGAGTTCAAATCCCCATTCCATGGCCAGGCTCAGCATCTTTTTCAGAACCGTGAGTTCGCGATTAATGGTGGAGTTTTTAACTCCGTCATTCTGCCTTTTGACCATGAACTGGTTGACATGAAGAGGGGTGATCTCGTGAAGGTTGAGTTTCCCGAAGACCGGGACCAGCTGGGACTTGATGTACTTTTCATCAGTGCGCCAGCTTCTCTTCTTGACCTTGGCATAATTCGAAAGATAGACCTCAGAGAAGGCATCAAATTTGATGGGTTGGACGTCGTCCTTTGCCCTATATTCGCGGTCGAACATTCGAGCGACCTCTCCTTGGAGAGATATAACGGCATCCTGTGGATTAAGGGCATGCGGGACGAGTTTCTGAATCCTTTTCCCATCGGCATCACGATAATCGAGATACCAACGAACGTTTCCCCTTTTCGTTTTCCTCTGATAAACTGCTCCGAATCCCAAGTTATAGCGAGATTTTGTTTTGGCTTTCGCCATCTCGCACAAACCTCCTAAGACATTTTTATCACGCTTAGGAGGCACGGTCAACGATACTTTGGGAATGAAATCCGAGTAAGAAATATTGGCATGATTTTGCTGTTTTCCTTGCCCGATCCATGCTTCAAGGTCCCCCCTTCTGAAGCGGATCCCCATGCCTTTTTTTCTTATAGATGGCAATTCTCCGCCCGAAACCAGCCGGTATACGGTCTGGGAGTGTATGTTCAGCATCGTGCTGGTTTCGCGGACGGTCAGAAGTCGTTCCATACGTTAAGTCTTTGTCCTCAAAATCACTTGGTTAACAAGTTCGTGATCGAAGCGGCCATGCTTTTTCTGTCCACGAAACTCGAAGGATGCATTTTTTGGGTCTGTGCCCCCAGAGTGCAAACATAGGTGAACATAGCATTTTGGTCTCTTATGTTTACCTATGTTTGTTATAAGGGATATATTGAGAATGCTGATCACTGTCCCCTCTTGAACCAATAAGTGCGACCTTGAAATTTTCCTTCCTTATCGTCCTCCACCCCCATTCTCTTTTTGGCCTTGTACAATGCCCAATCAGGAATTCCGTTCTTTACGGCTTCAGCAATTAGCGGAGATGCGTATAGAACGGTTGCTCCTTTTATTTTTCTCTTCAGGAAAGCACAGGCCTGAGCAACCTTATTGTCGATCTCCGGGCGTGGGCTAATCAGGCTTTCTGGGTCATCATCGATCAACTCCCCGTATTTAATCCTAGCGGTCCTGATTGTTTCCCCAGTGATAGGCTGAACGTATTTATAGCCATGGATGGTGAACTTAAGGCTCTTGGAACCACCAGTTATGTTTGTCTTCTGGGGGACCAATAACCTGGCATTTCTAGGGCCTTTCTCATCCTGCACAATGCTCCAAGACATTTTCATGGCGGCCATGAACTGTCCGCTACCAGCCGCCCTATTCACTAGGCTCTGTGATTTATCCTTGGGCCAATGCATCACAACGACCGATGTAATTCCCAACTTGTAAGAAAAGTTCGATATGCGGTCCATTGCCCTGCGGACTTGATTCTGCTGATTGGTGTTTATTCTTTCGGGAAGAAACGATGCTATCGGATCAAACACAATCAACTTCACTTCCCCAAACTCCCTGGCTTCTCTCTCCAATAATGGGAGGTGCTTAGTTATATCTAAGAGCAAGATCTCCCCTTCCCTAATAAATGTCCCTTCGATGATTTTGACCTTATTAGTGTCTGCCCTTGCAGCCACTAGCCTTGGAACCAATATTTTTTCCGGAACGTTCTCTGAACTGACGTAGAGTACCCTGCCTCTTACGATACGACTTCGACCAGCATAGACAGGAAATTCGGCACCACTAGAAATTCTAGCGGCCGCATCAATAGCTACCAGGGTTTTGCCCATAGCTGGGAGCCCAGTCAACGATTCCGACATTTCAGCAGGAATGACCCCAGGCCAAAGCCAAGTAATCTTCTTTTCTTGGATGCTAGAAGCTACCCTGCTCGAAAGCTGTTCTCCCCCCTCGAATAATTCCTTGCGATACGTATTCCCTGCTTTCCCATTTTGAAATCGCTTATAGGCACTATCAACTTTTACTTGCGCCTCCTTTTCAGAAAAGGGTGGTAGACAACCTTTGGCGCCGGTCAGAACATATTGTCTAACCAAATCGTATGACTCTCCTGCTTTGAAGAGGGTTAGTGCCAAATGAAACAGTTTGTCATCTCGTGTCCCCTTGTTGATTAGGGCTTGAGGATCATCACAGATTCCATCAAATGAAAAGGATTTCCCGCTACCGGTTAGTTTGGCCTTTCCGTTCATTCTATCCTTGAGATAAGTAAAAAGCGCAGGTGGCATGGACGGGAGGACGCTATTGTTTCTAATGTCCGAGCCGTCGTTCCAGATATAGGGTCCATTTGTTCCCTTGGAAGGAGGAACGATGATGTATCCGCCATCGTTCCTTACATCAAGGCTTCTATCTACACCACTCTTTGTCTTCAATCCTGGGGTGTAGCCGAAAAAGAGATGTGTTCCCTCTCCACTTTGTGAAGTGCTACAGGGGCATTTATATCCAGGGGGTAAGATATTTCGGATTTTATTTAGTGAACCCTCTGAATCACAATCAACGACGCTCAGGTTGTTATTCTGTCCTGTAATTAGCCCTATTTGAGCAGAAGGATATTTCTTCCACCAACCCTTAACTTTCTTACGGCTAGGCTTATGTGTCTGATATTTCTTCCACAAAACCAACGCTTTTTTATTTGATCCTATCGGTATAATACTAAAGCCTGCCTTCAGATATGCTAGAGCTTCAATAACAATGTCCTTGGGTTTTTTCCGAGTAATAATGCTACTACCTTTATGGCTTTTCATTTTTTTCAATCCCGCTAATAGCCTCCTTTGGAAAAAGCCAGCCAACTCGAACGCCTAAAGCTTTTGCCATAATCTTTTTCTGTTCGTCAGTCGGCTTCAGCCATCCTCGTTCAATCCGGGAGATAGTGGCGTAGTAGATGCCAGTCTCCCTCATCAGTTGAAGTTGACTCTTGTCTACTTTTAGTCTCGCTTTCCTTAAGTTGTTCATTCGTGCCTCCAAAACATAAATTATTTTTCCTAGCTTCATTATCATGATAAAATTGGGCAGAAACTACGCACACAATCAGGATGCTCCACATGAATGTGCCCAAAAAAGCGAAGCGAATCTTTTTCTCAGTAGATTCCAAAGAAGCAATAGTTGATGAATATCTGGAGAATAATTTTGATCTGGGGATCAATTGGTTTCATTCTATTTTTGATTTGGTAAATGTGGACTGTAGACTTCGACGCAATAAGAGGAAATTGGATAAACTCAGAGCGAGAATAGAGTTCCTTAAATCATTAAAAGCGATGATGCCTAAGGAACTAGATAGAATATTATTAAAAGGCGAGTTTTTTAGAGATATTGAATGGAAGTTGAAGAAGTATAAATTAAGTTCAGAAAAAGCGGAAAGGCTAGCACAAGAGCAACGGAATGAGAGGATATCAACGCTATTTAATCTTAAACGGGTATTCCTATTAATTGATGAGGAAATCGAAAATAGCGAAAAACAAATACTATATATCAAAGCAATTGACCAGAAGACAATGGGTGGAAAGAACCCAATTCAGCCTATCACTTTGGTCGTGCTCGTCTGGCTATTCGCGATGAAAAAGGCGAAAAGAAGAAGCCCCCGTTATAAAGTTGTTGAACTATTGCTGGAATGGTTCTTTAACAATTATGAAGAAAAGCTAAAAGGATATTTCCAGTTTTTACCTCCGGTGTCTCAAGGCGCCATAAGAAGAGCATATGAAAGATACCTTAAGAGTCCGAATCAAAAACAAAAAATATATATAAAGCTTATCCGTGATTTCTATTATGACTCATTTGAATCCGACGATTCATTTGATCTAAATACACTTCCTTCTAAGTATCACCGGTAGCAATTCAGGTTAGTTATCTAAATCATCTTTGGGAGTCCAAGTTTTTTGGGGAATGCCCATGAGGAAGTTCCTTTCGTATTGGTCACGTTTTTCCTGGGCGCTTTTTATGTGTAATGGCTTCATCATCTCAATCATGAGCTTTACAATTGGCCAATCGTTATTCTTCGCTTCGAGGCATGCCCCGGCCACGGCATTGGCCACATCATCGTGTGCGCCGGTGTAGTTCCCATGGGAGATCGAATCCCTACCGCCAGTCCGAGTCTTCCTCTCCAATCCCCGAAGTTGATCTTTCAATTTTTTATGATCCAGCAGTTCGATACTGCCATTAGCTAGAGAAGGTAAGAACTCCAAATAAATCTCGCTCGACGATAAATCGGAATATTCGATATTGATACCACATTCCTGAAAAGCGCAACGGACCCACTCTCCTGAATATCTATCGCTCATGACTGTATGAATTTCGTATTCTTTTAATAGTTTGGCATATTCGGAAACAACGACACGAGGTTGAAAAGGCGGAACGACTTCCCGGATACAATCGAGGACGAGCTTCCTGTTTTCTTCCTGATGGGTAATCGCAATGGAGAAAGAATCCTGTCTTCCTCCAGACGGATCCATGAATGCCTTGTAGCTGAAGCCGTCAACTTTAGGGAGCTCATATCTACCTTGGACAATTGCAGCCTCGATAATCTCCAAACTCAGGAAAGCCTCTATATCCTCTCGCCATTCCGCTTCCCACTCGGCACGAGCCCGCTCAGGATCGTCTCTCATGGCGTTCGCAATAGTGCCGGAATCGATGGTTGGATTCATGATCCGCGTGGGGGCTTTCCAGATCAGCGGCCGGGTCCCGTCCTCATTACCAAAATTCGTTCTGTATTGCTCCCACAAAATTCCGGCACGCGAATAGGGGGTAGAGATAGCAATCAGCATGCTCTCTGGAATGGTCGCCAGGGCTGGCCTTATGGCCGCCAGAACCTCTTGAGCAGGATTCGCGCTGTTTTCGTCCCTCCAGAACGCCATCTCTTCACAAATAGCGGCAAGGACGGTAAATCCCCTGAGAGATCTGAAATTACACGTCTTAACAGCAATATTAATGTCGTTTTTCAGTTCGATCTCCCATTCCGACTCCTTGACAATCATATTCCGGAAGACGGCCGTCGAATTCAATATAGCCGCAATATATCTTTTAATAATTTTAGCCTGATCCCGATCAGTAGCCACGATGAAAATCCAGCCTTTTTCTCCAGGGGACAGGTATGGTTTCCAATCCCTAAACGTGGCTAGGTAAACAGCGTTTACAGAGGCCATGAAGCTCTTCCCAGACCTCCTGCCGGCGATTATATAGGCTTCCCTCGCTTGTCCGTCTGGAGGCCTTGTTAGCCCCGTACATGCCGAAAATATTTGCCTTTCCTTATCGCTCTCAAGCGGCAACCCATAAAGGCCTTTTAAGAGGACAAACCAGGAATTCCAACTCTTGAGATCTTTAAAAAGTGGACGGAAAAACCTAGGATCTTGAATAGCTTCAATGATGTTCATCTGAGTCTTCCTTTTTATCCCTTTGGACAATCTCAAAGGGGGTAAGAATCGGTTCAGTCTTCTTTTCAAGCCCAAGGGCCTGCAAATCAAGCCTCAGACTGTTGTTATAGGCCAAATACGAGGCTTTTAGGCTGGGGGCTAGGTCCTGTCCCACAATTACCGAATTCTCGCGTACATGCTCTTCTACGCAGCGAATTACCCCTAATTTGGTCGTGACACGATCGATCAAGATGATCTGGGCGGTGGTGAGGTCATTCTCCGTCGGTCCCAGGTCGCAAACGAGCCCTTGGCGGGCGGCCATTAGGTATTTCAGGACATTGGCTCGATGTTCGGGGAGCGTCCCCGAAGTCAGATAGGAATAGCCGCCGTGTGACCGGGGCCGTTTTCCACCCCTTTTAAAACTGAGTGAAAGCTTTTCAGGCATCAGAGATCTACCTCCAAAACAAATCCCGTTGGGAAATACCGTATCGAGAATCGATACTAAATGAACCGGCCTTCACGCCGAATGAAGGTTATGTTAAAATAGTAGCCAAGGAACATACCCTTGTCAACCTGTTTGTATTCAATTTATTACGAAGGACGGCGGTTTTGTACAGAGTTCAAACAAAAGCATTAATCAAGCCAACGTGTCAGGGTAGACCCCCGGGATAAAGGATTGCGGTGACGCCCCTTCGCGCCCTTTATTTGTGCATATAGCCAGAAATGTAGAGAGATCAACGTATTGAGATAAGAAGCCGCCCATTTTTCAACAAGCTTATTAACAAATACTGTGGATATCTCTTCCTTCCGCCTCCCCTCTCTTTCTCCTCCCTATTCTCCTCTCCTCCTTGCCTCGGGTATCCTGAAACAAAATCGATATTCAGCCGCCGGCGCTGGTCTGGTATTGCTCTTCTGACCTGCATGGGTGCTTTTTCTGGAGATGTGAGAGGATGGGATCGTTAGATAAAGAATGCCTTGCTCGTTCTCAAATAACTACAGGTATAATTCAAGGGAAAGAAAAATGCCTTCTTCATACAGAAGCTATAAAGAACTTTCCAAGCGAGAAATAGAGGGTCGCGATTATCAAATTATAATTGTAACCAGGCCAGGAAATATTCTTGTGATGGCACCTCATGGAGGTAAGATCGAGCCAGGTACATCAGAAATCGCTGAGGCCATTGCATCGCGGGATTTCTCCCTTTATAGCTTCGTAGGTCTGAAGCCTACAGGAAACAGCTTACTTCATATTCACAGCCATCTTTATGATGAGCCGCGTGCACTAAGAGCTATAAAGAAGGCTGATATTGTAATATCAATCCATGGACATTGTGATATCAATAATAGTTTCATCATGATAGGCGGATTAAATACGCAACTATGTAATCATATCAAACGAAAACTTAGCGATCTCGGCTATCGTTTTCGTACCTCCTCTAAAGATCTGGGCGGTAAGGATCCGAATAACATTTGCAACCGTGGGCGTCAAAGATGCGGTATTCAATTAGAAATAAGCAAAAAGCTCAGAGCTTCACTCAGAAATAATAAGGAATATCTCAACGTATTCGCTGAAGCTATCCGACAGGCGATTCAGGCTTATCTAACGAGCTAAGTCGGCCTGATCAATACGAATATTGTCTGCCTTCCCCTTTCTCCCCTTCCCCCGACCGGCAACGGAATCTTGTTGCCCCAGACGTATGAAATATGTTGCCCCTTAAATCGATTTTTGAAATCGCATTAGCCCATGAATCCTTATAAAGGGATCGGCTTATCTTCTGCTCCCCCCAATGCACTTCGCGCAGTTATCATATCCCTCTTTATGAGCCTGTTCGAGACTATCGGGACCGAAAGCAATCGCGTGTCTGGAAGCGATAATCTCATCGATCTGGCACCCTGAGAGGCTTTTATCCTCGTTGTCGAGGTCGTGGACCTCCATTTTATGATTGTTACCGCAATATCTTTTGCCGTACAGCGGAAAGCCTTGCCGTCTTGACATGTTAACCCTCCCCATAATCAAAGCGATGCTTAGGAACTGGACGGATTCTCACCCAATTCTCTTTTCTCGTTTATTTAGTCGCGGGAAAGGGCTAGCTAATTGAAAGAGCGGCCATCTCCTCAAAGCACAGACTATTCTAATTTTCACGTCCAGATATCAGTAATTAGCCGCCCGGCGCCTTTCGCTTGACCCGAGACGACTTGCCCCGAGATGTTCTTAAATTACGACTTGAAATCGATATTCAGTTGCCACTTAGGGAATTAAAAGCGCCTCCCCCGCGCCTAGGACCGCGAGCTGGCGTCCTACTCCTCCTAGCAGGCCAGAACTATATAGTGCTGGATTCGAGTACGCGAAGTCGTGGCAAGCAGAAAAACCATTCTTTAAGGCTTTATACCTGTTGAAAAAGGTGATTGCGTAGATATATTCTAAAGACAAGGGAATCTTATGTGTAATACGTATTCTTGCATTTATTGTCTCGAAATAAAGAGCGAAGAAGATTATAACAAAGATCACGTAGTCCCCGAGTGTTTTGGGACCTTTGAACCCAACAGCTTTACCTTGATAAATACAGTTTGCTCAAGCTGTAATCAGTACTTCGGCGATGAGGTAGAACTATACTTAGGCAGAGATTCTCTCGAAGGAGTAAGTAGATATAATTATGAAATATTTCCGAGTGGAAAGCCGATATTTAGAAGGCTGACATTTAAAATTGAAAAGCCTGGCCTTCTTTATGGAATGCTCGTAAGTCCGAAGCCTCAATTACTTGAAGGTCTACCTGAGATCGAATTAATAGATCAAGTCGGCTTTTTTAATATTAATGTCAGCAAATATGAATATTTTCCAGATACAAATATTCCGCAAAAAGAACAATTGGAAAATGCCGGATTCAACTTTTCAGAGAAAGAAATAAGGCTAATCGGCGATTTCGATAGATTACGACAAACATTAGTGGGGATGGGATACCCGAATAATTTCTTAAAAGAGGAATCTCTATTTAGATCGCCTGAAGAGAAAAAAAATATCCCCGTGATAATTAAATCAAGAATTGATCGGACCATCGCCAGAGGAATTGCAAAGATAGCATTTAATTATCTTACCTACGTTACAAATAAAGATTTTGTATTAGGAAGGAATTTTGACAATATTAGAAAGTTTATAAGATATAACGAAGGCGACTATGATGAAATATTCCGCGTTGTAAAAAAGCCGATCTTGAGAAAGGAAATAGAGTTAAAGAAGCGGATTTTGGATGGCCACATTATCGTCGCGAATTGGAATGGTGATGATTTAATATGTTCACTTTCCATGTTTAATAGAATAGTGCAATTAACATATATCATACAGTTGAGCAAAGGATATTCTGGCGTATGGATTCCAATATATAGTGGACACTATTTTGATGTTGCCCATAATATGATTAAAGTCATTTATAATATTCATAAAATAGTTTTACCATAATATTTGTCGGGAATAATGCTCTCGGCATGCAGAAGTAACCTGCCCCCTTCCCTCTTTGCCCTCAGTGGCTTAAAATTATATCCAGGAATCAATAATCAGCCGCCAGCGCTGCTGTGCCGTTCAGATACGCGCCCAAGACTTTAGTTTATCATGATTGATAATCGATCCTCAGGCGTCGCAGGCCTCCGGATTGAAGATATCGTTCTGAGCCAAGGGGGGGAGGGCCAGTCGGGAAAAGGCTAGGAAAGGCCGCCTGCAGGCCACTACGCGTCATTGTTGGGGCAAACGGCGGCCGGCTTGGGGGGGGAGGGATTCGAACAATCCCGGCGCCCGGCCTGTAAACTCCAATTTCTCGGGGGAAATGCTTCTCGTAATGGATAAAAAGAGACAAATAAAGGCGATGCTATTACGTTCTTAAGGACACTCTGCTGGCGCATGTCAACCGCTCCGCCTGGCCGAGGGACGCGAACCGGGGGCCCTTGACAATTGCATAGCGGAACGTGTCATAATAACAATAGAAAAAGGAGGTCCGCCCGAGAATGATTCCCTACCAAAAAGAGAAACTCGACAACGCAATTTGTTTTTTTGCGCTTGAACATAAAAAAAAATCTGGAAAAAATCTGGTACAAACATATTTGTACAAATACTTAGCTTTTGTAGATTTTTTCAGCGTAGAAAAAACTGGTGTACCAGCTTTTGGTCTTGAATATACCGCAATGAAAAGAGGCCCTGTCCCATGCGATATATATAATAAGCGGCATTATTTGAAGACTGTCTTATATGAATTCAAGAAAAAGCCGGGGGACATATACGTAATCTTACCAAAACAAAATCCCAATTTGGATTATTTTTCTGCATTTGAACTTGTAATAATGAGTCGCCTAATTGAACGGTACGCGACTAAATATAGTACGACCGATGAGATATCTGAATATAGTCATAAAAGAATTCTCGCTTGGAAACGGACCTACGAAAAGAAAGTCAACGGGAAAATTGACTATGCACTGACTTTTCGCCCCGAATCGACGTCTGCTCCCGTTGGGGCTCAATCCATCGCTGAAGAAAACTACCAGATCTTCTCCACGTTGAAAGCTAAGGGCGAATGCAGGTAGGGGAAGTATTTCGATGGAAAAATCTGAAACACCCTCAATTCGGAGGGAGAACAAAACCCCGATGGTTTCTATGTTTGGGTGACTCAGGCATAATCCTTCCTCCGAAAAACTTTTATTTTTTCTCAACGACCTGCACACTTAGGGATGGAGTTTCAAAGTTTGATTTTGATAAAACCAAATACCCCTTTTTTTATGAAGATTGTTATTTCTACTATACGGAACCTCCATATGCCATTACGGAAGAGCAAAGGAGGAAAAATGAAAGTGATATTTCGGAAGTCGGAAAGATTGATGAAGGGGATTTACGGATAATTTATGAAGGAATAATAAAATCTCCGTTTCTCAATAAGCGCATTAAATTAGATATTCACCAGAGCTTTAATCTTATCGGAATAAGCGGACTAAGACGACCCCGCTTTTAACAATCCGTGATCTTCCAATTATAAAGCGTTCGCTCCTCCCAAGTCTGATCGCGTCGTCGAGATCTAGCAACGACCCCTTTTGGAACGCCGCGGCCGAGAGATGCTCGAACCGCGAATTCACCAAATTGAATTCAAATAATCCCAGGCCCCTTCCAAATATTACCTTTTTCTTAAGGGCAAGACACTTTCACTTGCGCCGACATATATATATGGGTGTCGACTGAGGATCCGGATAGATACCTGATCTGTTATTAACTTGTAAATGTCCTGTCGAGCCTCTAGAATCTTGGCTTAGGGGAATGAAGCATCTCGTGAAAAAGAAGCGAATATCCAGCTTCCAGGGCCGTGTCCTCATTGTTCTGCTCGCCGGCTTATTGATCGGGACCCTCTCCGTTCTGAAAGAAAACGCTTTTATAAAAAACGGCAATGGCTCGTTGGAAAATGGCGATTATGAGAAAGCGGTAACTCTCTTTTCTCGATACCTGGCCTCCGCCCAAGCCACGGATAAAGGAAAGTTGAAATGCCGAATTAGCCTGGGGCTTTGTTATTGGAATTTAAACAATCTTGAGAGAGCTTACGATCAATTCAGCCTGGCGGAAGCGGTCGCTCAAAGCCTTGGTGCGATTCAGGAGCAGGATTTCTGCCGCGAGGCCCTTACCGTTCATGATCTCTATCTTCAGGGACGGGAGTTCGTTTCCAAGCGTGATTTTCGAAAAGCCATCGATTCCTATAAATCCGCTGCAGTAGTAGCCGGCCGAATTCATAGCCCAGCTCTTGAATTGAAAGTTGATATGGCCTGGAGCTTGATCCTGTTGAGCGAGGGCAACTTTGAAGAGTTCAAACAGCTAAGTCAAAAGGCTCTCGATATTTCGCGGCAGATCAATCACCGGTTCGCCACCATGGTGGTTCTCTCTCAGATCGGCAGCCGCCTCCTTATTGAAAATCGAATTTCGGATGCTCTATCTAGCTTCCTGCCGGGAATTCAGGCTGCCAAGAGCATCAGACACACCGATGGCACTATCCAAGCGCTCTCAAACGCTTCGGAGGCATATGTATTGCTGGGGGATTACAACAGGGCTTTTGAGTTGACCTCGGAAGCCATGAAATACGTTGAATCCAGCAAGACGGGGAAGTTGAATCCCGATTTGTTGTTGACTCTCGGCCGGGCGATTGCTTTGCGGGCTGCCAATTCGGGGGATCCCGACGAATTCGCCCGTGCATTGCTCTGTTTTAATGAAAGCCTATCTCAATATCAGAAAAACGAGAACCGGATTTCAGCGGTTTGGGCGATGATCGAGATCGGAGAAACTTTATTAAACACGGGCGAGTTCGGGCAGGCGCGTCCCTATATCGAAAAGTGCCTTGCTCTCACCGAACCGGTTATGGACGAGTCGTTCAGGCCGCAACTCATGAATGACCTCGGTTTGATAGATTTATCGGCGGGTGAACATCAAAAAGCTATCCGATCATTTTCCCAAGCCCTGGAACTCGGGCAATCTCTGAAGAAGCTCAATTCCCGGATATCGTCCTATGTGGGATTGGCTCGTTGCTATCAGGCGGAGGGGATAAACGCCCGCGCCCTGGACTACTATTCCGAGGCAATCAAGATCATCGAACAGATCGGTGCCATGCAGAATTCGGATATCGACCAAGCCTTGTTTATGCGAAACAGGATGGCCGCTTTCCAGGGATATATCGACTTGTCTTTTCGCCTGCTTGCAGATAGCCACGATGACCGATACGCGAGTCTTATTTACTCCGCGGCCGAATCAGCCAAGGCACGCTCTTTTGTAAAATTCATGCAAAGACGGAAATCTCTGTCCCCCACGGTCGCAGAGTCGCTGGAGAATTTGCAAAAGTCGATTCTTGATTCACATTCCGCACTTCTCGAATATTTTCTCGGGAGCTCCGCTTCTTATCTTATCTCGGTCACGGGAACGACGGTCCGGATATATCAACTCCCTGCCCAACGCGATCTGGCCGATGCCCTGATGGGTTTTCTCAATTATTGCGAGTCGCCACGGATGGACCGAATTTTTGGGGACAGGGCGGCCTCGCGTCTTTATTCGAAATTATTGGCCCCTGCTATTGCCGAACTTCCCGAATTAGTGGACCGGCTTGTCATCATTCCTGACGGGATCCTCTATAAGTTACCTTTTGAAGCTCTTCGCGCGGATAATTCGGATTCAAATAATAGCGAATATCTGGTTGAGAAATATGCGATTTCCTATGCGCCTTCCGCGGGTGCCTTGAAGATCCTTCTGGATCAGAAAAGACCGGCTTCCTATCGCCGCGAATTATTGGCCTTCGGTGAACCGAATCTCCCCAAGATCCTATCCTCAAAATCGGGCGCTGCAACGCCCGCGGATATTTTCCGAATGTCCTTATCGAGTGACGGTTATCGAATTCCGGCGATTCCCTATAGCCGCCGGGAGGTCAAGGACATAGGAAAGCTCTTCGTTTCAGGTCGGGCGGATCTTTTCCTTGGGAATAGCGCGCGAAAAACGCTATTGAAGAACGTCAAGCCTGGCGATTACCGGATCGTTCATATCGCCTGCCACGCCGTTTCCGATGATATCGACCCTTATAGATCTGCGGTCTTCTTTTCTTCCTCGGACTCAGGCAGTGACGACGGTCTTCTTAGACTCGAGGAGATGTATGATCTGCGGCTAGGCTGCGATCTCGTCGTTCTTTCAGCATGTCAAACGGGGACTGGCCCGATCATCACCAACGAAGGAGCCTTGGGCCTGCCTCGGGTGTTTTTCTATTCGGGCGCTCGTTCGGTGGTTTCCTCAATATGGAATATCGAGGATAAATCCGCCTCGAAATTCATGCTGGGATTCTATAAAAGGCTGTTAGATGGCCAGACGTCGGCGCAAGCCCTCCGATCGACGAAAATGGAGTTCATCAGATCAGGCTATTCGCATCCATTCTATTGGAGCCCGTTCATCCTAACCGGCGATCCCTCCACCGCCATTCATTGAATACGGAATTCCATTAACGCCGATTTGACTGTCCGGCCATCAGGCATATGAGCCGTCACCAACCAGGCGTATCGGCTCCCACTTTTCATGGACTCCGCAAAAGACTTGGGGAGCAAAGCTGTATTATCGCGGATCTTGGGGCTCCTCCAAAACAGATCCAAGGATTCATTGAAGATTTCGACTATGTAGTACTCGCTACCAGGAACCGCGTTCCAACGAAAAGCCGGTTCTTTTGGGGTACTCATGACTCGAGTGGGCTCGATGACCGCGATCGTAACTCCGCGCAAGGCTTGTTCTTCGTTTGATGTCTGAGGCCTGGATCGGAAAAGATAATAAGCGCCCAAAAGGAGGACCAAAAGACTTGCGGCCGTATATATTGCAGCCGGAAAAAGCCGGCGTTTCCCTCCGGGAATGCGCTCCCTCATCTCACGAACTAATTGGGGTTCTAAGAGGATGGTCTCTAAAACCAATATCGATTCCCTGGCGCACGCGGGGCAAGATGCAATATGGCACCTAGCTCGTTTTCTCTCGCGCCTTGTCAGCTCGTTTCTTTGGAATTGGAGCAGTGTCTCCGCGGACAAGCAATCCTTGAGTTCAGGGGCATCTTCCCGGTTATTTGATCTCATAGCTGATGCCCCGCTCCTTGAGTTTCTTTTTCAAGTCCTTCAGACCCCGGCTGTAGAGGTTATAGGTCTTGCCGATTGTCCAATTTAGAGCCTTGGCTATTTCGGGAACGGCGAAGCCACGCAAATATAGCGAGACGACCATTCGTCTCGAATCGATCAATGTGTCGGCGCATTCCATTATGACAAGTTCGAGTTCCCGGGAGTGGATCGTCGTAATTGCAGCTTCAGATTGCCTGATGATTTCTTTGTTCTTTCGAGCCTTGTTCAGGTACGTTATCAGAACGGAGTCAACGACTTTTCTTACGTAGGCTGGAATTTTCCGGCGGTCGATCTCTCGTTTGGATGCACCCCACAATCGAATGCGAATCTCTTGGAGCAGATCTTCATATTCGATGCCGTAACGGCTGTAATCGAATTTTTGTAAGGAAGCCTTGATTAAGGGCTTATACTTATCGAATAGATGTTCGGAATCGATATCGATTTCGGCTTTTGTGCTCAATCATTCATCCCCGAGATCTTCGGCTATATTTTTTCAAAAATACTTACCCAACACAAGTGAAAGAAATAATTGCCTAGTGATAGAAAACCCAAGGATACGTTGTCTTTATATATGTGGATGTATTTAAGCCGAAATAGTGCCCTATGGCCAGATGATTCGAAGGGAGTCATATTTATTTGGGAGCGAATATGGTTGATAATATGGGGGATCAAAGAGCATCGGTTCCGAAGAGGAGCCTCGAAACGATGCTCTTTGCGGGGGCCGATTGAAAACGCGCATGGAGCCGTCCTATCGACCATTGGCGTCTTTCCGGCGCTTAAAACCGGGGCAATATCAAGGGGGGGGAATACGCGATCCCATAAACAGTATCGGAATGTCTCTTTTCCGGGACATGTGTCGGATAAATAGAGCAGGTGGAGTTGGCGGGAGATGGATTTTCTGCCGGATTTCCGGTCTCGCCGATTGGCACAATTCGTGCTGCGTTTTTGAAGCGTGGAGGGTGTAATGAAGATAGGGAATCGGTCGGGAGCCGCCCCGAGATGAGAATACGAAACGCTGCTACGATCGTGTTGTCCTTGTTGTCGCTTTGGTGTGCGGTCAATCGGCTGAATGCCGCCCAAGATCCACAGGATTTCGAGCGCAAACTGTCGATCGTCACGGAAAAGGCCAATTTGCCTGTGCAGAATATTTGGAGCTTTCCCGATATATCGATAATTGATCGGATGTCGATTCAATCCGATCCTTTGCTAGGAGGGGTTCTATGGACAAACGAAGTCATACGAGCCTGATCTTCCCTGGCCTTGCGGCAATGCTTGGAATCATTGCGTTGCTCGGCTTAGGATCCCAGTTGCCTCAGCCGCCCCAGCACAACGTCACCGTCGTCAACATCGAAGTCCCTGTTCGGGTCTTCGATGGCGATCGATTTGTTGACAACCTCACGATGGCCGATTTCGAGGTCTTTGAGAATGGAGTTCTGCAGAAAGTCGAGGCAGCATATCTTATCCAGAAAACAACCGTCCTCCGAAATGCCACAATTGATAATGGGCCGCCCTCTTTTATACCTATAATACAGCCCGACGAGAAAGTTAAAAATCGTCATTTTCTACTCATTTTCGAAATGGACGAATACTTGCCCCAATTGGGAAAAGCACTTGAATATTTTTGTTCGAATGTCCTTGCTCCAAATGATTCGCTGCGCATAATTACTCCAGAAAACCTATGGGAGATAAAGAGAGGGCCGCTGACTGAGGATTCGCGAGCAAAAATGGCTGAAGATATTAAATCCAAATTGAGAAAATCTCTGACGCTGAGCGGGTCGGAATTGAGGGGACTGATTATGAATCTTCGCATCTCATCTCAGTCAATGTCGGACGGGTCAGACCCTGAATTTACTGGATTTATAGGGGGGCGGGATATCATAGAACGGATTGTATCCTTAAAAAGCATGAATGTTCGTCAATATGCACAATTCGCAAAATTCATTAAGCCGCTTGATGGCCAAAAATATGTATTTATATTTTATCAAAAGGAATCTTTCGTAATTCCGAGTTCATTTAAGAAAATGTTTGGAGAAATAGCAAGTACGCGGCAAGAAGTTGTCGATAATAATGAAATAAAAAACCTATTTGCTGATGCAGATACCACAGTACATTTCCTTTTTGTAACCAAAACGAAAACCACGACCAATGATGTCGAATATAAGGATTCGGGTGATGCCGCTTCTGTAGAGATGAGCGGCGAATTCTACAAGGCATTCCGTAATCTGGCCGATGCGACCGGAGGAATTTCCGAAGCCACGGCCAATCCGATCTACGGATTCAAAAGGGCGCTGGATGCCACAGAGAATTTCTATTTAGTGTATTACAAGCCGGCGAATTATAAAGTGGATGGGAAATACAAGGAGATCGAGGTCAAGGTTAAAAGCGGGCAATACCGGGTGAACCATCGGGCGGGGTATATCGATAAATGACGAAGAATAGGATCAACAAGCCGTGCGCGTTAAGGGCGTTATTGGCGATCGTCCTTCTCAATGTGAACGCTACATCGCAGGACGCCGTCCGCCTTCCCAAGCTCCTTCAGCACGAGGTTTCAGTCACCGTGAAGCTCATTCAGGTCTATGTGACGGACAAGGCCGGGAAGCCTGTTGGCGGCCTCAAAAAAGAAGATTTTGTCCTGACGGACGATGGCCGGCGGCAGACGATCACCGATTTCGAGGAGCACGTTTTGACCCTGGCGCCGCGCGCATCCCCGTCGGAGACCCGGCTTGATGTAACGCCCCTGGCCTCTGCGCCGCGGCTGCTCGGCCGCAAATTCTTCCTGTTCTTTGATTTTGCATATAACGACTCCTGGGGAATCAAGAAAGCGAGCGAGATGGCGCTAGATTTCCTGGACAACCGTCTCTTTCCTCTCGACGAGGTCGCCGTCGTCACGTATGCTGGACTTCGCCGGCTGCGCGTCCCACTCTATCTCACCAGGGACCACACGAAGGCTCGCTCGCTCGTGTCGCGGATCGGGGGGAAGGAAGCCGCCGAGAGGGTCGACGAAGGGGAGGACGCGTACGCTCGCGACGTGAGCAGCGGCGGATTCCGCGATGCGCACGAGGCTTCGCCGCCGAGTTGGAACCTGGCTTCTCCGGGCAAACCAGATCTACAGGCCGACGAGAGGCGCCAAGCGGAGAAATGCATCGATAGCCTGATTGCCTTGGCCCAAGCGCTCCGCTACGAGTCGGGGCAAAAATACCTCGTCGTTCTCTCCTGGGGGATCCCGTACCGGGCGCTATATCACGGTGATCAAGTCAGCCCCGTGGCAAGGCGCGACGGCGGGTTCGTCAATCCCGAGCAGTTTGCGGAGCTCCGCGACAAATCCGAACAATTACTCAAAGAGCTCGCGACCTCGAACGTTACGGTCTTCGCCATCAATACCCAGCCGCTCTCGGCCGCTTCCGAACTCGAACGGAGCGGAACCCTTCAGAAATGGGCCCAGGCGACTGGCGGGCAGTTTTGGGGTAACGCCCAGAACTTCCAGCCATTCTTGGAGAAGATCCAGGCGGCGACCGGTTCGTATTATGTCCTCGGCTACCCGGTGAGCGAAGCCTGGGACGGCAAATATCACAGGCTCAAGGTTGCTGTCGGGAGGCCGGGCTTAGAGGTCCGGACCCAGGCTGGCTATTTCGCACCCAAGCCATTTGCGGAATTTTCCGAGATCGAAAAACGGATCCATCTCGTGGACGTTGCCCTGGCCGAGAATCCGCTTTCGCAGCGGCCGATCCGGCTCGGCCTCGCCGCCCAGGCCTGTTCGACCTCAACGAAGTACAACCTCTGCCTTGCCG
>Ga0209226_10000067_pt1 | contig 69488 bp, 66 predicted proteins | sample BarGraNGADG00212_2_FD_184497 | JGI IMG/M metagenome (GOLD analysis project Ga0209226, IMG submission 184497) | Arctic peat soil microbial communities from Barrow, Alaska, USA - Barrow Graham LP Ref core NGADG0011-212 (SPAdes) (version 2) | ecosystem: Environmental > Terrestrial > Soil >...
AGCCCTGCGGGCTTAGGGTGGGGCCCCCCTTCCGCTATGAGGGCCTTGGGCCGACCCCCTCGCCGGATTGACCCCTGTTCGTCCGGCCACCCTCATTGTCTTGACGGAAAAAATCTGCTATTGTTAACCCGCCTTGAAAGGCGACGTCATGAGCAATCCCAAAACCCAGAAGCTTTTCTTCAAACTCGAGGAGGTCAGCCGCCTGACGAAGCTCGACAAGGAGACGATCGAGGGCTGGGAGAAGGAATTCCCGTTCCTGCAGCCGGGGCTGACCGGTGCCGGCCAGAAGATCTTCCGGGCCAAGGACGTCGAGATGATCAAGCGGATCAAGGAGCTCCTCGACCAGAAGATCGTCACTCTGGCCGGGGCCCGACGGAAGATCGAAGAGGAGTTCGGGCTCAAGCCCCCGCCGTCCGTCCACCCGGACAAGCTGATCAAGACCCTTTGGCAGGTCCGCGACGAGCTCCGGGACCTCGCCCGGTCGCTCAGGGAGCGGCCCAAAAAAACCTGAAACATTTTCCGGATTTCTGGTATAATGCGGGAGCCTTTTGCATCGGGACGTGGCGCAGCCTGGTAGCGCACATGCTTGGGGTGCATGGGGTCGGCGGTTCGAATCCGCCCGTCCCGACCATCTTCTCTCCCTCTCCCCACGACCCAGGAGACCGGCCATGAGAATCAGAATTTGCTGTCCCAGCGCATTCGGTTACCGCCCCTACCTGGCGGGAAAGGCCTGACATGGACAACATCAAAACCGCCAAGAACGCCGACGACCTCAAGGCCCGGGCCCTCGTCCTGGCCGACCTGGCCCAATACCAGCCCGGCGCCGTCGTCAGCCGCGAGATCCTCCGGAAGAAGACGGGCACGGTCAGTGTCTTCGCCTTCGACAAGGGCGAGGAGCTGAGCGAGCACACCGCCCCGTTCGACGCGCTCGCCTTCGCCCTCGACGGCCGGGTGGACATCACCATCTCCGGTAAAATCCACCGCCTCGAAGCTGGCGAGATGATCATCATGCCGGCCGGCGAGCCCCACGCCCTGAAGGCCGTGGGGCGGTTCAAGATGGCCCTGATCATGATCCGGACCTGACGGGGCCGGCAGCCGTCCCGACGTTTCCCCGAACGCCATGGCCAAACAACGCATATCCGCCGCCGCCACGCCCCTGATCCTCCTGACGAACGACGACGGATTCTTCGCCGAGGGAATCCAGGCGCTCTGGCGCGGGCTGAAAGGCCTAGGGCAAACCGCCATCGTCGCCCCCGATCGGGAGAAGAGCGCAAGCTCACTGGCCCTGTCGCTCCACCGGCCGCTCCGAGTCCAGAAGATCAAGGCGTCGGTCTTCGCCGTGGACGGCACGCCGGCCGACTGCATCTACCTCGCCCTGAAGCAGCTCCTGCCCCGCGTCCCCGACCTCATCGTCTCCGGGATGAACCCCGGCCCAAACCTCGGCCAGCAGGACGTGGCCTACTCCGGCACGGTCGCGGCGGCCATTCAGGGGACGTTCTTCGGCGTCCCGTCGGCCGCGTTCTCCCTCATCGCGGACGCCGACGGCGACTTCCATTACCGGGAGTCGGCGGAAGTCGTCTGCGAGATCACGAAGCGGCTGCTCCACCGCGGACTCCCCGCGGGCGTCACGCTCAACGTCAACATCCCTCCACCGCCCGTCAAGGGTCTGCGGATCACGAACGTCGGCCTCAAAATCTACGAACCGGAGATCATCGAGAAGACGGACCCGCGCGAGAATTCCTATTATTGGCTGGGGCGCGGAAATCCCCGCGTCGCGGGCGACCGGAAAAGCGACGTCCGGGCGGTCCAGGAGGGATTCATCTCGGTGACGCCGCTCCAGCACGACCCGACCGACCGGCAGGCCATGCAGCTGCCTCTTCTCAAGGACCTGGCTGCGGCCCTGTCCCGGCCCTGATCCCGCGTCCGGCCGGCTGCTGTTCCCCTATTCGATTTTCGCCGCCTTCTTCTTCCTGTGCTTGAGGAATTCGTAGGCGATCGGAAGCAGGGAGATGAGGATGATGGCGATGATGACGAGCGAGAAATTCTTCTTGACGAACGGGATGTTGCCGAAGAAATAGCCGCCGAAGGTGAACAGCGCCACCCAGAGGACCCCGCCGATGACGTTATAGCTCAGGAACCTGGCATACGTCATCTTCCCGATCCCGGCCACGAACGGAGCGAACGTCCGGACGATCGGCACGAAGCGGGCGAGGATGATGGTCTCCGCGCCATATTTCTCGTAGAACCGGTGGGTCCGGTCGAGGTACTGCTTCTTGAAGATGCGCGAATTCTCTTTCTGGAAGACCTTGGGTCCGATGATCTTGCCAATCCAGTAATTCACCGTATCGCCCAGGACGGCGGCCGCGGCGAGCAGCAGGAACAGCCAGCCGATCTTGAGCGATCCGGCGGCGGCGAACGTGCCGGCGGCGAAGAGCAGGGAGTCACCGGGGAGGAACGGGGTCACGACCAGGCCGGTCTCGCAGAAAATCACGACGAAGAGGATCAAGTGGGTCCAGAATCCGGAGGCCTGGATCAGGGCGTTGAGATGGATGTCGAGATGCAGGACGAAGTCGACGATTTTCGAGATGAGATCCATGGCGTCTCCTTTGCCTGGGGGCCAAGGGACGAGCCTTCGGCTCGCCACTCGCCCGTGACTTATTTCCACGGGCGAGTACGGCGGAAGAGGACCCCCGGGCAAAGCCCGGGACCCCGACCGCCGCGGAGCGATTATACTGAGCGTCCTCATCCTGTCAAGGACGGACGGGGAATCCGAGCATTCCCGCTGCGTTCTTGGTAAAATAGCCCCTTCATCGCCATGCCGGACAAGATCTCGCGAATCGAACGGGCGCTCGAGGCCCTGGCGCCGCACGAGGCTTCCTGCTCGCTCTGCCCCCGGGACTGCCGCGTGGACCGGCGGACCAGCCCGTCTGGGACCTGCCGGAGCGGCGTCTGGGCGGGCGTCTCGACCGGCCTCCTCCACTTCGGAGAGGAGCCCATCTTGAGCGGCACGTCAGGCAAGTCCGCGGAAGGACGTGGGCCCGGCCGGGGATCCGGGACGATCTTCTTCACCGGCTGCAATCTCAAGTGCCTGTTCTGCCAGAACTTCCAGATCAGCTGGGAAGGCCGAGGGCGGACCCTGACCGACGAGAAGCTGGCCGAGCTCATGCTCGACCTTCAGGCCCGGGGGGCGTACAACATCAACCTGGTCTCGCCGACGCACATCATCCTGCCCATCCTCCGGGCCCTACGGATCGCCGTCCCCGGAGGATTGAAAATCCCGATCGTCTACAATTCCAACGGCTACGATAAAATCGACGTTTTGGAGCACTTGGCCGGGATTATCGACATCTATCTCCCCGACCTGAAATACCATGCCCCCGCGATTTCGAAGAGGTATTCCGGCGCGGCGGATTATTTCACCCACGCCTCGGTGGCCGTCCAGGAGATGTTCGTTCAGCGGCCTGATCTCGTCCTGGACGAGGACGACATCGCCCGGAAGGGCCTGATCATCCGCCATCTCATCCTGCCCGGACAGATCGAGGATTCGATGTCCATCCTGAATTGGATCGCCCGGACGCTCCCGCCGGGCACGGCGGTGAGCCTGATGAGCCAGTTCCACCCCTGCTACAAGGCGCCGGACGAGCTTCGTCGGCCCCTGGCGCCGGAGGAATATCGGACCGTCCTGGATGGGGCGCGCGGCCTGGGGTTGTCCACCCTGTTCGTCCAGCCCGAAGTCTTCCGGCCGGGCGAGCACCTCGTCCCCGATTTCGAGCGGCCGGAGCCCTTCCGCTGGCGTCCCGGCAAGTAAGCTCGGCACCGCGCTAATCCTGCGTAGGATTGGCGCGGTGTCCGACGGGCGGCGGCCTACTTCTTCGGAGCGGACGAGGCGGCTTGGGGCTTGGGAAGCTGCGCGTCCGCAAACCCGAGGGCCAGCCCGATTTCCCGGAGCTTGACCTGGATCAGCTGCAGGTTCTCCGGACCCATCCGCAAGACGTGCTTCTGGGCGGCGCTCAATTCTTCGAGCTTGGGGTCGGTCATGGCGTAGGAGGAGATCTTCTTCTCGAGGGCGATAGGCTCCTCCACCACGGGCACCTTGAGGATCTCGACGATGGCTTTCTGCAAGGTCTGGTGAAAATCCTCCTTGGGATAGCCCAGCTCGCGATAGGACGCCTGGAAGAGCGGCCGCAAGCCGGCATAGAGCCGGGCGCAGCCCGCCGTGCTGACCGAATCGAAGACGTCGGCGACGATGTTGTAGCGATCGTAACTCGCCGGGTCGAGATAGGTCCGGTCGTTCTTGGACAGGGTCTTGAACGGACCGGCGAGAACGAAGAAGTCCATCTGGGGCCGGGAGCTCTGGCCGCCGGCGACCGCGTCTACGGCGGCCACGAATTTGCGGATGAGGTCCTTGCTCTTCAGCCACTGGCCGAAGGCGGGGTTGGACGAAAGCTCCGCAAGCAGGCCGCGGACCGCGTCGTCGCTTTTATCGAGATCGGCGGCCAGGCCGGCCAGGTTCTTGGCATCCTTGGCCGCGACGTCGTCGGCCGCGGCCTTCGGGCCCGCCGCCGCCGGCTCCGCGGTCCCGGCCCCCTTGCCTTTGCCGCTGAAGAAGAAATACCATGTCGCCACGGCGACGATCAGGACAAAGATGACGATAACGCCGGTCCGGATGACTTTCGTGCTGTCGTCCATGAAGCCTCCTGTCAGCCCTGTCCCTTGGCCTTGAGCAGACGGATGTTGCCCTGGGGGGCGGAGAGCGTGAGGGCGGCGCCTTCGCCCGCCCCGATCCGGCCGTCGGCCTTGCGGGCCGGAAGCTCCCGGCCGAGGTCGAACTCGGACGTGACGGCGCCGCCGGCCGCGGCTTCGACCCGAACCGCGGCGTCGCCGGGGAGGAGGAGGGAGATGTCCCCGTTCCGGGCGACGATCTTCAGCACGTCGTCCAGCCGCACGTCCAGGACCTCGGCGTCGACCGATCCGCGGCCGACCGCAAGGTCGAGCGAGCCCGAAAAGTTCTCGACCTGGATCCGCCCGCGCTCGACCTCGACCCGGACCTTGCCGTAGATGTCGGCGATCGTGACATCCCCCTCTTTGGCCCGGATCCCTTCGAGATTCACCGAGCGGGGGACGTTCAGAGAGAAGTGGATGGACCGGATCTCCTGCTCGCGCTCAGGCAGGCGGACCCGGATTTTCACGACCCGATCCACGGTCTCGACCTCGACATCCGGCGTCCCGATCCGGCGGCCGGGCACCCAGATCCGGCCCCGGAAGGGGATGCCCCAATCCTCTTCGGCCGTGATTTCCACTTCGGGCTTGTCCCATCCGCGGATCTCGATGTCGCCCAGGACGTTGTCGAGCTGGAGCGTGCCGCCCGGCTCGAGGGCGACGATCCGGGTGAAGGCCCCGAACCGCCCGTCGGACGGTTCGGTATCCGGCCAGGAGATGGGAAAGATGCAGGCCCCGAGGGCCAGGACCGCCGCAGCCGCAACGCAACCGAGGGCCATCGTTTTTTTCATGCGATCACCTCATCCGGGAGTCCGCCGCCGGCCGAAACCGGCCGGCTCAGTCGTCTTGGGGCTTCGCCCCTCCGAGGGCGGAGGCTCCCGCCGTGAAGAGCTGGATCCGCTGGTTGTTCCGGTCGGCGACATAGACAATCCCGGCTCCGTCCGCCGCGATTCCGGCCGGGAAATCGAACAGTCCGCTTTCCTTTCCGATCGAGCCCCAGGAGCAGATCCAGCGCCCCGCTCCATCGAATTTCTGGACCCGGTGGTTGCCCGAATCCGCGACGAACACGGAGTCGGCGGCGTCGACCAGGATGCCGGACGGAGTGCGGAACTCGCCGTCGGCGGAGCCCAGCCGGCCCCAGCCGGAGAGCCATTCGCCCCGGGGAGAGAACTTCTGCACCCGGCGGGAATCCAGGACGAAAATCTCCCCCTTGGCGTTCACCGTCACGGCCCGGGGCGCGGCGAACTCCCCGTTCTCGGAGCCCGCCTTTCCCCATATCTCCACAACGTCGCCGGCCGGCGAATATTTCTTGATCCGGCTGTTGCCGGAATCGACGACATAGACATTGCCTTCGGCGTCCGCCGCCAGGCCGAGCGGCGTGTTGAGTCCCGCCGCGTCGGCGCCGAATTTCCCCCACTGGGCGAGGACGCGCCCGCCGGGATCCAGCTGGAAGAGGGCGTGGGACTCGGCGTCGGACACGTAAATCCTGCCGCGGGCGTCGACGGCGACGCCGGCCGGCTTGGCGAGCGCGGCCAAGCCCAGGGCGACCTGCCCCCCGCCGCCGATCACTTCGCCCAGGCGGTTGAAGATCTTCAGCTTCACCGGGCTTTCGTCCACGACGATGATCCGCTCCTCCTTGTCGATGACGATGGCGGCCGGGTTTTTGAAGTACGGGCTGCCCAGCCCGCCCCACACCCCGTGAGCGGCATAGCTCGAGACGACCAGCGGAACCTCGATGCGGTTCGGCGCCCCGTCCTGCAGATCGACCTGCACCTGGACGTCGGCATAAAACTCCTTGACCAGGCGGACCTGGTGCGGCCCCACCGGCAGACGGACCAACTCTCCGTTGGTCACTTGCCCCGTATCCTTCCCGTCCAGGAAGATCTTCGCCCCCGGCGGCACGGATCGGACCGCAAGCCCAAAAAAGGCGGCCGTCAGCTTGTAGCTTTTCCGGGTGGAGGGCCGGGCCAGGGTCTCTTCCTCCCGCACCGGCTTGAAGCCGTCCTTTTCGATCTCGATCAGGACTTTGGCCATCTGGGTTTTATAGACGACGGGCGAAACCCCGAGCTCGCGTCCGTCGGCCTTGACCTTGGCCCCGGCCGGGTCGGAGACGATTTCGACGGTATATTCCATCACCAAGCCCAGGTATTCGCCCTCGGCCTGTTTCAAAAGGGCCACGATCCGGCCGTCAAAGATGTTTTTGATGAGCGTCCGGGCCTCGGCTTCGCTGACCTCGTACATGTTCCGGAACTCTTTCCGGGCGGCGCTGTCGTCCCCTTTATCGGCCAGAGCCAGGCCTTTCAGGAAGAAGACCTCGGTTGTGATCTGCTGCTGCCGGGCGCGATCGACGATCCGGAGCGTCCGCCCGGCCAGGGGCGACAGGAGGGCCAGGGCTTCATCCGCGGCGTTGCCTTGCCGGATGAGCATCCGGCACCGTTCGAGCTGGGCCTCGAGGTCCGACAGGAGCTCGGCCTGGGCCCGATCGACGGCCACCGCGTCCTTGGCGGGAGCATCCTTCACCGGCGGCTCTTTGGCGGGCGCTTCCTTGACGGGGGGGTCCTTGGGGGGCGCCGCTTTCTCCTTGGCCGGGGGCGGAACAGCCGGCTCCTCGACCACCGTGACGAGCATCTCGTGGATATAGCCGGTCAGGCGTTTGCCGTCCGCGGTCTCCAGAGTCACCCTATACCACTCCCCCTGCTTCGCCTCGGCTTGAAGCACGGTGTCGAGCGGAAGACGGATCAGGGTATTCGCGCCGACGTCGGCGGCGGCTTTGAGGCTGGCGTCCTGCGTCGTCACCCGGACTTTCAGAGGCGCCGCGGCGGCCGGTCCTAGGACCAGGGCCGCGAGGACGAGGACCCAAACTCTTTTTTTCATCATCTTTCGCATCGTCTCCTGTTCGGTTCCCGGGCCCGTCCGAGGGACCCGCTCACTCCTTGTAGAGAGCGTCAAGGAGGTCCTTGTATTTCTCCTCGACCTTGTTCCGCTTGACCTTGAGGGTGGGGGTCAGCTCTTCCCGCTCGAGTTCGAAATCCCGGCCGAGGACGACGATCTTCTTGATCTTCTCGTAGGGGGCCAGGTGGGGCGTGCTCCGGTCGATTTCCTCCAGGAGGAACGCCCGGATGTCGTCCCGCCCGGCAAGCTCGGCGGGCGAGGCGAAAGCGATCTGCTTTTGCCGGGCGTACTCCTCGAGCTTTTCGAAGTTCGGGACGATCAGGGCCGAGATGAACTTCCGCTTGCCGCCGACGACGACCGCGTTGGCGATGTAGGGGTTACGCTTCAGGAGGTTCTCAATCAGCTGTGGGGCGACGTTCTTGCCGCCCGCGGTGATGATCAAGTCCTTCTTGCGGTCGGTGATGACCAGAAAGCCGTCCGCGTCGAGGTGGCCGATGTCGCCGGTGTGGAACCAGCCCTCGGCGTCGAAGACTTCCCGCGTCTCGGCCTCTTTATTGTAGTAGCCCGCCATGACGTTCGGCCCCTTGGCCAGGATCTCGCCGTCGGGCGCGATCCTGACCTCGACGCCTGGAACGACTTTGCCGACCGTGCCAAAGCGGGTGGCCTCGAATGTGTTGACCGCCAGCACGGGCGCAGTCTCGGTCAGGCCGTAGCCTTCGAGGATCACGAGCCCGATGGCGTGGAAGAACTCGGCGATGTCCCGGCTGAGCGGCGCGCCGCCGGAGACGAAGAAGCGCACGCGGCCGCCCGTCTTCTCCAGGATCTTCGAGAAGACGAGCTTGTGGGCCAGGGTCCGCTTGCGCCGGAGGCCGCCGGGGATCGACTTCTTGGCCAGGGCGAGGCGGCTGTGCTCCGTGCCGACCCGGACCGCCCAGGCGAAGATCTTCCGCTTCCCGAGCGAGCCGAGGAGGACGTTGTCCATGATCTTGGCGTAGAGCTTCTCAAAGAGGCGCGGGACGCTGACCATGATGTGGGGACGGACCTCGAGGAGGTTCGCGGCCACCGATTCCACGCTCTCGGCGTAGGCGATCGAACACCCTTTGTAGAGGAACGACCAGGTCACCATCCGTTCGAGCACGTGGGACAGCGGCAGGAACGAAAGGACGACATCGGGATGCCCGAAGGCGACGAGGTCCGACAGGGTCTTGATGTTGCTCAGGAAATTGGCGTGGGAAAGCATGACGCCCTTGGGAACGCCCGTCGTCCCCGAGGTATAGATGAGGGAGGCCAGGTCCTTGGGCCGGACGGCCAGGGCGCTTTTCTCGAAGAGAGCGGGGTCGCGCGCGTCCGCCGTCCGCCCCCGGGCCAGGACGTCCTTCAGCGACAGCGCCCCGGCGGGCGCCGCGTCGTAAAAGACGACGAAATGGCGGACCTTCGTCAGCTCGTCCCGGATCGCCGCGATCTTCGCCCAGAGCTCGGGGCTCGAGCACAGGACCACCGCCGCGTCGGAGTCCTGGATGATGTACTTGATCTGCTCAGGGACGAGTGTCGGATAGATGGGGACGGTCGCCGCGCCGAGGCAGAGGCTGGCGAAATCGGCCATGAGCCACCAGGGTCCGTTCTCGGCGAGCAGGACGACCTTCTCCCCCGTCTTGCAGCCCAGGCCGGCCAAGCCGAGGGCGAGATGGCGGACGCCGGTCGCGACCTCCTCCGACGAGAGGGGCGCGTATCGGCCCTGCACCTTGGACATGAGCAGATCGGGTTTGACGTAGGTTCGAACGGTGTTGAGAAACAGCTGGCTGATGGTCTCGACCATGCGGCGCTCCCTTCCCTGCGAGAGGTCTCGGGCGGAAATTTTCTTTACAACTTTACAGCCGGACGGCTTCGCCCGCATTTTTCCTTATAGCACAACCAAGGTTTCGTGGCAAATCCCGCCCGTCCGGACAAAACACATGCCGGGGGGGCCGTTGGCATAAAAATTGCTGAAGATGGAGGGGAGGCGCCGTCTTTTCCGGGTGGCCCCGGAGTGCTACAATGGGCGTCCGTGCCGCTCCGCCCCGCGGCGGAACGGTATGGGGATTTTTTCCGGGGAGAGATAAAAATGCCGCTGATCGAAGTCCATTTGCTCGAAGGACGGACCGAGGAGCAGAAGAAAGCCCTGTTGACCGCCATCTCCAAGGCCGTGCACGAGTCCATCGGAGCTCCGGTCGAGACCATCCGGATCTGGATCGAGGAATTCACGCCGAAGGATTACATGGCCGCCGGCGTCTGGTACGGCGACAGGAAGAAGTAATCAGCTGAGGAGCTCTTTGGCCGCGAGGTCCTCGAGCCTTCGCTCGAAATCGGCCTTCTTGGTCTCGTAGGTCTTGAGGAGCGGCTCGAGCTCTTCGAGGAAGGCGTCCACGTCCTTGCGCCGCTGGTGGACGGCCTTGGAGAGCTCGACGATCTTCGCGCTGGCCTTGGCCCGGGCGGCCTCGACGATCTCCCGGTTCATGCGGGTCAGCTCCGCCTCCGCTGTTTCGATCGCCTTTTCGAGATCGGCCATCCGCGCTTCGAGCGGCTTCAGCATCTTTGACTTCTCGGTGATGACCCCGGACCGCATCTTCCGGAGCTCCTTGCGGGTCGGAGGCAGAGGGGCCGGGACGGACGGCGCCGCCGCTCCGTCCTCCTCCTTCGCCCGTGGGCGGACCTCTTCCCCCTGCCAGCCCACTTGGTCCAGAAAGCGCTCGTAGCTTCCCTCGAAGACCGAGATGCCGTCGTCCTGGAAGACGATCAGCCGCTCGGCCAGGGCGTGGAGGAACATCTCGTTGTGAGTCACCATGACCACCGCCCCGGGGAAGTTGTCCAGCGCGGCGAGCAGGGCGTCGCTCGACTCCAGGTCGAGGTGGTTGGTCGGCTCGTCGAGGAGGAGGAGGTTGAGCGGCGTGGCGATCAATTTGCCGAGCAGGACCCGGCTCTTCTCCCCGCCCGAGAGGACGCCGATCTTCTTCAGGGCGCTGTCGCCCTCGAACATCATCAGCCCGCTCAAGTGCCGGGCCCGGGCCGGCTCCAGACCGGCGTCGACCGAAGCGATCTCCTCGAGGACGGTGTTCTTTTCGTTGAGCGTCAGGACGTTCGTCTGCTCGAAGTAGCCCGGGACGACGGCCATAGGACTCGTGATCGAGCCGGTCTGAGGCGCGAGCGCCCCGGCCAGGAGCTTGAGGAGCGTCGTCTTGCCCCGGCCGTTCTTGCCGATCACGAACACCCGGTCCTGGGACCCGATGCTCAGCCCGAAATCCCGGATCAGGGGCCGGCCGGGCTCGTAGCCGAAGGACACGCCCTCGATGCCCAATGTGTACTTGCCCGAAAACGCTTTGTAGGCGAAATCGAACTCGAGCGATTTGAGCTTTATGAGCTTGTCCTTCTTTCCCATTTTGGCCAGCGTCTTTTTTCGCGACTGGACCAGGCCCGTCAACTGGGCGCTCGCGTGGAAACGGTCGATGAAGCCCTGGATCTCCTTGCGCTTCCGCTCGTCGTTGACCCGGGTTTTCTCGTAGGTCTCCTCGTCCATCGCGATCTGGTCGTAGAGCTTGCTCGTGCCGCCCTCGATCTTGCGGACCTTCTGGCGGTGGATGGCCAGGGTATGGGTGACGACCTTGTCCATGAACGCCCGGTCGTGGGTAATCAGCATCAGCTCTCCCGGCCAGGCGATCAGGAATCGTTCGAGCCAGCGGATGGAAATGATGTCGAGATAGTTATTCGGCTCGTCGAGAAGGAGCATGTTGAAGTCCGCGAGCAGGACCTTGGTCAGGTTCAGCCGGACCTGATAGCCGCCCGAAAGCTCGAAGGGGCTCTTCGCGAGGTCCGCGGGGCCGAAGCCGAGCCCGGCCAGGATCTTCTCAACGCGCCAGGACTGGTCGGAAGCGTCCGGGGGGAGCGCCCGGAGCGCCTCCTGGAAGACCGTTTCGCCCGCGAAGTCGATCTCCTGCCGGACGTAGCCGATCCGGTAATTGCGGGGAATGGCGATCGCCCCCTCGTCGGGCTCCTCGAGGCCTGTGATCAGCCGGAAGAGCGTGGTTTTGCCGTGGCCGTTGCGGCCCACGAGGCCCACCCGCTCCTTGCGGTTGATCTTGAAGCTAATGCTCTCGAAGAGGGTTTGCTCTCCGTAGCGTTTGGAGAGGTTTTCGGCGGCGATCATGGTCCGGAAGGCCTAGGTCTGCGGGAGGAACCGCCACTTCCGGTTGACCAGTTTGGCCAGCTCCATGGCCCAGAACGGCAGCGACGAGATAGCCACCAGGACGGCCATGTCGAGCAGGCTCAGGGCCTCGACCCGGAAGATGCGCTGCGTGAGGGGAAAATAGTTGATGGCCGCCTGGAGGAGAAGCGAGGTCCCGCAGGCGGCGAAGAGTTTCCGGTTCGTGAAGAGGCCGAGCTTGAACAGGGACTCGCGCTGGCTCCGGCAGTTCAGGGCGTGGAAGAGCTCGCTCGCGGCCAGGGCGAACAGGGCGGCCGTCCGGGCCCGGACGATTCCCTCCTTTTCGACCAGCAGGACGAAGAGGAAGGCGCCGAGCGTGCAGGCGGCGATGAACAGGCCCTGAGCCAGGATCAGCCATGCCCGGCCGGGCGTGATGACGGCCTCGTCCTTGGGCCGGGGCGGACGGTTCATGATGTTCCGGTCGACGGGGTCCATGCCCAGGGCCAGGGCAGGCAGGCCGTCGGTGACGATGTTCACCCAGAGGATCTGGATGGGGAGCAGCGGGACGGGCAGGCCGACGAGCGAGGCGGCGAACATCACCAGGATCTCGCCGCTGTTGCAGGACAGGAGATAGTGGATGAACTTCTTGATGTTGTCGTAGATCCCCCGCCCTTCCTCCACGGCGGCCACGATCGAGGCGAAGTTGTCGTCGGTGATGATCATGTCCGCGACTTCCTTCGTCACGTCCGTGCCGGTGATCCCCATGGCCACGCCGATGTCGGCCTCCTTGACGGCCGGCGCGTCGTTGACGCCGTCGCCCGTCATGGCCACTACGTCGCGGCGCTTGCGCCAGGCGCGGACGGCCCTCAGCTTGTGCTCCGGCGAGACGCGGGCGTAGACCGCGACCTTCTCGACCTCGGCCTCGAACTCCGCGTCGGTCCGGCGGTCGAGCTCCTCGCCGGTCAGGGCGACCGACCCTTCACCGAAGAAGCCCAGCTCCCGGGCGATGGCCACCGCCGTGTTCTTGTGGTCCCCCGTGATCATCACCGTCTTGATCCCCGAGGCCCGGCACTTGGCGATGGCCGCCTTCACTTCCTCGCGCGGGGGATCGATCATCGCCATCAGGCCGAGGAAGGTCAGGTCGGTCTCGATATGGGCGGCGTGATATTCGCCCGGATCCAGGTCGAACGACCGGACGGCCACGGCCAGCACCCGGAGGGCCCGGTCCGACAGGCGCCCGTTCGTCTCCAGGATCCGAGCCGCATCCTCGCCCGTGATCGGCCGTTCGAGGTCCCGTTCCCGGACCCTCGTGCAGGCGGCGAGAAGGACGTCGGGCGCACCCTTGACGTAGGCCATGACCCGGCGCCGTTCGGGGTCCCGGCGAACGATCGTCATCATCTTCCGTTCGGAGTCGAAAGGGATCTCCTCGACGAATTCATGCCCGGCCGCGAGCGGGCCTTTGAGAATGCCGGCCTTGGCCGCGGCCGTCAGGAGCGCCCCCTCGGTCGGATCGCCGACGATCCGGGCGGTGCCGTCCTTTTCGACGAGCTCGGCGCCGTTGCAGAGGACGGCGGCTTCGAGACACGCGCGGAGGTCCGGATGCTCGCCGGGACGGACGGCCGCGCCGTCTCTCCGGAATTCGCCCCGCGGATCGTAGCCGGATCCGGTGACTTCGTAGAGCCCTTCCGGCGTGGCGATCGTCTGGACGGTCATCTCGTTCCGGGTCAGCGTCCCGGTCTTGTCGGAGCAGATGACCGTAGCGCAGCCCAGCGTCTCGACCGACGGCAACTTCCGAATGAGGACGTGCCGGCGGATCATCCGCTGGACGCCGAGGGCCAGGGCGATCGTGACCACGGCCGGCAGGCCTTCGGGGATCGCGGCCACGGCCAGGCTCACCGAGGTCAGGAACATGTCCAGGACCTTCCCCCCGCGCAGCAGGCCCATGCCGAAAACCAGGGCGACGAGGCCGAAGCAGAGATAGACGACCCACTTGCCGAATTCCTCGAGGCGCTTCTGGAGGGGCGTCGCTTCGGGGCCGATGGACTGGATCAGCCCCGCGATCCGGCCGAGCTCGGTCTGCATCCCCGTCTCGACGATGAGGGCCCGGGCCTTGCCGGCGACGACCGCGGTCCCGAGGTAGGCGATGTTCGCCCGTTCGGCTAACGGGATGTCCTTCTCCTCGAGCTCGAGGCAGGTTTTGACGACGGGCGTCGACTCGCCCGTCAGGCTGGATTCCAGGACGGCGAAGTTGGGCGTGGCCCAGACGATCCGGGCGTCCGCGGGCACGTGGTCGCCCGCCTCGATCTCGACCAGGTCGCCGGGCACGAGCTCGGCGGCGGGAATGGACGCCTTCCTTCCGGCGCGGATGACCTTGGAGAACGGCGCGGCCATGTTCTTCAGGGCAAGGAGCGATTTCTCGGCTCGGTACTCCTGGATGAACCCGAGGATGGCGTTGAGGATGAGGATGGCGATGATCGCCGCCGCGTCGACCCACTCCTGAAGGAACCCGGAAACGAGCGCCGCGCCCGCCAGCACCCAGACGATGAAATCCTTGAACTGGTCGAAAAAGATCAACCACGGGCCGCGGCCCGGCTGCTCGCGGAGCGCGTTGGGGCCGTATTTCGCCCGCCGGAGCGGGACCTCGGGTTCCGGTAGGCCGGCGGCAAGGTCGGTTTGAAGGGTGCGGGCCGCCTCTTCGATATCGAGATGCCACCAGTTTTTCATCGTTCGTCTCGTCCTCGGATTCGCCTTTTGGAAGATTCAGGCGGTTTATTATACAAAAAAAAGCGGGCGTTGTATCCGGAAATCTCGAGAACGAGGATCAGGGTTACCCATCAATTCGGCCGGCGGCAATACGGCGCCCTTCCTCGGGTGCCGGAAAGTCCGGGGCATAGAGCCGCTCATCATGATATAATATTAGCCCAAAAAGAGGAGATGTCATGGAACGGTTTCCCGCCAGCTGGTACGCCGCGATTCTGATCCGCAAGTCCCGTCGGACCTTCCATCCCCGGCGCCCCGAGGAGGACAAGATCGTCCGCCTGGAAAAGCTCTGCGCCGCGTTCCAGCCTTTTCCGGGCGCCCGCGCGGAGCTCGTCCGGAAAACGCCCGACGAGGTCTTCAAGGGGCTCATCGCCGGCTACGGCCGCATCACGGGCGCTTCCTATTATATGGCCTTCATCGGCGCGCAGGACGCGCCGAACGTCGAGGCGGCGGTGGGGTACACGGGAGAAGGCCTGGTCCTCGAAGCGACCGTGCTCGGCCTCGGGACGTGCTGGGTCAGCGGCTTCTTCCGGCCGGACGCCGTCCGCTCCCACGTGGATTTGGGGCCGGGCGAGCGGGTCTTCGCCGTCACGCCCGTCGGCTACGCCGAACGGCGTTATACGATCAAAGACAAAATCTACCGCGGGCTCGCGGGATCGGCCAAGAGAAAATCCGTGGGCGAAATCGTCGAGGGGATCCTCGCCGAATCCTGGCAGGAGAAGGCCGTCGAAGCCGCCCGCCTCGCCCCCTCGGCGGCGAACCGGCAGCCGTGGCGTTTCGCCGCCGGACCCGGGTCGCTCACCGTGCGGACGGACGGAGCCAAAGACGTCGGCCGCTATCCGAAGCGCCTCGACTGCGGGATCGCGATGCTGCACGCCGAGGTCGGCGCCCGGGAGGCCGGCGTCGCGGGCCACTGGACATTTCTTCCGGCCCCGGACGTGGCGAGATTCGAGATCGAGACATAAAACGAATTTTTCGCTTTGATTTTGAATCGGTTCCGGCTATAATACACTGCTATTCACATCGGGGAGTAGCGCAGCCTGGCTAGCGCACAGCGTTCGGGACGCTGGGGTCGTGGGTTCAAATCCCACCTCCCCGACCATCGATTCCACCACATCCCGGGGAAATTCGTGAGGATGGTATCGCATATTCGTGAGGATGGTATCGCATAGATGATCCGAGAGCTCAAGGTTCTGTATCGGCAAATCCGGACCCAGTTCGCCAACGACGGCGAACCCCGCGGGACCTTCACGGCGCTCAAGCACCGGAACTACAAACTCTGGTTCCAGGGGCAGATGGTCTCCCTGTTCGGGACCTGGATGCAGGCCACGGCCCAGGGCTTCCTGATCTTCGAACTGACCAAATCGCCGGCCTATCTCGGCCTGGCCGGCTTCGCGGCCGGCGCCCCCACCTGGGTGTTCATGCTCTATGCGGGTGTCGTGGCCGACCGGATGTCCCGCCGGAAGATGATGGTCATCACCCAGGTGGCCATGATGGTTCTGGCCTTCCTCACGGCCGCCCTCACCTTCCTCCACGTCATCCAGCCGTGGCACATTATCGTCCTCTCGTTCGGGTTCGGCGTGACCAACGCCTTTGATGCTCCCGCCCGCCAGGCCATCGTCCAGGAGCTTGTCGCCCGTGAGGACATGACCAACGCCATCGCCCTCAATTCGGCGATGTTCAACGCCTCCGTGGCCCTCGGACCGGCGGTCGGCGGGGTGACCTACGCCCTCTTCGGTCCGGCCTGGTGCTTCGTCATCAACGGCCTGTCCTTCATCGCCGTGATCGCCGCCCTGATGGCCATGAAGCTCGAGCCGTTCCAGCCCCGGCCTCACCGGAGCACGATCGCCGCCGACCTGAAGGAAGGACTGGCCTACGTCGCCCGCCACCCCATGATCCGGACGCTCGTCCTCCTGGTGGGCGTGATCAGCCTGTTTGGATTCGCCTTCGTCACGCTGATGCCGGCCTGGGCGGTCACGATCCTCCATGGGCATGCGATGCTGAACGGCCTCCTCCAATCGGCCCGGGGGCTCGGGGCTCTCGTGAGCGCCCTCCTGATCGCGGCCCTCGGCCGCTTCACCTTCCGGGGGAAAATCCTGACCGTCGGGGCATTGTCCTTCCCCCTGCTCCTCATCGCCTTCTCGTTCATCCGCAGCGAGGCCCTGTCGCTCGTCTGCCTCTTCGGACTGGGGTTCACCCTGATCCTCGTCTTCAACCTGGCGAACGCCGCCGTCCAATCCCTTACCCCCGACGCGCTCCGCGGACGGGTGATGAGCGTCTATTCGCTGGTGTTCTTTGGGTCGCTGCCCATCGGCTCCCTGATCATCGGGGCGATGGCGACCAAGATCGGCGAGCCGACCACGATCCTGGTGAACGCCTTCGTCGTGCTGGCCTTCACGGCCGTCATCGTCCTGGCCGTGCCCCAGGTCAGGAAACTGAAGTAAACTCCAGTTCGAACGTCTCGGCGTACGGCTCCGCGATCTGAAGCCGGGCCGCGCTGTCCCGGTTCACCCGGAGGATCCGTTCGTCGAAACCGTGGCCCCGGGTGTTCAGGTTGCGCTGGTGCTGCGAACGGTGGAACCGGAGCAACTCCCCTTTCCACGCGGCCCGATCCGCATCGAACGGCAGGCTGAGATCGTCCCGGCCGGCAACCGTTTTCGGGTCCCGGAAGAGGAGCGCGGCCATGGGGCGCCGGGATCGTTCGGCGAGCCGCCGCCACCAGAGATAGGTCAGCCGGTGGTCGCCGTTCGTGTCGTGGCCGTGCGGGAGGACGACCACATCGGGCTGAAGCGCCGAGAACGGCTTTTCCAGCCGTTCGAAATTGCCGTCGTCGTCGGCCAGGGTTCCGCCCGGCCGGGTCACCCGCAACCGGAGAAACGCGAGCCGGTCGGCGGGCAATCCGAAAAACCGGCAGCCCGCCCGCTGTTCGTCCTCGCGGAGCGCGGCCTTGGCTTCGGAGGTCGGCGGATTGCAGAACGAATCCTCGACGCCGTTCGCGCTCGAGCTGAGGACGAGCAGATCGAGGCGGTGACCGCGCTCGTGGAGATGGCGCAGCGTGACGCCCGTGGATTCGAAATCGTCGGGATGGGGCGCGAGGACGAGGAAGCGCCACGACCGCGGGAGGTCCAGCCGGTCCAGGCGGACGGGGCGGGGCCCGGCGAAGAACTCCTTCATCCCGGCAGCTCGATGAGCTCGTAGTCGGTCGAGCCGAGGCCGATCCTCTCACCGTGGCGGAGCTGGGCCGACCAGTCGATGTCGTAGCCCTTCCGCCAGACGTCTTGGCCCCCGCTCCGGGCGAGCACCAGATCGGCCGTGGCCTTGTCGATGGCCACAGGGTCGCGCGAGGCGAGGATGCCGATGTCCTCGACGATCCGCGGTTCGTCCTTCGCCATGCAGTCGCAGTTTTTGGTGATTTTGACCAGGAAGTTGAGGAAGCCCGTCTTGCCCCGGAAATGGCGGTGGACATGGAAGGCGTATTCGGCCACCTTCTCCTGGATCCGCCGGGAATCCTCGTCCCAGCGGATCTTGATCGCCCCGTATTTGCAGACGACCAGACATTCCCCGCAGCCGATGCAGGCGGCATCGTCGATGACGATGTGGCCTTCGGCCTGGACGATGGCTTTCGCCGGGCAATAATCGAAACAGAGGCCGCAGTTGCGGCAGGCCTTGGGCGTGACCCGGGGATGGGCCACGGAATGCTGGTCGAGCTTTCCGGCGCGGGAAGCGCAGCCCATGCCCATGTTCTTGAGGGCGGCGCCGATCCCCGTCTGGACGTGGCCCGTGGCGTGGGACAGGCAGATCAGGGCGTCGGAGTGGAGGAAGGCGCTCGCGATCTTGGGGGCCGCCACGCGGCCGTGCTCGCCTTTGCCCTCCTGGGCGTCCCGCCCGATCAGGCCGTCGGCGATGATGACCGGAATGTCGACCACGTCCGGGGTGAATCCGTGGCTCCAGGCGAGCCGGATGTGCTCCACGGAATTCGAGCGGTGGCCCACATAAAGCGTGTTCGAATCCGTCAGGAAGGCGAGGGGCGTTTTCTTCCGGACCTCGCGGATCAAGCCGAGGAGCCAGGCGGGCCGGATGTAGCCCGTATTGTGCTTTTCGCCGAAGTGGATCTTCAGGGCGACGAAGTCCTCCTTGGCGAGCTCGTCGTTCAATCCGATCCGGAGATAGGCGTCCCGGGCTTTTTGGGACAGGATGTCCGGATCTTCGGCGGCCGCGGCCGGTATTAAAAAAACCTGGCTTGGCATCCTTCTTCGTGTCCTCCGGACATCCGCCGGATCAGGAAATCGGACAGGTGTCCCCGCCCTGAGCGAGAATCTCCTCGGCGGTCTTCACGCCCGTCCCGGGCGCGAAACCGTACCCGAGTTCGGACAGCGTCTTTTCCATGGCCTCGAAAGCGAACAGGATGTCGGCCGCGGTCAGGTTCCCCATATGGCCCATCCGGAAGACCTTGCCCGCAGTCTCGCCCAGGCCGCCCGCGACCACCACGCCGTTCCGGCTGTAGCCCGCCCGGAACGCCTTGTCCTCGACGCCGGCCGGGTAGGCGACGACCGAGAGCGTGTCCGCCCGGAACTCCGGCTCGGTGAAGAGCCCGAAGCCCAGCTCCTGGAGCGCGGCCCGGATCGCCCGGGCGTTTTTCCGATGGCGCTCGAACCGGGCGGGCATCCCCTCTTCGAGCATGATCTTCGTCCCTTCGCGGAAGGAGCGGATTTCGTTGACGCAGGGCGTCGAGAAATACTTCGTCGGCTCCTTCATGATCGGGAGCCAGCGGAGGATGTCCGAATAATAGGCGGGGATGGAGGGCAGGCTGCGGCGCTTGGCCACGGCCCGCTGCGAGAAAACGTCGATGGCCAGCCCGGGCGGCGCGCCGAAGCACTTCTGGGCGGCGGTGAGGACGACATCGATTCCCCAGTCGTCCATCCGCTCCTCGATCCCGCCGGTGGCGCAGACGCCGTCCACGATATAAAGGAGATCCCGCCCGCGGAGGACGTCCGCGTATTCCTTGACGGGGGCACAGGCCCCGGTCCCGGTGTCGACGTGCGTCGCGACCACCACGTCGTATTTGTGCGCGGCCAGCCGCACGGCCAACTCCTCCGGCCGAACGCCGCTCCCCCACCGGCAGCCGGCCACATCATGGGCCAGCCCGAAGCTCGCGCAGATCTGGCCCATCCGATCGCCGAAATACCCCTGGGAAAGGACGAGGACGCGGTCGGCCTTTCCGACGACGTTGAGCAGGGCGATCTCCATGGCCAGCGTCCCGGCGCCGGAGATGATGAAGGGCTCCCCGTTCTGGCAGAAGACGATCTTCTTCAGGTCCTCGAGGGCGGCGCTCAGGTCCGCGACCATCTCCGGTCCGACGTGCGACACCGTCGGCGCGGCCAGGCTCTCCAGAATGCGGGGATGGACGGGGCTCGGGCCCGGGATCAACAGCAGTTGCGGCATGGGTCGGTCCTTCTCGTTCGATTTTGCGGACCCCCATTTTTACCCAACGGACGGCATAAATCAAGCCGCCCCCCGGGGGAGCGCGGGAAACTTTTGACCTCGACGCGCGAATTCCGATAGAATGACCTCACCATGAGCAAACGAACCATCATCGGCTTCACGATTCTCTTCGTCCTGTCCCTGGGAATGGGGACGGGCGCCCCGCCGCAGGACATCGCGGACATGGCGCTCGTCAACGGCAAGGTCGTCACCCTCGACCCGAAGAACCCGGCGGCCGAAGCCGTGGCCGTCAAGGGCGGCCGGATCCTGGCCGCGGGGTCCTCGGCCGAGATCCGGAAATACGTCGGCCCGGCGACCCAGGTCCTCGACGCCAGGGGCAAGCTCGTGATTCCGGGCCTCATCGACGCCCATCTCCATTTCGCGAGCGGCGGACGTTCGCTCGCCTCGTTGACCTTCCGCGGCGTGTCGTCGGTCGAGAAGGTGCAGGAAATGGTCGCGGCCCGGATCAGGGAACTGCCGGCCGGCGAAACGGTCAACGGCAGCGAATACGACCACACCCTCTTCCCCGGCCAGAAGTGGCCGTCCAAGGAGGACCTGGACAAGGTCGCGCCGAACAACGCGGTGGTCATCCGCCGCGTGGACGGGCACTCCGTGTGGGTGAACAGCGAAACCCTGCGGCAGTCCGGCATCACCAACGACACCAAGTCCCCCTTCGGCGGGGAGATCGCAAAAGACCCCGCGACCGGGGAGCCGACGGGCATTTTCAAGGAGGCCGCCTCGGGCCTCCTCAAAGTGAAGCCTTCGAGCAAGCCGTCCTCGATCAAGGACGACATCGAGCGCGGACTGGCCTACGCGGCCACGCTCGGGCTGACGGGGATCCAGACATCGGCCAGCCTCCAGGAATTGGAGATCTTCAAGCAACTCAAGGCCGAAGGCAAGCTGACCCTCCGCGTCTACGCCTGGCTGCCCATCGATGACCTCGACCGGTACATCAAGCTCGGGATCAAGCAGGGCCAGGGCGACGACATGGTCCGGGTGGGGTTCCAAAAGGTCTTAATCGACGGAACGCTCGGCTCGGGCACGGCTCTGATGTTCGAGCCGTTCGCCGACGACCCGGCGAAAACCGGGCTGCCCCAATACAAGGAGGACGCGTTCTACGCCCTGATCGAGAAGGCCCACCAGAACGGCTACCAGACCGGCACCCACGCCATCGGCGACAAGGGCGTCAACTGGGTCCTGAACGCGGTCGAACGCGCCCAGAAGAAGTTCGGGGCGAAGAACCTCCGCCACCGGATCGAACACGCCCAGATCATCATCCCGTCCGACGTGAAGCGCTTCAAGCAGCTGGGCGTCATCGCCTCGATGCAGCCCACCCACTGCACGACCGACATGCGGTTCTGCGAGATCCGGGTCGGCCCGGAGCGGTCCAAGAACGCCTACATCTGGAAGACGCTCCTCGACGCCGGGGCGCACCTGGCCTTCGGAACGGACTGGCCGGTCGAGCCCCTCGATCCGATGCGCGGCCTCTACTCCGCCGTGACCCGGAAGAACATCGAGTCGGGCACCCCCGAAGGCGGCTGGTTTCCCGAGCAGCGGCTGACGATGACGGACACCGTCCGGCTCTACACCCTCGACGCGGCCTACGCCTCGTTCGAGGAGAAGATCAAAGGCTCCATCGAGCCTGGCAAGCTGGCTGATTTCACCGTGCTCTCCAAGGACATTTATCGGGTGGATCCGAAGGAGGTCCTGACGACCGAGGCGCTTACCACGATCCTCGGCGGCAAGATCGTCTTCCAGAAATAGCCGTCTATTTCTTGATCCGGCCCACCTCGAACAGCGGTTCGCCCTTGTTCGCCGGCGGCGTGCCGATGATATAGAGGATGATCCCGGCGAAGGGCGCCTTGAGTTCTTCCTTGACGACCCCCGCATAATCCTTCACCACGCCGACCGTCTGGCCCTCGGTCACCATCGCGCTCATCTCGACCTTCGGATAAAAAAGGCCGTCGAAGCCGGAATTGACGACTTCGTATTTGTCGATCCAGACCGGATCGGCCAGGACCGGCGGCTTCCCGTCGATCATCTTGAACAGCTTCATGACGCTCAGCGCGCCCTGGACGTTCTTCGCGATCGATTCCTCGTCCATCCGGCCCAGCAGCCCGGCCTCGGTGGTGATCGCCGGCTTGCCCCGGGTCAGGGCGGTGTTGCCCAGATACTTGGAATCGGCCGGGTCCGCGCCGCGCGTCGTGTCGATGATGATGTGCCGCAGGCCGAAGGCCAGGGCCATCTCCTTGGTCCGGGCATTGAGGTCCTCGCGGGGGCTGATCATCCAGTAGGAATACTGCATGAGGGCTTCGTTCGCGTCCCCGCAGTGCATGTCGACCAAGGCGTCGCAGCGTTGGACCACGTCTTCGGTCAGGACATAGGCCATTCTCTGGCTGAGCGTCCCCTTCGGGTCGCCGGGAAAAACACGGTTCAGATTTTTCCCGTCGAATGGATTGAAATAGACGGTCCGCCGCTGGAACGAAGGAAGATTGGCGATATGGACCAGGACCAGCGTGCCGGACAGGGTCTTCGGATCGACCAGGTCCTTCAGCCGGTAGAGCGCGAGCACCGGCGGATATTCCGCGCCATGGACGCCCGCCACCAGGGCGAGGGTCATCCCTTTCTTCGCCCCCCGGATGATGGTGATGGGGATCGACGTCCCCGCGCCGTTCTTGTCGGGGACGGGCAGGAAGCCCGACAGCTTTTCGCCGGCCTTGACCTTGAGCGGACCGAACGTCATGACGTCCTGGGCCGCGAGGCTCGCCGCCGCTCCGAGCAGAATCAGGAGCGCCGCCGCCCCCGCCGAATACCGAATATGCCGGGGATTTCTCACGTCTCCTCCTTGTCTGTTGTGCGTTGGAGTTATTCTATATCATTTCCCGCTCCCGCGCGAGGCGGGAGCGGGTCCGGAGTCCATCCTCTTTCCTTGCTTGCGTCCCCCCCGTTGTTTTGCTATAATCCGCATCGCTCAAGACAGAATTTAGATGGGAGGTCATCCATGGGCAAGTTCCTAGCTATCGTCGGTGGTCTGATCGCCATGGCGGGAGGCGTCCTTCTCGTCGCGCTGACGTGGGGGCCCTATTTCAAGGTCCTGGTCCTCGGCGCTATTCCTCCGGTCCTGTTCTTCGGCGGGCTCATCGCCCTGATCGCCGGAATCAGCAGCATCAAGGACGCGGCGCGCACCAAGAAACTCGAAGCCGAGGCCAAGGCAGAGAAAACCTGATCCCCGATTGGTCGGAGTGACCCAACTCGGCTTCGGCCTTCTCTCTCTTTTCCTGTCGCTGAACGCGACCGTCCCGGATCAGATCGAACGGGCTTTTCTCCAGAACAGCCCGCGGCTGCTCTACGCCCTCCTCTCGCCGGACCAGGCGGTCGCCGTTTCGCTTCCGGCGCCGATCTCGTTTTCCGACCAGCTGTCCAACGAGCAGGCGTTCTTCCTGTTCCAGAAGATCTTCCGGACCCACACCACCTTTGAATTCTTCCCCGCGCCGGGCGGCCTGCGCTCGGCGCGCGCCGGGCGATACGTCTTCAAGGCCCGTTGGTCCTTTCTGAACAAGAACGGAAACCAGGACGTCTTCCAGATCTTCTTCCTCATCCAGGCCCGCCCGGGCGCGGCCCGGATCGCAGATTTCTGGAAGATCGCTGAAATCAAGGCGGAGAAGCTCTATTGACCGCCCCGCGCCGGGCCGGAAAGATCCGGGGCCTCGAAGCCGCGGCCGTCCTGTTCGCCGCCCTCGGGGTCCTGTTCCTGATCCTGTCCGCCGTCCTGCCCGGCCTGCTGGCGCGGGACTACGACCGGCAGAGCCTGGAGCGGATCCGGCGCCAGGCGGAGACGATCAAGAAGGAATTCGCCGGCCTGCTCAAGGACCAGAACCAGAAGCTGCGGCAGGCGGCGGGGCAGCGCTGGCCCGAGACGACCGAACTGCGCTTCCAGCTCTTCAAGCGCCTGAACCTCGATCCCGAGACCGAGGGCATCGCCGCCTTCTCCGAGGACGGCCGCCTCGAGCTCTGGCTGGGCAACGTCCTGAACCTGGAGGAAGCCGTTCCGAAAGGCATCTCGGACGCCGTCCTCCAGAAATTCGGGCAGACGCTCCTCATCAAGGACAAGGCCTCCTCCTACCTCGTCTCGCTCCACTGGGTCAATGCCCAGACGCTCCTCGTCCTCTACCGCCTCCTGGCCTTCATCCCGAAGTTCCAGTCGCCGTATCTCGAAGACTACCACTTCATCCCCGCCCGCTTTCGGACCAACTGCACGCTCGACTACTTCGATTTCCGGGAAGACGTCTCGGGCTTCGACAAGCTGTTCTCCCGCCATCGGGACGAATACGTGGGACAGCCCAGCCTGAAGGGAGCGATCCAATCCATCACTTTTCCACTCCGGAACGAACGCGACCAGGTCATCGCCCGGGTGATGCTCCGGTCGCCGGCCCGCGCCGAGTTCCTGGCGTCCCGGCGCGAGTCCCTCCTCCTCTTTTTCTACGCGTTTATCGCCGCGGCGCTCGTCGCGCTGGTCGGAATTCTGGCGGGGCGTCCGGGCGTCCGGCGGGACCGGCGCCTGATTCCGGGCCTGGCGGTCATCGGCCTCGTCGCGGGCCTGCGAGCCCTTGCGTTTCCCTGGAGCCGCCTGGCGAAAGTCCAGGACCTTGCCCTCTTTTCGCCGACAATCGCCGGATTTTTCAGCTTCGGCGACCTGACCAAATCCCCGGCCGACATCTTCCTGTCCGCGGCCGCGACGTTCGCCATCCTGGCCGGCCTGGCGTATTATGTCCGCCGCCCGGACAAAGTCCCGCGCGAGCCCGCCCGAACGGGGCCCGGCGCGCTTCCGCTCATTCCCGCATTCGCCGGATCGGCAGTGCTCCTGTTCGGGGTGCAGGCCTTGGCCTCCAAGACGGCCCTCCATTCCAGCCTGAACCTGCTGAAATTCGGGATATCCGGCCCCTTCATCCTCCTCCATCTCAGCCTGGCCCTCGTCCTTGCCGGATCGGGACTTTTCATCTTTGCCCTCCTGAAGCGCCTGTCCGCCCGTGTCCGGCCCGCGGCGCTCATCCTCGCTTTCTTCGGGACCGAGGCTGCCGTCCTCCTCGTTAGGGGAACGGCCCGGCCCGCCCAGTTCATCCTCCCCTTTCTCGCCTTGGCCTCTCTCACCGCCGCGGCCGCGGTCCGGAAAGCGAATCTTGTCCGCGGGCTGGCCTGGGCGGCGGTCCTGCTGCAGGCGGCCCTGGTCTTCGGCTCCCTCAAGGAGGCCGTCACGGTCCGGTCCCGGTCGCTCTTCGAGCGCTCGATTAAAACCACGATCCAGACCCAGGACGATTGGGCCCGGTTCATCCTCACCCAGTCCTTTCTGGAGATCGACGGCGAGAAGGCGGCGCTGCTCGCCTTCTTCCGGAAGCCCGGCGAAGGCGACGAACCCGCCGCGGGCCTTTGGGCGAAGACTTTGGCTTCCAAGTTCAACTGGTATTCCTGCCTGGAAATCCAGGACGCCAACGGATCGGTCCTTTCCCGGTTCTCCCTGAATGTGCCCGCCATATTTCGCGACGCGGCGAAAACGCCCGCCCGTCCGGAGTGGATGATCGACCGTCTCTCCGTCCCCTTCCTGGGGAAATCCAAGGACTTCCTGATCGGCACCAAGGACTGGACGTCCGGCGGGACGCTCCTCGGCCGGACCGTCTTCTATCTTTCGCTCGATGACGTCCTGCTGCCCTTCCTGTATTCGGCCAACCCCTATTTCGAGCTCCTCCGGGTCAACTCCCTGCCGTCGCTCGACCAGTTCGACCTCCGGCTGGCGGTATTCGACGGACTGGGCAAGCTCTTGTTCAATCCCGGGAAGCTCTCGACGGGCCTCCCGCCCGCCCTCCTCGATTCCGAACGGCTCAACGAGAAGGGGCTGTGGACCGAGCTCACGGACAAGGGCGTCGTCTACCGGCTGTTCGTGTTCCGGGCCAACGGCCGCGTCTACGCCCTGTATTCACCGCGCCCGACCCTTCCCCAGAATGCCATCGAATTCTTCAAGCTCCTTCTCCTCGAGGCCGCGCTCATTCTCCTGCCCGCGGCGCTGCTCTATCTCTTTCTCGCCCGGAAACGGGTCCAACCTCCGCTGTGGTCATTCTCCAACCGGGTCTATGTCTCGTTCATCGCCGTGGCCCTGGTGCCGCTCTTCGTCTTCACCTTCTTCGCCCGGAGCTTCTTCACCCGCATCTTCACCCAGCAGTTCATCGAAAAGGCGGAAATCCACGCCGCCATGGCCCGGAGCGTCATGGACGACTATTTCGTCTACCTCCGGGGCCAGTCCCGGGCCGAAACCCAGACCCCGCCCGAGGACATCATGCTCTGGATCAGCACGACGATCTCCAACGACGTCAATCTCTACCGGGAGGGCCGCCTGGTCTCCTCGAGCCGCCAGGAGTTCTTCGACGACGGCCTCTTTCCGAACCTGATCGACGGCGAGATCTACTACAAGATCCAGTTCGAGAACAACCCGTTCTACACCCAGACGCGCGGCATCGGCAATTTCGCATTCCAGACCCTGACCGTCCCCTACGCTTCGCCGACGGGGCGGCTGATGATCTCGCTCCCCTTCCCCTTCGAGCAGCAGGAGATCGCAGGCGCCACCCAGGACCTCGTCGAATTCTTCCTGTTCATCTCGGTCTTCTTCATCGCCACGGTTCTCATCCTCGCCCGCGGCATCGGGGCGATGATCGTCCGGCCCATCACCCGTCTCCTGGCCGGGACGAAGGAGGCGAGCCTCGGCAACCTGGATTTCACGATCGAATACCGGTCCCGCGACGAGATGAAGACGCTCGTCGACGGATTTAACGCCATGATCCGCAGCCTCCGGGACCACCAGCGGGAGCTGGCCGACCTCGGCAAGAAGGCGGCCTGGGCCGAGATGGCCCGGAAAGTCGCCCACGAGATCAAGAACCCCCTGACCCCCATCCAGCTCTCGGCCGAGCACATCCTCCGCGTCTACGAGGACAAGCACGGAGACTTCGAGGCGGCCCTCCGCGAGTCCCTGTCCTATATCATCAGCGAGGTCGAGAACCTCCGCCGGATCGCCCAGGAATTCCTGGAGATCTCCAAGGACACCGTCCTCCACAAGCAGCGCCTCGCCTTCGACGCCCTCCTCCGGGAGACCGTCGCCCCCTACCGGATGCTGCTCGCGGAGCGGATCCGGTTCGACGAGACGTTCGAGGGCGCGGACTTCGCCTTCGACGGCGACCCGGTCAAGCTCAAGATCGCCCTGCGGAATCTACTGACCAATGCCATCGAATCCATCCGGGGCAAGGGAGAGATCCGGGTCCGGCTCGTCCGCGGGCCCGAGATGATGATCCTGACGATCGAGGACACGGGTTCGGGCATCGAGAAGGACATCCTCGACCGGATCTTCGAGCCCAACTTCTCCACCAAAGACGTCGGGACCGGCCTCGGCCTCCCCATCGCCAAGAAGATCATCGAGGACCACGGAGGGGCGATCGAGATCGCGAGCGAGCCCCGGAAGGGAACGCGGATCACGATCCGGTTCCGTTTTTCCGGGGCCTAGAATTTTTCCGCGATCTGTGGAAGAATAAGCGCCATGAGCAAGACGTTGATCACGTATTTCAGCCAGACAGGAAACACGAAAGCGGTCGCCGAAGCGATCTTCGACGCCCTCGAGGGCGACAAGGACATCAAGCCGATGGAGGAGAGCTTATCCCTCGACGAGGTCGGCCTGATCTTCATCGGATTTCCCGTCCAGAGCCACAGCGTGCCCTACAAGGCCGACACGTTCCTCCGCCGCGTTCCGGCGGGCAAGAGAATCGCCCTGTTCTGCACCCACGGCTCGCTGCCCGGCCACCGCCTGTCCCGGGAAGCCCTGGAATACGCCCTCGTCTGCGCGGCGAAGGCAAAACTCCTGGGCACGTTCGCCTGCCGCGGCAAGCTGTCCATGAAAGCCCTCGAATTCCTGTCCAAGTCTCCCGAACATCAGGAATGGACCGATATGGCCGCTTCGGCCGCCACCCATCCCGACGACAAGGACCTGGCCGAAGCCACGGCGTTCGCCAGGAAGATCTGGACGACGCATGCCCACGGCGCTTACTAAGCGGTGCCGCCGGTTCCTGACCGACTACAGCCTGAAGACGGCCGAAAAAAGCGTGGAGGATTACCGGAAGCTCACCCAGGACCTCTGGACGAAATACAACTACCAGTTCTAGGGCCGGACGAGCTTCCGCACTTCCGCACCCACCAAGTCGATGCCCCGGCCTTCCGTCGCGGACGTGCGGATGATCAGAGGAGGGGGCCGGTCCGGATCGCCAAGCTCGACCATCCCTCGGACCTGAGCCTCGAAAGCCGCGGCGCCGGGGAGGTCGGATTTGTTCAGGATGAAGATGTCGGTGATCTTCATGACTCCCGCCTTGAATGTCTGAATGTCGACGCCGGACCCCGGCGTCAGGACGACGAGGACGAGACCGGCCACGTGGATCACGTCGACCTCGGCCTGGCCCACGCCCACCGTCTCGAGGAGGATCATGTCCATCCCGGCCGCGGTGAGGACCGCACAGACGTCGCCGGCGGCTTTGGCCAGCCCGCCGCGGTGGCCGCGCGAGGCCATGCTCCGGATGTAAACCCCCGGATCGGCGCTGTGCCCGATCAGGCGGCTGCGGTCCCCGAGGACGGCCCCGTCGGTGACGGGACTCGTCGGATCGATGGCCACGACCCCGACCTTCAACCCGTACGCCCGCAGGTCGCCGATGAGCCTGTCGGCCAGCGTGCTCTTTCCCGTGCCGGGGGCGCCCGTGATCCCCACGACGGGCGCCTTTTTCCGGAGGCCGCGGATGTCCTTCATGAACCGGCGCGCCTCCGGGCCGCCGTCTTCGACGAGAGAGAGCGCCCGGCCGATCGCCCGCGGATTCCCCCGGATGATTTCCCGCAAGAGGATCACGGCCGTTCTCCATCGCGAAGCCGCCCGTTCCATCCCGCCGCGGCCGCGCGCTCCGCGATGTCGGCCGCGAGCTTTTCGCATCTCGAGGCTTCGGCCCCCCCCTCCGACGCCGTTCCCTCGAAGCAGGCCGCCCGGAACGCGAGAAAGCGGGCGGTTTCGAGAGCCGTGATCAGCTCCGTGATTTCCTGGGCGCTCTCGCGCGTTGGAGGAGATTGAAATCCCACCGCGCCGGCGGCTTCGAGGTCCTTCAGACGATCGTCCAAGAAGCCGGCCGCTTTCCCCAGCGAAACGGCGGCCCGATAAACGGAGCCGTGGTCGAGGTGGCCGAAATCGCTCCCGGCCAGATCCTGCGCCATCCCGGGATCGCGCCGGGACAATTTTTCGAGGGCCAGAACGCGGTCGAGAAGGGACCGCTCCGGTCCCCAAAACGCACCCCGAAGCTCGCTCGTCCGGACATCGGCCGGCCGGCCGCGCTCCGTCGTATCGAGAAAGGCATCGATCTCCTTCCAGAGAAGGATTTGTCGTTCCGTCAGCAAGGTGTCCATGGCTTGGGTCGTTTTGTCGGGAGGCTCTGCTTCCATGTTACAGGCAAAGGCGAAAGTATTCAAGCGGAACGCTCCCAAATTGACATGGCGGGGCAAATCGTCTAAAGTTTTCGTTCGGAAAAACAATGTTTCAAGGCATCCTAAGACTGATCTATTTCGCCGTCTGGGCGTACTTCTTCTTCATCGTCTATCGGTCCGTCCGGAATCTCTGGCGGAAGATCGCCCCGCCGCAGCCGAAAACGCCCCAACCCCGCCTCTCGGGCGTCATGGTCAAGGACGAGGCCTGCCTGACTTACGTCGCCAAGGAAGACGCCCTCCGGGAAATGATCGACGGCCGGGAATATTTCTTCTGCTCGAAGGAATGCCGGAAGAAATTCCTCGGCGACCGGAAGTCCGCCCGCTGAGCGCCCCGCTCAGAAATCCAGCCAGGCGATCCTGAAATCGGGGAATTCCCCCGTGAAGGGCTCCCAGCGGACGTCGAGGTCTTCGATCCGGGCCACGGCCGGTCCGGCTTCGATCTTCGTGAGGTATATTTCCAGGTCCGCGCGCTTCCCTTCGGCCACCGCTTCGACCCGTCCGTCGTAGAGATTCCGGACCCAGCCCTTGAGCCCGAGCTCGAGCGCGGCCCGGCGGGCGAAGCCGCGATACGAAACCCCCTGGACTTTTCCGGAGACGAAGACATGGAGACGCGCGTTCACGGTTTTAAAATGTTAGCATACCGAGCGGGGGGCGGTAAAGCGGAGCGGATGGAGCGGCCCGGCCGCGGGCCTTGGGAAAGGAGCCTCCCGATTTGACAATGCGACGCCGCTTGGATAAACATGGGCGCCAGGGAGGCGAAACATGAAAAAAATCCTCCTCTCTGTCGCCGGGTTCGACCCTTCGGCCGGGGCCGGAACCCTCCTTGACCTCAAGGTCTTCGGCCGCCTCGGCTTTCGAGGGGTGGCCGTCCTCACTGCGGTCACCGTCCAGAATACCGTCCGGGTCCACGAGGTGATCCCGCTCCCCGCCGGGCTGATCGCGGACCAGTTCGAAGTCCTCGCCGGAGATATGACCTTCGCCGGCCTGAAGATCGGAATGGCCGGCTCGCGGGACAATCTCGCCGAGATCGCGAAGATCCTCCGCGCGGGACGAGGCCGGCCTCGGGTCGTCGATCCCGTTTTCCTCGCGAGCTCGGGGGCGCCCCTCTTCGACACGGCCGCGGTGCCGGAATTTCTCCCAGCCATCCGAGGGCAGGCCACCGTCCTGACGCCGAACCTCGAGGAAGCCGAACGGCTGACCGGACTCCGCATCGCGGACGTGGAAGGTATGAGGGAGGCGGCCGAGGACATTTACGATCTCGGACGCATTCCCTGCCTAGTCAAGGGCGGCCACCTTGCCGGCGATCCGATCAACCTGCTCTTCGACGGAAAGACGACCGCCCTGTTCGGCCGGCCGCGGATCCGGAAGGACGTCCACGGCACGGGATGCCTCTTTTCGGCCGCGCTCCTCGGCTATCTGGCCCGGGGAAAGGCGCTGGTCAAGGCCTGCGAACTGGCCACGGATTTCACGGCGCAGGCCATCCGGGAAGCCGTGCGGACGGGACGGGGGCGGATGATCTTCCCCGGCTAATCCCGGATTTCGCTGGCCTGCTTCAGGACGTCGTCCGGAAACTTCACGCCCTGCCGTTCGGCCGCGGTCCGGCTCAGCCAGAGCTTGACGTCGGACATAGCCTGGAACGGGATCGCGGCCGGGCTCTCTCCCTTTTTCACCCGGAGGACGATCTGGCCCGTCCGGATCCCCATGTCGAAGAAATCCCAGCCCATAGCCGCGCAGGCTCCGGCCCGGGTCGAGAGCAGGAATCCCCCGATGAGCGGGATCGCATTCTCCTCGGCGATTCTACCGATGAGCTCGAAGGAATTGTTGATGGTGTTGTCCGAGATCTGGTAGATGACGTCGATCTTCTTGTTGATCAGGACCTGGGCGGCGAGCAGGACCTCGCTGGCGTTGGCCACGGGCACGGCTACGATCTCGAAGCCGAGCTCCGCCGCGGCGGCCCGGGCGAGCTCCAGGTAGTATTCGGAATTGAGCTCGGACGGCGTCCACAGCGTTCCGACGCGGCGGGCGCGGGGGAGGACCCGCCGGATGAACTCCAGGGTCTCGCGGATCGGACCGGTCGACGCCAGGCCGGTCACGTTGCCGAGGTGCTCGGTGGGAGAGATCCCGGCCCTGGTCAGGTAGGGATTAGCCACCGAGGTGAAGACGACCGGGACCCTCGGCGCGGCGACGAGGACGGCCTGCAGGCCGGCGGTCGAAACCGCGACAATCAGGTCGACTCCCCCCGCGGCGAAGTCCTGGGCGATCCGCTGGGCTTGAGATATGTCGTTCTGGGCGTTCCGGATATCGAGGCGGATGTTGGACCCGTCCCGAAGCCCGCCCTCCTCGAGGGCCCGGATGAAACCCCTCCGCACTTCGGCGGTGGTCGGGGACTCAAGGAGCTCGAGCACACCGATCGTGTATAGCGGCTGGACCGGCCGTCGGCAGGCGGCCGCTGCCGCTACGGCCAGGAGCGATAGGGCGAAAACGAAGAGCTTGCGGGCCAGCGTCATCCCTCCTCCGGACCCCTCCGGCAGCCTCCGGGGGCGGATCCGAACGCGCGAATCATAATCGATTTTTCCCCGTGGCGCAAATCTCCCGGAAGAGCTTCGGCGAGATGTTTCCGCCGCTCACGACCAGCCCGACCCGCCGGTTCCGGAAGGCCGCCGGATGGGCCAGGAGGGCGGCGAGAGGCAAGGCGCCGGCGCCTTCGACGATCCGGCCGTGGACGGCTCGGATCGTCCGGATCGCCCTCCGGATATCCCCTTCCGCCACGGTCAGGATCTCGTCCACGAACGCCCGGCACAGGGGGAAGGTCACGGTTCCGGGCTCCATCCCTCCGGCCACCGCGTCGGCGATGGTCGGCTTCTCGGGAAAATCGACGAGTCGTCCCGCGGCGAGCGCGGCCTTCATGAAGGCCGAAGCTGCAGGCTCGACGCCCACCACCCGGACGCCGGGATTCCGCGCCTTCAAATAGCCGGCCACGCCGGCGATCAATCCCCCGCCGCCGATGGGGACGACGACGATCTCGAGGCCGGGCAGATCCTCGAGGAGCTCGCGGCCGATCGTCCCCTGGCCGAAGACGATGTCGAGGTCGTTGTAGGGCGAAACGTAAACGCGGCCCGAGGACTCGGCCGTCCGCCGGGCGTGGACTTCAGTTTGCTCGCAGCTCCTCCCGAAGAACCGAGGGGCCACGCCCTCGTTCCGGATTTTCGCCACCTTGAGGCGGGCGGCGTTTTTGGGGAGAAAAAGGTCGAGGGCGATATCTTCGATCCGCGCCGCGCGGGACACGGCCAATCCGTGATTGCCCGTCGAGGCCGAAACGATCCCGTTCCGCCGCTCCCCGGGCCGGAGCGTCCGCAGCTTGTTTAGGGCACCCCGGAATTTGAAGGACCCGGTCGCCTGAGCGCACTCCCATTTGAAATGGACGTGGGCCCCGAGGGCGAGGCTCAGGAGGGCGGAATATTCGAGAGGCGTGCGGATGATGTCTCCTGCAATGCGGTCGCGAGCCCGATCGACGCCCCGGACGAATTCCGGGCCGCGGGGAAGCTTCGGGCGTTTGAGGCGCGTCATGGTTTGGACCTCGCCTATTATAATCGAACGCCCCTCCGGGGAGAACCTCGGCGCGCGCTATTTTTTTCTTGGCGATCGGCCGCGTTTTCTCTACAATAGGGCCTCATGTCGCGCGTCTATGTCGGAACGGCCGGTTGGAGCTACGAGGATTGGGAGGGGATCGTCTATCCGGCTAACCGCGATTCCCGCCTCCATCCCCTCACCTACCTGGCCCGCTTCATCGACATCGTCGAGGTGAACAGCACGTTTTACAAGACGCCGTCCTTCCCCATTTCCTTTTCCTGGGTCAAGAAGATCGAGGCGTTCCCCGACTTTCTTCTCTCGGTCAAGCTCCATCAGGCCTTCACCCATCTGCGGAAGAACGTCACGGACAAGGACGCCGACGACTTCAAGCGGGGCATCGCCCCGATCGTCGCCGCCGGCCGGCTGGCCGCCCTCCTTCTCCAGTTCCCGTGGTCATTCGCCAACACGCCTGCCCACCGGGACTATCTCGCCGGGTTGTTCAGGATGTTCATGGAATATCCGCTCGCCCTGGAAGTCCGGCATTCCTCGTGGGACGTCCCGTCGTTCTATGGCCTCCTCCGCGACAATGCCGTCGGATTCTGCAACATCGACCAGCCGGTGATCGGCAAATCGCTGGGGCCGACGGCCGTGGTCACCAACCCCAAGTTCTCCTACGTCCGCCTGCACGGGCGCAACGCCAAGGACTGGTTCCGGGAAGGGGCCGGCCGGAACGCCCGCTACGATTACCTTTACGCCAAGGACGAGCTCGAGGACTGGATCCGCCGCATCCGCGAGCTCGGCAAGGACAGCGACCGCATTTACGTGATCACCAACAACCACTACCGGGGGCAGGCCATGGCTAACGCCCTCCAGATCAAGAACATGATCAGCGGGAAGAAGCTGGCGATTCCCAGCGCCCTGCTCGAGCAATATCCCCTCCTCGCGGACATCGTGGACAAAATCCGGCGCGGTCAGCTCGACCTGTTCGCGTCGGACGGGCCGCCCTCCGGGAAAGGCGACAAAGGATAAGACATGGCCTGGTGGGAAACGAGCTCATTTCGCTTCGTGAACGGCGTCCTTCATCTCGGCGCGTCTCCGGCGGCGGCCCTCGTCCGTCGGCACGGCACGCCTCTCTACGTCTACGGACGGACGAGGATCGCGGAGAATTACCGGACAATCGCCGCCGCCTTTGAGGGGCGGACGGCCTCCGAGGTCCGTATCTGCTACGCGATGAAGGCCAACCCCCATCCCCGGATCCTCGGCCTGCTCCGGGCCGAGGGCGCCTGGATCGACGCCGTGTCCCCGGGCGAGGTCCGGGCGGCCCGGGCCGCGGGCTTCCCGGCTCGCAAGATCCTCTTCACCGGCACAAGCCTCGGCGAAGAGGACTTCCGGGAGGCCTTCGCCGTGGACGGGCTGACGGTCAACATCGACGCAGCCGAGCAGATCGAGCTCATGGCCCGCGTCCGCGACCGTCATTTCACGGGCAAGCGAATCCGGGTGGCGGTCCGCTGGAACCCGGGCATCGGCCGCGGCTTCAATCCGAAGGTCATCACGGCCGGCGAACGGTCCTCGGACGGGACGCCGATCAAGTTCGGCGTCGAGGACCGCAAAGTCCTGGCGGCGTTCCGGAAGGCCGCGGATTGCGGATTCGAACCCGTCGGCTTCCATCAGCATCTGGGCTCGGGCTGGGTCCGTGAGGATTATCCCGACGTCCTCGAGGCCGTGGACAAGATGATCGCCAAGGCCGGGGAGCTGGAGAGCGCCGGGTTCCGCCTGGAATTCCTGGATTTCGGCGGCGGCTTCGGGCCGCGTTACGCCCGGGAACAGACCCTCTTTCCTCTCGCGCGCTACGCGGCCGCGATTTGCGGCCGGATCCGGCGGGCCGGACTGAGGCCGCCGGCGATCGCCGTGGAACCCGGCAAATCGCTCGTGGCCGACGCCGGGGCGCTGCTCCTGCGCGTGGAATACGTGAAGGAGAGCTACGGGAACATCTTCGCCTGCGTGAACGGAGGGACGTTCAACACCCTGCCCCGCTCGGCGATCTACGCCCACCCGCACCACGAGATCGTGAACGCCGGGGCGGCTGCGGACGACCCGGTCGTCTCAGACCGGAAAAAAATCCGGGTCACGGTGGCCGGCCACATCTGCGAGACGGGCGACGTCTTCGGCCGCGAGGTCCTGATGCCGCGGCCCGAAGCGGGAGATATTCTCGTTGTCCTCGGCGCGGGCGCCTACGGCCGGAGCATGGCCTCGAACTTCAACCTGCGGCCCATCCCGCCGGAGATCCTGGTTTGATGCGGTCGGCTCCGGCAATCCCATCCTGAACTTCGTCCCGGTCGGGAACTATTTGGCGCTCTTGGGCAAAGCGCTGGCCGCGGGAACCGGCGCCGTGTAGCGGTCGACCCAGACGTAACGATCGAACGGGAACCGCTCGGGCCGCTCGATCTCCTGGGCGGCTTGCTTGGGGGAAAGGACGGGGCTGATCGCGGCCGCATGGCGGCCGATGTTGATCCAGGCGATGACGTGGAATTCCTCGGGGATGCCCAGAATCTCGCGCGTCTTCTTGGGGCTGAATCCGGCGATGGGGTGCGCGACCAGGCCGAGCTCGACGGCCCGCAGGATGAGAAAGGCCGAGGCCAGGCCCGCATCGAACTGGTGGTATTCGCGGTCCTTGATCACGCAGTCGTCCTCCTTACGGCTGAAGACGACGACGATCATCGACGCGGCGTGGACCCAGTCGTTCATCGGCGTCAGCGCGGCGCGCATGTCCTTGAGCCGGTCAGGATCGCGGACGAAGACGAACCGCCATGGCTGGTTGTTGTTGCAGGATGGCGCGAGCTGGGCGTGCCGGGCTAGATCCCGGATCAGATCGTCCGTGATTTCGACCGGCTCGAGCGAGCGGTAAGCCCGCCGGGCTTCGATGGCCTTCGTGACGTCCATGGAACGCCATTATCGCCCTTCCCCCGGCCGATTTCAAGGCCCCGGCATGTCCGGCGATGGGTCAGCCCCGGCCCCCCCCGGGGAACCAGTCCCGTCGGTTCCCCCCATCGCTTTCGCGATGGGTCCCCCCTCCGCTATGGGGGCCTCAGGCTGACCCATCGTCGGGTTTAGAATGATTTTTGAAATGAACAGTCATAGATTTTTACGGTCCCGGTCCCGTCCGCGCGCGGCTCGCCTCGCAAGCAGCAGACAGGCGGCTCACCGATCGTCAGGCATTTCCGATCGCCCACGCCCTCGAGGAGCCCAGTCTCGTCCTCGAACAGGTAGAAGTATTTCCGCCCGCCGGCCACCTCCTTGCCGCGGGCGTCGACCATCCGGACCACGAGCTCGACCGTCCGCCCCGTGTGCCGGCGGAGGTCCTTGATCCGCAGGTCGGGCCGCTTCCCCTCATAGAGGGCCAGAGGGTCGCCGTCCGGGCTGAAGCCGAGCGAATCGAGGAGCATCCTGGCCTTCTCGCGCGGGTCGAGGTCGGCCGCGACCTCCAGCCCATCGATCCCCTGGAAATAGCGCAGGATCTGCCGCGTCCGCCGCGCCTCGAGCGAGTCGAAGACGCCGGCCTTGATGAGCGTGAACAGCTCCGACTTCGATAAAGCGACGCGCGCCAGGAAGTCCTCGATCGAAGCGAACGGGCCGTCGCTCCCCCGCTCTTCGAGGACCTTGTCCGTGGTCTGGAGGTGCAGGCCCTTGATCGCGGTGAAGCCCACCCGGATGGCGTCCCCCTCCACCTCGAACCCGGGGCCGCTCCGGTTCGCGTCCGGCCCCAGGATCCGGATCCCGAGCCGCTTGGCCTCCTCGACGTACTCCGCGAGTCTGTAGTAGCCGCCGCCGGCGTTGAGGACGGCCGCGAGGTACGGCACCGGGTGGTGGGCCTTCAGGTAGACCGCCTGGTAGGCCAGGACGGCGTACGAGGCGCTGTGGGCCTTGTTGAAGGAATAGGACGAGAACTTCTCCATCGTCCGCCACAGCTTCTCGACCTCGCCGGCCGTGTAGCCCCGGTCCTTGGCCTCCTTGAGGAACCGGGCCCGCAGGTCGGCCGGCGGCGGATCGCCCTTTCTCTTCAGCCGGCGCCGGAGGAGGTCGCCCTCCTCGGGCGGCATTCCAGCCACGCGCTCGGCGATCTGCATCACCTGCTCCTCGTAGAGCAGCAGGCCGTCGGTCTCGGGCAGGATCTTCGCCAGGAACGGATCGCGGAGCGTCCCCCGGCCCTCCCGGCTCCGGAGCAGGCCCTCCTTCATTCCGCTCTCGGTCGGTCCGGGCCGGATGAGGGCCAGGGCCTGGGTCAGATCGAAGATCGTGGCCGGCTTCATCCGGCGGAGGAGGTTCATCATGGCCGGGCTCTCGACCTGGAAGCAGCCGATCGTCCGGGCCTGCTTGAGCAGGCCGAAGGCCTTCGGATCGCCGGCCGGGACCTCGGCCAGACCGAGGCCCGCCTTCGCCGCCGAGACGGCCGCGAGCCCCCGGACCGAGAGGAGGTCGAGCTTGATGAGCTTCAGGTCCTCGACCGCGTCCCGGTCGAAGTGCGACATGAGGAGCCCCTTGGCCGACGTTTCGAGGGGCAGGTACCGGTCGACGGGCGCGGGGGTGAGGATGACGCCGCCGACGTGAAGCGAGATCTCGTGGTAGACCGAGGTGAGCTCTGAGGCGAGCTTCCAGACCTCGAGGTAACCCGAGGGCGGGGCGGCCCGCTTGAGCCAGCTCGGCTCGGCGAAGTACGGCGCCTTCCGGCTGAGGGCCCGCGACTCCTCGGGCGGCAGGCCGAAGGCCCGGGCGGTCTCGTAGAGCGCGGACCGGGCGCCGAAGTTCTTCAGGCTGCAGACGAAGGCCGCGCCCGTCCGGCCCCGCCCGTAGCGCTCGAGGACGTAGGCCAGGACCTTGTCGCGGTAGCGCGAGTCGAAGTCGAGGTCGATGTCCGGCGGGTCGGTCCGGCCAGCGTTCAGGAAGCGCTCGAAATAGAGGTCGAAGGCGATGGGGTCGACGTGGGACAAGCCGAGCAGATAGGCCAGGAAGGACGAGGCGCCCGAGCCCTTGAGGTTGTGGAGGATGCCGTTGCGCCGGGCGAACTCGACGATGTCGTGGACGATGAGGAAGTACGGGGCGAAGCCCGATTTCTCGATGACGGCCAGCTCGCGCTTGGCCCGCTGCCGCGCGTCCCAGCCGAGGTCCTTCCGGTCGCGGAGGCGGGACATCACCTCGTCGCGGAGCGTCACGGGAAAGATGTCGGACGGGAGCGGCGGGACGACGCCAGCGAAGGCGAAGCCGCACTTCTCGGCCACCTCGAACGTCCGGCGGAAGGCCCCGGCCGCGCTGTCGCCGAACTTCCGGAGCGCGGCGGCCCCACCGTCGGGGCCGAAGAGGGTCACCCGGCGCCGGAGCTTCTCCCACTCGGGCGGAAACGGGACCTTCTTTTCGAGGGCGTGGACGAGGACGAGCCGCTCGGGGCAGACGACGAACTTCAAGGGATTGGTCCAGACGAGGGGCAGGCCGCGGGTCCTGGCGAACGCCTCGGCCCGCGGAAAGTTGAAGACGTCGGCGCCGACATAGAAGTCGCCCGCGGACGCCCCTTCGAGCGCGGCCTTGGCCGCCCGGGCCTCCTTCGGCTCGTCCTTAGGCGGCGGAAGGTAAATGGTCACCAGCCCGGCGGTGTCGCGGACCTCCCGGCGGTTGAGGATCTCCATCAGGTTCCCGTAGCCTTCGAGGCTCTTGACCAGGAACAGGAACCGCTCCCCACCGGCCTCGATCTCGCAGCCGTAGAGCGGCCGGAACCCGCCGGCCTTCGCCGCCCGGGTCCATTTCGCCCAGCCGTAGAGGTTGCCCATGTCCGAGAGGGCCAGGGCCGGGACCTTGGCCCGGGCGGCCCACCAGGCCAACTCCTCGATGGTCGCCCCTCCCTTCCCCCGGCTGTACACGGAATGGACGCGGAGCGGGACGTGCATCGCCGCGTCCTATTTCGTGAGCGAGGCGGTCTTGAGGACGAAGCCGCGGTTCCGGTCGGCCGGATAGACGGCGTCGAGCATCTTCTCCCGGATCGTGAGCACCGCGCCGAAGCCGTACTTGTCCCGCACCCGGTCCACGGCCTCGCCCAACCGCTCGGACTTGTCGGAATACGGCTCGAAGAGCGACAGGGGCCGGGACCGGACGAGGTCCGAGGCCTTCACCCCGACCAGGCGCAGAGCGAGGCGCGATCCCCGCAGGAGCGGGAGGAAGAGCTCCTCGACGATCCGGAAGATGTCGCCCATGTCCTGGCGGGGGGTGATCATGAGGCGGCGCCGGACCTCGGTCTTGAAGTCGGCGTAGCGGGCCTTGACCTCGACGACGTGGGCGTAATAGCAGCCCTGGCGCAGGGCGAGCGTCAGCCGGTCACAGAGGTAGGCCAGGTGGGCGAGGAGCAGGCGCTCGTCCCACAGATCCTCCATGAACGTCGTCTCCCGCGAGACGGACTTGGGCCCGCCCTCAACCGCCAGGGGGCGGCTGTCGATGCCGCGCGACTGGAGGTAGATGTCCTCGCCGCCCAGGCCGAAGATCGAATGGAGCGTCGTCCGGGGCAGACCCCACAGGTCCCCGAACTTCTGGATGTTGAGCATCCGGAGGATGACCTGGGACTTCGGGCCGATGCCGGGCAGGGCGTCGATCGGGAGGTCGCGGAGGAACTCCTCCTCGCGGCCGGGCTCGACCTCGAAATAGCCGGCCGGCTTGGCCCTTTTGGTGGCGAGCTTGGCCAGGACCTTGTTCGGCGCTGCGCCGACCGAGACCGTGAGCCCGGTCTCGCGCTCGACCCGGGCCTTCATCTCGCGGGCCGCCCGGGAGAACGACGGATAGAGGCGGCGGCAGCGGGTCAGGTCGAGGTAGGCCTCGTCGATCGACGCTTCCTCGACGTCGGGCGTGTACTCGTGGAGAATGCGGAAGACCCGGTCCGAGAAGGACTCGTAGACCTGGTAGTTGCCCCGGACGAAGACGCCCTGGGGGCAGAGCTTGTAGGCGTTGCGGAGAGCCATGCCCGAGTGGACGCCGAACTTGCGCGCCTCGTAGGAGCAGGTGGAGGCCACGCCCCGCTCGTGGGGCAGGCCGCCGACGATGACCGGCTTGCCCTTGAGGGCGGGGTTGAGGAGGACCTCGACGGAGGCGAAGAAGGCGTCGATGTCGACGTGGACGATGAATCGGCCCACACTAATACTTCCTCATCACCCCGATGACCCGTCCCAGCACCCGGAGGTTTTCGACCTCGAACGGCTTGAAAAGAGGGTTCTCGGGCACGAGGAACGTCTTCCCGTCCTCCTCCCGCCGGAGCCTCTTCAGGGTCACCGAGCCGTCCTCGAGGAGCCCGACGATCATCTCGCCCGAGCTGGCCGAGTTCGTCCGCTCGAGGAGGACCGTGTCGCCGTCGTCGATGAAGGCGTCGATCATGCTCTTGCCCTCGACCCGGATGCAGAAGATGTTGCCCCGGCGGCGGCCGATCATCCAGTCGGGCACGTCGACGGCGGACTCGCCCGAGAAATCGAAGGCCTCCTTGGGCGTGCCGGCCGGGACGAGGCCGGCCAAGGGGACCCGGCCCATCGCCGCGGCGGGATGGCCCGCGAGGCGCAGCTCTCCGCCCTCGCGCGTCAGGTAGCCTTTCTTCTCGAGGCTCCCGAGGTGCTTGAAGACGGCCGAAGGGCTGGCGATGCGAAGGAGGAGGCCGACCTGCCGGACGGTGGGCGCGTACCCGTGCTCGAGGACGAAGGCCTCGACGGCCTTCAGGATCCCCTCCTGCCTGGGAGTCAGTTCTTTCCGTATTGTGTTCACCATTTTGTTCACCATTACAAGATAGTCCGGGGAGAGGCGGTTGTCAAGGGGAAAAAGCGAAAAAAACCGACGGCCGAAGCCCGATATGAAACTTCCGAAAGAACACTTGACTTAGCGTACGTTTTATCGTACGTTATCCAGTGAGGAATAACCCATGACGACACTGACCGCAAGCGCCGCACGCGCCCGTCTTTACAAACTTCTCGATCAAACCAACGATCGCCATGAACCGATCCAGATTACGGGCAAACGATCGAACGCCATCCTCGTCTCGGAGGATGATTGGCGGGCGATCCAGGAAACGCTCCATCTCTTGGCGATTCCCGGTATGCGGGAATCCATCCGCGAGGGGCTCGAGACGCCGATTGAAAAATGCGTCGACAAGATAAAGTGGTGAGTTGGTGTCTGGTTTTCACCCGGCAAGCCCAGAAAGACGCCAAGAAACTCGCCCGTTCCGGGCTCCGTCCCAATGTCGAGGTTCTCCTCGAACTTCTTGCCAAGAATCCGTATCAGACTCCCCCACCCTTCGAAAAGCTCGTAGGCGATTTGTCCGGGGCCTTTTCCCGCCGGATCAATATCCAGCATCGCCTCGTGTATCAAGTCCTCGACGAAATCAAGACCGTCAAGGTGATTCGCATGTGGACGCATTACGAGTAGCGAACGTTTGAATCAAACGATCCGGATCGGTAGATGACGCCGGTATTTGTCGAAATCCCGGTCGGTCGTAAAAATCGGCCAAGTCTCCTTCGCCGCGACCGCGCAAATCGTACGCTGGATCTGGCGGCAAAACCCTAAGTCAACTATAATATTAATCAATGTCCGTATTCGGAGATCACCCAATGAAAACAAGTGAAATGGCCGAACTTATTAGAGGTCGACGTTCTATTCGCAGTTGGCTCAAAAAGCCTGTTAACGAGGACATGTTGCTCCAGGCCATAGAACTGGCGACCTGGGCGCCCAACGGAGGCAATCAACAAAACTGGCTCTTCTATGTCATCCTGAATAAAAACGTCATCAATTCGATCGCTGACGCGGTCCAAGCCCGAGCCAATTATTTTGCCTCTCTGCCCGAGGCGAGTCAGATCGGAGAAAATCTCACTCGCATGCTTAAGCGATCGGACTTCTTTCGAAATGCACCATCAATTATCGCGGTTGCCACCTCTCCGTACAAATCACCGCTGGATCAGATTTTGGCTGATCGAAAAAAGACAGACCCGAAGGTTCAAGAAATGAGTCGATGGAGGAGTGTGGCCAATACCCGAATCCAGTCTGTCTCATCTGCGATCGCCTATCTCCTTCTGGTCCTGCATCAAATGGGCTTGGGAGCTGTCTGGATGACCGGCCCGATGCAAGCCAAAGGTGATATCGAAAAGATTGTGAACGTGCCGGAGGGAATGGATTTAGTGGCTCTTATTCCGGTGGGCTACCCGGCAGAAAATCCCGCTCCAAGGGAAAGAAAGCCGGTCAAGGATGTGACTCACGTCATAAGATAAACAAACACCAAACATGTGGAAAGCTGACGCTACTTCTTCTTCGATGAAGATTTCTTGCGCGGCACTTTAGCGCCTGCCTTCCGAGCCTGTGACAGTCCAATCGCTATCGCCTGTTTCTTACTCGTTACTTTCTTGCCGGATCGGCCGCTCTTCAGGGTTCCCTTTTTCCGTTCGTGCATCGCTTTCTCGACTTTTTCTGATGCCTTCTTGCCGTACTTGGCCATGTTTCTACCTCCTTCGAATCGTTTGTGTCGCCTTTAAGAGCGGCTAAGTCACTCCGGATGCAAGTGAGCTTTCTCGGAAAGTCCGAAAAGCCATTTTCTCGTTTGAATAAGCCACTGGTTATCAGCGGCCCTTAATGTTTTACTCCCAGCGGCTTCTCGGCCACGAACGTCAGTTTGAATCAAACGATCCGGATCGGCAGATGACGCCGGTATATGTCGAAATCCCGGTCGGTCGTAAAAATCGGCCAAGTCTCCTTCGCCGCGACCGCGCAAATCAGAAAATCGATTGACGATCCCTGAACTCCCGCCTTTCGGCAAACGTTGGAGAATTCCGCCGCCTTTTCGAAATGCTCCGTCCGGAGGGCTAAATCCTCAAATGCGGAAAGAGACGATTCGAGCTTCTTAAACTGCACAGAATCGGATATTCCCGAGAGCAATTCCTGACGGATGGGTCCGATCATCGCCACCCGGTCAGTCTCGATCAGATCCTTCATCTTCACCGACAATTCCGGATCCGGCGATCTGCGCCTCAGGACCGCCGACCAGACGCGCGTATCGACGAGAACTTTCACCGGCTTCGGGCTTTCTTGTAGTCGTAACCGGCGGCGAAATCGACTTTCCCGAACGCCCCAAGGACATCGAGCCTCCGGCGATGGGCGAGGTATTCGCGAAGCGCGGCCGTCACGGCCTCCTTCTTCGTCTTATGGTTTCCGGCTTTTTTGACTTCGAGAATCAATCGATCGTCGAGGGCCAAGTTGGTGGACATCTTCACACCTCTTTCTACACATTATATCACACATTCGATCGAGATGGACGCTTTTCCCACGACTGAAAAGACGAACCGGATCGGATTTTTTCTCATCATCTCAGAGGCCTGATTTTAGCCTTATCCCCGAGTTCCAGCTCATATCACCTTGAATTTCGACTACCTTGCCATATAAAATGTGGGCATCATAAGTAACGTATGAGAGGTATTTATGATCCGACGCGAATTCATTTATGACATTGCTCGGGGAACGCTGGCAGCGATGGCGGCGCCGCTATTCGCCAGGGCGGATGGCGGGCAGAAAACGCTTCCGGATATTTCCCAGTTGCGGCAGGCCGTTGGAAAGCTGCTGGAAATAACCCCGCATAACCGCATGCCCGGAACGGAAACGACGATCTATGATTCTCCGGTATTCGGAGTCTCGACAGCCCAAGATCCGATCTATCTCAAACTGAAAGAGGCCGTCGGCCCGGGTCACTATGTGCCGGAGGATCTCTTCCGTGGCGCAAAAAGCGTAATCTCGTACTTCCTGCCGTATACCGAGGCCGTGAGAAAGGCGAACGACGGAACGGAAGATGCACTGGCGCAATGGTCGCTGGCCCACAGGCAGGGAGCTTTCGCTGCCGAGCTCGTTCGAAGATTCATCGCGAAACGACTCGACAACCTCGGCGCGCGTTCGCTCGTAGTGTTCCACGACGGCCGCTACCGCACAAAAACGCTTGTCTCGAACTGGTCGGAGCGCCATGTGGCGTTCATCTCCGGGCTCGGCACGTTCGGCCTACACAAATCCCTCATCACCGAAAAAGGCTGCGCGGGGCGGCTGGACAGCGTCATCACCGACTACGAGCTTGCGCCTACAAAGCGCGATTACGAGGGCGTTTACGACCGGTGCATCAATTGCTATACCTGCGTGGGCCGTTGTCCCGTTGGGGCCATTACGAAGACGGGGAAGGACATCAGGGCCTGCGCTCGGCACGTCCTCGCGCGTAAAACAGATCCCGAGCAGGCGGTCTGCGGGAAATGCCTGACCCAGGTGCCGTGCGAGGACTGCGCTCCGGCCCGGCAGAGTTAGACGCGTCTTCGGGGTTTTAACCGCAGATCTCGTTGAATCCCTCGACGGCGCGTGCAAGCGTTTCGACGTCCATCCGACCGATCCGTTCGCCGATCCGCTCAACGGCAAGCGTTCGAACCTGGCTGATCTTGAGCCAGGATTCCATGGGGAGGCCTGCCTCGGAGAGCTTCAGAGTCAGAGGGAATCCCGCCCGCTGCGGCCGGCTGGTGATGGCCATGACGATGGCCGTCCCGGAATGTTCGTTGAATATATCCTGGCTGATGATGAGAACGGGATGCCGGCCACCTTGCTCCCGGCCGCGAACGGGATCGAGGTCCGCCCAGCGGATCTCGCCTCTCAGTATTTCGACCATTCGGTTTCGTCCCTCGGGAGGCCTTCCTCGGCGAGTTCTTTTTCCTCAACCGGCTCGAGTTTCCGGCATTCCTGGAGTAGCCGCGTTTTGAGCAGGGGGGCGAGCTTTGCTTCGACAGCGGCTTCGATGGTCTGGCTTCTATTCACGAACACCCCTTCCTTGACAAGGCGATCGATTTCTTCAAGCAGGTTCTTTTTCATGGTGATGGCTATCTTGGCTTTTGACATGGGATATGATGGTATGATGATATATCATACCATATTCCTTGTCAAGTCTAGGGTTTGCCATATCGGATGACGTTTACGCGCCAGTTTTTTCTCGTTTTTCCAATGACTCGTACGTATGCCGTCAAGAACGAGAACTGGCTCCAAAGCTCTTATCAATTGACAAAGGCCCGGCGAACTCTATATTCTGGAACAAGATAGAAATCATGGCCCAGCAAATTAAGGAGAAACAACAGCTCGAAGTCACCGCCGACAAGCGCCATATCATCGCCATCGGCGAGCGTTTGTACACGGAAAGCGTCGAATTGCTCCGGGAACTCACCAACAACGCCTATGATGCGGACGCCACCGACGTCTATGTTTATATCGGGCCCGACCGGATCACCGTTCAGGACAACGGCTCGGGCATGGATGCCGACGGGCTCAAGCAATACTTCAATATCGGCTCCGACGAGAAGATCCTCCGGTCCGTTTCCCCCCGATTCAAACGGGAGCGGATCGGCCAGTTCGGCATCGGCAAATTCGCCTCGCTGGCCGCAGCGACGCGCTTCGAGGTATTGACCCAACGCGATACGTTCGCCGCCCGGGTTGTTTTTGACAAAGACGAATGGGAAACCGCCCAGGGGACCTGGAATCTCCCCTGCGAAATCCTGGCGCCCGACCCGGACCGGGGCAACGGCACGACCATCACCCTCACGGGCCTGACCAAGACCTTCGATATCGGAGAGGCGGAAGATAAAATCAAGGACGGCGTCCCTCTCCAGGCGCCGGATTTCGCCGTCTACATGAACGGCCGCCGGATCCCGCCGCGGAGCTATGCGGGCCAGCACATCCCCGTGCTCGAAGGGACGCCCTACGGGGTCGTCACCGGGGAAATCATCATCACCTCCGGCTCGATGGCTTCGATCAAGGACCTCGGCATCGACCTCAAGGTCAGGGGGGCGACCGTCAAGAGAGAGCTGTTCGGGATGGAAACCTGGGGCAAGGCCGTCGCCCGCGTCCGGGGGGAGATCCACGCCAACTTCCTGCCCATCACCTCGGACCGATCGAACTTCGTCACGGATTCCGACCAATACCAGCAGTTTCTCAAAGTCATGGAAAAGGTGATCGGGATCATCAAAAAGAAACTCGGTCACGACGCCGACCGGCGGGAAGATCTCCGGGCCGGCCGGGCCGTAAAAGAGGCCCTCCAAAGGATCCACAGGGCGCTGGCCATGAATCCGGATTTCTCTCCCTTCGGCCCCATTCCCTATGGCGATCCCGCAGGCATCGGCGGCGCCGCGGCTGAACGCGAAAAGCCGAAACCTCAGGAGGACGAGGTCAAGCCCGCGCCATCAGGGGGAGAACTCCCTGGTAAACCTAAAATCAAGAAGCGCAAAAACCCGCTCGTCAAGAAAATCACCCCCAACGCCATCGTCCGTCGCATCCGGCTGGGAGAGTTCGGCATTTCGGTCTGCCTGGATTTCTTCGGAGAAAGCGGCCCCGAATGTTTCACGGAGGGCAGCGTCGTCTATATCAACCGCGACCACCCGCTCTACAAGAGGGAATCGAAGAGGGCCGTCACTTACACGATGCACATCGGCCGGCTCCTCACCCAGGAAATCGCCTTGATGAAGGAGACGACGAGTCCGCGGCTGGCCTTCACCCGCCAGAGCAAACTCCTCAAGGACGCCTTCGGGGGCTCCGTCGATTAGAATTTTCCCGGAAAGACGGGGAGATCCGCCTCCGCCCGAATGGCCTGTCGCTTGCGCATTGTGAAAGCGAGGGGGCACCGCTTCCGGCCGCCCTCGGCAAAGTGGAAGTCGTCGACGTGGCCATTCCCGCGACCGTCATCCGTTATACCGGGAATTGGAAGGGCAGTATGGAGGGCTGGCTGCTCACCCCGAAGTCCGGCATCCGCTCGCTGCCGGGGACCCTGCGGCGACGGGATCGCGGCGGACAGCGTTTCCATTGCCTGTGATTGACGAATGATTGATAAATGTATTACAATTGATTTCTCGTAAAGGAAAATGGAGAACGACGATGCGCTACGTCACGGTCAGGGATTTGAACACGAAACCGAAAGAGGTTTGGGACAAGGTCAAGGAGGCCGATGTCATCGTCACCTCGAACGGAAAGCCGATCGCTATTCTGAGCGGGGCCGATGAATCCAATCTCGAGGCCCGCTTGCGGGCTCTCCGCCGGAGCCGGGCTCTGATGGCCATGGAAGAGATGCAGAAAACGGCGGCCGCCAAGGGGCTCGATCGCTGGCCGGAAAAGCGGATCGAAGAAGAGATCCGCGCCGTCCGGAAATCCCGACGGGCATGATCGTCGTCCTGGATACGAATGTCGTGGTCGCCGGGCTGTTGAAGCCGTTCGGACCCTCCGCGGCCGTCCTTCGCTTAACTCTCACTGGAATGGTTCAGGTCGCTCATGATTACCGAATCCTGGCCGAATATCGGGAAGTCCTCTCCCGGCCGGTTTTCGGCTTCGCCCCGACCGCCGTCGATGCTTTCCTGACGCAGATCGAGGAGGACGGCGTTCCTGTGACGCCCCCGCCGGTTTCGATACAATGGCCGGATCCGACCGATGCGCCCTTCTGGGAAGCTGCCTTGGCGGCCGGGGCGGAAGTTTTGATCACGGGGAATCGACGGCATTACCCAAAAAAGAAAGAAGGGCCGCGAATCTCCTCGCCGGCCGAATTCATATCCGATTTTGAAGCCGCCCGATAGGACGGCGGCTGAACTTCGATCCTTCCCTCGATTTCCTTTGGCTGAAAAGAAGTGCTCTGGTGTCCTCTATATATGAGCGCAGATCCTTGCCCGGACCAACGCTTCCGTATGGAGGCACCACCTGAATTTCAAATAGACTCGGGCCACACCCGCCTCGCCATCGATACTTACCAGACTGAACGGGACAGGCTGCACGTAGAAAATACCAGTGCCATTCGTCCTCAGCTGGAGTGCTGACTGCGGCTGCGTGAAAGCCCGGCAATCACGTGGAAAGCTGACGCTACTTCTTCTTCTATGAAGATTTCTTGCGCGGCACTTTAGCGCCTGCCTTCCGAGCCTGTGACAGTCCAATCGCTATCGCCTGTTTCTTACTCGTTACTTTCTTGCCGGATCGACCACTCTTCAGGGTTCCCTTTTTCCGTTCGTGCATCGCTTTCTCGACTTTTTCTGATGCCTTCTTGCCGTACTTGGCCATGTTTCTACCTCCTTCGAGTCGTTTGTGTCGCCTTTAAGGGCGGCTAAGTCACTCCGGATGCAAGTGAGCTTTCTCGGAAAGTCCGAGAAGCCATCTTCTCGTTTGAAGAAGCCACTGGTTATCAGCAGCCCTTAATGTTTTACCCCCACCTGTGCCAAGATCAGGCGAGTCTTAATCGTTCTAGTCTTGGCCCGTAGGAGGAGGCCTACGCATGATACGCCCATTCCGTACCCACTGCCAATATCTCGAGTGGATAAGAATTTGCTTCTTCGCTCCTCGCGGCATTTCTTCATAAAAAGCTCGGTATCCATACCTCCCATCGAATAAAGAGGATAATCCCGGCCGCCGATTTTCCTTTCTCGAATTTTCCCCGGAAATGGCCCCCCCACCGAGATAAGTCTGGGCTCGATCTGGTTTATGGGTTATAATAGGGAATTACATCCGTTCATTCCGGACGGACAACCGACCCCCAGGAGCTTTCGTGCATAGAAAAGACATCCGCAACGTGGCCATCATTGCCCATGTTGACCACGGCAAGACAACCCTGGTCGACGCCATGATGCGGCAGTGCCATTTGTTCCGCAATATCGACCAGATGGGCGACTGCATTCTCGATTCCGGCGACCTCGAGCGCGAGCGCGGCATCACCATCGTCTCCAAGAATATGTCGCTCGTCTGGAAGGGCGTTAAAATCAACATCGTCGACACGCCGGGCCACTCCGACTTCGGCGGGGAAGTCGAGCGCGTCCTCCGGATGGTCGACGGCGTCCTCCTGCTCATCGACGCCTCCGAAGGCCCCATGCCGCAGACCAGGTTCGTGCTTAAGAAAGCCCTGGAGCTCGACCTCCGGCCGATCGTCGTCATCAACAAGATCGACCGCCAGGACGCCCGGATCCAGGAGGTCATCAACGAGACCTTCGACCTGTTCGTCGAGTTGGAGGCGAGCGAGGAACAGCTGGATTTTCCCGTCGTTTACGCGTCGGGCCGGGAAGGCAAGGCGGTCCTCGACCTCGACAGCCCAACCCAGGATTTGATCCCGCTCTTCCAGACCATTCTCAAGAAAGTGCCGTCTCCGGACTACGACCCGAAGAGTCCGATGTCGGCCCTGGTCACCAATATCGCCCATGACGACTACATCGGCCGTCTGGGCATCGGCCGGCTTTTCGGCGGGCGGATCGAGCCCGGTGACAAGGTCGTGGTCTTTTCCGAGGGCGACAAGCAGGCCCCGGGACAGATCCAGAAGCTGTTCGTCTTCGAAGGGCTGGAACGCAAGGAAACGGCGTCCGTCGAGGCGGGCGAGATCTTCGCTTTCGCCGGCATCCCCGCCATAACCATCGGCGACTCCATCGGGGACCCCGAGAGGCCCATCCGTCTGGACCTCCTCTTCATCGAGCCGCCCACCGTGTCCATGATGTTCATGGTCAACAACAGCCCGTTCGGCGGCCTGGAAGGCAAATACGTCACTTCCAGCAAGCTGAGGGAGCGGGTCCAAAAGGAATTGCGCACGAACGTCTCCATCGCCGTCGAATGGAATGATTCGCCGGACCGGTTCACCGTCGCCGGACGCGGCGAGCTGCAGCTGGCCGTCCTCATCGAACAGATGCGCCGCGAGGGTTACGAGTTCCAGGTCTCGATGCCCCAGGTGATCACCCGCCGGGATGGCGGCAATGTCCTCGAACCCTACGAGACCCTGGTGCTGGATGTGCCGAAGGAGAATGCCGGCACCGTCATCTCCATGCTGGGCGAACGCCGGGGCCAGATGCAGAGGATGATCGACCTCAAGGGGACTTACGTCCGGCTGACCTTCATCGTCCCACTGCGAGGCCTATTCGGTTTCCGTCCGGAATTCCTGAGCCAGACCAAAGGTAACGGCGTCATGGCCCATACCTATCTCGGCTACCGCGAGTGGGCGGGGAAGATCGCCGGGCGCCGCAACGGCGTCCTGGTATCCGATCGCACCGGAACCGTGGCCACCTATGCCGTGGCAAATATCCAGGACCGCGGCCGCCTGTTCGTGTCGCCCGGGGACAAAGTCTACGTCGGCCAGATTGTCGGCGAAACCATGCGCGATGAGGACCTGAAGGTCAATCCCACCAAGGAGAAGCACCTCACCAACATGCGCTCCTCCACTTCGGATATCGCCGCTAAAATCGATGTGCCCGTCAAGATGGCCCTGGATCAGTTCATGGATTATATTAACGACGACGAATTGCTCGAGGTCACACCGCAGTCCCTCCGCATCCGCAAGAAGATCCTCGACTTCAAGGAACGGAAGCGGGCGGGTTACCACGCGGCCTGAATCAATGCCTCCCATCGCGTAAAGAGGTTAGTCCCGGCCGCGGAACAGCGGACCTTATTGTCCCGGCCGCTTGTCCCCGAAGCTCGTCCCCAGGCCGCGGGCGGCCGCGATCAGGGGATGGTCGAGCGGGACGAGGCGGGGGCCGCCGGTCACGACCTCGAGCGGGCAGTTTGTGATCTCACCGCTCTGGACGGCGGCCATGCGGCCGAATTCCCCGCGCACGATCAGGTCCACGGCCTCGGCGCCGAGTTGCGTGGCAAGCACCCGGTCGAAGGCCGTCGGCGAGCCGCCCCGCTGGAGGTGGCCGAGGACGACCGTCCGGGTTTCATTCCCGGTCACGCGTTCGAGCTCGTTGCCGAGCACGAACCCCACGCCGCCCAGGCGGACGGGGTCAAAGCTGTCCGCCACGATCCGCTTGACGACGACCTCCCCGCCCGCGGGCTTGGCGCCCTCGGCGATGACCACGATGCTGAAGCGCTTTCCGTTCGTCCGCCGCTCCTCGATCTTGGCCCCGATGGCGTCCAGGTCGTAGGGGATCTCGGGAATGAGGATGACGTCGCCCCCGCCGGCGACGCCCGCGTAGAGCGCGATCCAGCCCGCGCGCCGGCCCATAACCTCGACGATCATGATCCGGTGGTGGGACTGGGCGGTCGAGTGGACCCGGTCAATGGCCTCGGTGGCGATGGCGCAGGCCGTGTCGAACCCGAAGGTCCGCTCCGTCCCCCGGAGGTCGTTGTCGATCGTCTTAGGCACGCCAACGACCGGAACGCCGTTCTTCATCAGCCGGGCGGCGATGCCGAGCGTCCCATCGCCCCCGATGCAGACCAGGGCCTCGAGGCCGAGCGTCCGAACATTGTCCAGCACCGTCCCGGAGACATCCGCGAAGACGACCTCGCCCGCGGCGTTTTTCGAAACGGCGTAGGCATAGGGATTCGACGTGTTCGACGTGCCGAGGATCGTCCCGCCGAGCGTCAGGATGCCGGAGACTTCATTGGTCCCGAGGGTGCGGTATCGGTTGTGGATCAGCCCTTCGTATCCGTCCTCGATCCCGACGACCTCCAGGCCGAACTCCAGCACGGCCTTCTTGGCGACGGCCCGGATGACGGCGTTAATACCCGGACAGTCACCGCCGCCGGTGAGGATTCCGATTTTTCGCGGTTGGGTCATAATTTCGGCCCGGTTCGCCCCGGCCCTATGTCTTCCGGATTTTGAGCGTCTTGTCGAGGGTGATGTCGCCCGCGCCGAAGGCGAAGACCATCAGCAGGCCGCCGATGATGGCCGCGTTCTTCAGGAGCTGGGTGAGCATGGCCGGGTCCGAGATCCGACCGTGGAAAACAAGGGTCGTCGGCACAAGGTAGATGGCCACAATTAGGGCCGCCGTTTTGGCCCGCATGCCCAGGACGAGGGCCAGGCCGCCCACGATCTCGATGAAGATCGCGCCTGCGGCGCAGAACTTCGCCATGGGCAGGCCGTGCTGGGCGATAGCGGCTTGGATCTGGGAGAAGTGGAGAAGCTTTTGAAATCCGCTCACCAGGAAGATGAGGGAAAGGAGAAGCCGGGACAGGAATTGGATCCAGGATTTCATACCGTCCTCCTTCATGGTTGAAATTTATTCTCATCCTTTGTCCGCCAAAATGCAAGGCCGGGCCCCCGGCATCCCCCGCTCCGTCAAGGACATCGAAGCCCTGATGAAAAAGGACGGGATCCCGCAGGTCCTGAAAAAATTGGGGGCGTATTGACCCGGGGCTAGCGGACCTTCTTCGCCTCGAGCTCGAAGTCCTGCTGCCAGAGGACGAGTCCCTCCACGCCGCCCGCCTTGTTCCGCAGGAACTGGATGCGGACGTACGGGTCCATAGCATAGAACAGCGTCTGCCCTTCGGCGTAGAACTTCGTCGCCGCCTGGCCCGTCGGCTTGATGACGAGATAGTAGTCTTCGTGGGTCACTTCGAGCCGGTAGTTCGGATGGACCTCGTAGGTCCCCACGAACGGCCCATATGCGGCGGGATCGAGCCGCAGCACGCTCTTTTCCTCGGGCCGGTAATGGGCCCAGCCATACGCCTCCGAGAGGCCGGCCATGATCTCCTGAATGAGCAGGAAGCCGTTGTCGCTGTTCGTCATGATCACCGCGCCCTGCCCCTTGGCCGGATAGACGGCCATGAAGCACGCGTAGCCGTGCGTCTTTCCCCGGAGGTCGAACAGGATGTCGTCGCCCTTCCCCTCAACGACGAACCCGTAGCCGTAGCTCTCCACCTGGGCGCTGAGCATGGTCCGCGCCGCCGCCGGCGACAGGATCTTTCCGGATGTCCCGGCGGCCGCGCGCAGGAGATCGAGGACGAAAGCCGCGAAATCGGCCGGGGTCGTCCACAGGCCCTTGGCCGCCGCCTCCGGATAATTTTTCCACAGGCCCGTGACCGGCTGGCCCTCCCGGACGTGGCCCGTCGCGGCCCGGGCACGGAGCGCATCCGGCAGCGGCAGGGCGAATGTACTGTTCTTGAGACCGAGCGGCCCGAGGACCGAGGAATCCATAAGCTCGAGGAACGGCATCCCCGCTGCCTCGACCAGGACCTGCTCGGCGAGTATATAGCCGGGTTCGGAATACCGCGTCCGTACCGCCTGGCTCTTGCGTCCCGGCACCCAGACCGGACCGCTGTTGGCCGGCGGCTCGCCGTCCAGGATCTGGAGAAGCGTCGGAAGCGGCTCGCCTTGGGCATATCCGACGAAGACCTGGTCCGATACGTTCGCGCTGTGCGTGAGCAGGGCCCGGAGGGTGATCTTCGACTTCGTCCCGGATTCGGACGCCGGCGGCAAGCGCCAGGACTTGAGGATCGGGCCGATGTCGGCCTCGAGGTCGAGCTTGCCCGCTCCCGCCAGGCGGAGGGCCGCGGCCGCCGTCATCATCTGGCTGAACGCGCCCGCCTGGAATACGGTTTCGGAAGTCAGGGGCTGGTGCGTCTGGACGTCCTTCTCGCCGTAGGTTCGGCTCCACTCGACCGCGTTTTTATCGATGACGGCGAGGCTGACGCCCGGGACCTGATAGAAACGCATCCGGTCGGCGAGGGACAGCTTTTCGGGCTTGAGCCCCTTGAGGTAGACGGCCCGCGCCAGGCCGTGCTCCGCGCCCGCGATCCGTTTGTTCGTCAGCGCTCTCTGCGCATCGCAGGCGGCAAAGAGGAGACCGATGAGCAAGACGATCCCCGCGCTTTTTTCCCCGAATGAGGTTGTCACGTCGCGTCCCTCCTTCCGGCTGCGGCCGCGCTCAAAGCTTCTTCACGAACGCCGCGATGTCCGCGACGGAGGCTTGGAATAATATACAACAATTCGCGGGATTCGAGAATTGAAGTCTCGCCTCCCGACTCCCTTGACTCATGGCGGGCTGTGTAATAAAAACGGCTTATCTAGGAGTGTGTCCCATGTCCCTTCGACGCCCGTCCCCGGTTTCCCGCCTCGCTTTGATTCTGCTGATCGCGTCCGCACTCGGCCCCGCGTGCTCCGCTCCAGTCCCGGCCGACCGCCTGGCGGCGGAGTTCGCCTCGCCTCCCGACGCGGCCCGCCCCTGGGTCTACTGGATGTGGATGGACGGCAACTTGACCCGCGAAGGGATCACCGCCGACCTCGAGGCTATGAAAAAAGCCGGACTCGGCGGCGTCATCATCTGCGAGGTGAATGTCGGCATCCCGCGCGGCCCGGTCGAGTTCATGAGCCCGGAATGGCGCAAGCTTTTCGCCCATGTCGTCCGGGAGGCCGAGCGGCTGGGGCTGGAGATTACGCTCAACGCCGGGCCCGGCTGGACGGGGAGCGGCGGTCCGTGGGTCAAGCCCGAGCAGTCGATGCAGCACATTGTCGCCGCCTCGGTCGAGGTCCGCGGGCCGGCGAAGTTCGACGCGGCCCTGCCCCGGCCCCAGCGGCGTCCGGCCTATTTCGGCGACCGCGGGCTTCCGGCCGCCCTGCAAAAAGCGATGGACGAATTCTATCGGGACGTGGCCGTGTTGGCCTTCCCGACGCCCTCGCCGGGCGCTCCGATCGCCGACATCGACGAGAAAGCGTTGTATATCCGCGAGCCCTATTCGTCCAAACAGGGCGTGCGTCCTTTTCTGCCCGCCCCCGCCGATTTCCCGGCCCTTCCCGCCGGGACGGCGATCGAGGCGTCCCGCATTGTCGATCTGACCGATCGACTCGCCGCCGACGGCCGGATTGCCTGGGACGTCCCCGCGGGCCATTGGACGATCATGCGCTTCGGCCGGACCGCCACCGGCGCCAACACCCGCCCGGCGCCCGTGCCCGGGCTGGGGCTCGAGTGCGATAAGTTCGACAAGGCCGCCCTCGACGCCCAGTACGACGCCTTCATCGGCGCGCTCCTGCGCGAGATCGGACCGCGCCGGACGGACGGAAAGGCGGGCTGGACGATGCTCCACATCGACAGTTGGGAGATGGGCTCGCAGAATTGGACGGCCGCTTTCCGCCAGGAATTCCGCCGCCGCCGCGGATATGATCCCTTGCGCTATCTGCCCGCGATCTCCGGGCGGGTCGTGGATGGCCCGGAAGTCTCAGAGCGGTTCCTCTGGGACCTGCGGCAGACCGCCCAGGAGCTGGTCGTGGAGAACCACGGCCTTTATCTCAAGGAGCTCGGGCGGCGCGACGGCTTCGGACTGTCGATCGAACCCTACGACATGACCCCGCTCGCCGACCTCGCTCTGGGCACGGCGGCCGACGTGCCCATGAGCGAATTCTGGCTGTACGGATTCAACACCGCCCACAGCGTCATCGAGGTGTCCGGCCTGGCCCATACCAACGGCAAGCGCATCCTGGCCGCCGAATCCTTCACCTCCGGGGACAACGAGGCCTGGCGGGCCTATCCCGGCTCGATCAAGGCGCTCGGCGACTGGGCGCTCGCGGCGGGCGTCAACCGCATCGTCTTCCATCGTTACCAGAACCAGGGCGGGCTCGCGCTCAAGCCGGGGATGACCATGGGGCCGTACGGCGTCCATTGGGAGCGCACGCAGACGTGGTGGGACATGGTCCCCGCGTTCCATGCCTATCTCGCGCGGAGCCAGCACCTGCTGCGCCAGGGACTTCCCGTGGCCGACATTTGCTACCTGGCCGCCGAAGGCGCGCCCCACGTTTTCCGCGCCCCGGCCTCGGCGCTGCGAGGCGATCCTCCCGACCGGCGGGAATATAATTTCGACGCCTGCGCCCCGGAGACGTTGATGGCGTCTACTTCCGTAAAGGACGGCCGGCTCGTCTTTCCCGACGGCATGGGCTACCGCGTCCTCGTTCTGCCGGAACGGGAGACGATGACGCCCGCGCTCCTGCGCAAGGTCCGGGACCTGGCCGCGTCCGGCGCGACCGTCATCGGCCCCCGGCCGCGCAAGTCGCCCTCGCTGTCCGGATATCCGGCGTGCGACGCGGAGGTGAGCGCGCTGGCGGCCGAGCTATGGGGCGATTGCGACGGTGAGCGGGTGACAGAGCATGTTTATGGCAAAGGCCGCGTCGTTTGGAAAAAGATGAAGGCGGCGGCCGTGGCTTCGATTGCCCCCGCGGCACGCGGCGCGGCCGATAAAGCCGGGGCCGATGCGGCCGAAGATAAAACATGGACGGTCGGGGCGCCTCCTCTAAATGAGCCCGAACAGTACGGCAATTATTCCGTCACCGCGGGCGTCTTGGAGAGTATGAACGTAGCGCCCGATTTCACATCGGACGTTCCCTTGCGCTACGCCCACCGGCAGGACGGCGCGGCCGACATCTATTTCGTGGCCAATCCCGAAAACCGCGGCGTGGAAGCGGCTGCCTCGTTCAGGGTGAGGGACAAACGTCCCGAGCTCTGGGACCCGGTCACCGGTGAGACGAAGGAGCTGAAGGTTTTCACGGACAAGGGACTCTTGACCACGGTCCCCCTGCGGTTCGCGCCGCATCAGTCGTTCTTCCTCGTCTTCCGGAAGCCGGTGGGGCCGGCGACCGATTCCCGACCCAACTTCGCCGTAACCGGCGAAATCGCGGTCTTGAATGGGGCCTGGGACGTCTCTTTCGACCCGAAATGGGGCGGGCCGGAAAAGATCATCTTCGAAAAGCTCGAGGATTGGAGCCTGAGGCCGGAAGCGGGGATCAGGTATTATTCCGGCATGGCGACCTACCGCCAGGTATTCGATATGCCGCCGGCGGAAAAGGGAACCGAAAAAGCGCGCCTGTGGCTCGATCTGGGCATCGTCAAGAATATCGCCCGCGTCCGGTTCAACGGCCGCGATCTCGGCGTCGTCTGGTGCGCGCCCTGGCGCGTGGACATTACGGCCGCCGCGAAAGCGAGCGGCAACGCCCTGGAGATAGAGGTAGCCAACCTGTGGCCGAACCGGCTCATAGGCGACGAGCAGGAGCCGCCCGATGCCGAATACGCCAAGGGCGGGAATCTTGCCCGCTGGCCGGCTTGGCTGCTCAAAGGGGAGCCTCGCCCATCACGAGGGCGCTACGCCTTCACGACCTGGAAGCATTTCACAAAGGATTCGCCCTTGCTTCCCTCGGGCCTGCTAGGCCCGGTGACCATATGCACGGAGCGGGAGTGATCCGAATATTAGCAGCCGACCCGGCGGTTTGTCGGAGATGCGGCGGGTGAAGTCCTAGCCCTTCGGTTTTCGGAAGAAGCTGATGGAGTGGAAGAGGATGATGCCGGCCCCCAGGGCCAAGAAGAAGTAAATTCCGTAGGCCAGGCGGTTCAGCACGCCGCAGAGGCAGATCAGGAACATCAGCCAGCTCCGCAGCTCGCCGGTCTCCCCTTTCTGAAAATCCCGGACGAAATTCTTGGTCAGATAAAAGAGGCTGACCTGGAGAAAGTAGATCGCCGTTGCGGCCAGGCCCACGATCAGCAGCTCGAGGCTGCCTGAATACCGGTATTGGCCGAGGGCGATGCAAATCAGAAGAAAAAATTCGTTCACCCGATCGAGGTAGATGTCGAGCTGGGCCCCGAATTCGCTCATCTGGTTCCGGGCCCGGGCCAGCATCCCGTCCGCGTTGTCCATGATCGACGAGGCCTGGGCCAGGAGGCCGCCGATGAGAAACGCCGACGGCGTTCCGCGCGAGAAGAAATACGCGCCGGCGAGGCCGAGGGCGAAGGCAAGCAGGGTCAGTTGGTTGGGCGTGACACCCGTCCGGTAAACCGCCCGAACGATCAGAGAAGCCAGGGGCCGGTTGACGTACTTGTCGATCCGCAGGAACTGGAGGATGAACTTGTCCTCCGTTTTTTGGACGGACTTCTGGTAATCAAACTTGTCCGTTGGTCCGGTAACGGTTGGATCTTGGGGCATCCGGGGAATCCTTGAGGGGGTATTATGGCTTTTTTCAGGACAAAAAACAAAGACCGGCGCCGGGGGCGGCCTACATCTTCCAGGTCCCGGCCACGATGAGATTGGTGCCTGTAATCGCCCCGGCGCCCTCGGAGGCGAGAAAACCTACGGCGTTCGCGACATCGGCAAAGGACCCCAGCGCCGCGCGGGGGATCGTTCCGGCCGGGAGCCGGCCGCCTTTCAGCAGACCCGGCGAGACCATGTTGATCGTGATCCCCGCGCCCGCCTCCGATGCGGCGGCCGTCCGGGTCAGAATGAGGAGCCCCGTTTTGGCGGCGGCATAAGCGGTGATCGTCGGGAAGGCGACCAGCTGCTCGGCCCGGCTGTAGCCGATGTTGACGATCCGGCCCCATCCCCTTTCGCGCATCCCGGGGAGGGCGGCTTTCATGCAGAGGAAGGCGCTCTCGAGGACGGAACGGAACATGGTGTCCCAGTCGGAGGCGGTCAGTTCGTCCCAGCGCTTCATCAGGATCGGACCGACGTTGTTGACCAAGATGTCCACGCGGCCGAACCGGCCCTCGACCGTCCGGACGAGCCGGGCGGCTTCCCGTTCGCGGGTGAGGTCGGCCCGGACGGCGAAGGCCTCGGCCCCGGCCTTCCGCACGCGCCGGACCGTTTCCTCGGCCGCCGCCCGATCGCGGGCATAGTGGACGGCCACGACCGCCGCCTCCGCCCCGGCCAGGGTCCGCGCGATCTCCCGCCCCAGACCCTTTCCGGCGCCCGTGACCAGCGCGATCTTCGTTCCCGACATGGCCCGCCTAGTATCCCCAATTTCCGGTTTGATTTCAAATAGGCCCTATGTTATAAAGTTTTTTCCAACCCTTGGATGGCGAATTCATTTGGAGATCGAGACGCCCTCATGACAAAGACGATAACGCGCATCCTGCTCACCGGAGCGTCGGGCCAGATCGGCTCGGAGCTCCTCAAGGTCCTGCGGCGGAAACACGGCCCGGCCAACGTCGTTGCGGCCGACATCCAGCCCCTCGCCGACCCCGAGCTCCGCGACGGCGGCCCGTTCGAGTTCTGCGACGTCACGAAGCACGAGCGGATCGAAGAGGTCGTCCGCACGCATGGCATCGACACGATTTATCACATGGCCGCCATCCTGTCGGCCACCGGGGAGAAAAACCCCCAACTGGCCTGGAACGTCAACATCAACGGCACCTATAACATCCTGGAGACCGCGCGCGAGCACGGCATGGCCCGCGTCTTCATCCCGAGCTCCATCGCCGCGTTCGGCCCGGAAACCCCGCGTGCGAATACGCCCCAGGAAACGATCCTCCGGCCCAAGACCATGTACGGCCTGACCAAGGTGGCGGGCGAGCTCCTGGCCGATTACTATGTCCGCCGCTTCGGCGTCGACGTGCGCGGCTGCCGGTTCCCCGGCATCATCAGCCACGAGACGCTGCCCGGCGGCGGGACGACGGACTACGCCGTGGCGATCTTCTACGAGGCCGTGAAGAACCGGCGGTACACCTGCTTCCTGCGGGAGGATTCGCGGCTGCCCATGATGTACATGCCCGACTGCCTCAAGTCCGTGTCCGATCTGATGGCGGCCGACTTCGACCGGCTCCGCCACCACGCCGACTTCAACCTGGCGGCCATGAGCTTCACCCCGGCCGAGCTCGCCGCGGCGATCCGGGTCCACATCCCGGACTTCGCCATCGCCTACGCGCCCGACTTCCGGCAGGCCATCGCCGACAGTTGGCCGACATCGATCGACGACTCGGCGGCGCGGGAGGAATGGGGCTGGAAGCCCGCTTACGACCTGCCGGCCACGGTCAAGGACATGCTCGATGTCCTGTCCCGGCGCCAGGCCGAGGGCAAGCTGAATACCTGATCCCGGATCCGCGCCCCGGCGCCGGGGCTACCGAAAAAATTCCGTCGGGAGGATGCCCATGAAAACCGTCGTGTCCCTCTTGATCCTGGCTTCGTTCTGCGTCTCCGCGGCGAAGGCGGCCGACGTTCCGCGGCCGGCCCACACCTATTCGATCGTCGCGTACGACAAGGCGACCGGCGAGCTGGGCGTCGCCGTCCAGTCCCATTGGTTCTCGGTCGGGTCCGTCGTCCCCTGGGCCGAGGCCGGCGTGGGGGCCGTCGCCACCCAATCCTTCGTCGAGCCCTCCTATGGACCGCTCGGTCTCGATCTCATGCGCGCCGGCAAGAGCGCGGACGAGGCCCTGGCGGGCCTGCTCAAGGCGGACAAGAACGAGGCCGTCCGCCAGGTGGCCATGGTGGACGCCCGGGGCAAGGCCGTCGCCCACACGGGCGCGTCGTGCATCGCCGAGGCCGGCCACTTCATCGGCGACGGGTTTTCCTGCCAGGCCAACATGATGCTCAATCCCACGGTCTGGACGGCCATGGCCAAGGCTTACCAATCGGCCAAAGGCGAGCTGGCCGACCGGCTGATTGCGGCGCTCGAGGCGGCGGAGAAGGAGGGGGGCGATATCCGGGGAAAGCAGGCCGCGGCCCTGATCGTCGTCAGGGGCAAAAGCTCGGGCGCCTGGTGGAAAGACCGGGTCTACGACCTCCGGATCGAGGACCATGCCGCCCCCGTCCCCGAGCTCAAGCGGCTGCTCAAGATCGCGAAAGCTTACAACCACATGAATCTGGGCGATGAAGCCATGACGGCCAACAAGGTCGCCGAAGCCGTCCGCGAATACACGACGGCCATGGACATCTACTCCGACAATCCCGAAATGATCTTCTGGCCGGCCGTGACCCTGGCCTCGACCGGAAGGGTGGAGGACAGCCTGCCCCTGTTCAAGAAGGTCTTCGCCCTCGACCCCAACTGGGCGCTGCTGCTTCGGCGGCTGCCGAAGGCCGGCCAGTTCCCGAATGACGAGAAGCTTATGAAAAGGATCCTGGATCAGGCGCCGAAGAAGTAAGAATTAGAGCTTCAGCTTCGCGATAAGCGTATCGAGATATCTCGACTTAAGCTGCCGGCTGGCCATCGCCTGTTTGAGGGGAGGCAGCTTTAGGATGACGCCCAGGACGGCGGCCATGGCCCGATGGCTGGCCAATGCCCGGTTGTCGAAGATCAGGTTCTGGAGCATCCCCCGTTCGATGGCCATCAGGACGGTCTTGTGCGTGGAATTGAGCGGGGTGATCACGCGCTCCGCGCGCCGGACGAGGCGGAGGCTCTTGGTCTTGGCGCAGGCCCGGACGCAGACGCCGCAGCCCAGGCAGATCCTCTCGTCGAGCTTGGCTTTTTTCCGCCGGGGGTGGCCCGGGTCATTGGCCGAGATCAAGGTCATCGCCTCGACCGGGCAGGCCGCCACGCAATCCCCGCAGCCCGAGCACGAGGCGAGAACGTCAGGCAGGAAATTCGTCGTGTGGACGGGCCGCAGGATCCCGAACCGGCGGGCGGCGATCATCGCCTCGCAGCAGCAGCCGCAGCAGTTGCAGATGAAGCTGACCCGCTTCCGGACGTTTTCCCCGAACTGGACAAGATTCTGATCGTAGGCCTGTTGGAGGAGGTCCATCCCCTCCGCGACATCGATCTGCCGGGCGAAGCCGTGCCGGATGAGGGACGCGGCCGTGGTGTTGAAGGTCAGGCAGATGTCCTGGGAGGCTGCGCAAGCCTTGTCCATATGCTCCATTTTGTGGCGGCAGTAGCAGATCCCCACCCCCCGATGGGACGCGGTCCGAATGACCTCGCTCGCCCGCTCGTAATCCAGGACGTGAAGCGCGTCGTCGCTCGTCAGGACGGGCTCGTGGACGAAGGTCCGGCCGAGCTGGGTTTCCCCCTGGACAAAGAGGGCCTTGATGAAGTCCTCCTCGACGGTGATGTACTGGTGATAGAGCTCGGCCAGGAGCTTTTGATCGACGTCCCCGCGGACCCGCATCATGGAGAATTCGAAGAATCCGGCCATGGGCGGCGGCAGGACGTAGTATTGGCGGCGGCGGCCGACGATGTCGAGAAGCAGCGCCCGGGACGAGAGCGCATCCAGGATTTTCCGGGCTTCGCCCGGCTTCATCTTCCAGGCGCGCGCGGCCGATTCCGCGGTGAAGGGCTTGATGGGGAGGAGTGCGACGAGCGATGCCTCGCGCTCGCTGAACAGAAGGGCCAGGATCCTGTTCAGGAGCTCGGAGGGCGGGGCGCCCTGGGGAAAACGGTTCAGGCGCTCGATGAGCTCCGCGTAGCCCGAGCGGGAGGTCGCATGCGCCATGGCCCCTCTTACATATCAAAGAATTGGAGCGGGATCAACCCCAAGGGGGACATAGTACTGTGTCCCCCTTTACAAGAATCAATACATCTTTTCGAGTTTGATCCCTTTGTAATATTTCTTCAAGATCTCCGGATAGGTCGAACCTTTCTGAGCCATCCGGAAAGCGCCGACCTGGCACAGGCCGACGCCGTGCCCCCAGCCCTTCCCCGAGAAGACGAAATAGGTGGTCCGTCCGTCGGCGTCCTGCTCGCGGTCCACGACGAAGAGGTTGTCCCGCAGATTCAGGACCTGCCGGATCTTGAGCCCCTTGACCCGGACCTGGCTCTCCCGGCCGATGATCGCCGCATCGATGACCCGCTTGGATTTGCCCCGCTTCTGGGGGACGACATCGACGAGCGGACCGACCGGATAATACTGGTTGATGCGCGACTCGAGGTCCTCCCTGGAGATCCGGACCTGCCACCGGTGGAAGGCGGATGGCTGGTCGAGGATGTTGGAGAGCGGCGAGGAGACCTCTTGCAGGAGCCGGATCCGTCCGCCGTTTTCCACCCATTTCACCACGTCGCCGCCCGAGAGGTCGATTTCGGGAACGAACGTCTGGCTGTCCTCCAGGCTCCGGACGAGGAACAGGTCGGGGGCCAGATCGAACGACTTCTTCTCCTCGTCCTCGATGACATCGATCTTGTCCTTGGTCACGGCTTTAACATAGCCCTGGCGGGTGAAATCCTTGTAAGTCGCAAGGACCTTAGCCAGATAGTAGCCGGCTTCCGCCCGGGAGATCGGGTGGGATTTGTCGCTGATGTCCTTGGTATCGGGATAGATGCCCGTAACGAGGAAATAGGTCAGGGCGCTCTTCTCCTCGGGCTTGAGCCCGGACATGTCCTTCGTGACGTGGTCGGCTTCGCTCTTCCCCAGGAGATTCTGGACCCGGGCCTGCCATTCGAAACCGTCGATGAGCATCCGGGCGAACGCGACCGAGGTCAGAGGAGCCGGCGGAACGGCGATCTTCTCGCCTCTCTTGCCGAGGAGGGCCGCCGTCTTGCGGACCCAGTCCGCCGCCTCCGCGGGCGCCGCGAGCTCATGGAAGAACGCGGCATCCGTCGTGTAAGGGATCGCGTCCAAGGCCATGAGATAGGCCAGCTTGGGCGCGGCGTTCGCGCCCGCAACCAGGACCGCCGGCAAGACGGCCGGTGTCCGGATCTGCCACTCCTGCTCCTGCTCCAGGACGCATTCCGTGCTCTTCAAGTACGGCACGGGGTCCCCTTCGAACATCGCCTCGGCGTCCTCGGTCATCCCGCCGCAGGTGCTGGTGTAGAGGGCGTTGATGAGCTTGCCGTTGTAGACCGCCACTTCGCCCCGCGTCTCATCGACGGCCTGGGTGCTCAAGGGGTGCTCGCTGCTCATCCCGTCATACACCTGGGAGACGGGCGTGGCGTAGAGGTCGAACCCGAGCTCCTCGAACTGACCGGCGTTCTTCAGGGCATAGGTGCGCGCGGCGATCGCCTGGGCTTTCTGGGCTTCGAGCTCTCCGAAGAGATAGGGAGACAGCTCGCCGGGAACGACGCCCCGCAGGTATTCCTCGAGGTTCAGGATGTTGATGAGGAGGATGCCCCGGCGGCTGCCCTTCAGGACAAAGATGCCCCGGTAGTTTTTCCCGCCGTAGGCCAGGTAGCTCTGGGGGGTGGACGGGATGAAGTAGAGGGACGTCTGGGCGTTGAGATTGACGAGCTCGCCGTTGAACAGGACCCACTGGGGCTTCGAGGTCGGCTCGGTGACTTCGTCCCGGATGATCCAGGCTTCCTTATAGCCGAGCCGGGTCAATTCCTTGATGCAGTCCAAGGCACCCGTCCGGGTCAGGAAATCGCCGACGCGGACCTGGTAGATGCCGGTCAGCTCATTCCTGGCGTCCTGGGCGACATAAACGCGCTTGTCGATTTTGGCCCGGAGGACCTTGGCTGCGTCTTCGGCGTCCTCCCGTTTCTTCGTCTGGGCCGCCTGGACGATGAACTTTTCGCGCAGCTTATCCTTATGGCCCTTGACCCGGACTTCGAGGATGTCCTCGGCCATCAGCTTGTAGCTTCCGCTGACCTGGTAGACCTTCATGCCGGAGGAAGCGTGGATTTCTATGTCCTCCAGGTTGACGCCCAGGGCGACGCGGATGACGGGCTTCGGGATCAGGAACCCCTGAAAAAAGACGTTCTCCTGTGCAAATTCCGCCGGGCTCCCGCCCAGGAAAAACAGAACCAGGAACGCGAGCAGGACGTATCTATGGTGGCGTTTGATGATTTCGGGCATGGCTATATTCTATATAGTGTAGTTCCTCCTTAAATCTATACAATATATTGGGGGCTGCTGATTACGAGTGGCCCCAAAGATACAGAAAAACGGCACGCTTGTCAAGCCACCCCCTACCCCTCCCGGATTTTGACTTTTCGGGGGATTTCGATATAATCTTTTGTCTCTTTCAACTCCAATCAAAGGACGCGCCATGTCGAATATCGGATCCTACGAAGAACGCTACAAGAATTTCTCCTGGTCGATCCCCGAGCAGGAGCTCGGATACGCGCCCGGCCGGCCGATCAACATCGGCTGGTACTGCTCCGACCGGATCTGCGATCAGGGCAAGGGCGACCGCCTCGCCCTCGTCTGGGAAAACTCGATGGGGGCGGAAAAGAAGTACACCTACCACGATATCCGGCGGGCCGGCAATACCATGGCCGCCTTCCTCCAGGGGCTGGGCCTCCGGCCCCAGGACCGGATCTGCCTCTTCATGGACAAGGTCCCCGAACTCTACTTCGGCCTGTTGGGGATCCTGAAGATGGGCGGCATCGCCCAGCCCCTGTTCTCGGCCTTCGGGGACGAATCCCTGTTCGTCCGCCTGGACAACGCCCAGACCTCGGCCATCCTCACCCAGAAGAAGCATGCCCCCAAGGTCCGCAAGATCCTCGACAAGCTGCCGCACCTGAAGCATATCATCATCGTCGATCACGACGGGAAAGCCCCCCTCAAGGACCGGGACGTCCCCTTCTCCCTGGAAAAGGCCGTCCCCCTCGAGACCTTCGACGTCTATCCGGCCGAGGCCGAAACCCCCTCGCTGCTTCACTACACGTCAGGGACGACGGGCCAGCCCAAGGGCGTCAAACACGTCCACTACTCGCTCATCGCCCATTACATGACCGCCAAGTGGGTGCTCGACATCCGGGACGACGACATCTACTGGTGCACGGCCGACCCCGGCTGGGTCACCGGCACCTCCTACGGCATCATCGGGCCCTGGAGCCTCGGCGTCACCCAGTGCGTCATGGATGCGGGTTTCTCGGCCGAAGCCTGGTACAAATTCATCGAGAAGCACCGGATCACCAACTGGTATTCCGCCCCGACCGCCATCCGGTCGCTGATGAAGGCCGGCGACGAAATCATTAAAAAATACGACCTGTCCTCGCTCCGCCAGTTGGCGAGCGTCGGCGAGCCCCTGAACCCCGAAGCCGTCATCTGGTCGGAACGGGTGTTCGGCAAGGCCTTCCTCGACACCTACTTCCAGACCGAAACCGGCTCGATCATGATCACGAACTACCCCGGCATGAAGATCAAGCCGGGCTCGATGGGCAAGCCCTTCCCCGGGATCACGGCAAATGTCCTCGACCCCAAAACCTACACCCCCTATACGGAGACGGGAAAGATCGGTCTCATCGGGATCACTCCGGGCTGGCCTTCGATGATGCGGACCTACTGGAACAACGAGGAGACTTACCAGAAGAAGTTCAAGAACGGCTGGTACATGACCGGCGACCGGGCCAGCATCGACAAGGAAGGCTACTTCTGGTTCGTCGGCCGGGACGACGACATCATCAACACCGGCGGCCACCTCGTCAGCCCGTTCGAAGTCGAGTCGGCCCTCCTCGAGCACCCGGCCATCGCCGAATCGGCCGTCGTCAGCAAGCCCGACCCGATCAACATGGAGGTGGTCAAGGCCTTCGTGACACTCAAGCCGGGGTTCACGGCCAGCGCCGACCTCGACCTCGAGATTATGAACTTCATCCGCAAGAAACTCTCGCCCCTGGCCATGCCCCAGGAGATCGAGTTCTCCGACGCCCTGCCCAAGACCCGAAGCGGCAAGATCATGCGCCGCATCCTCAAAGCGAAGGAGTGGGGCGAGGAGATCGGCGACACGTCGACGCTCGAGAACGACTGAGTCATCCCCCGTTCCCGACGCGTTGCACCGCCGCCGGCGGCGCCGCAGGTCGGGGCGGCGAGAATTTTATTATAAGGAGCACATCATCATGGCGGACGACCCGAAAGACATCATCCTCAAGTACGTCACCGCGGAATATCTCGAAGAGGGCGCCGACCCCCTGACCCACGACACCCCCCTCATCTCGGGCGGGATCGTGGACTCTTTCTCCATGGTCTCTCTGAAGCGGTTCCTCGAGAACAAGTACAAAATCTCGATCCCCGAGGACCAGGCCACGCCCGAGGCGTTCGACACGGTCAACAAAATCGCCGACCTGGTCAAGAGGTTCACCAAGGCGTAACGCGGTCCTCCCGGACGCTCCGCACCCGCGCGCGTCTTTCCCCAGGGATTCATTCCGGTTTTTATAAAGGAGTCATCATATGGCCTACACCGACAAGACACGAGAGATGTATCAGGGCACGCTCCAGGGCCTGAAAGAGGCCGGGCTGTTCAAGCAGGAGCGCCTCATCCATTCCCCCCAGGCCGCCGACATCGAGGTCGAATTCCCCGCGGGCTCGCCGCTGCGCAAGGTCATCAACATGTGCGCCAACAACTACCTCGGCCTGTCGAGCCACCCCGACGTCATCCAGGCCGCCCATGAGGGCCTGCGGACCCGCGGCTACGGCATGTCGTCCGTCCGGTTCATCTGCGGGACGCAGGACATCCACAAGGAGCTCGAGCGGCGGACGACCGAGTTCCTGGGCACCGAGGACACCATCCTCTTCCCCTCCTGCATGGACGCCAACGCCGGTGTCTTCGAAGCCGTCCTGACCAAGGACGACGTCATGATCTCGGACCGCCTGGTCCATGCCTCGCTCATCGACGGCATCCGCCTCTGCGGCGCCATGCCGGACACGTTCAAACACTCGGACATGGCCCATCTCGAGCAGAAGCTCCAAATGCACCAGGACCGCCGCCTGCGGCTCGTCATCACCGACGGCGTCTTCTCCATGGACGGCGACACGGCCAAGCTCGACGAGATGGTCGCCCTCTGCGACAAATACGACGCCATGCTTCTCGTCGACGAATCGCACGCCTCCGGGTTCATCGGCCGGACCGGCCGCGGCACCCACGAGAAATACGGCGTCCTGGGCAAGATCGACATCATCACCTCGACCTTCGGCAAGGCCCTCGGCGGGGCGACCGGCGGTTGCGTCTCCGGACGCAAGGAGCTCGTCGAGATGTGCCGCCAAAAGGCCCGCCCCTACCTCTTCTCGAACACCATCGCCCCGGTCATCGTGGCCGGCATCCTCAAGGTCTTCGACATGCTGATGGCCTCGACCGAGCGCCGGGACAAGCTCGAGCGCAATGCGGCCTATTGGCGGAAGGGCCTCCAGGACGCTGGCTTCGTCCTGAAGGAAGGCGACACCCCCATCGTCCCGGTCATGCTGTTCAACGCCAAGCTGGCCCAGGACTTCTCCCGGGCCCTGTACGACGAAGGCGTGTACGCGGTCGGCTTCTTCTTCCCCGTCGTCGCCCAGAGCCAGGCCCGGATCCGGACCCAGCTCTCGGCCGGCCACGAGATCCATCATCTCGACAAGGCGCTCGAGGCGTTCACCAAGGTCGGCCGGAAGTTCGACATCTTGGGCAAGACGCGCCAGGAGATCATCGACCGCTTCGGCATGTAAGGGAAAGGGACGCGAAGCTCGCCAACCCGCCGGCTCAGTCCGCCTTGAGCCGGCTCATCGCCCAAGCGCCGAGCAGGGGGCCGATCGCCAGGAACGAGAAGGCCCACTTCCACCCCACGCGTTTCGAGACCCAGGCGATGAAGGGAATGGATACCACCGTGACGGCGAAGCCGATCCCGTTTTGGATCGTCAGGGCCGTGCCGGTGTATTCGGGAGGGCACGTCCGGGCGGCCAGGGCGGAAAATTGGGGCGAATCCGAAACGACGAAGAATCCCCAGACGAGAAGGAGAGGGATAAGCGTCCCGGCCGGCAGGCGGAACAGGAGAGGCGACAGGGCGCAGAAAATGAAGCTCGCGCCGAGCGAGGCAAGGGCGACGGCCTTTTCTCCGACGCGGCGCGAGACCCATCCGCCGAGGACGCAGCCGGCGACGCCGGCCGCGATCACACTGAAGACCACCGCGGGGATGGAGACCGGAGGTCGCTCCGGCCCGCCGCCGAAGCCGGCCGCCAGGAACGAGGCCAGGAGCGTCCAGAACGCGTAAAGCTCCCACATGTGCCCGAAATACCCGAACGCCTGCAGACGGAACGGCCGGTGCCGGAAGACGCGGACCGCGACACGGGGGTCGAACGGCGGCGTGACGCCGAGAAAGGGTCCGTCCGCCATTCCAAACTTGACGATCGTTCCTCCCGCCAGGGCGAGCGCCGATGAGGCGAGAGCCAGGAGACGCCAGTCCACACCCGCGCCGACGGCGAGCAGCAGGTGGGGCGTGGCCGTTCCGAACGTGAGCGCGCCGACCATCACGCCCAGGCGCCAGCCGAGCTTTTCGCGGAACCACTGGGCGACGATCTTCATCCCTACCGGATACACGCCGGCCAGGGTGATGCCCGTCAGGAAGCGGAACACCGCCGCCCCGGCGAGGCCGTGCGAGAGCAGGGCGAAGCCGGCGTTGAAGACCGCCCCGCCGAGGGCCGAGACGAAGAAGACCGTCCGGGTCCGGAAGATGTCGGCCACGTTCAGAAGGGCATAGAGGAACGTCCCGGCGATGAAGCCCGCCTGGACGGCGATGGTCAGCGCCGACGCTTCGACCTCGTTCAATCCCCACCGGACCTTCAGGACCGCGGCGGCCGCCGTCCCGCTGAACCAAACCGAGGAGGCGAGAAGGACCGCGCCGGAGACGAGCAGGAGCGCCTTGTTGGACTTGTTCATGGCCCTTGGAAAGCCATGATATTAGAATGAACGGGATCGGAAAGCAACCGAGGATCACGTCGGCCGGGCACTCCAGGGAAATGACGGCCGCCATGTCCACATCACGTTCGAGGTCGCGGGCCTGGCCCGCATGCCGGGGAAGACCGTTCAGGATCAGGAGATCGTCCGCGGTCAACTTCCGAGCGACGACGAACCTCCCCAGGATCTTGGCCGCGAGGGGGAAATTCTCGTTTTCGAGGAGCGCGCCATTTTCTCATTTCCCAGGACTTCCCCCAATAATTAAGCCCGAATCGGGCTAAGTTGTTTTATTCCTTGGAGTTAATCTGGACACATATCTGGAAATGGAAAATGGGGGTACTTTTCGGGTTTTGTGAAATAGAATGGGGTC
>Ga0209226_10000069_pt1 | contig 69465 bp, 60 predicted proteins | sample BarGraNGADG00212_2_FD_184497 | JGI IMG/M metagenome (GOLD analysis project Ga0209226, IMG submission 184497) | Arctic peat soil microbial communities from Barrow, Alaska, USA - Barrow Graham LP Ref core NGADG0011-212 (SPAdes) (version 2) | ecosystem: Environmental > Terrestrial > Soil >...
CCCCCTCACCGCTCTGGATCGGCTGCTGCGAATGCCGGGCATCGACACGACGAAACTCGAGCCGCTCGTCCACCTGCGGGCCCGGCTGGATCCGTTCGCTCTTTCGGAGACGATCCGCCGCAAGCTCGATCGTCTCTGGGCTCTGAAAACGAAAAAAATCATCTCCGATCGGGCGACTGATCCGGGTCAAGAAACGGCCGAAGCAAAGACCATCGCCCAGAACTTGGCAAGACGGATGGAGAAGAAAAAGATACGATCAAGCCCGAAAAAAGCGCCCTCCAGACGCCGCCGCTAAAGTAAGATTTTTAGATGGCAAGATGATACCCGCTACAGTAAGGTTTTTAGATGGCTTGACAGGTGGCGGGCGCCGGAAAGGAAATCTACCGGATGAAGTGAGGCATCTCGAAGGGGATTTCGAGCGAGAGCTCGATGATTCCGGCGAACGCCCCGTCCTTCGTCCAGGGCGACTGGTAGATCAGCTTTTTCTGGCCCTTCTTCTCGATCGTATAGATGTTCGGCCGCCCGGCGGCCATGATCTCCTTGAGGATCGTCCGCGAGCGCTCGGAGTGGCAGTCCATCACGTTCTTGCCGAGAAGGGCCGCTCCCCCGTCGTCGGCAAAGGTGCTCAGGGCCTTGTCGTTCATGGCGACGATGACGCCCTCCGCGTCGCAGACGGTCACGGCGCCGGGGAATTCCTTGATCCAAGCGTGTTCGGACATGGCGTCGTCCCCTTTTAGTCGGCCTTGCTGAAATAATCGATCATCCGGCCGATCGCCTGGCGGCAGGCCGCGCAGAACTCGTCCTTGGGGTTCGAGATCATGATGCAATTGACCTGCGACCGGTAGAGGCCGTGGGCGGCGTAGCCCGCCCCTTCGAACACGCCGACTTTGTCGTTCAAAGAGGCGTACGGGGCGCGGATGTCCGAAATCTGCTTGGCCAGGACCTTGTCCGCTTCCGCGTATCCGTCCTGGATCTTCTTGATCTCGGCTTCGGGCAGGCTTTTTTTCCTGGCGGCCGCGATATCGTCCGCCTGGGCCTTCCGGTTTTTCTGGCGCTCGGCCTGGACAGCCTCGAACTTGTCCTTGCCGTATTCGGTCGGGATCCCGAGGCCGGGCGAGAGCAGGTCCTTCCACTTCACCTCGCCGGGGTTGAGGAGGGCGGTGATGTTCGGTTCGATCGGTTCGACCCCTTTCGGGTAGAAATCGTTGTAGGCGACCTCCGACGCGTAATACTCGTCCGCGAGAAAGCCGAAGGAATGGCCGAGCTCATGGACGAAGACCTGTCGGCTCCGTTCGTTGTCCACCGTGCTCACGCAGTAATCGAGGGCGATGCTCCCGCCGCCGTAGCGCTTGCTGTTGACCAGGACGATGATCGCGTCGTAGGGCACCTGGGCCGCGATCTCATGCATCCGGTGGTCCTTCTCGATCAGCATGTAGCGGTCGAGGTCGAAGGCGTTGAACGAAGCGTCGAGCACGGTCTTCTTATAGGCGCCCTGGCGCGGCTCGTCCATGGCCCGCTCCGGCGAGGGGCGGAAGACGCCCCGGACATTGAACCGGCTTTTAGCGCTCTTGTAGGGCTCGACCGTGAAGAGGAAGGCCGTGAACTTGTCGACGTCGGACTTGAACTTGTCCTTGTCCTCGGCCGTGTAGCCCTCGGCCAGGAAGACGAAATCGACCATGTCGTGCGGATCGCCGCTCTTCAGGGCCTCGGTGACGAAGTCGCCGGCCGCGGTCGTCTCGCGGATGATGTGGTAATCGGCGGGATCGATCGTCGTGGTGAAGACCGGGTGGAGGATGTTCTTCTTGTCCCGCGCTTCGATGACGACGAGGACCGGCCGCTTCGGATACGGGATCCGCACGGACCGCTCGAAGACCCGTTTCACCCCGTTCAAGGCGGGGGTCGTCGTCCGGTATTCGCTGTACATATCGTCGCAGCCGTTGGCGTAAAGGAGGCGATTCGAGGCCACGTCATAAACCTTGACCACGGTGCGGCCGCAGTCGTATGGGTCGATGAGGCGCGTGTACGTAGCCGGCCAGATCCCTTCCTGGTAGATCTGGTCCACGGTGATCGTCTCGTCCTTCGCGTCGCCGACGTGGTAAAGGTCGATCCGCATCGCTTTGTCCAGGAAATCGGCGGCGAAGGACGCCGGCGGCGTCTGTGCTTGGGCGGCGAGGGCGAAAGCGGCAATGAAAATTCCAAGAATGACCTTTTTCATAGGCAGCTCCTTTTTCGTGAAACGCGGGCCTCAGGCCTGATTCTATTAAATAAAAACGGCGTCCACAAGGGCCGTTCCAGGGCGCGATCCCGGACCCCGGCCGGGGCTTGTATCCCGGTCCCGAATCTCCTACAATTCCCCTCTCATGTTGCCCATAATAAAATCATCAAAGGCTTCCTCATCGGAGCTCGACCGCGGCCGTTCGGAGCGCATCGTCCGCTTCTCCTCGGTCCGGACCGCAGCGGTCCTCGGCCTGTTCCTCGTTCTCTTTCTCGCCTGTTCCGCCGACCAGAAGGACCCGGCGCCCACGGTCCTCGCCCCGCCGACGAAGCTGCCGGTGAACCAGATCGTCACGCCGGCGGGTCTCCAGGTGGAGCTGCCCGGCCTGCGGCCGCAGGTCCTGGCCCTCAGCCCCGACGGCAAGCTGCTCGTGACCGCTGGAAAGACCCACGAACTGGTCGCGCTCGACCCGGTGACGGGCCAGATCCGGCAGCGGGTCCTCCTGCCACCCGACCCGCCGGACGCGCATAAGCCTGAAACGTCATCCGAAAATATCCTGGAACCCGACGACAAGGGCCAGGTGAGCTACACCGGCCTGGCGTTTTCGCCCGACGGCCGCCGCCTCTACATGAGCAACGTCAACGGCAACATCAAGGTGTTCGACGTCATGCCGGACGGGACGATCACGGGGCTCGTCTCCTTGCCCCTGCCTCCAGCCAACGCGCCGAAGCGCGAGGAGGAGATCCCCTCGGGGATCGCCGTGTCGTCCGACGGCGCTCGCCTCTACGTCGTCCTCAACCTGTCGAACCGCCTGGGCGAGTTCGACGCCGCCACCGGCAAGCCCCTCCGCTTCTTCGATGTCGGCGTGGCGCCCTTCGACGTCGTCCTCGTCGGCACGAAAGCCTATGTGAGCAATTGGGGCGGGCGGCGCCCCCAGCCGGGCGACCTGACCGGCCCGGCCGGCAAAGGAACCCTGGTCAAGGTCGATTCCAAAACGTTCATCGCCAACGAAGGTTCGGTCTCGGTGATCGACCTCGAGGCAGGAAAGACCGCGGCCGAGGTCCTCGTCCAGCTGCACGCCTCGGGCCTGGCCGTCTCGCCCGACCGCCGCTACGTCGTCTGCGCCAACGCGGCGAGCGACACGCTCAGCGTCATCGATACGCGCACGAACGCCGTCGTGGAGACCATCTGGGCCAAGCCCTCGCCGGCCGACCTCTTCGGCGCCTCGCCGAACGCCCTGGCCTTCGACCCGAAAGGAGCCACCCTTTACGTGGCGAACGGAACGCAGAACGCGGTGGCCGTCATCGACTTCAAGCCTGCCCAGCGCGCCTCGGAATTCCTGGGCGCGATCCCGGTCGGCTGGTTCCCCGGCGCGATCCTCTACCATGCCGGCCTCGACAAGCTCATCGTGGCCAACATCAAGGGCGTCGCGACCGTCCCCGGCGAGGAGAAGCGGACCGGGGGCAAGGGATTCAATTCCCACCAGTACCACGGCTCCCTGTCGATCCTCCCCGTCCCCGCGACGGACGAGCTGCCGAAGCTCTCGGCCGTCGTCTGGGCGAACTTCCACCAGGAGATCATCACCGGGGCCAAGCAGCCGCCGCGGACCAACCAGCCGCCCCGCCCCGTGCCCGAGCGGATCGGGGAGCCGAGCGTCTTCAAGCACGTGGTCTACGTCATCAAGGAAAACCGGTCCTACGACCAGGTGCTCGGAGACATCCAAGAGGCCAACGGCAACCCGTCGCTCGTCCTATTCGGCGAGCGCGTGACGCCCAACCAGCACAAGATGGTCCGCGAGTTCGCCCTGCTCGACAACACCTTCTGCTGCAGCATCCTCAGCGCCGACGGCCACCAGTGGACCATGTCGGGCTTCGGCACGGACTACCTCGAGAAGTCGTTCGCCGGCTGGCCGCGGAGCTATCCCGACGGCATGGGCGAAAGCGAGGTCGACGCCCTAGCCTACGCCCCGACCGGCTTTCTCTGGGACAACGTCATCCGCCACGGCCGGACCCTGCGGGATTACGGCGAGTTCGCCATGCCCGCCGTCCGCTGGGCCGACCCGAAGCGCACGGACGACATCGACTGGCAGGCCTGCTGGCGCGAATACACCCAGCCCCGGGGCGAGATCCTGTTCGGCAGCGAGCCGGCCATCGAATCGCTCCGCCCCTATCTGGCCACCAAGACGATCGGCTGGAGCATGGAGGTGCCCGACGCCTTCCGGGCCGACCAGTTCATCAAAGAGCTCGCGGAGTTCGAGAAGTCCGGCGAATTTCCCGATCTCGTCCTGATCTGCCTCCCCAACGACCACACCAGCGGCACCAAGGAAGGCCTGCCCACGCCGGCGGCCTATGCGGCCGACAACGACCGGGCCTTCGGCCGGATCGTCGAGGCGATCGGGAAGAGCCGCTTCTGGAAGGACACTGTCATCTTCGGGATCGAGGACGACCCCCAGGACGGCTGGGACCACGTCAGCGGCTATCGGACCACGGCCTACGTCGTCAGTCCGTACACGAAGCGCGGCGCGGTCGTCAGCACGCCCTACAACACGGTCAGCATCCTCCGGACCATCGAGCAGATCCTCGGCCTGCCGCCTATGAACCAGTTCGACGCGGCCGCAACGCCGATGTTCGACTGTTTCACCGACAAGCCCGACTTCCGTCCGTTCGCCGCCGTCCCGAGCAACATCCCCTATGCCACGCTGAATCCGCCGAAAAAGAAGATCCCCAATCCCCAGCTCCGGAACGACGCGGCGATGTCGGCCCGGCTCGATTTCTCGCGGCCCGACGCCTGTCCCGAGGATGTCCTTAACCAAATCCTCTGGCGGGCCGTCAAGGGGACCTCGGTTCCCTACCCCGAGTGGGCGGTCCGCGCCCGCCCGGACCGGGACGAAGATTAGGGCGGAGATGTCATTGACGTCTTGTGTCACGCCCTGAATTCCTGCTTCCGGACCGTGACGCGCTCCAGGCGGTCCATCTGGACCTCGACCCCGATGCCGGGTCCGGTCGGGACGGCCATCATGGAATCGCGGTCGATGACGAATTCGGGCTCCACGATGTCCTGCTTGTAATAGCGCCGGCTGGCCGAGATGTCGCCCGGGAGGGTGAAATTGGGGAGCGAGGCCAGGGCGACGTTGCCCGCCCGGCCGATGCCCGACTCCAGCATCCCACCGTGCCACACCGGGACGCCGACCGAGGCGCAGAAATCGTGGATCTTCTTCGATTCTGAAAAACCGCCGACGCGGCCGGGCTTGATGTTGATCACCCGGCAGCTCTGCAGCTCGACCGCGGCGCGCGCATCGGCCAGGGAGTGAATGCTCTCGTCCAGACAGATGGGCGTCTTGAGCTCCTTCTGCAGCTTGGAATGGTCGTAGATGTCCTCGTAGCTCAGCGGCTGTTCGATCAGCAGGAGATTGTCGTCATCCATGGCTTTGAACACGGCGGCGTCGCCCAATTCGTAGGCCGAGTTGGCGTCGACCTGGAGGAGAAGGACGGGGAACTCCTTGCGGAGGGCCTTGACCAGGGCGACGTCCCGGCCCGGCGCGATCTTGATCTTGATCCGATGGTAGCCTTCCGCCAGATGGCCCGCGACCTTTTTCACCAGGGCTTCGGGCGAAGCCTGCAGTCCGACGCTGACGCCGACCGGGACGCGGTCCCGGATGCCGCCCAGGAACTTGGAGAGGGAAACCCCTTTCATCTTGGCCAGCGCGTCCCACAGGGCCGATTCAAGGCCCGCCTTAGCCATGCGGTGGCCCCGGAACCTGGCCCAGAGGGCGACGGCCTCGTCCACGCGGCCGATGATCCGTCCCAGCACGGCCGGGACCAGGCAATCGCGGAGGACGTGCCAGGCGGTGTCGACCGTTTCCGAGGAATAGAGGGGGATGTCTTCGACGACGCATTCCCCCCAGCCCGTCACGCCCTCTCCGTCGACGCGGACGTGGATATGGTGCTCGTGGGTTTCGACGCCCATGGACGTTTCGAACGAGGTCACGAGCTCCATCTTGGTATAGCGGATTTCGATCCGTTCGATGCGCATTGGGTCCTCCTGGTTCGGCAGCTTCGTCCCTAGAGACTATCATACTTGACCGCAAAAATTAACGAGAGGGCTCGTGACCTCCCATTTTGGCATGGGACTTGCAGAGGATAGTGGCCTATGAGGAGAATGTCTATGGGACAAGAACGGACGACGGCGCTGGTTCTGATGGACCTCTGGGCCTTCGCCTACGGGCAAGACCACAGCCTGAGGTCGCGGCGGGAATTCGAGACGGTCTGCCGGATGGCGGAGCGGCTCGGTCTCCCCGAGGCCCGGCTGTATCGGAACTTCGTGGCGGGCATCGACGCCGAGCGCCGCCGGCGGAAGCGGCCCGGCCGCGCGGACCTGGGGCGGGTTTCGGACGCGAGACTCGAATCCCTTCTCCCGAATTGACGAGCAGCGCGCCCCGCAACGAAAGTTGACGTCGGCCCGGTCCAGGCGCCGCGCTTCGTTGACATAATTAAGGTGACAGTCAACTTAAGACTTTTTTCCCCCATTAAGAATGACGAAGGAATCAGCGCCGGTTGTTGAGTTCGCTGACCACGGACCGGACTCCCCGCCAGATTCCAGGATGATCTTTGATGCTGGACTCGCCTCCTTTGTAGCTGTAAAAAAGATGCCTCGCGCACCGTGGAGCAGCGCCAAACGAGCCATATCCCGAATTTCGTCCGGAGTAAGGTCGGCGTACAGGCAACGGAAATCAAAACAAATGCGAAAAAAACGACAAGCGACTGAAAGACGACGTGCTTTAATCGGAGCCTAGGAAAATCGTCCGGGCAGGCATCGGTCCAGGAGTTCTCCCGGAGTGATCGCGGTCACGATATCGTCGATCCGGCGGCTGCGCGTCCCTCCGAAAACGACATATCCACGCCGGACCTTGGCCGGATAGGTCTCGACGAAATGATGCAGATGCCGGAGGGAGCCGGATTTGAGGCTATCACCCCATTTCACTTCGATGGGGATCCATTCTCCTTCGATCTCGAGCACCCAATCCACTTCTCTCCCGGTATAATCGCGCCAATAATACAAGGCGCCGTGGATCCCGGCCGCCCGCATGGATCGAAGAAGAGTCAGACCGACCCATTGTTCGAAAAGCCGGCCCCAATGCTCGGCCGGATAATCGCCGGACCCCAGGGTCTCGGCCGCGGCATTCAAGACCCCTAAATCGAAGAACATATATTTTACGGCCAAACTGACTTTGCCGCGCATCCCCGCCGGCACGAGGGGTTCGATACGCTCGGCGATCAGGCAGTCTTCCAGGATCCGATAATACGCCCCCACCGTAGAGTGGGGGACGCCGATATCCTGCGACATGGAGCGGAGATTGACGAGCCGGCCGGATTCTTCGGCCGCGAGTTTGAGAAAACGGGAGAAAATGCCGATCTTACGGACGATCGCCTCGGCCCGGACCTCCTCCTCGAGATACGTCGAGACATAGGAATACAGCCATTCCTCGGCCAGGCGGAGACGGCCTTCGGCGGCTAGGAGAAACACCTTGGGCAACTCGCCGAATCGGAGGACGGATTTCAGGCGCTCGGGAGAATCGAGCCCGAATTCGTCGCGGTATTCGGCCGTGAAGAGAGGGTCCAGGCGAAAACTCAGCGTGCGGCCCGGGAGAAGATTGGCGTTCTCGCGGCGCAATTTCCGGGCCGATGATCCGGTCAAAGCGAAAACCTTTTTCGTCCGATCGATCAGGGTCTGTATGTCGTCCAGGAGAGCCGGGACCTTCTGGACTTCATCGACGAAAAAACGATCGACGCCGGCGGCTTCGGCCTCGCGGATGATGAGGGAAGGGTCTTTCTCGAATTTCTGACGCTCCCGGGTTTCCATGAGATTCCAAGCGAGATACGGCGCTGAGGACATCACTTCGGACACTAAAGTCGTCTTCCCCGTCTGGCGAGGTCCGAGAAGGAGAAAAGACAGGCCATTCTGGAGCGAATCGGCCAAACGATTTCTCGTGAACCTGGATATCATACAATCCATAATAAGCGAATATGGATGATACGTCAACAAATTTAAGGGAGATCGCTTCGGCCAAGCGGGCGCGGGGGCGCCGAACGTCGCGGAAACGGCCGCAGCCGCGCACGGGAGGGCGGCCAAAACCGCAAAGGCGAGGAGCGGGCGTTTTGGGGTTCGACAGTAAAAGGCATATGTTAGCCTTTATTGTGGGCTAAGTTTTTTATTATCAACAAAAGTATTTTCGAAAAGCCAAAAACCAGTAGGCATGCGAATATGATTATTAGTATTGACATATATGGAAGTATATGCTATTTAAATAGGCATGTACGTGCGGACCATCTCCCGCAAGAACAAGGACGGATCCACCACCACCTACGTCCAGCTCGCCCATAACGTCCGCGATCCCCAGAGCGGATTCGCCCGGGCCCAGGTGCTCTACACCTTCGGAAGATCCGACTCTTTGGATGTCGACGCCATCCGAAGACTGGTCCGCAGTCTTTGCCGCTTCATCTCGCCGGAGGACGCGCTTGAAGCCCAGGGTTCGACCCGAGCCTTGCGGTTCATCAAGAGCGCTCCCCTGGGCGGCGCCTATCTTCTGCGGCAGATCTGGGAACGCCTGGGACTCCAGACCGTCCTGGCCAAAGCGCTTAAGGGAAGGGACTTTATTTTTGCCGTGGAGTGGGCCGTCTTCGCCATGGTGGCGAACCGCGCCCTGGCCCCCGACTCCAAGCGCGGCGTCGAGGACTGGGTGAGCGAAGACGTCGCTTTGGGGAACCCGGAGCCGATCTCTTTGCAGCATCTCTACCGGGCCATGGATTTTCTTTTGGAGCACGAAGAGTCGATCCAGAAGGAAGTCTTTTTCGCCACCGCCGATCTTCTGAACCTGGAAGTGGATCTTCTTTTCTTCGACACCACGACGACCTATGCGGAATGCGAGGAAGAAGACGACCTCCGACGGTACGGTCATTCGAAGGACAGCCGGCCGGATCGGCCGCAGATCGTGATCGGCCTCGCGGTGACGAAGGAGGGGCTTCCGGTACGCTGCTGGGTGCTTCCCGGCAACACGGCGGACATGACCACGGTGGAGCGGGTGAAGTCGGACCTCCGGGACTGGAAGCTTTCGCGTTGTATCTGGGTCATGGACCGGGGGATGTCGAGCGAAGAGAACCGGATCGTTCTGCAGAAGGCCGGGGGTCATTACATCCTGGGCGAGAAGCTGCGGGACAGCCAGGCGGCTCATAAAGAAGCCCTGTCGTTTCAGGGACGGTACCAGAAAGTGAGAGAGAACCTGGAGGTTAAGGAGATCGTCGTCGGCAAGCATGAGACGGGCGAGACCTGGGACCGAATCCGCCCGATTATGGACCGCTGTCATCTTGGGGAATTTTCCTCAAAAGATGGGCGTATTTTCCAGAGGACGGAACTGACCTCGAAACAGGTTAACATCTTGAATCGGTTGAAAATAACTCATCCGCCATCGGTCTATAACGTCCAGATAAGCGCCTAAAACCGTAGGCACACGCCATCTTTTCGACTTGCCGGTAAGCCCATGATAATCTATCAGTTAGGACGGGTCGTTAGTCTATGACTGTCGAACCCGAGTATGTATTTTCGTTTTTTGCCTAGTTTGAAAAGTGCAACTGATTGAATATCAGCCACTTAGGAATTAATGAGAGCCTAAAAAGTGCTTATGCGTGTCAAACTCGGGTGACAGGCCGGCGTTCTAACCAACTGAACTACGACCCCGCGTCAGGGCTGGGATATTATAGCCACAACGACTCGCATTTTCAAATGCGTCTTCCTATTTCAAGAAACGGGAGCTCGTTCTCCAGACGTCCGGGTCCAGGCTCAATATATCTTTTAGCGCACCCAAGTCTTTGACGTCCCGCTTCCAGCTCTCGACGAGCGCCGGATAAAACTTTTCCTCGTTGACGAGCCAGACCGTCTTGAGCGTCTTTAAGACGAACGCCCTTTCTTCCTCGCTCAACCATGTCCACTGCTGCAGAAAACTCATAATGACATTCACGTTCAAGGACAGGTCGGCCGGCTTGAAGTCGAGCGCTTTTCGCATGTAAAAATTGGCCTTTTCCTGGTATAGCCGCAGCGGATAATTCGAGAACAAATAGACGCGGCCCATATCATAATAGGCGAAGGCGTCCGCCGGATTCCTCCGGATCCGTTCAGCCTGGGCCTCGCGCGAGAGATCGAGATAGGCCTCCCGCTTCTCCGCATTCCCGGACGTATTTTCAGCCATGGCCATTTCAAAATAGAAACGTCCCTGCTCCTCGTAGAATCGCGGGCTGCCGGACCAGCGAACGGCCTTTTTCAGGAGAGCGTCCAGCTCCGTGAAACCCGACATCAGGCTCCGCCCGTTCTCGGCGAGCTTCTCCCGAGCCGTATTAAATTGATTGAGATACAAAAACCCCATGTTGTACTTGATGACAAGGATCATAAGGAGGCTCGTCCCGGCCAACATCAAGGCCGTCATCGCCTTCCGGCCCCGAAAACCGGAAACCCGTGCGGCGCTTTCTTCACGAACCGGCTCGGTCGCGGAGCTGAGCATTCCCGCCTTCAGCCCCAGCGCATATAGGGCCAGAAAAAAAGCGGCGTTGGCCGGCATGCGCAGGCCGAAATCCGTGAAACTGTGAATCAGCATCCCGGCGATCCCGGCGATGCAGCCCAGCATGACGCCTTTGACGAAATAATCGCGCCGCTTCATCCACCACGCCCCCAGCAAGGCCAGCGCGGCCAGTCCCGCCGCGATCAAGGCCCCACCTCCCGCTACTCCGCTCTCCGCGAGCACTTCCAAATAATCGTTATGAGCGTGCGTCGTCAGCGACGGCGTATATTCCCTCTCAGCCAGGTTATATCCGTATAAATAACAGCCCGCTCCGACGCCGGAAAAGGGAAACTGTCGAATCACATCCATCGTGAATTTATAGAGAATCGGCCGGCCCTCCCCCTCGACTTGCCCCGCGGAGAATCTCTCGATAAGCGGGGAAATCCCCAGCATCAGGGCAATCCCGGCCACGCCGACGAAAACGGTCCGGATGAGGCGGCGCGACCTCTTTTCGCCCCTCGCTTCGTCCGCCGCCTCACCATCCCTTCCGCCGCTGCTTCCTTCCCTCCGCTTCCCGGCCCACGACACCAGGACGATCATCGTCAGCAGCGAGGCCAGGAAAACAAATACCCCCGACCGCGACCGCGAGAACACGATCCCGACGCCCAAGATTACCGGAACGATGCCCGCGATGATCGTTTTTTGAAGCCGCTCTTGGGCGAACCATACGGTTTTTTCTCTTAGCGACAGCCCGCGCTTCATGGAGAAGAAATCCGCTCGCGCTAGAAGGTAGCCGATGCTTAGGGCGAGGATCATCTCCAAAAAGCCGGAAAAATGGTTCCGGTTGACGAACGTCCCGAAGGCGTTTCCGGCGTAATAGGTATTTTTCCAGCCGAAGATCCGGTAAGTCCCGCCAAAATATTCCTCGAGGCCGTATAAAGATTCGAAGACTCCCACGGCCATCATGACAACAACGAGAATCCGGGCTTCCTTCCGCGAGCGTATGTGGGTATAAACCAAATAAGCAAAAATCCCATAGCAGAGATATTTCAGTAGCTCATAAAAACTCAACACGGGGGAAAGAGAGAGCGTCCGCCCGGCCAAGTTCTGAGAGGCCAAAATCCCATCCCGGGCCAGACTTTCGTATAAACCGGCGGTATGGGGAGAGAGCGCCTTGAGCAGGGCCGGCGGCAGGGGCACAAGCTGAAGCCCGGCTATGATCAAAAAGACGGCCAACAAGGCTTTGATCGGCCAAGGAATTTTTTCCGCGCCGCCGGCCGAATCCGCGGATTTCACGAAGCGGCCCGTGAGGTGGAGAGCCAAGAGCACTAGAACCGCCGCCTCGAAAATAAAAATCGCCCACTCCTCGATGCCGCCGTAGGGAAGAGGGATAAAAACGAGCAGGCAACAAAGACCGATAAAGATTGTCCGGTGAATGAGATAAGCCCCTTCTAATCGCATTTTTATCCAAAAAAAAAGGGTCGGATGACCCTTTTTATAATGCTATTTTAAGCCGTTTCTAAACTTGAGAGCTTACCTTCTCGCCGGGCTCTTCTCTGCTTGACCGAGAGCCGCATATAGACCAGCGCCCACCGCCCCGGCTGCTACTACTGCCACGGCAATTCCGATCGGCGTAGCGAAGAAGGCCGCGGCGGTTGCCGCTCCAGCCGCTCCGGCTGCTGCCGCCCCTGCCGCTCCCCCTAGCGCCCCCACAATTAAAGCCCCATTCTTGTCTACTTTAAGCGCCAGGTTGAGCTTGGCCAACTCCAGGGCTTTGATTTGAAGTTCTCGATCGAAGTTGAAGTTTCCTTTTGGGGTGCTGATGCCGATGATATAACGTCCTTCAGGTATATTCTTGATTATATAGGAGCCTATCTTGTCCGTCAGTTCGCTCTGATAAATCACGCCGGTCAGGACATTCCGAAGCTTGACGGTGGCGCCTTCTACCGCTACCAACGCGGGGGCAATTCCGGCCGGTGGAGCGAAGAAGCCGGTGGCGGTTGCCGCTCCGGTCACTGGCGGTTTCTGATTTTCCCAGTAGATAAATCCCGCTAAAGAGCCGGGGCCCGCTTGCCCGAGCGCTTCATGGGGAAAAACCAGGAGGGCTAACGAAGCGACAATGCCGAAGATGAAAAACTTTGATCTGAAAAGCCGTCTTTGTAGCATGTAAACCTCCCACCTATATACCCTATTAAATTCGCTTCAGCTACGAAAGTCAAGCGATTTTTGAGCTTCTTTTATTTCCTCCACGGTATCCGGATGGTCCATTTCTTATGTTCTTTTTCCGGATTCAGAGGCTCTCCCCATTCTTCGACGGATCTGTTCTCGAGTATCGCCTCCGGGATGGATGTGACCATGGCTTCCGCTTTTTCCTTCCCCACGATTTTCGCGGCTTCCTTCACGGCCCGGCTGAGCTTCGGCGGCCGGACGGACGTGTCATGCGCATCCGAGGCGATGATATGAACCAGATTGTGGGAGAGAAAGAGCTCGGCCGCGCGCTTCACCTCCGGCCCGAACTCCCCCAAAATGCTTTTCGCCGTCACCTGGGCCAGGCAATCGGTCCTCACGATATCATACAACAGCCCCGGCCGGGCTCGGAACTCGCTGTTCCGTTCCGGATGGCTGATGATGGGGATAAGGCCATCGAGCCTGATTTCATACAAGAAATCTTTCGCCCCGGGCCAAACCGAGTCGGCCGGAAACTCGAGAAAAAAATAATCGGACTTGTTGACGGTCAGATCGTGCTCGCGGATGTTCTTGATGATCTCGGGATGGATGTGGATCTCAGCGCCCCAATAAATCTCGCAGGGAAATCCGCCGGCCGCCTCCTTGAAGCGCGCTATCCGGTCGGCCAGCCCGGCCCAATCGCCGTCGTGCTTGGTTATCCGGAAGAGATGCGGGGTGACCGCGATCTTCAAAATCCCGTCTCGCCGGGCGATGTCGGCCATCTCCCGCGCCTCCGCCAGGCTCGCCGCCCCGTCGTCCCAATCCGGCAGAAAATGGGTATGAAGATCGATCATTTCAATTTCCCCCCGTTCCTCCCCCGCCGGCGCACGTTCTTACCAGAAACTCACCGGCACATAGACGACGTCCCCTTCTTTCAGCGGAGGGTCGGGCTTTTTGCCCTTCATGATATCGTTCAGATTAAACGTCATCTGAGTCTCCTTGCCTGTCTTCTCGTCCTTGCGCTTGATGACGACCCCGAATTTCTTTGCCGAATCCGTCGTCCCACCAGCTTGGGCGATGGCCTGGGTGAGGGTGATCTTCTTCGAAATCTTCACCGATAGCGCGCTGGGGTTCTTCACCTCGCCCCAGACATAAATCTGGATGATCTTGTCGACCGGGACGATGATCTCGTCATTCGGTTGGAGCGGAATATTGAGATTCGGATTGCCGTTCAGGATGAGATCGTTGAGATCGATCGTCACCTTGTCTTTGAGCCCATCTCTCCCTATGCGCATGACGAACAGCTCATTTCCCACATTCTCGACAAAGCCCCCGGCCTTGGCAATGATCTCCAGAAGATTCATGGACCCCACCATCTCATACATTCCCGGCGATCTCACCGCGCCGATCAACGTCACTCGGTTGCTTTGATATTCCCGGATGAAAACCGTCACTTGAGGATTTATGACGTATTTCTCCGTAAGCAGCAAGGCAATTTTTTGCTCGGAAGCTTCTTTCGTCAGGCCGCCGAGATCGACCCGCCCAAGAAGCGGTAGGGTGATCGATCCGCTCTCGGAAACGCGAACGGTTAAATTGAGCTCGGGAACCTCGACCACCTTGATTTCCAGAAGATCCTTGGGGCCGATCTTGTAATCCTTGATGAAAGCGTCTTTCTGTTCCTGCGCGCCACCAAGGCCAGCGGCGAGGGCGATCAGTGCCCAAAGCATCATAAATTTCCAGCGTGCGTTCATGGTTTTTATCCTTCGCTTATCGTTCATTTTCGAAAATTCAATAATCATAGGTCAAATTCAGTCCGATAAAAACCCGCCGGGCTTTGCCAGAATTCGGGTTATATATCCACACATAAGTCCCGCCTCTGACGCCGATGCCGATATTCTCACGCAGCCGAAAATAAACACTTACGATTTGATAATCCTGGTCAATCCCCGATTCGGCTCCGCCCGAAGTCGGGACCGCCCCGCCTTTCCATGAATAGGACTGTCGATAGAAAATATAGTCATAATCGAGACGCACTTTTCTGCTTATCAGGTAAAGGGAGACCCCGACTCCATAGCGGTTGCTGACAAAAAGCGCATTGTCATACCATGCCGAGTAATAAACGTCTCTGCCATATTGGCCCCGGACCGTCAATGGCCTGAAAATCCGCGCGCTCAGAGTCGAGCTTCCGACGATTCCTTCAAATCCCTGCCGGTCCGGAGCAAGAGCCGCCATTTTTTTATACCCGATCTTGATATTGCCCCGGATTCTTCCGCCCGGGCTGAAGTCGATGCCGCCATATCCCGCCCAACTCTGAGAATCGCCATAGCTCCAAGCGGGATCGACGAAATGCGTCCAGCCATATTCCCCGCTGGCGCTGACCATGACCCGAGGCGTGACTTGGTAATAGCCCGAGACCGTCAGGTAATCTTCCCTCCGGCTCAACCGGGCTTTAAGGTTTTGAAACTCCGCCTCCAGGTTTTCGAAAGCATAGTCCGTTGTTCGTGCCGCCACGGAAAACGAGGTTTTTTTGGAAACCTGATAGAGGATCGAGCCGAAAGCGCCTGTTTCTTTTAAGCGCGGCCAGATGTCGATCTCGAACGGATAGCGAAATTTGTAATTATTATGGGTGAAGCCTCCGCTGACAAACATTTTACTGAACAGGAACGAGACCTCGCCATTGAGATAGTTGTTCCAAGCCCGCTCCCTGGCCGTATTAAAAAAATAGACATAGCGCGGGGATTCCGTCATGGAAAAAACGATCTTCTTTTTGATCGGCACATAAACACTGACTCCAGGCCCCGCTTGCAGCCAATAGTCCTGGACCGGCTGTCCGGTCTGGCCGTATATATTCGAATCAAAGCCCGCATCCGTCAAATAGAGCACGGGTTGGATGTGAAAAGGGCCTATCCGTAAACCCGCCCGTTCAATCGCATATTTGAGTGCTCTCGCCTTCCAGGTCTCCGCCCCGGCCGTACCGGGCAGAATCACCGTCATCGCGATGACGGCGAAAATGAGCAACTCCCCTTTTCTGGATTTTCGACGATGAAACATCGGTCCCAATTCGCCTCTCAGGCCGATCTGTCGTCGCGGTAAGAGCCGTAAGAAGAATAATAGTCCCGGTAATAATAGCCGTGTTCTTTAAGGTTGAGACGATTGATCACGACCCCGAACGTGGCGATGTTCATCATGTCGAGCTTCTCTTTCGTCAGCCGCAGCGATTCCCGCCGTGTCTTCCCGCTCCAGATGAGCAGGATAAGGCCATCCGTATGGGGGGCCAGGACAAAAGCGTCCGAGACGGCCAACAAAGGCGGCGTATCGATGACGACATAATCGAAAACCTCCTTCATTCGATCCAGCAGATGTCCCATTTTTTCCGACCCGAGAAGCTCGGCCGGATTGGGCGGAACCGGTCCTGAGTTGATCAGATATATGTTCGGGACCTTCGTCGGTTTGATCAAACTATTGAGATCCACTCCACCGCTCAAATAGTTTGTCAATCCCTGAACGTTCTTGACATCGAAGATCCTGTGCTGGCGCGGCTTTCTCAAATCGGCGTCCAAGATCAGCGTTCTTTTATTGTTCTGGGCCAGGGTTACGGCAAAATTACAGCAATACGCCGATTTGCCTTCTCCCGGCATCGGGCTGGAGACGATGATCGCCTTCCGGCTCGGTCCGGCCGAAGACAGAAGGAAGGCCGTCCGAATCGACCGGTAGCTCTCCGAAAAATCGGATTTGGGAGAGTAATAAGTGATCAATTCGATCGATTTTGCCATACCCTCCTTCACCTCCTTGGCGCTCGCGCCCGCCGTCTCGGCGGCCGGACTCGCTTCCCTCCTCACCTTAAGCCTGCCGTCCGTCTCCCCCTCCCGCTTCTTTTCTTTCTTTCTCGATCGGCTTCCGTATCCATACCCATATCCATAGCCCTTTTTGAATCCGTCCACGCTGAATTCCGGGATGATGCCCAGCGTCGGAAGTTTCGCGTATCGCTCGATGTCTTCGCTCGTTTTGACCGAATTGTCCAAGTATTCCATCAGGAAGGCAAGCCCGATGCCGCCGAATAGCCCCAGAAAAAGCGCCAGCAGCAGATTCCTCTTTTTGTTAGGGCTCGACGGCGCATCGGGGACCATGGCCGGGTCGACGACGCGGACATTCGACGTCCTCAATCCCCTGATGCGGGCCGAGACGTCCGTTTCGCTTTGCCTCGTCATCAGCGATTCCAGCAAATTTTTCTTATTGTCGATCTCGTTCTTCAAGCTGTTGTAGGCGATGGCGTTGGAATTGAGTCGAAGAGCCTCCTCTTTCTGTCTATTGAAGACGTTCGTCAGGGACTGCTCCTTCTTCAGCGCCGCCTGAAACTCCGAATACGTCCCCTTGATGAAACTCTGCGTTTCAGCTTCGAGCGCCGCCCTCGTTGTATCCAACTCGGATTTGAGCCGGACCATATCCGGATAATCGGGTTTGTATGTTCCCGCTTTCTTCTGATAATCGCGGCTCAGGCCGACATAGGTCTCGCGCAATCTCTGGATCAATTGATTGCCCATGGTCTCTGGGATGTAATCCGGCGAAGCGATTTTGATCTCGTTGTAATACGTCTCCTTTTTGACTCTCTCGATGGTCGCTTCGGTCAAGGCGTTGTTCAGCGCCGCCAGCTTCTCGATCGTTGTCGTCTCCTTGTCGCTCAGGGCGACGATATTTTTCTCCGCTCCATATCTCTGAAGCTGCTGTTCGGAGTTCTCGATCTCTTTTTTTATGGACTTGATCTGATTGACGAGGAACTCCGAGGCTTGTTCGGTGGCGGCATACTTCGTCTCGATGTTCATATCGACGAAGGCGCTGAAAAGCGCGTTTACGGTGTCGGCCGCCGCGGCCGGGTCCGGATCGCTATAGGATATATCTACGAGCCGGGTCAGCCGGATGGGGGTGACTTTGATCGCGCCCATCAAGGATTCCGCCACTCCCCGTATGAATCCCGGATTTTTGGGATCCACGGGTCGGCCGTTTTTCTTCTTCGGGCTGGCATTCAGCTCCCGGGCCCGCTTCTCGGCGAGGCCCAGCTTTTCCACCGTCCGCTCGGCCAGAGTATAGCTCTGGAGCAGTTTATATTGGGTCTGATAATAATTGTCCTGGTATGACTCGATCTGAAACACCTCCTGGAAGGCCAGAATATTCGGCTCTTTTTCGATGAGCAAGGTCCCTTTCGCCGTATATATCGGCGTCATGGTAAATGTCTTGAACGCGGCGCTGGCCAGAACGACCAGGGCAAAAGCGGCGATCATCCATCGCCTCTTATTGATGATCCTCCAATATTCGTGCAGGTTGATCTCACGCGGTTTTAAAGTACTTTTTCCGTCTTTTATTTCGTGCATGTCAACTTACCCCTCTTTCAAAATTCCCCATCATTTCTCCGCCTTTTCCGCATCTCTTAAAAACATCTTCACCGTCTCCTTCGAATAAGGATGGACGATCATTCCGCTCAAAAGCTCCGGAACCACGGTCACGATATGCGCGCCGGCATCAAGCCACTCGATGACATTCAATATTTCTCTTGTCGATCCGACGATAATCTTAGCCTCGAGGCCTTGGTCGTCAAGAACCCTTCGCGCCTTCCGAATTTCCTCGATGCAGTTGTAGCCCATGTTATTGACCCGGCCTCCGAATATCGAGACATACGTCGCGCCGGCGAGCGCCGCCAAAAGGCTCTGCTGGGCGCTCATCATGGCCGTGACGTTAACCCGGATATCGTGTTTCGTTTCCAGAACATGGACGATTTCAAGGTTCTCGAGCTCCCCTTCAGGCCCATGGATCGTGATCTTTACGACGACGTTTTTCGCCCAGCCGGCGAACTCGCGGGCCTGCTCGAGCATGGCCTTCGGTTCGTTCGTCGTGACTTCGACGGACAACGGATATGGCGCGACGAGCTTCGCGATCTCGATCGAGCGGGCTTTGATGGCTTCCTGGCCGCCCGTCACTCCCGACTTCAGGAGAATCGTCGGATTCGTCGTCACCCCCCGGATGATCCCCATCCGCCCGAATCTTTCGACGTCTTCGATCTTTCCCGTGTCTAAAAATATGGCCATGGTTCCCTCTCCCTTATCGCCCCGTCGATTCCCATTTCATTTCGTGGACTTTCAGGGCCGGATGGCTGACGAGAAGGTGCCAAATGACGCCCTGAAAAGCCTCGACATGCGGAGTGACCGGCATATGGTCCACCGACGGGATGAGGACGCAGGCGTCCGCACATCGGGCCGTGAATCCGCCGTCCCGGCCGACAATCCCCAGAACGGTCGTGTTGCGGACCCGGGCATATTCCACCGCCCGAACGAGATTGGGACTGATGTTTTTCTCGAGATTCCCGCCGCCGACGGACAGGACGAACAGACCATCGTTTTCATTGAGGCGGCTTTTTTTCAGCCATTCGACGAAGACGTTTTCCCACCCGTCGTCGTTGATCCTCGCCGTCAGCTCGGAAATGTTGTCGACCGGCGTATACGCCTCAAACCCGCATATCTTACGGAAATCGTTCACGGCGTGCGAGGCGTTTGCCGCGCTTCCCCCGACACCAAGGAAGAAAAGTCGTCCGCCCCTTTCGCGGATCTCGAGCAAATGCCCGATCATTCGGTAGATGCTGGCCCTGTCGATAAGATCGACGATCGTCTTGACTTCTTCGAGATAGGCCTCCGTATAGTCCGCCCCAAGCTCCTCGGAAATCCCCGGTGACAAGGAAGAAACTGAGTTATTGCCCGGCAAAGCCATAAGGCCCTTCGGAAATGAATTCATAAGCGATCTCCTTGAGATAATTTTTCCCCGTCTCGGTCATTCGATAGTTTTTTTCATCGTACAATCGTCCGTCCACGAAGCGGTGAAGCTCGGCCATGGAGGCGAATCGCGAAAGCGGCAAGTCCTTGATCTCGAAGCCTCCTAATCGCCTTTGGACCGCCATAAGAACCGATTCGCGGCCGGGGCCGATCAGGACTTCGACGGCCCGCTTGCCAAGCCTCTCCGCCCACATTCTGTCCAGCGGGCAAGACGCCCCCGAACGATAAAGATAGGAGGGATTTACGGCATTCACATTCCTCGTGTCGAAATAGCCGGCGAGATCTTCCTTGAGCCTGTTCTTCAGAGACTCGGCGGCGCCGCCGAATCGAGGATGGCCATAGCTGGGGCCGCGGTCCTCCTCAGCCTGGATGAAAGTCCCGTCCGCCCACTTCGCCCCCTCGGCGACGACGATGATGAGATGTTTCTTGCACGCATAGGCTGAAATCACGACATGCAAAAACCGATCGTAATCGAGGGGAAACTCCGGAATGATGATGAAATCCGGCTGGCCCAGTCCCGAGGCCAGGGCCAGCCAGCCGGCATGCATTCCCATGGCCTCGACGACGATGATCCGTTCGTGGGAATAAGCCGTCGTGCGCAGCCCTTCCTTCAAGCTCACGAAAGACGCGATTTTATTGGCCGCGGTCGGAAAACCCAAGGTAAAATAATTGAGGACGTTTTGCGGGTCGAACTCGGCCTCTTTTTCAATTTCCCGGGCGTCCATCCGCCCGACGTCGTTATCGATTGTCTTTGCGACGAGAACCTGCCGAAACCCGCCAAGTCGAAAGGCATTGGACAGGGTATCTTCTCCGCCGACAACGATCAGCCCTTCGAGTCCGAGCTTTTTCAATACGCCGAGCGCTTTTCCCCGGCCCTCCTCCTCACTCCCGAGACCTATCCGGGACGACTTTAAAATGGTCCCCCCAATATCAGGATTCAGCGGGAATTCCGTGAGATCGACGTACTTTTCTTCGAGAACTCCCTGCCATCCTTTGAGGAAACCGATCAATTCTACGCCCGCCGCCTTGGCGGTTTCGGTCGCCGAAGCGATCAGCGTATTGAGCGGAGGGACATCTCCGCCGCCGGTGAGAATAGCGATTTTCTCTTTCATTCGAAAATGATATTTGGGAGATTAGGAGATTAGGGGACTATCGTGCGGATTTCGGCCGGCTTGTCGGTCCGGGCCGAGGCATAGACCGAATCGATCATCACGTTGGCCATCCAGCCGTCATATCCGGAGCCGAGGGGCTCCCGCCCCTCGTGGACGGCCAATACGAACTCCCGCCATTCGTTTTCCCAAGACACATCGGGACCGCTGACTTCGATGACTTCCTCTTCGGGCGCTCCGCCAAGGAATTGCGTTCGGACCGCGTCGCCGTCGGCCGGAATTTCGACCGTCGTTTTCCTCCGCCCGATCACGAGCTTTTCCCGGCCGTAGCTCCCGCCCAGGCCGACGACGAGGGCATATCCCCTCTCGCCGAAGATTTCGAACAAAAATTTATTCTTCCACTGCGTCCAGCTCGTATGCATTTGGGCCACTTGCCTTTTTGCCGTCGTGAACATCGCGAAGGCGTTGTCTTCGACTTCCATGGGCCAGGAATACGTCCGTGTATATCCGAAGACGCTCACGAATTCCCCCATGAACCATCGAAACAGATCGACGACATGGACGCCTTGATCAAGCAATTCACCCCCGCCGCAAATCTCCCGATTCGCGCGCCACTCGTTCTCATAGCCCGGCCGGCCCCCATGGCCGTAAACGCATCGAATGAGATACAACTCTCCCAGTTCTCCCTCCTCGACCAGGCTTTTTGCCTTCCAGACCGCGGGATGGTGACGATGATTGAACCCTGTTTTGAGAATGCGACCGGTTCGTCGAGCCGCGCGCCACATCGCCTCGGCTTCCCCGGCATTTCGTCCCAGGGGCTTCTCGCACAGGACGTGTTTTCCGTTTTCGAGCGCGGCAATCGATATGTCTTTCAGGAATATATTCGGGGTGGCGACAATGACCGCTTCGATCCGAGGATCATCGATGACGGATCTCCAATCAGAGGTCGGATTTCCTCCACACAAGCCGGTTAAAACTTGCGCTTTCTCGATTTCGATGTCACAGATAAGGATGATCTCGTCGTTTTTTTCAGCGGAGATCACCTCCGCCCGCTTTCGCCCTATCAATCCCGCGCCAATAATTCCAGTCCTCATAACCAGTTGTTGTGCACTCAGCTGTATAGGATTACGTCTTTTTAAAGAACGATTTGTCGTCGATCCTTCTTATCGTGCAAAAATCTTTGTCAGATCGAAGCCTGCCTTGAAATTCTAAAGAATCCCAAGGGTCCCAGGGAGCGGATATGAACTTTCCCGTGATCCCGTCAGATTCATCGGACAAAAGAAAAGCGGTCAGGCTGGCCGCCTTTTCGGGAGGAACCCCGCCGCTTTCCAACTGTTTTTTTGTTCCCTCATAAAAAGAGGCGCCCGCGGCTTCGCTTCCTGCGGCCAGCGTCTGTTGATGTAACCTCGTTATGACAAATCCCGGCGCTATGCAGTTAATATCGATGTTCTCCGCCGTCAGTTCAAGCGCGATATTTTCCGTATATCGGACAAGGGCTATTTTGCTTGTCGCATAAGCGGAATAATTAGGAAAAGGGCTCGCGGCGCCTCCCCCGGAATAATTGACGATCTTCTTGCGCGAGGGTGATCTCATGATCGGGGCAAAGAGGCTGCACATATACACGGCGCCCAAAAAATTAATGTTTATGGCCTCTCTGAATTCTTGAAGATCGACGGCGGTCGTTCTCCCGATCGGCCCGTAAACGCCGGCACAATTGACAAGACCGCTGATATCACCCACTTCGTTTACGCACCAGGAAGCGAATGCCTTTACCTTATTGAGGTCACTGACATCCAATGAATAGGAGCGAACGGCGGCGCCCAGACTTCCCTTTAAATCGGCGACGGATCTCAGAAGATCTTTTTGATTCCTGGCCGCAATGACGACCTGAGCGCCCTCGGATACGCATTTTTTCGCCACGGCAAAACCGATGCCCTGGCTTCCTCCCGTAATGACGATATTTTTTCCGCGCAGCTTCATCTTTCTCCTCTCCCCAATGAAATGTACCGAAACCCGTCCTTTTTCATTTGATCCTCATCAAGGCAGTCCTTCGTATCGAAAAATATCAACCTCCTCATCTCCTTTTTTATCGAACTCCAGTCGAACCGCTTGAATTCTTCCCATTCCGTCAATAAAACAAGCAAGTCTGAATCCTTTGCCGTTTCCGCGATATTCTTGGCCACTTGAAACGCGGGCACGGTGTCCAATTCTTTATAATCGGCTTTAGGGTCAAAAGCGCTCACTTTGGCCCCTTCTTGAACGAGCTTGTCAGCAATCTCCAAGGGAAGACTCCGCCGCAACGTGCTTGTTCCCGGCTTATACGTCAAACCGAGAATGCCGATCTTGGCATCCTCTATTTCTCCCAATATATTCTTGATTTTCCCGACGATCTCATTAATTCTTCTCTTATTCAGTTCTAGAACATAACCAAAGAAGTTGCTACCTTCATGAAGGGCGGGTCCCCGCCGACTAAGAACCATAAGATCTCTTCCAAGGGTGCCGCCTGAAAACCCGACCCCCGGCGATAGGTAGGCCTTTTCTCCGATCCGGGGATCCGATTTCATCCCCTTGATGACATCATCTATCCTCGCGCCTTGGGATTCGCAGATATCCGAGAGTTCATTGGCGAAAACTATGCTCGTCGCAAGGAACGCGTTGATCCCATGTTTGACCAATTCCGCGCTCTCCAGGCTCATGGAAATGATCTCAGCGGTAACTTCTTGAAATAGCCGCCGGCATTTTTTCTCCGCCTGAACGCTATCGGCGCCAAGGATTATTCTTCCTGGCGTCATATAACACTCCAGGGCGGCGCCAAGCCTAAGATTTTCGGGGGAATAGGCAAGATCGAGGGTTCGATTCTGCATCATGAGTTCTTTTCTTAATTGAGCGCAGAGTCCAACCGGAGATTGGGAACTTATGATGAGAACAGCGCCATCCTTTAATAGGTCCCTTACCCTCAGGACAGAATCCTCGAGTATGGATGTATCGCTGCTGTCGTCGTTTCCGACTGGGGTATCATAGGCAAGAAACACATAATCACAGGACCTCAGGGTATCTATCTCGGCAGAGAAAGACAATTTGTTCGATGCGATCCCCTTTTTGATCTCCGTTTCGAGCATCGGTTCATATATTGGAGGAATTCCCTGCTGCAGTCGGCTGATCCTGGAAGGATCGAAATCGACTCCATGAACGCGGTGGCCCAGTTTAGACCAGGACGCGGCGATAACGCATCCAAGGTGCCAAAGTCCGATGACCCCAATTTCGCATTTCATCCCCATCGTCTCCTCTTATGCGCCCCCATTTCTTCGCGAGAGCAATTTCTTCATCTTGTCCCGTTCGTGAAATTGACCAATACGGTCGTCCCATCCTCTTCAAACCTGTATTTCATTTCTCGAAGATTCATCCTTTTCATGGCTTCCCGGAACTTTGTGTGCCCCTTTTCAACATAGAACACGAAGAATCCCCCACCGCCGGCACCTGTAATTTTACCCCCCAGGGCCCCGTTCTGCAGGGCATATTGGTACATTTCATCCAGCCAGCCATTGGAGATCTCTGCAGACATGCTTTTCTTGTATTTCCAATGCTTGTCGAAAAGCAGGCCGATGTCTGTAATGTTCCCTGATTCCGCGGCTTCCAAGACCTTATATCCGATCTCTTTGATGACGTGCAGACTTTCGATGATGTTCCGCTTCTCTTCCCTGGCCCCCTGGCTCTGCTCCGACAGGATCTTGGTCGCGCTGCGAGAGGTATTGGTATAGAACATGAGGAGGTTCCGGTTCAGTTCATCGAGAGTCGATTCCTCGATCCGGGCGCTCCTGACCTTCACCCTCCCATCCTTGTCTATTTCGAGAACCCTCAAGCCGCCGAACGCCGCCATATATTGGTCCTGCTTGCCGATCGGTTTGCCGAGCCTGTCGATTTCGAGCTCGCAGGCCTGCTCGGCCAGGTCCTGGACGGCCACGGCTTCCTTTTTCATTGCGTGAAGGCCGTTGAGGAGGCCGACCGCGTATGAGCTCGAAGAGCCGAGTCCGGTGCCAGCAGGGACGTCCGCCATCGATACGATCTCCAGGGATCTTTCGATCCCGGTCATCCGCATCGCTTCTTTGGCGATATCGTGCTGCAGTTCATCCCTATGATTCACCGTCTCTGATTTTGAATACTTCACCCGGACAAGGCAATCAACGATGGGCCGGTTCAAGTTGATGAACATGTATTTGTTGATGGCGGCGGCGAAAATAAACCCGCCGTACTTCAAATAATAAGCGGGAAGATCCGTGCCTCCGCCTCCCAATGTGAATCGGAATGGCGTCCGCGTAATAATCATTGCGTCCCCTTTAAGACCGGTTCCTGACAATTTATTAAGATTTTCCCACCCAGGTTCCCATTGGGTGAGTCAAATGTGCATTCAACGCGTTCAACAGATCGAGGTCATCGATGGCCCAAACTCCACCGGAGAGTCTATAAGCATAAAGACGGCGTCTCTTACTGAGGAGGGAAGGGATCACGTCCAGGCCGAAATCAGAATATCCCGAGGGTATGTATTCGAATATGGCGGGCCGAAAGTAGAAAAGCCCGGCGCTTACCCAATGGCTGAAGACCTCGTCCGGAGCAGGTTTTTCTTTGAAACGGACGACCTTGTCGCCCCTCCCCATCTCAAGAATGCCGCTCCCGTTGACGTCGGCCTTCTCGAAGACGGCGATGGTCCCGACGCCCTCGCTGGCCGCCGACGCCTCGATGAATCCGGGAAAGTCCATCTCCAGGTAATTGTCCCCATAGACGACGAGGAACGGGCCGCCGCGAAGCTCGGCCTCTAGCTTTTTTACCGCTCCCGCCGTGCCCAATATCTCGGGTTCGAACGAATACCGGATCCGCACCCCCCACTTTTTTCCATCTCCGAAATGGGATGTGATCCGGTCGGGAAGATAATGGAGATTGATGATAATTTCCTTGATTCCCGCTATCGCCAGATGCTCGACATGATGCTCGAGGAGGGGTTTCCCCGAGATCGGAACCATGACCTTGGGTATCGCATCGGTCAGCGGACGCAACCTCGACCCTTTGCCTGCCGCAAGCAAGACCGCCTTCGTCTCCCCGCGGCTCAAATCCTGCCCGCTGCCATTTCGGATTTGATATATTCGACGGCGCGGAGCAGCCCGGTTTCTAGGTCCGTCTTCGGCTTCCAGCCAAGCGCCGAAGCTTTGGAAATGTCTGCTAGCGTCATTTGAGCTTCGCCCGGCAAATCAGGCTTGATTTCCGGCGCTATTTGAACGCCGAGAATCCTGGAAACCCTATCGCATATCTCTAAAACCGAATGATTCTCTCCCGAACCGAGATTGAATGTTTTATTATCGGTCCGGGAATCGCGAAGGCAGAGAAGATGGAAATCGTTGACATCGTCGACGTAAACGAAATCCCGCCGCTTTTCGCCCGTCCCATAAATGACCGGGCGTTCGCCCTTCAAAAGCTTAATTATAAAGGCGCTCATAACCGGCGGGATCGTCCGGCGATAATCCTGGACAGGACCATAAACGCAAAAATATCGAAGGGCCGTGAATGTCGTCCCGAAATATCTCTTATAGGCATCCGCGAAGTGCATTCCGGCGAACTTGCTCACGGCATAGAAGCTTTCTGGTTGAACGGCCGATTCCGGCGTCGGGAAGACCGTGCTTCCTTCATAAAGCGCCGATGATTCCGCGTAAATAATCTTCCGGACGTTGGCACGCTTTGCCGCTTCGAAGACATTGATCGTCCCCGTAACATTGATATCGGCCGTTTCTATCGGATCCGCTTGGCAATCGCTGATGCAATTCTTGGCCGCGAGATGGAAGACGGCATTGACCCCCTCAAAAAGGTCGTAGAGACCGCGATCCCGTATATCTCTTTTATGAAATTCGACTCCGTCCGGAACGTTCTCCCGCAACCCGTAAGCCAGATTGTCGATTCCCACAACTTGATACCCTTCGCTCAGCAAGCGCCCGGCGAGATTCGACCCGATGAACCCCGCGACGCCCGTTATGGCGATTCTCATGTTGCGTCAGCTCCCCGTGCCCCGGAGCACGGCCGGGATGGTCTTGAGCAGAATTTTCAGATCGAGTCCAAGAGACCAGTTCTCGATGTACTCCAAATCCAGCCGAGCCCATTCGTCGAAACCCCTGATCCTGTTTCTTCCCTTTATCTGCCAAAAGCATGTCAGCCCAGGTTTCACGCTGAGTTTTCGCCTGTGCCAACTCTCATATCTCGCTAATTCATGGGGACCGGCCGGACGCGGCCCGACAAGGCTCATGTCCCCCTTGAAGACACTCCAGAGCTGGGGGAGCTCGTCCAGGCTGAACTTTCTGAGATTTTTTCCGATCTTCGTCACTCTCGGATCATTCTTGATCTTGAAAACAGGTCCGTCCATCTCATTGCGATCCAGAAGCTCCGTCTTCATTTGGTCCGCGTTCAAGACCATGGTCCTGAACTTCCAACTCTTGAAGGGTTTCTTGTTCATTCCGACGACGTTCCATTGGTATAAGATCGGGCCTTTCGATGTCGCTTTAATCAATATGGCAATTATCAATAATAGTGGGATCAAAACAATGAGCATAACGCTCGAAACCGCGATGTCCATGAGTCTTTTGATATACTGCCTGACCTCATCGTCCATAGGCGCCATCAAGCTGATGATATTCATCCCATACGGTTGATCGACCCGGACCTTTTTTATCAATCTGCCGAAAAAGTCCGAATAGATGCGGATTTGAACTCCCTCGCGCTCACAACACTCTATGACTTTCCTGATTAGACCGAACTGATCGATGGGGACGCAAACGATGATCTCGTCAATGATATTGTCATGGAGAAGAGGTTCTATGTCTTCATAAGTCCCGAGGATCTTGACGCCGGACGTGTCACATATAAGGTTCTCGGCAGCCGCTTTAACGATCCCGACAACGTCCAAACCCCATCCAATATTTTTCTTCACAACATCAATGAATTTGCGCGTCATATCCCCATTTCCTACTATTAAGACACGCTTCCTGTTGATCCCTCTTTTCCGCAGTTCTTTGGCCACATAAAAAAGAGCTGTTTTATCGAGTGCCAATAAAAGAAGGGCGACGAAGCAGAAAACGATGACATAGGTTCTCGGGATTTGTCCAAAGCGGAGAAAATAATGAGCCGCAAAGAATATGCTGACACCGATGAAGGTCGCTTTTACGACATTGGTCAATTCTTTCCATAGCGACGTGAATCGTTGATAAGAATACGCGCCCAGCCTATTGAAGATAATCACCCACAGAAGCGAAAACCCGATGATAGCCGTGATTTCATACGCGGTGATGCGGATGGGAAAAGAGATGTCTGTGAGAAGCCGGAACTTATTCCAGACAATAAAGGCAACAACGAAGCTGCCGGCTGTCGTCAGGGCGTCGGCCACCTGCGCGAGTCTTCTATGATGAGTGGGACGCCAGATCATTTTCTTTTGTCTTCTTTCTGAACCGCTATAGAACGATATTAAGCGTCACAGTAACTTCAAATAGAACTCTTCAAGAGTTTTTGTGATATGGGGCCAGGCAAGTTTTGTCTCAGCAAGTACGCGTGCTCTCCGCCCTGACTCTATTCTCCGATCCAAATCCTGTAACAAAACTCCAATGCCAATTGCGAACTCTTCTGGTTGTGGTTTTGTGACAATACCAACATGCTCTTTCAAAAGCAGCTCAGCGACATCTCCAACTGAAGTTGCAACCACCGGTCTACCTGCTGATAGATAGTCATTCACTCTTGAAGGCCAGCGAGCCCTATTGGCCAAGGTATCTGCTAATGGTAGCAGTAATATGTCACATGCAGATAGATAATGGACGAGCTGTTCGTGAGACAATGGCCCGGTTTCAATCCATGCATCATGACTAATCCGGTACTTAGAAAAGTTGCATCGGTGTTGACCAATCAAGGCCAGTTTGCAATCGAAGTCTTGCCGCAATATATCAAAGGCTCCAAACAGAAATTTCGCGTCCTTAGGTTGCAAGACTCCGAGATGACCAATAAGCATTTCGTCTGCTGGTATCCCAAGCACCTTTCGCGCTTTTTCCTGGTCAACTGGCTGGATTTTCTCTACGTCCGATCCTTGGTTGAGATGCATCAATACTTCTGGTCTTACGCCCAGCCTTAGTGCGCGCTGATAAAGAGCGGTACTAATGACTGTATTCCCATCAGCCCTTGTTCGAAATGTTTCCTCAAAGAAGGTTTCAATAGGAGCAATAGCGAGATTCAAAAGGCGTCCTGGCCGCTCAGTGTTCGTTCCACCTCGCCCCCACCAATCTGCCCAATCAAGCACTAACTTGCTGCCGAACAGGGCTCTCTGCCACAAGGCAGGCAGGATGGCGACTGGTCGCGAATCAAAGACATGAACGATGTTATAGTAGTCTCGTCTTAAGAAACTAATACGCCGTAAAATGTTCCAGAGATCCCAGCCGCTACGACCTCGCCCCCACAGGAGGTCTGGACTCTCAATAAGCCTGATACCCTCACTTGTTTCTTCGCGAAAACGCAGCCGTTTTGTTGGCGAGGTAGTTATCAGAGATACGTAATGCCCCCGCCGTGCTAGGTACCGGGCAAAATGGTAAGCACGGAAGAAAGTCCCCCCATGCCACGCAACATTGTGATTCAACATCAAAATACGCACGTCACACGCGTCCTGCTTCTTCTAATATCTCAAGAACACGCGCAGCGTTTCGTTCCCAGGTATATTCCTCCGCCCTCTGTCGTCCGCGAACTATCAAGCTTTGACGTAAAGACTGATCATTTAGTGCACATTCTATGCCATACGCGATGGATTTTTCGTCTAGTGGGTCCACTAACACAGCGGCATCTCCAGCCAGTTCTGCCATGCTGCCTCCCTTTGACGTCACGACTGGACATCCGATGGCCATCGCTTCCAATACCGGATATCCAAACGTTTCGTAAAGCGTTGGGATCACTGCTAGATCAGCACACAGGTAGGTAGCCAATGCCTGGTGATGATCTAGCCTCCCAGCAATCACAACATCTTTAAGCACATTGCATTCTCTTGCCACCGTTTTTAATCTGTCAAAAGAAACACTTACCTCGCTACCTATCAACAGCAATACATGGGGCAGTTTAGTTTGGAGCTTAAAAAGAGCAAAGGCGCGAATTAGACGTATATGATTCTTGTAGCCATATGTTGAGGAAACATACACAATATACGGCCGATCTCCAGTTAGACTCAGGCCGATCTGTCGATACGGAGCATCATCTGTTGCCTTTGCCAAACTCCAGGTATCCTTAGACAATCCATGAGGTATTACGCTCACCTTATCCGGAGATACTCTTGTATATCGTACAAGATCATGTTTAGAATGTTCGGTGAAAATAATTGCTCGCACTGCTTTTTTTAGAGATAACGGTAGCATTAAACGTAAATATGCTGTTCGGAACCATCCATATGCTTCCGGCATCTTATAGAATTGCAGGAATTGCACTGCCAACACCACTGGCACTTTGACCAACAAGGGTGCCACAGTCGCAGTAGCAAAAAGGACATCAAGACGCTGATGTGCAATTGCGGCAATGAACGCAGTCTGCTGATATATAATACGCAGTGGACGGCTAATCGGCACACCGGAAAGTTTCACGATCTGGACATTGGCTGGTAGTGTCTCGCAAAGCGAATCTGTCCAAGTTGGCGTGAATAGGATGAACTGATAATTAGGACGTTGAATGGCAAACTCGTTCAAGAGTGATTCCAGATATATTCGCATCCCTCCAGGCGCCTGCTTGCTTGTAGACTGTCCTGGCGAGATGTTGTCAATGCCAATTCGCACAGATAATTCTCTACAATCTCAAATTTCTTTTTCTATTACCGAAAACATTTGGAATTCTATCTGGTCTTGTCAATCGGACGTTCAGGTTCTGAACGGAGGTCATGTCTCGCTTGGTTTAATGATGCAAACCGTATTGCTTTTTCGGCCTGGCTTGCCCAATAATCTGGTGAATATTTCATTATTGTAAACGTGGCATTTTTCCTCATGTCTGATCGCATGGTTTCATCGTTCAGCAAGTCCGTCAAAACCTTCAAGACCTCTCCCGGGTTAGAGAAATCTACAACAAAACCGTTTTTCCCGTGGTCAATTAGATCGACACTGCACTCAACATTGGGCGATACAATAGGGATAACCCCACAGCACATGGCTTCGTTCACGACCAATCCCCAAATATCTTGAGATGGGAGGAGAAAAACGTCTGCGGAACAATAAAGTCTTACCAACTCACCGGGCGACTGATGATCGTAGAAAACGATGTTAGTGAGGCCTAACTTATTTGCTCTTTGAATAATTCTACCTTTTTCTACACCGGATCCTACTATAGTAAAATGTACCGGAAGTTGATTGTCCAGACACAATCTTGCCAAATTTAGTATTAAATCTAATCGTTTCCTTTTTATTAACTGTCCTACGAATATACAGTTAATTTTTTCCTGTCTTTCTACCGTAACCTGTTCCGCATGTTCTATCCACCACGTATTGTCTACAACGTTATAAGGTATAAAAATACATTCAGTCTTAGCACCGAGTGTTTCAAGATAGTTTGCGGAAGCGTTTCCATATGCGAGGCAACAATCGCACAAATGAACAAGAGACTTTCGCCAGAGTTGCTTTGCTTTTGAAATCCCTAACTCAGACAGATTTGTTCCGCCGGACCATATTACCAAACCTCTATGCATTAGTTTCGTATAGAACATTGCAAATAAAGCATTGAAGGACATTCCTAATGTAATAACGACATCAGGTTTGTACTTAAAGAGCATTGGCAATATCCGCCAGTTAAAGCTGTAATATTGATCTGAATTTAACCAAAGCGCAGGTCCGGATATTTTCTTGACGTTGAAGAACAGGTCTTGTGCATCAAGGCTAATTTTGCTTTGTTTGGCATTTGTAATCCAAATTTCTACATCAAAACCACGCCGAGACAATGCTCTAAAAACGCCAAATCTGACAAAAGAAGTAGGGGGATGTATTAAGACTACTTTCAAAGTTTGATTTGAAGGGCTTGATTTAGACAAAAGTAATAACCTCAGTTATCCCATTCCGCTTGGCTACAATTGTTTAAGCCGGGTTTACATAAGGTCTATAAACGAGAACGTTCAGAAGTTTGCTTTATTTGGTAATGTCAAGTTTTTTTATGTAAAATGTAAAATATTCATAGGACAGTTCTTTGAAGAATGGCCGGTTCTTGAGCACCTTTCATACGGCGTGTGACCTCCAATGCAACTCCACTTTCAACGAGATGTAGGCCAAGATCCGGTAATAGGGCGTTTCCCCGGCCCGGATCTAATGATATTCTTTAAAAAGGTTCCAATTAATACCCTAAATGTATCTAATAGAAAGAAGACTGGTGCATAGAACTTAGGGCAAACAAGATACGCGAAACGCCATCGATAGGTAAAGTTGTTAGCTGATTTTATGGAAAAAAAACTTTTTAAATCATGACCAGATTTATTGTAATAATCATCATCGGCTGTATTTGTTAATACCGCTTTATAATTAATAAATAACCCGAAACCATTCTTTCTCGCTCTGTGTGAAAATTCATAGTCAGCACTGTAATGCGGTAATAGGTGACTATTATATGAACCTATCATTTGAAAAACTTTGACAGGTATTATCGTACCACGACCTGGCAGAAAATCAACCGATACAAGGTGCCTATTTGATAGTAATAAAGAATCGTAACGACAGTTTTTTAGTAACTCGATGTATTTTGCTGTAAGCCAGTTTATCCGGACACCTCCGTCTGCTATTATTTGATCAGGCCCATTAGTTATATTAATAGAACCAATTAAACTGTCCGGGTGCCTCAAAGCACTTTCAATCAACTCATATAAATATGTTGGTGAAAATTGGACATCATCATTCAAAGTTAAGATAAAGTCGTTATTCTTCGCCTTAGGCAAAGCATATCCAAGACCAAGGTTTATCGCACCAGTCCACCAAAGATTGCCATCACCACGGAGAATGGTCACTTCTCGGAACTCATTGGAAATCATGTCTGATGTTCCGTCAGTTGAACCATCATCAATTACAATAATCCCTTTTTTCTTATATGTCTGTTGGTTTAAACAAGATAGACAACGATGAGTCAATGTCTTTCTGTTGTTCACAGGAATCAAAATGAAAATTTCAGACATTGTAAATATACCTTCCTATGGAAAGAAATATTTTCACCTCATTTAGCTTATTTGGTTTTTCTCAAGGAGCAATAGTGGGTAAATCACTAATGTACCGAGTGTACCTGCACGATCCTAAGTCCGACAATAAATTCATTAAGACGGTGACGCTGTCCAAGGCCCAGGAAGAGATCCTCAAAGCGGTCGATCCGAAGCTCCTCCGCAAGTGTAGTGTATAAAAATAGGGGTAAAGTCAGGTAAATTAACACCAGGGTGTCGCTCCAAAATAGCATCGACAGTACCATCGGTGCTTCCTGAATCGACTACGTAAACTTGTATGTCAAATATTCCCTCTGATATCTGAGCATTCAAGGCGTCTAAACAAAGCAAGGTTTTATCTTTGCGGTTATGGCATGTTATCAGAGTTGCAATTATCAGATGTTCCATGAATTCGATCTTGCAAATGCTTTTATCAGTGTCTTCTCGTCATTCCTACAAAACTCATATTCTTACGAATATCCCATCTGCCTGCAGCACATAACCTGTCTTAGGATCGGATAAAACAGGTTCAACCGAAACAAGCGAGAAGCCTATTTTTGCCAAATATTCTACCATGTCAATAAATAATGGGCCCGTTTCGTACAGAGGGAAAAAAGTTAACTCAATTTCAATGATCTTTGTGTACTTCAGGGTATGAATGGCACCCTCAAGAACAAATTTTTCATAACCTTGCACGTCAGCCTTGATACAAACAGATTTGTCTTCAACCTTCATTTTCATGTCAGGTAACGCTTTATCGAGGCGCTTCATTTGAATTTTTCCTTTTCCTACGTATGCGCTATTCGGTGCTACCTCCACATGTTTATGAAGCATAGGCAGTAGAGAACTGCTTGTTATATGTTTAGATACATTAATTTCTATCACTCTATCAGTTTCCCCGATTGCCAGTTGCGAACAGTACCATTTAGGATCACTCACGGCATTTTTCTTTAATATATGATATGATTCTAGTAGTGGTTCAAAAGAGATGATAAACCCTTTGTAACCTGTCCGCCGAGCTGTTATTGCGTAAGTGCCTATATTTGCTCCAATGTCTAAAAGCAAATTTATCTGTTTTGATTGAAGGATATGTGCCCTTCTAAGGGAGGCAATATTATCCTTATTGTAATGCAGAAAATCGTATCCAAGCATGCGAAACAATTGATGTGAAATATACTTCATTGAATTCATAGATAGTTAAGGGTTCTGCTATTTATTGGTTAATTTGATTATTTCTGACAAAACATTTTTGAAACAACGTTCATACTCAACGTTAGTAATGTAAAATGTTTTTATACTTTGTTGTATATTTGAATAGTTATTTTGTATCCATTCGACTTTATAGGGAATTTCTGAAGTATTTGTACACGTACAACCAATATTGTTAGCGTCGATAAGCTTTTTATAGTCATACAAATATGATGGGGCAATTACTGGCTTTCCACAAGATAAATATTTTGTAAGCTTCCCTGATGATAGGCCCATATAGTACAAATTCGGAATTGACATTGCCGCCAAGGGAAGCCAAGCAATACCAATATATGCGCTTTTTACAAGCTCATCATATTCTGCCTTTTCAAGATTGATATCATTTATAAACAATCTGCCTTCTCTAATTAAATGAGCGTAATTGCTAAAAATATATTCCAAGTAATTATCACGACTGTAGCAATTAAGAAATAGAATATAATCCTCGCTCAATGTATCGCATATCTTAAAAAGATCTAAATCGAATCCCCTTTCGAGGCTGCCCGTTAATAAAACGATCTTTTTTTTGTCCGGGATTTTGAATTTCTTAAAAGCATAGTCGGAAGTGGATGCATTGTATCCAATATAGCTATTTGGGACCAGAAAAATCTTGTCTGACAAAAAAGGAAATTCGATCTTGAGCAAATTTGCGCGAGCATCATCCTGTATTATTGCGAATTTGAAGAACTTTGGATGAGAACGCTGGATTTTCGCCCAGTAATATAACTCAATGAAATTATATATAGCCTCTTTAATCTGATATCTAAATAATAGCTTACCCACAGTACGCGGTAATTGCTTTATCCATCTTTTAAAATAGGACAAATATACCAATTCAAGAGAAAAATATGCAGTTGGCAAGAACATTTTATATTTAGTGTTTAAAAGGTAGCTTATAAGTAAAGATCGAAGGTCGAAAGCAAAGGAGAAGTCATAGGATAATGAATTGGATTTTATGTATGAGAGCACATTAAATACATAATCAAATGGATTTTGCTTGCTTATAGCTATAGGGGTTACATAGGTAGGAAATATTGCCTTTGATAACATGGCTTCTGGTAAATAGAGGTCAATAACGAATGAATTTATCTGCAATATTAATATAGCATTAATAACCGTAGGGTAGGTATTAATATCTCTAGAGCTATAGATGAAGAATGCTATGCGCTTTTTTTTAGTAATATTTAAGTCCATTTTTTGCCTATCATTGATTTTCGCATACGGCCGCCCGCTGCGTCCGCTTCATCTGCTCGGCACCTAAAATCATTTTTCAGCAGACTCTATGTAATCTTTTAATCATGAAAAGCTTTTTAACAAGATCTAGGATTCTAATAATACCAATTGGTAATCTTGTTTCACCATCGTGTTTCCATCGAACTCCAATTTCACCAATATTCATTTTCGAATGGTATGCAATATAAAGAAGTTCGGCGTCAAAATAAGCACAACTAAATGTTATCAACGGGAAAAGTATCTCGGCCGATTCTTTAGTGAATAATTTAAAACCACATTGAGTGTCGATAAATGGTAACCGTAATATCACCCTTTGAATCACGCCAAATATTTTTGCTGCCAATTCCCGTATGAAGGATTGATGCGTTTCTATCTGTGATTGTTTAAGACCCCGTGAACCTATTACAATATCGCAATTATAGTTTATCAGCGATAAAAAAGTGTCCAGATATTCAATCGGAACCGAATAATCTGCATCCATAAACAGTCTGAATTTACCTTTAGCAATAGACATACCCTTTTTTACAGCAAACCCTTTTCCTCTATTTGGAAAATACTCAATAAAAACTAAATTCTGATATTTATCTTGAACAGTTCGTACAATTATTTTTGTATTATCAATACTTCCATCACTAACAACAATAATTTCAGATGAATATTCTTTTTTTTTTAAATAATTTATTATACTATTTAACGTTCTTCCGATTCTTTTTTCTTCGTTGTATGCTGGAATAATTATAGATATATACATTTCATATTATTTATTTTTTAAACCAAATTTACCGATTTTAATGAAATTATAAAGATATCCTCGTGGTGAATATGATATTAAATTATTGTTTTGTTGAAATATTTTAAATTTGATCTTAATGTATTCTGGTTTATCATATATAACCTTATTTAAATTTAACCTGTAATAATTGCAAATATTTTCATACGGCAATGTTCGCGATATTGAAGCCGAAGAAATTCCGTCTTTTCTATAAAAAGTTATTGAAGATGCATTATTTAGTATAATAAGTTCGCCTATTCTTATTAAATCTCCTTTTGAATTCATAGAAAACATAATTGTATTTTTTGAATCTAACTCATACCATTTACCCCAGCCTGGCAAACCATTGTGATAAAAAAAGATTTTTTCATTCTCTTTTTTCCAAAGTATATCTCCTAGTGGCCTATGTGCAATTGGTTTTTTCACATCATTTGTATTTGCAAAGTATATATCAAAAGATATTGGCAATGCCCAATCTGCGCCGTTTATTATTATTTTTTTACCAAAGCTCGATGTTTTAGAATACTCTATTATCTTATTATCAAATATCAATATTGAATTCTCATCGATATCTGGGGCTAAAAGTTGAACTTCATTCCAAAACTGTTTCTGTCCTTCCCAAACAGTTGAGTAGCCTTTTTGCAAAAAAATAGCGTAAGAACTCCAAAGCATAAGAATAATTCCAAAAAATGAAATCGCAAATATTTTAAAATAGTATGCATTTTTTTTAGCTAATATTAATTCTATTATCCCTGCAAGAAAAACACCCCATGCTATAGTAGCAACCAAATGAACAGATGATCCTCTGCCGGACATAGCAATTGGCGGATAACGAGTAAAAGAAAGTAAATATCCTGATAGAATCATAATAAATCCAACTAAAAGAATATAGGAAGAGTAATCAAAAGAAAGAATATTTTTACTTATCATAAAATTTATCTTTTTAGGTAAATAATTGCTGAATTTATTAATAAGTATTTGTACTCTTTGAGGAATACTTATGCTGATTTTTATTGTTGTAAAATTATTTTTATTTTTAAGAGACCATTTATATAACCAATAAATAAAAATTGCTTCCAAACATATAATTGGAATAAACTCAATTACAAAAGCATTTTGTATGCCAGTAATTGTTCCATAAATCATTGCTCTTAAGGAGCCTAATAATCCTATAAACGGCGCACTAATAATTTTAAATAACAAATAAAGTTTATTAGCACTTACTAAATCACTAACCCGATCTTCTCCACTTGTAGCCCTTAAAAGTAAGATCAAAAACATTATCAAACCGGTTACAATAATATGGATTAACAATCGTTTCCATAACAACCGCTTTTTTTGTTTTACAAAAAAAGGCGCAAATAGGAAAATCAATATTCCCGATTCATAAAATAGTAATGCCATAGTACCAAAAATGTAAGCAAAAACATGGCACCAATTTTTTTGTCTTAAATAAAATAAAATACCCAATAATGCACAAAAAAGGCTTGGTTGAAGACTTAAATTGGCGTGTGTAAGTATCTTAGTAGTATCAGCAGGATTTAGCAAAAAAACTAATGCGCCTATAAATGCACTTGGCAAACTTAACCATTTTCGTAATATGAGATAAAGCATAAAAGCATTTATGAAACAAAAAAAAGCTCCTATAGCATAGACGAAAACTAAATTATCTGTAAAATTTACACCTAAATATGTAACAATTGGAGGGAAAGCAAACATTAATGGACGACCTTGAGGCATCCCTTTGAAGCATGCTATTGTATGCGAAAATATATCTGAAAAAGATTTGCCTATAAACGAGCCAACAAAAGCATAATCATCTTCATAAAGGCCAAAATCAGTTATCTTAAAAAAAAGCATCGTAAATGTCGTGATTATTAAAAGTATCAAAACATATGTTTTTTGTATAATCGTATTATCTTTGTTCATTTTATATTCTTTTTAATTTGTTCCCGAATTCAATGTATTTCCATATATTGTTGCGTTCCCCCCTAAACTGTCCAACTATCGGGGGGCACCTCAAGACTGGCTAACATACAAGGAGTCGTAGCCGACCCTAGTTACACTATCCGCGGCAATAATAATAACCCAGAACACAAGGGAATGAACTGGCCCATCAAATGTGACACTACATACGTAGCCAACAAGCAAACCGCAGACCAGGGTCCCAAGCCCGACGGCAACCAAATCGCCCTGCAACTGGAAGCCCCCCCTAACCGCGAAAGCAATAAGACGTGATGCCAAGCACCCTACAATGAACACGAAACTCAGAAAACCCATCAGCCCGGTGCCGTTTAGCAGCAGAGCATAACCGTTATCATCGGGTAATCCAATACGCGAAAAGTAGCTATACCCAAATCCAAATGGATTCTGCTCTATGCTTTCCAAAGAGACTTGAAGGAGGTCAAATCTGTCTCGGAAATTCCCTTCATTGCCAAGGCTTGTCCAATTCGTATTTCTCCAGCGTTCTAAGCTTGCGCCAAGCTCTGGCACCCTATCAACCAAACGTGGTCCCCAGATGGATAGGCTCAGGGTGAGAAGAAGCAACGCCACTATCAATCGGAGCGAGAAGCACCGCCTCGAAACAACGAGCACGAGGATCACGCCTATGGCAGCCCCAATGGTAGCCGCTCTAGCAGAAGTCCATGCAAGTAACGTGACCATCAGTACAAGGGTCGCTGCATAAGCAAGTCGGGATACCGTTGTCTTTCGACTTCGAAAGAGTTGAGCGGTAACGAAAGGTACACCCAAAGCCAGTAGCGCCCCAAGACCAATCGCCCAAGAAGTGAATTGTATTGGGCCTAAAGTCACATCCATTGAACCCAAACGCCACTGCATGCGAGTGCCATAGTTATTAATGACACTTCCTATCTTGCTTGCTATCCCAATAACACTTAGATAGCCGAGAATTGAAACTAATGCCGCCTGCACCAATCGCAGAGCATCTTCTGGTTTATGAATCATGCCCCTCATGAGAATTATCAATAGTAAAGGTACCAGCGATACCCTAATCCAAGAACCGATCTCGCCACTTCTCAAAGCAGATACCAGGCTTGCAGAAGCGAATGCGATATAAGGAAGAAAACGTCCAACGCTGGAGAGCAGGTTAGGTGAAAGCCGCTCTGATTGCCGATCACGGACCAGTTGCACAGCAGCCAGCGCAAGAAGTAGCAATTCACTCAGCGAGATTCCGTACGGGTTAGGAAGCCCGGGCATCTGGAGTGGAGCGAGCAGGATTGCCGCTATCAGAAGCCAAAACCTGACTCGCTCGCTCAAACTAAGGACGATGAAGAATGCGGTTGGAATTACATAAAGCAAGAACAGGATTTTTACTTTGCCCTGGACAATGGCCCAGCCAACAAGCCAAGCCAGTAGGATACATACTGCCACAAGAATATTTCGATAGTCGAGAAAGGCATTCAGTTTCTCATTCTTGCTCATCATCCCTAATCACCTGGCTTTCTCGCGACGAGGCAATTGCTCTTGACCGTCAGGTTCTGTAGAATACGACTACCTTCCCGAGCAAGAGCCGCAATACTGTATCTTTCGACGACGAGCGTTTTCAGGTTCTCAGCCAATCTTAGGGCGAATTTGCGTTCTTGTATCAGCCGAACAATATACCTGGCAAACTCCTCCGGTTCATCGGCAATAAGAATATCTTTCTCGTGAGTTACCGGAATACCTTCAGCTCCCAATGTAGTAGAGACAACCGGAACGCCACATGCGCCTGCCTCCAAGATCTTGAAGCGGGTACCGGACTCGAATCTCAAAGGTACCAAAGCAACATCAGTGTAGCACAGATAAGGCAGAACCGAAGGCACGTTGCCAGTGACGATGACGCCGGGATCTTTGATGTCCGATAAGGTTCGATCCGAACCAACGCCGACACAATAGAGATGAATATCGGGAATCTGAAGACGCACGTAGGGAAACACTTGGCTAATCAACCAGCGCGCCGCATCATCCATGGGACCACGTGGCCAGTAAGTTCCGGCCAGATAGATGCAGGGCCTTTTCAGATTGTCGGCCGGTGGCGGTATCTGGCGATAGACCTCGACATCAATTACATTTGAGAAAATATGGATCTGCTGGGGATCCTTGACCAGGCTACGATAATACTCAGCATCTATCAGAGAAACCGCAGTAGTCACGTCTGCTAGTTGCGTTCCCCATCTTTCCTCCTCTTCCTTCTCCCTACCCGCTCTCTTGATCCTTCTTCGTTCCCGCTCACGCTTGGCAAAAGGCAATCCCCTCAGGATGTATCGCGACCACACACTATCTGTGTCTAATACTACTTTGTAAGGGGGATGGCTCTTGATGTATTTCAAGAGTTGATAGGAGATATTGCCATAACCCAGCCAAATCACATCTGCGCGGGTAACATTGGCAACCGTCAACAAGTGCCCAAAGTCTTCGGTTGCTGGTTCCCAACCGGATTTGAAAACATTCCAACCCGTTATTCTTCTTGATACAAAATTTAGACCCTTTTTGACAAAACGGGAATACTTATTAGTCGGCACAAAAGAAGCAACGTAGAAGCCCTTACAGTATCGCTCATAAAAGGCTAAAGTCTCAGTTCCACCCAATTTATCCAGGCGGACCCTACTGTAAATAAACAAGTCAGATATCTGGGTAAGAGCCTTAATCGAATTCTCAATACGCAGCGCAGGCCCACCCACCGGAGGGTGACACAATATAGGCGTGGCAAATAAAACTCTCGGTTTGGTCGTCACTTCCTACCCTGCCATACCCCCCAAACCCACAAGATACCCTATCTGCTTGAAAGCCGAGCATTTTTGCTCAAAGCGCTTCGAGTCATCCGACGATATCGCTAAGTCGGCCAATCGTTGCGGAGACAATACTCGCCGGGTAGCAGAGAGCGCAAACCGTAATCGCCTCAACGCTGAAGGAGATTCCCGCTCTATCTGGACAAGAGCATCAGAAACGCCTTGCCAATAAAGCCTGCGTATGAACCAGGTTTTCTTAAGCCGAGAAGCCTGGATGTGATGCCAGGCAAGAATTTCCGGGTGATACATGCACGCATATCCCTCTGCCTTCAGTCCCCGGTGCAACAATGTCTCCTCATTGGACAAGAGATTCTTGCCTCGCCTGCCAAGCCGTGTCTGAAACCCTCCCATCGTTTCGAGAAGCTGTCTGGGATAGGCAATGCTGGCACCGACAAGGTAATCTGGGTTGCCCAAAGCTACAGGGGCATCTGAGTAATTGAGGATTGCCAGATAAGACGTCATATCATCAGACAACCAAGCCGGTTGTGGTGCTTCCCAAATCGGTTCCACTCTACCTCCAACACAGCCAGGTTGAGGTTTGAGAGTCTCAAAAACCTCAACTATCTTGCCAAGCCATTCCGTATCGGCAACGGCATCATCATCCAGATACGCGACATACATTCCTCTTGCATTCTTCCAGCCCGTGTTGCGCGCCTGGGACAGACCCTGGATTGGCTCGTAAAGATAACGCAGGTTTGAGACACCCCCAAATTCCTTACGTACCACTTGGCTGGTATCGTCTGTTGAACGATTATCTACAACGATGATCTCGTATTGCCCCTCGGACAAGGATTGAGCCACAAGGCTCTGTAGCGCCCTACGCAGGTAATGAGCACGGTTGAATGTGCAGAGAACAGCAGAGATTTTAACGTCCAATATTCAGACCTCGTCTACACCCAGCAAACGGGCAAAGCGCAGCCAGGACATGGTGAGGGCCATTCCTGCACCCAAACCGAATTGCGCCATATAACCCAATTCCGTCTGTGCTTTTGCCCCCTTATAGATAGATCGGTTGGTAAGAATAGGGACCAGAGACCGGTCCGGAAAAGATGTGGCTGCCAACTTAGCTTTACCCCAATCGCTAACCGGCTTCAGAAGTCGTTTTGTTGTGGAGAAGCTTTTAAAAGGCGCGTAGAGGCTTTTGAGTATGCCAATCAGCCGCGACATTCGTTGCGCTTGCCTTTCCTTTTTGGCCCAGTCCTGCACAAGACCTTGCCCACAAGCCTGCAAGAAATAGTCTGCATACTCGCGCCAGGTGCAGGCGGAAGGGCCAACGACTAAGTATCGCTGTAGATGAACGTTCGGCAAATGGGTAAGAGCAGCCATAATGGTCTCGATTACATCGTCTATATATATCGCATTGCAGATCCCCATACCGCTGTCAGGCAAGATTATCTGCCCTTTCCGGGCATACTCGGCGAAAGAGGTCGCCCAATACGCCCGAGGGCCATAGACTATACCCGGCTGCAAGATGGCGGTGGACGGCCCACTTGCTCGCACCAGCAGCTCTAACAGTGCCTCGCATTTTTGCTTGGCCTCGGCATAGGGATCTGGCTCGCTCTCATACGGCGTGGACTCATCAATGGGCCCGCGGTGCTTATATCCATAAACCGCAGTTGAGCTAAGAGATACCATTCGCTGAATTCCGGCAGCATGCGCCGCCCGCGCAACGTTGTACAACGCGATCAAGTTTTGCTCGATCAAACTAGTGCGATCGGACGGTGAGAAATCAAATGCGCAATGAACAAGAGCGTCACAACCAGCAAAAGCAGCTTGCAACGAAGTCGGCTCCTTATAATTCGCAATCCGCACCTCACACGGAAACGGAGAAAGATAATAGCGCGGCGACGAAGCCCGAATCACCGCCACCGGCCTTGCGTCCCCCCCTTGGCACAGCCGCTCGACCAGACGGCCTCCGATAAATCCACTCGCGCCTGTAACCGCTACCTTCATTCCTTCTGTCTTGAAAATATTAAAGTGGGTCATGCGAATCCGTCCTACCGCCAGCGCCAGGGCATATCCATGCGTTGTCGCTTTGCATACATCTCCTGGATCAGCCCCACAATCCTGGCTGCCTGTTCTGCAGTGATCGCGAGAGGCTCCTTTCTACAAATAGCACCGGCAAAGTTTGCCAGTTGATCAGAAAACAACGACTCCATAATGATGCCGGAGCGAAAAGAAACTTTATCCGCCAGCAAAAGAAGATATCTGGCCGTTCCTTTGTAGCGCCAATCAACCGGATCCCATACGCTCCATTCTAAAACGAATTCCGGCCCGTTCACCCGCATAATGTTACGCAGGGTACGAGTGCGGCTAATAGCGATACTTCCGGTTGCCCCGTCTTTATGCGTCAACCGCACATGAACATCCGACTCGATCCCGCCTGCCCAATCGTCAAAGTACTCATAATCGGTGACGGGCCCAAACAGGAACTCAGCAAGGTCCAGAGCGTGACAACCGGTATCCAACATAGCTCCGCCGCCAGCCTGGCCAGGATCAAAAACATAGTCCGAATGCGCCGGCCAGTTGAACGGGACTCCTTCCTCGTAGCAATAGGATAGCTGCTCAGGCGACGCAACTTCGAGTAGTGCCGCTCGGGCATGGCGCAAGTTATCGCTAAAGCGTCGGTAGTGTCCCACGGCCAGGACCGCGCCCGATTGCTTGGCCACCGCGATCATTTGGTCACATTCATCTCTCGAAAGTGCCAGTGGCTTCTCGCACAACACATGGACACCTGCTTCTAATAGAGGCCCGGCAACGGCTAAATGATACTTGTGTGGAACCGCGACAATCGCGGCGTCTACCTGCCCCACAAGTTGCTGCGCATTCTGTACAACTTTGCCCACTCCAAAACGGGCGGCAAGAACCATAGCCCGCCGCTCGTCGATGTCGCATAATGCGCTGAGGTGAAAATCGGCGCTCTGGCGAGCGGCCGGAATGTGGAAGAGTTCAGCAACAGCACCACAGCCTACAACGGCTAGTCTTAATTGTGATTCATTCATTCGAATAGCCTTTCAAACTCCACGCGGGGAAAAACTTCAAGTTTGCCGCCGCGAGTAGCATTAAAAATCTTCATGCCGTTCTTGGACGCGAACTCTAGAGCCGCTCGATATGCTTTTTCCATGCGTTCAACTTTGGGATCATGATAACGAAAGCCCGGCCCAAAGTATTCAGGATGAAAGTGATTAATGTCGGCGCTCGTAGACATAATCACGCCGCCTTTACCGACCTCATGAAGCACCTGGTAATTATGATCAGTACCGATGAGATAGACCTCACTACATCCAAGGTAGTATGCCAATTGTAAGTTGAGAAATGTTACTGTGCCGCCCCAGAAGACCACTTTCTCAAACTGACCTGAAAACTTTGGAAAGTCATCATAATCATAAGAGAAGTTAACGTAGATAGTTGATTTGTCCTGCTTGAGGCAATACGCCAGCTTACGTGGAAATATTTTAGTAGTTCCACGGATCGAATTGATCTGTTCTGCGCGATCTTCTGCCACCAAACTGTCCTCAACAGTGTAGAAAGTTGGCAGGTACCCCATCTCCTTAAAAAAAAGAAATAATCCATTGCAGCCAATACTAATCTCATTCCGCAGGCATCTGAGATCAGCAATAGTCAAGCTTGGTCCGTTCCCGATCACAAAGCATCGTTTCCCCAGGCATGTGTTGCGAAGCTGATCAAGGCGCCGGCGATTCATGCCCCCAACCCAACCGTACTGCCACAAGAAATCATCTACCGCGTTGCGAGCCGCGTGATATGATGTGGCAAGCCGCTGGACCGCTCTCTTGAACCACTCGATGAACACATTCATTCCGTACTTAACCTCGCCGTCGCACCACCGTCCACGACCATGGCCTGTCCGGTCATGAAAGATGACTGCTCATTGTCTGCCAAGAACAGGATGGCCCGGCCGATCTCTTCCGGACGGCCGACGCGACCCATGACATGTTTCTTGCCAAAGCCACGCACCAGTTCTTCAATGTTGCTGCCCTGAACATGGCCGCGCCCCAAGCCCGCGTGGAGCATTGGCGTATCTATCGCACCTGGTAAAATGGCATTCACCCGTATCTGGTCGGGGCCAAATTCCAGGGCCATCGCCCGCGTTAGGGCCAGCAGTGCGCCTTTACTCGCCGCGTAAGCTGCAATGCCGACCGATGTGGCTATCGCGTGGACTGAACTGACGTTGACGATCGCGCCCTTGCTTTGTTTCAGCAACGGATAGGCATAGCGCGCACTGAGGAAGACCGAGCGGACGTTGGAGGCCATGGTAGCGTCCCACTCCTCAAGGGTTGTTTCCACGAGTGGCTTGCAGATTTGGATGGCGGCGTTGTTGACCAACGCATCCAACCGCCCTGCTTGGGCAGCGAGCTCTTTAAAGATCCGATCCGGCGCGCTAGGCTCGGAAATATCGGCCTGGATAAAATGGGCCACGCAAGTCAGGCCATCCACTTGCCGCCGGTCCACTCCGACCACATGCCAACTCGCATCGGCAAACACGCGAGCGGTCGCACTGCCGATTCCGCCGGACACCCCTGTAATCATAACAATTCGTTTCATCGTTGCCTCCCTCGCAATTCGACAAGTAAATTGTCGATAGTATTTATATGCACGCGTTCCCAAGCTTCGGGACTGCCGTTTGCGTTGTGTGGAGCTAGTAATACGTTATCCATTTGACGTAGAAGGCTATCGGCTGGCAATGGTTCCACCTCAAACACGTCCAACGCGGCGCCGGCGATGCGCTCTTCCTGCAAAGTCCGGATCAAACACGTCTCGTCAATCACGGAGCCGCGGGCGGTGTTGATGACCACCGCCGTCGGTTTCATCAACGCAAACTCGGCGTCGCTCATCAAGTGGTAACTGGTGGGGTTCAGGTCACAATTGAGACTGACAAAGTCTGCCTGGCGAAAAAGAGTCTCTTTGGAGACCATCTCGATACCGGTGGTGGCCAGAAAATCGGCCGGCATCTCCACAATATCGTTGCCCAACACCTGCATCCCAAAGGCAAGCGCTCGTCGAACAACGACCTTGCCCACGTTGCCCACGCCGATCACGCCGAGGGTGCACTCCCGCAGCGCCCGGCTGGGGGTCTTGTGCCACTCTCCCTCCTTCATGAGCCGGTCCAGCAAGAGTAAGTTGCGCGCAAAGCACAGCATATAACCGATGACCGTATCCGCTACTGGCTCGCTAAAGGCGTTAGGGGTATTGCGCACAGTGATGCCCAGCCGCTGGCAGGCCGCGAGGTCAATGGAGTCAATGCCGGTGCCCCATTTGGAGATGACCTTTAGTTTGGGCGCAGCCTCCAAGACGCGTTCGGTGAAGCGGTCGTCACCACAAATGACACCGTCAACATCATCCACCCAATGAAGCAGGTCGGCTTCCTCAAAGCGCTCGTTGACTGGAGGTACGAAAATCTCAATGTCGTTTTCGGCAAAGACCGGCCGAAAGCGGTCGATCACCGGCTGCATATAGGGCGCTGTGACCAGCACTTTCCAACCCATGCGCGCTACCGTTTCTCCATTCGCTTGAGGTATAGGAATTCGGCGATCTGAAAATCCAACTCCTCGTCAATGTCCCAAGCCTCCAGACGATCAATCTCAAACATCAGAGGCCGCTCGCCCAGGCGATTGCGACGTTGTTCCAGGGTCTGCCGGGTGAAAATGTACAGGTTAGAGTTCTCTTCGAAGATGGGAGGCAAGTCTTGCGTGCGCAATAAGATGGACGGATCGTGGTTGACCGCCCGCCCGAGTTGGTCCCACAGGCGGGTCTGCCAGCGCGTGACCCCAAAGAGCGAATCGTACGTCGGGTAACTGGCCAGGAACAGTTCGATGGCCCGGGTGATCGTCTCCGTCCGCAGGAGCGGGTTCGTGCTGTGGGTCTGCAGATAGAAATCGGCCGCCGCCAACGAGACATCGTGCAGCAGGACCTCGTTGGTGGGCGTTTTGCCGTCACGCAGGTGCTTCGGCCGCTCGATCAATCGAACCTGGGGAAAGTGTTGCGCGGTGTCGTCCATGATCACCGGGCTGTCCGTGTCAATGACCACCTTGGCGATGAGCGGGCAAGCCAGCAGGTTGCTGACGATGTGGTGGTAGAGTGGCCGGGCGGCGAAAGGACGGTAATTCTTGCCGGGCACCCGTTCGCTGAGGTGACGCATTGGGACCAGGGCAACGATCCGCGATGTCATAGGCGCTCCTGAGTAGCGGATAAAGGCCGCAACACGGCACGGGCCGGCGCCCCCTCTGCCCCAACCAGGCAGAGGGGCAGGCAAATAAGTTCGTAGGCTCCCGGCTGCACATCGGCCAGGTTCAAACCTTCCAGGACGATCACGCCGGCCCCCAGCAGGATTTGATGGGTGAGCGGACTGTCTTCGTAGCGCTGCACCGAAAGGTAATCCACTCCGATCATCCGAATGTCGTGATCCGCCACCCAACGGGCCGCATCCGCCGTCAACGCTACGTAGTCTTTGCGGAACTCTTTCACCCCGGCGGCCCACCAATCCGAATTGCGTGTACGCAGCAAAAGCCGCTTTATGCCGGGCGGCAGCGCTAACGCAACCAAGTCACCAGCCGTGACGACTCCGACCTCAGGCAGATACGCCACCACCGCCGGCCCGATCAGCACATCCACCGGCACCTGTTCAATAGTGATGCCGTCTGGCAGAAAGTGCCACGGCGCGTCTATGTGGGTGCCGGCATGTACGTCGCAATTCAGGCGCGAGATGTTGGCCGGGTCTCCCACCGCCAAGCGCAGTGTGGGTAGAAGCCGAAAACCGACGCTGCCCGGCCAAGTCGGCAAGTCCGGACGCAAGGGCAAAGAGATGTCAATCAGGTCTGGCAACTAACTTTCCTCAACAGGCTTATGATGGGTCTATATCCACCGGAATGCCAGCATATTTCACGCGGCATCCAGAATCGCGATTTGCAACTTCGGGCCGCGGGCGCACCAGCAGACCATTTGGGTAATAGAACGTTAGCTTGAGATGGCTGGTCACCTGGCCTTGCTGGGCAAAGCCGCGATACGTCCCCCAGAACTGCATCAGCCGGAAGGTCGGTATGCCCGGCAGGCTGCGCCACAGCTCCCGCTCGTGCCAGGCATGATAAGAATCGCTGACCACGTTGCTTGTAAACAGGCGGATGAAATCCCACAGACTGAAGCGCTCCAGCGGGAAGATACGCTTCAGGGAGATGGCTTCTCGCCGGTAGCGGTTGTAAATGCGCCCCAGCGACTCGTTGTGTACATGGATGACCTCGGCGGCGGCCGCGTAGGCGACCTTGTAGCCCAACTGCATCGCCCGCCTGGCCCAATCAATATCCTCCAGACCGGTCAGCGTTTCGTCGTAGGGCAAGCGCTCCCATACCGACCGCCGGGTGGCGGCGTTGGCGTTGTTGCAGAAAGGATGGCCCTGGTTCAGATTGGACGTGTCTGGGAACCACTTGGCGAAAACTTGGTGCTCAGAGTACTTCGTTGCCTCGTTCCCGCGCTGCTTGCCATATACCAGGGCGACCTGCGCGTCGGCAAAGGGGGCCAGCAACCGTTCCAGCCAGTCCTTGTAGACCGGGTAGATACCCATGGCTAAAGCCATGGCACTTTGCAATCTTACGAGCTTCGCTCGACGACCAAGGGCAAAATCTCATTCACCCACGCGCAAGCCGGTGGAACTCTGCCCTTCGGGTTAGTAGACGTGGGCACTGGCGATGATGATGAACTCACCCTCAGCAGCCCGGCAACCGGCGTTGAGCGAGCGGCCGAAGGAGAATTCCTCTGGCCGGACAGAGACAGTCCTAACCGGGTAGCGCACAACAATGGACAGGGTTGCGTCAGTGGAACCTGAGTCCACGACGATGATCTCCGTATCTTGAACCGTCTGCTGCAGGATGCCGCTCAGCAGCCGGCCGATGTGCTGCTCTTCGTTGAAGCAACGGATGATTACCAAAACAGACCCCATCATTCGCACACAGAATTATCGAACTGCGATAGAAACCCTATCTGTTCCCAGCGTAGAGGAACAGCCAATTTGCCACGCCACGGAAATCCCATCTTGGCCCGGGTGCTGCCGTTGTCAACGATCTCAAAGTTACAGACATGATCCGCGCCGTGGATTATTCGACCTTCGGCAGATTGGACTACATGGACACTGATGGAATACTCTCCAGGCGCTAGTAAAGAACCTGGCACACATAGATTGTAGGTGTACACGCCAGGTCCCCGAGGCCCCAGCATGTCCTCATTGGCTTCAAAGTCTCGAGAGAAAAGAAGAGTAACAAGGTCTTGATCATGGATATGTATAGCTAGATATATATGCGAAACCCTGAAACGAAACATCGCCTGAACCTCTATTCGAAAAGAATGATCGTGAGGTAATTCCGAAGACGATTGGCCAACCTGGTTGAGGATTTTCAACGAAACGAGTTGAACAGGCAGCGTTTGATCAAGCGATAACTTAAGGTATGGCACACCTTTCCCTAAGCCTGATTGCAAGTAATTTCGAGCGCAGGCCTCAATGGGGCCAGAGTATTCAATTCGCCCATCTTTCAAATGAATACCCCTTTGGCAAAGTGACTTCACCGCTCCCATGTTGTGGCTCACAAACAATACCGTCCGCCCTTCTTTCGCCACATCCCCCATCTTCCCCAGGCACTTGTTCTGGAAGGCGGCATCTCCCACCGCCAGCACCTCGTCCACCATCAAAATCTCCGGTTCTAGGTGGGCGGCCACGGCAAAGGCTAGTCGCACGTACATGCCGCTGGAGTAGCGCTTCACCGGGGTGTCAATAAATTTCTCTATTTCGGCAAAAGAAACAATATCATCAAATTTTTTCTTTATTTCAGTCCTTTTCATTCCCAGAATGGAGCCATTGAGAAAAATGTTCTCTCGCCCGGTTAGTTCCTGGTTGAACCCGGTGCCCACTTCAAGGAGTGAAGCAACGCATCCGCGCATAGTCACTTCGCCTTCGGTCGGCTCTGTTATTCTTGATAGTATTTTCAACAAAGTGCTTTTGCCGGCGCCGTTGCGGCCGATGATGCCGACGACTTCGCCTTGGTCAACATCAAAAGACACATCTTTCAGCGCCCAAATTGTTGTGTCTTCTTTGCTCTTCTTAACGTCTCTTCGGAATAGACGTTTCGTTTTGTAATCGAAGATATCGCGAAAGGTGCGGGCGCCGCGGCCACGGATATTCTCGCCGATGATGTATTTTTTACTGAGATTTCTAACGCTGATGATTGGCTTCATGTTCGATCAAATCACATCCGCAAATTCTTTTTCCATCCGCCGGAAATTCATCATCCCCGTGATGAATATGACGATGCTCAGAATAATGGACATCCAAAGTAGGTGGGGTGGAATATGAGCGGTTCCAAGAAGCGTGTACCTGAAACCCTCGATCACGCCTGTCATGGGATTAAGCCAGTAAAAGAACTCCAATTTGGCAGGAATCTTGGCGCTGGAATAGCCGACCGGTGTTATCCAGAATACTAACTGCGTCACAAAAGGAAGGGCCTGGGCGATATCTCTATATTTCACGCCGATCGCGGCAAACCATAACCCGACGCCCAGGGCCGCGACAATGCCCCAGAGCAATACGAGCGGGAATAATAAGATATGCACTGTTGGCATATAGTGATAGTGGATCATGAACCCGATAAAGATGAGAAAGGCGATGCCGAAATCCACCAGACCGCGCAATACCGCGGCGGCCGGCATAATCAATCTGGGGAAATAGACCTTCGTTATCAGATTGGCATTGGAAATCAAGCTTTGACTTGCAGCTGTCAGACCTTCGGAAAAAAAATTCCAGGCCAAAACACCGGTAAAGGTAAAAAGCTGATAAGGAACGCCTTCAGAAGAAAAGCCCGCCAGCCGATTGAAGATGAATGTAAAAACGACCATCGAGACGACCGGCCGCACGATCGCCCATCCTGCACCCAGGACGGTCTGCTTGTAACGGACCTTCACATCCCGCCAAATCAGAAAATAGAACAGCTCCCGGTATTCCCATAATTCCTTCAGGCGAAGGGCGGATAATCTCTTGGGCGGCTTGATGACAAGCTCGTAATCCGTCATAACGATTCCTTATTTGCTATGACAAGGACATTCCAGGTGTCTTCGGACGGTTGTTGTTCAAGCTTTCCAAAAGCGCAAATATCCGCCATTTTCAAATCGGCATGATGCATCAAGATGGCCAATTCCTGGGGGAAGAAATAGCGCATGGTGTGCTTTTCTTCGCTCTCACTGACCACCCGCTGGTCTTCGATTCGCAAGATATGATAGCGGACCTCGCAGAGGTGACGGAAAGTGTCCAGATGGCCTGATGCAGTCCGGATTATTTTGCCCTTCGGAGTTGGTATTATTTTTACCTTTTCGGTCGGTCGCTGTGTCAATACGGCCGGGCCGTACCACACATCACAGATGAAGAGGCCGCCGGGCTTCAAGTGCCGGCTTGCGCTGTTCAGGGCAGAAAGGACGTCTTCGTTTGTTGTTTGATAGCCAAGGACGGCAAACATCATGAGCACGGCGTCAAATTGGTGATGGAGATCGATACTGCGGATATCGCCGCGAAGGAAGTTTTGTCCTTCGCTGCCCGCGCTTTGTGAATTGGCATGGGCGTGAGTGAGCATATCCTCTGAAATGTCAACACCGGTCGCCTGGTATCCCCGCCTGGCCAGGGGTATGGCGTGATTGCCCGTGCCGCAGCCCAAGTCGAGGATGGTTTTTATTTCACCATTTCCATATTTCCGAAAGACATTCTCGATAAGATCACATTCGGCCTCATAGTCTTTGTCGCCGTAAAGGAGGTCGTATTGATCTGCGTAAACTTGTCCGAATACCTTATTTGTCATGGCCATACCGCTCTGACTGTGTCAAAAACTTGATCGACATGTTGCTCAATACGATTATTGGATTTTCAGACATGAATATAGTCCCAGTCCTTGATCGGCTCGAAGCGCTTCTGGCGTTCAATATTGCGCGGGTGCTGGAGAATGCTTTCAACGGAGACGGAAGGTAGAATGTCTTCACCGATGCCATTCTTTATGTAAATGGTATTGAAGCCGTAATTATTTGCTCCAACAAGTCGATATCCTTTTTCCCGGGCCAGCTTTTCCATGGCTAACGGTGAGGCACCAAAATAGTCGGGGTACTTCCCTGGATACAAATAATCTTTGTCATATGGAACCACAATGCTGTTCATTCCAAATTCGATGTGGGTTTCGATGATTACCACACGCGGTTCCACAACATTAAGCGCATCCCAAATCCAATAGTCGTTTCCATCAATGTCAATGGACATCAAATCTACCCCCCCCGCAAAACCATTGTCTCGAATCAGTTCATTGATGTTTTCACGCTGGATAAATGCCTGAACGAACGATGGGGGGTAAGCCCAGGTATCGGGATTACTTGCGTAATACTTTTTGCCTCTTTCGATGTTTGCGGGATTGCCGTCCAGAAAAAGTCCATGCCAGCCGAAATTGACCGCAAAATTGGCACAGTTGCTGTTAATCCCGTCACCTGATCCGATATCGATGAAGGTTTTATTTTTTGCACCTATGGCCGCAAAAATGTACAGAAGGATCCCATCCTCCTCAAACTGGGAATATATGCGAAACCCTGTATCAGACAATGGGAATCGGTGCCCCTGACTTACGGAATACTGATAGAAATTGAACAACATCCGCTGATTTATTTTTACCTGGGGGGAATTTTTTGCCTGAAGATAAGCTTGAGCATTAATTGATGAAACGAGGTTTATGGCTTTACCAAGGAATTTCTTAGCAGCGGCTTTCATGGATAGCGCCATAGATGGCCTCCGAAGTGGTTCAAACTAAATAAACATAAGACGAAAATAGGGATTATGTATCTACTTTGTCTTCCTCGAAACGCGCTTTGTCGCCTTCTCCCGCGTAAGGGCCTTGTTTGACTTCGATCATGGACGTGTCTTCCAGCATTTCGAACGAATGCCCGCCCCCGCAAAGCAGAATCAAGTCTCCGGATTGGAGGGTTTTGGAACAAAGGAAATGACGGGTTGAGGAGTAAATATCCACTCTGATCAGGCCGCTGCGGATGAAAAGGACCTCTTGAGTGTAAAGCACCTGACGAACGACGAGATTGTGGACGTGAGGCGCGATCTTTTTCCCCTTATCATGCCTCATGAGCGCGACTTGTTGCGAAAAATTGGCCGGAGTAAAAAAGTGGATCCCGGGCTCATCGAAGTCGCGTCGAATAATCAAGGCGATCGGTTCAAGCCCGTCAACGATGGTTTCCAGGTTGGGATTATTTCGTTCAGTAATGTCCATTCCAGGCCAATCCTTTCTCGCTGATGATATTTTTGTCTTCGCCCTGAGAAGAAAGGCCGGCGGCTTCTAAGTCGGAATCACCTATAATTATCACAAGATCCTTGAAGGGAGGCCAGCGAGACAGGCTACCGCCGTTGGGGCCTTACGTCCGGCCCCGCCCGTCTTTCGGCGATTCGGCCGATATGAAATCAATCGCACAATCCGAATACTGCCGAGCGTCCCATCGCTCCCCCGCCTTCCTCCTCCCCCTTATGGAGGAAGGCGAATGATGTCTACAGCTTGCTGATCCCTTCTTTAAGCGCGTAACGGACGAGGTCGGCCTGCTTGTGGATGTCGAGCTTCTGCATCATGTTCTTCTTGTGGACATGGACCGTGTTCAGGGCCAGCCGCAGTTTCGCGGCGACGTCCTTGGCGCTGAACCCCTCGGCGATCAATTGGAGGATCTCGAGCTCCCGGAGCGTGAGCTTTTCGACGATTCCCCGCCGACCGCTGTTTCCGTGGACCTGCCTGATGAATTCCTCGACGATGAGTTTCGTCGCCACGGAGCCGAAATATAGCCGGCCCGCGTAAACCTCCTTGATCGCCTGGACGATCTCCTCAGCGGGGCTTTCCTTAAGCAGATATGCGCGAGCGCCGGCCTTGATTGACTTCTCAACGAGGGTGCAGCTGTCGTCGATGCTCATGATGATGATTTTGCTGTCCGGCTTCTTTTTCACCAGTTTGGCCGCGGCCGCGATCCCGTTCATGATCGGCATCCCGACGTCCAGGATGAAAACATCCACGGCGGTCTTCTGGGCGATGTCCATCACCTCGCCGCCGTTCGAAGCTTCGGCGGCGATTTCGATCCCCGCGTTCGATCGTTCGATGACGGCCCGCAGTCCGACTCTGACCAGAGGATGATCGTCGGCGATGAGGACGCGGATGCTCATGTGGCACTCCTCGGGGGGAGAAAGCGCCGCACCGCGCGAGCGGCGTGATCGGCGGCGGCGGCGGCCGGCCGGAAATAAAGGCACCCCACTTTGCCTATCATTTTTAGTGTAGTGATTGTCACCCCGAATAGGGTGGGAGGGAATACCGCGAAGGGATTAGAGAGAAAGGTCTTTTGTATTAGAAAGCGAGGCGCCGGCGATGCCTTCCTTGAGAGCGAAACGGGTGACATCGGCCTGGGAGTGGGCGCCGAGCTTGACCATGCTGTTCCGCCGATGGACCCGGACGGTGTTCAGGGAGAGCGCAAGCTTCGCCGCGATTTCCTTGCTCGAGTAGCCTTCAGCGATGAGTTGGACGACCTCGCGTTCGCGCGACGTCAGATAGGCGGCCGGCTGGGGAGATGGGGGGAAGAAGGCGCCGGGCGCGGCTTTCTCGGCGGCTTCATTGGGCCGACCGTTGCCGTTGGACCCGTTTTTTTCGCCGTTCAGAGCTGTCATCGCGGAAACGACGAATCCCGCAACGGCCGGACTGAGGAAATACCGTCCGCGATGGACTTCCCGGATGGCCTGGATGATATCGGTCGCCGAATTCTCCTTGAGGACGTACCCTTTGGCGCCCCAAAGGAACGCTTTTTCGACGGTGGAGCGGTTGTCGAGCATGCTGAGGAAGATGACCTTGCTCTCCGGGCGGGACCGGCGCAGCCGGACGAGCGTCTCGATGCCGTTGAGCTCGGGCATACAGATGTCCAGAATATAGATATCGATGGACAGTTTTTGGGAGAACGTCAGAACGTCTTTTCCGTTGGACGCTTCGGCGACGACGACGATATCGCCGCCCGCCGTCTGGAGGGTGCGCTTCAGGCCTTCCCGGACGATAGGGTGGTCGTCGGCGATCAGGATGCGAATGCTCATGGGGAGGCCTTCGCCGGGAGGGGAATCGTCGCCATTAGGGTCGTCCCTTTTCCGGGGGACGACACGACCCGCAAGGTCCCGCCGGCAGACACAGCGAGCTCGCGCATCGCCGTGAGGCCGAGATGCTCGTTGCCTTTTTTCGGACGGCGGCGCGGATTGAACCCGCGGCCGTCGTCGGCGATTCGGAGTTCGATGTCGTCGAGGGCATGGGAGAGCCGGACGCTGATCGTCTTCGCCTGCGCATGGCGGATTGCGTTTACGACGGCCTCCTGGGCGATGCGGTAGAGGGCGATGGCCGTATTTTCGCTGGGATTTCCGTCGGCGCGGCCGGCGGGAGAGAGTTCGTTGCGGAAATCGATGGGAATGTGATGCCGGCCTGACAGATCGGAGAAATAGGCCGCCAGGGCCTCGGCCAGGGACATTTCGTCAAGATCGGGAGGGCGCAGATCGATGGCCATGCGTTTCATCATCCGGATCTCGGCGATGACCGCGGCTTGGGTCTGATTGAGGATTTCCAAGGCAGCGGCCGGTCGACCGTTCGCGAGATGGTCTCTGATCGCGGCTAAATGCGACCCGATGGACACGGCCATGGTGCCGGTGCTGTTGTGGAGGCTTACCGACAGGTTCTTTTTCTCCTCTTCCCGGACGGAGAGGAGCCGGCGGGAAATCGTCCGGAGTTCCTTCTTGAAGGATCTGAGGATAGCCTTGTCGGCCCGGATGGTGGCGTGGTCATGCCCGATCTTCGTATTTTGGCTGAGCTCCCAGCGTCCCGCCCGCCTGACCAAGGCAAGCGGGTGGGAGTTGACCGCGCCGATGAGCTCGGCCGTGTTGAAAACGTCAGAAGGATAGCAGCATAGGACAACCGAGTGCAGCCCGGCGAGGCGCTCGTTGAACTTGTTTTCATAGTCGATGAACTCGCTCCAACCCGATTCCTTGAGCCAGGTGACATTCCTCAAGAAGCGAAGTCCGAAAAAGCCTTCCCGGCGGGCACGATTGTGTTTTTCGCGGGTTTGTCGGATCTGCCGATCGATGTCGAATTCCGTCACGGAGTCGTACCAATCCGCCGCATCGATGAATTCGATTTGTCCGCGTTTGATGCGGGAGGGAAGGCTTTTGACGGCTTTTGCCAGAGCGGCCCGGGCCTCCTTGGCCTTCAGCGGTTCGGCGCAGATGCAAAGGCAGAGCTCATTTTTTTGCAATCCGACCTTGAAATAAGGGATCAGGACTTCCAAAAGATCGGATTTGTTTCGATAGAACTGACAAAAATGCGTGCCATAGGGCAGGGCTTTGATGATGTTGTAAGTATGACGAAAACTCTGGTTCAACCTCAAGTGGATTCTTCTATAAAACCCCTTTTTTGAATATAATTTCAGGACTGGAAAGTCCCCCACCTTTGGTTCCATTATGTAGACCCCGGGAAGACCGGTTTATTCCCGCGCGATAAAGATTTTTTCAAAGCGCTCCTTGGAATCGAGTTGAACCGAAGTCTTTTTCCTGCTATCTTTAGCTTGATATACTACGTTTTCTGAGAAAGATGATGAAAAATAAGGGGTGGGTCCTTTTTTTCTTGGTATTCCAGGCGTCCCTCCTTCATTCGAAGATTCTCAATGTTCCGCGTGATTATTTGACGATCAAAGCCGCCGTGGCCGCGAGCCAAGCCGGGGATATCATCGAGGTCGAAGACGGTTTTTATTTCGAAAAAAACATCATCGTTGATAAAAACATCCGAATCGAGTCCCGCAATCTTTTCGGGGCGGTTATTTACGGCTCGGTCGGATTCCGGGATGCGATTTTCGTCATCCGGGCGGAAGCCGATATTTCCGGTTTCGTTCTGCAAAATTCGAGTTGGGGCATTTTGCAGAGGTACAGTCCCGATGTCTCCTGGACGGCGCATGACCTCGTGATCATGAACATGACGGTATCGGGGATAGCCATCAACGATACCTCCAGGAACATCGGGAGCGCCGTTCTGGAGAGCATTTATATCGATCATTGCCGAATGGGTATTGAAACGAACGACGCGCGAAACCTTCGGATCTCCGGCTCGCTCATCTCGTCATGCAACATTGGACTTGAAGGCTACGATCATATTTCGTTCGTGATCGAGAAGTCGGCGGTCGTGAATTGCGGGAGGGATTTTGACGAAGTTCCATCGCCTCTTCTCGGACAAGCGACTAATAAGATATCGATCGGCCGGGACGTATTTTCCTTTGATCTGATGACCCGGATGAACCCAACGGATGATCTGGGCGACCGGCTCTCCAACTTATGGAAAAGCGGAAGCCGTTCCGGCGGCGAAGGACAAAGCATCTCTGCAAAACGGCGTTTTTTACTCGATAAAATCGTTGGGGATTGCCACTTCCGGAAAGGCGAATACGAACAGGCCTCAAGGCTATGGTCGAGTGCCCTCAGCCGGGTTAAAGCCCTAGGGTTCCCCGATATGACGTGGAGAATCGAGTTGGACCTGGCGAGGGCTTCCGAGCGGCTCCATGAGCCTGCCGCCGCGGTGGGCCATTTACAGAACGCCGTCGATGAGATCGTCGGCCTCTCCCAAGACCTTCCGTTCAAATATTTCCAGGACAGCTTCTTTGAGGATAAGAGCGAAGTCTTTGATGACCTCATGGCCCGGCTCTACGAAATGCACGCCGGAGAACCGACTCGGGGATATGCCGGCATGGCCTTTCTCCTTTCGGAAAAATTCAAATCGCTCGGGTCCTGGAGCGACCGACCCGATTTTAAACGGTCCCCGCCGGACACGGCTTCCGACACCGCCAGGAAAATCAAGGGATCGGCGGCCTTGCACAAGATCGCCCGCCATCAGAGGCGGCTCGCCGATACGAACATGACGGAGGGGGAGAGGCGCGGTGTCTTGGAGCGGCTGGAAGATTCCGAAGATGAATACAAGGCATATCTCATTCAACAAAAAAAGTCGCCGGCCGGCGATCGATCTCCGTCCCGTCTGCTTTTCCTTCGGCCTGAGGAGATTCAAAAGCGAATTCTCAACCGAGAGACTGCGCTCGTTGAATATTTTCTCGGTTCGAGTCAGTCCTATGCCTTCCTTTTGACGAGTGATAGCCTGAAGATGATCCGGCTTTCAAATTCCGAACGGCTGGATTCTCTCATCCCGAATTACCTCGATTTTCTCAAAATCGACGAGGAAAAGGAATTCCGGGGGGCCAAAGGCGGAAGAATCCTATTCGATACTCTTTTAGCCCCATTGAATTTGCGTTCATTCCCCGAAATCAAGAAGCTGATCATCGTCCCCGACGGTATCTTGCACTATCTTCCGTTCGATGCCCTCGTCCTTCCCTCCGATTCTGAAGCCGGCTCGGCCGCCCTCTTCAGCCGAAAAACCGCGGTTGACATCCGTTTTTTGCTCGGACGCTATGAGGTCAGATATGCTCCCTCGGCCGCGTTTCTTGTATTTCTTTCAAATGAACCGCGCCGGGAGAGTCCGGCGATGGACTTGCTGGCTTTAGCGCATCCGGGCCCTAAATCGTCGCTGGCCTATCCCGTGATGGGCGCCGCTTCGTTCCCCAGACTCCGTTTTGTCGAAAAGGAGCTCGAGGCCATCACCGGCCATTTTCTAGGTCCGAGAACGCGCGTCGTTCCCGTGGAATCGTCGAGCGAAGAATATCTGAAGAGTTTGGACCTAATGCGCTACCGGATCGTTCATTTGGCCGCGCATGGCCTCTTTGATGAAAAACACTGGTGGCGTTCCGGTCTCCTACTCGACCCGGGAGACATATCTGAAGACGGGTTTCTCCAGCCCTTGGATATCGCGACTCTCCGTCTGGACGCAGACCTGGTCGTTCTATCGGCATGCGTGAGCGGCAGCGCCCGGATCTGGAGCGGAAAGAGCATCGTCGGATTGCATCAATCGTTCTTTCTCGCCGGAGCAAGAGCTGTGTTGGCTACTCTTTGGGCGATCAACGATCGGTCCACGGTGCGACTCATGGACAAATTTTATTCGGACCTGAAAAAAGGGAAGTCGGCCTCGGAATCCTTGAGATCAGCTAAACAGGATTTGATAAGATCGGGATATTCTCATCCTCGTTATTGGGCGGCTTTCGTCCTCAGCGGGGCAAGTTCAAGCCCGATTTTTCCGAGCCCGGCAACTCGTTGAGACCTCGATCATTTGATGACGAATATCCCTTCACCGAAGGCTAATTTTTCTTCGGCATCGGATCGTACTTCTACCGTCCAAAGGTAAACTGTCCCTCTTTCAAACTTGGAGCGGAAATCGAGGTCGAGAATGAACGAAGTCCGAAAGAAATCCTTTACAAAAATGGTCTTGAGATTTTCGTCGATCAACTTGAAAGAGTATAAATCGCCGTTTTTAACGGGCAACCAGGAAAACTCCGTAGGAGCTCGATCGATCCGGCCGATCGGCGCGATGAGGCGAAAAGAAACGCCGTTTCCCCCCCGGTTGATATCGCGGCGGATGAGGTAACGAACGGATCCATATCCGATGATCAGAACCATGAACAAACCAGCGGCCAAAGCGAATCGACGAACGCCGTATGGGGCAATTCTCGAGGCCGATTTCTTCCCGTATCTATTTTTTACCTCGCGCAAGCGAGAACGGGCCATTTTTCGGAAAGCGCGGGTTTCTCCCGGCGAGAGTTCGATCCCTTCAAGCCCAGGATCGACGATATCGAACTCCCGGCGAAGCGAGTTAAGGAGCTTGAGTTTTGCCTGGCACCGAGGACAGTCGGAAACATGGCCGACGAACTCGGCTTTTTCTTCTTGCCCGGATTCTCCGGACACGGCCCGAAGAAAATGGGCCTGGCTTGGACAGGAGGTCTGTTTCGTTTTCATGCCGGGTCTTCCAAATCGACCGGTTCTTTCAGTTTCGAGCCGCTCGCCGCGGCGCCCGCACCCCGAGTCATGATCTCTTTGAGTTCCTCGATCCCGCGGTAAAGGAGATGGCGGACCTGATTTCCGCTCCAGCCGAGATAAGCGGCGATTTCTTCCAAATTCATATCAGAGAGCCAGAGCTGGACTACCGATCGTCTACGCGCCGGCAGCATCGCGACGGTCTTATTAAGCTTCATTTTCATTTCTTCATGTTGCCAATGGAATTCGGGACAGGCTTCGCAGAAGCGGGCCGGATGGGTGGATCCGATCGCCTTCTCGATTTCTTCCTCGCTCATCTTTTGCATCCGCTCTTCGATAATATCCAGGGCGGTCGTGTATACGACCTTCCATAAGTAAGACCTGAAATTGACGATTTTCTTCCCGTTTGACAGCATGCGCCAGATTTTTAATTTTGCTTCCTGTTCGATATCTTCGCGCTCTTGAAGAGTCGTCCCGGGAAACGAATTATAGATGATAGTCCGAATTGAGATCGCCATCTCATCGAGGATTTTCCTCGTTGTTAAAAGCTTTTTAAGATCCATTCCCTTTGGGGTCCCTTACGTTAAAAATATAGCGAATTGGCTGGCCCACCCCCTATTGCAGATAATAGCCGATTGAGAAAAAGCTCACCCAGTGCCGCAACGAAAACGGCGCGGTCGTCCCCATGCCGGTCTTCTTGAGAGGGAGGACACCCTCGCTGTACGTATCGGAATACCGGATGAGCCGGCCGGTCAGTCCCTTGCCCTCGACCCGCCGCACGATCTTCTCGGCCGCCAGCAGCCCGAAAGGAACGGAATATTTGCCGCACCAGTAGGTGTTGCGGTAGTCGGCATACGTCGCTCCCCAAAGCTCTTTTGTTAAGCCCTGGATTTTTGGCGCCGCGAGGCCGCCCTCGAGATACGAGCCGATCAGCCGCCGGTCGAGGGCCAGGGCCGTCTCCCAGGCCTTCTCCCCTTCGCCGAACGGGGAATTGTTGAAGTCCTTGCCGTAGTGGTTGCCGTCGGAGGAAACCAGAAAGAAAACATCCCGCCCGGCCTTCAGCCCCTTCTCCTTCATATAAGCGGCGATGACCTCGGCCAGCTTCCCCGAAATCTCCTCCATCTTTTCGAACGGCATCGGGGCGACCATGATGGGCGTGATTTTGACCTCGGGATTGAAATACTGGAGGAACGGAAGGAGCGCCTCGATGGAATGCTCGAGCTCGTGGGCGCGGTTGCTGACGATGAAGGCGCTCTTGTCGAGACGCGCCTTGATGTATTCCCGCAGCGGCGAAATGCCGATGGGCTTCAGGACGCCGGGCCAGGACGCATATTCGTCCAGGATCAGCACGCTCTGCGGGTCCTTGATCTCCTTGCGGACGGCGCCGTGCGTGACGCCGAAGATCACGACCTCTTTGGCCCGCAGGGCTTTGAACAGCGGATAATACAGCCGCCCGGCGTACAGATAATCGTCGTGGGGCGAAACGGCAGCCGCGAGCCCCTCGGTCGGAAAATTCTCCTTTTCCTGCGACGCCAGATAATCGACCAGGATTCTCATGCTCGCCGCGTTCCAACAGAACCCGACGTCGTCCTTGATGGGGCGCGCCGCCTGTACCGCTACTGTTGCCTGTGCCGTCCCGGCCGCCGCCGGCCCGGTCTGCGCGGGCAGGCCGCCGGCCGCGACCAGAACCGCCAATATCGCCGCTTTCAACTTCATGGTCATCCTCCCTCCCGACGTCCCGCCTCTGGGGCTCCGAGGTAAAAAAATAGGTTCTCTTCCATTGAGTGTGGGTTGAGACAGCTTAAGCATACCATTTTCCCTTACCGCAGGATCGATAACGTTCGTCTTTTAGTCGGTTTGATAGGATTTCTTGTCCCGATTGGATCTTCGGGAGCGATTTTCGCGGTTATTGACAGTGTCGCCCGGCCGGCGATATAGTACCGGCATGGTGAGGAGGGTAGATTCATCGTCCGGAGCGGGAATTCGCCGCGTCGCGGAAAAAGGAAACTCCTATCCCCTCCTGATCCTTGTCGCCGCTTGTCTTCTGCTGGCGGGGGCGGGCGACGCTCAAAAACCCAAGCTGCCCGGATCCTATCAAAAATGGCTGGACGAGGAGGTCGTCTATATCATCACTCCGCTCGAGCGGGACGTCTTCCTGAAGCTCCAATCCGACCGTGAGCGGGACCTGTTCACCGAGGCGTTCTGGAAACACCGTAATCCGACCCCCGACTCGCCCTTGAACGAGGCCAAGAACGAGCATTACCGGCGGATCAATTACGTCAACCACTATTACGGCCGCTCCGCGGGCCAGCCGGGCTGGAGGACGGACCGGGGCCGGATTTACATCATCCTCGGCGAGTCGACCGACGTCCAGAAGTTCGAGAGCAAGACGACGATCTATCCCACGGAGGTCTGGTTCTATCAGAACAAGGAAGCTCTCGGCCTTCCAACCGGTTTCAACCTGGTCTTCTACCAGAAAGGAGGACTGGGGGATTATAAGCTGTACAGCCCGGCCAGGGACGGGCCCCAGGCGCTCATACCCAGCTACTCCGGCGATCCACTGGATTACATCACGGCCTATCAGACTCTCCGTGAAATCGAGCCGGCCTTGGCCGATGTCTCCTTGTCCTTGTTCCCGGGGGAGAGCGCGTCGGCCATGGGCCGTCCAACCCTGGCTTCGGACATGTTGATCCAAAAGATCGAGGACGTGCCCCGGACCCAGGTCGAAGAACGATACGCCCAGAAGTTCCTCGAATACAAGGACGCCGTGGAGGTGGAATACTCGGCCAACTATCTCGACAGCGATTCCCAGGTCAAGATCGTCAAAGACCCGGCCGGTTTGACCTTCGTCCACTACGCCGTCGAACCGAAACGGCTGTCGGTGAACGCCCACGAGGACAAGTACTACACGACCTTGAAGATCAACGGCACGGCCTCGACGCTCGCCGGCCAAAGGATCTACCAGTTCGAAAAGACGATGACCGTGAACCTGGATGAGTCCCAGATGAAAGCCGTCAATGTCCAGCCGTTCGACCTTCTTGACCTGTTCCCCTTGATCCCGGGCACCTATAAGCTCTCGATCCTCGTCAAGAACGAGGTCTCCAAGGAATTCACCTCGCTTGAGCAGACGGTCGTCATTCCGGGAGACACCCCGGCCCTACAGATGACTTCGCCTCTCCTTGGATATAAAACGGCGCCCGCGGACCGGACCAAAAAGACGCTCAGGCCCTTTCAGTTCGGTCCCCGGCTGGTGTATGCCCAGCCGTCCCGCATTTTTGTCCGGAAGGACACGCTGACCGTGGCCCTCCAGGTCTTCGACTTCACGCCTCAGCGGCGGCCGTCGGGCCGGATCCGGTTCGCTTTTCAAAAGAACGGCCAGCCGGCCGGAGAGAAAGAAAGGTCCATCGGCGAGTACGGCGAGCTGCCCTTCGTCTTCGAGGAATTTCCGCTGACCGACTTTGTCCCCGCGCATTACGGCTTGAAGGTCTCCTTGATGGCGGAGGGAAAGGAGCTCCTCGCCGCGACGGAGGAGTTTGACGTCACCTTTCAGGCCGCCGTGCCCCGCCCGTGGTTCTATTCCAAGGTCATGCCCGACCTCCTGGATCCCTTGTACGGCCGCATCATCGGCGAGCAGCTCTATAACGCCGGGCGTCCGGAAGAGGCCAGGGTCCATCTAGAAAAAGCCTTTCAAGGGGATCCGTCCTCGGCCGATACGGTCCTGGCCCTAGGCCAAGCTTATGTGGCTCTGAAAGACTACGACAAGGCCATTTCGGTGCTTTCCTCCTTCTTAAATCCAGCCCAAGCGCCCAAGTATGAGATCTTCGTTCTGGCTGGGCAGGCCCGCCAGATGCGGGGCGATTTCTCCGGCGCTATGGACGTGTTCGACCGAGCCGTTTCCCATTTCGGCGTCAACGCGGTTCTGCTCAACGCCATCGGCGAATGCCACTTCCAACTGGGAAAGCCGAAAGAAGCCCTGGCCGCTTGGGAAAAATCCCTCCAACTCGATCCGAACCAGCCGGAGATCAAGAAGAAGACGGACGCTTTGAAAGAGAAAAAATGAATCGGCAAGGAGAGAGGATGATGAAAAAGCACAAGGCTGCCTTGGCCATCATTCATGTGTCACTGCTGATATTGGCTTTTTCAGGGCCTAAGCTTTACTCCCAGGAAGGGAGGGGGGCAGGCCGCCTGACGGGAACCGTGGTGGATGAGGCCGGAAATCCCATCGAGGGGGCTTCCATCATGCTTCAATACTCGCAGTTATCCAATAAATTGACGGCCGTTTCCAACAGCAAAGGGCAGTGGGGATTCATCGGTTTGGGCAAAGGGGTCGTCACCGTGACGGCGGCGAAGGAAGGTTTTACCTCATCCTTCATCCAATTGGAGGTCTCCGGCGTCACGAAAAATCCGGAAAAAAAAATCGTCCTGCAGAAAGCAGCCGGAAATGCGCCGGCGGAGGGCATCTCGGACAGCTCAAAAGAATTGCTGCTTCAGGGGAATGCGCTTTATGAGCAAAAGAAATTCGTCGAGGCTTTGGCCCTCTATCAGGGATTCCTCGACAAATATCCGATTCTGTACAAGGTCAGGCTCAATGTGGCCAATTGCCTGATCGAGCTTCAGGAATATGACAAGGCCATTGCCGAGTACCAGAAAGTTCTTGAGGGCTTGAATGCCGAGGCGGCCGATAAAAAGGACAACAAGCTTCTGGCCCAGCTCTACGCCGGCATCGGGGACGCCTATATGAGGCAGAATAAATTCAAAGAGGCCGAACAATACTTCAAAAAATCCATCGATATCGATCCCGCCGACCATGCCCTGGCTTACAATGTCGCCGAAATCATGATGCAGGCCGGCAACGCCGATGAGGCCATCCGGTACTACGAGATGGCGATCCGGATCAAGCCGGACTGGCCCAAATCCTATTTAAAGCTGGGGTTTGCCTGGCTGAACAAGGGGAACAACTTGAAGGCCGTCGAGGCCTTCAACAAACTCGTCGAAATCAGCCCCCCCGACGATCCCGATGTGGCCCTGGCCAAGGACATCATCAAAAAAATATCCAAGATCAAATAGGGCGATTTCTCGGGAAAAGAATCTCCCGCCTTTTCAAAAAAAGAAAGCAAAGGGAGACACCGAGTGTCTCCCTTTGCGCTACCTTGAGCGAATTAGTACGTGATCTTGGCTCCGAGCTGGTAAATGCGCGGATCGTTAATGGCGGTCATCTGCATGTATTTGTAAGTTCCTACATTGCTGGAATTCATCCACATCCCCGTGGCCACTCCGCGGTTGAAGACATTGAAGCAATCCACAAAGAAGCCGATGTTGAGAGAACTGATCTTGATGGTCTTTTCCAGTCTCAGGTCAAGCTGCACGACGGGCGGCAAGTACGTGGAACCTCTCGTTTCGGCATAGATTGAAACATTTTGCTTCAAGGCGAGACCCAGATAGTTGTTGGAGACAGTCCGGGTGACGGGCAGGCCGGAGAAGTATCTGAAATACCCGCTGAGGTTGATTCCAAATGGCCCCTTCATAAGACCTTCCACCTTGATCTGGTGCCGCCTTTCCAGAGGCAGTGTGCCGTTCGCATTGGTATGGGCATTGGGACTCTGGTAGAAACCTCCAGCGGCGCCGCCTAGGGATTCGTCAGCTCGCCCCGTTGTGATCAAACCGGTAGATTTGGCATAGACATAGGAAACGTTCAGCGCCCACCCCTTGGAAAACCGTTTGTTCAGAGTGAACTCAAATCCGCTATAGTTCCTGTCGGCCCCTGGAGGATTGACGATGTAAATCTGGGTGGTCGTCAGATTGATCTTTTCGTAGAAGGTCAGGGTTTGGCCGCTGTAGGGATCGACGACCGTTTTCGATGTCCAGTTCTTGCTATAATCGATTTCGCCCGTTGACATCAGTTTGTCCATATCGAGTTGGTTGGCATCCACCTGGTTTGGCTGATCGCGGTCCCATTTCCTGATATACCGGGCGCCGAGGGAGAAGTCTGTAAACAATTCTCTTTCAATGCCGATGGTCAGCTCATCGGTGTGACCTGCTTTCAGTTTATAATCCTTGTAGCCTATCTGGGCGCCGCCGTTTTTAAATCCTCCGGGCATTCCCCATAGAGAAACTTTGGGCGTACCGTCGGCATTGTACAGGACCGAACCGTCTGGATTCAAATACTGGTAATAGCCGAACCAGCCGTTGGGATGGGCCAGGTTGACAAAGCCGGTCTGGTTGGGAATAACGTAACGTGAATAGCTGGCCTTGAAGAGCGTCTTGCCGTCGGAAAACAGGTCATAGATGAGCCCCACTCTGGGCGCCAGGTCCAGCCATTTGTACATCGTGATGCTTTCCGGAATGCTGCGGTTGTAGGTCTTGCCCAGGAATACAAGGTCGCCCTCATTCTGGTTCTGAGCGGGATAAACGACACTGTTGTATTCGAGGCGAAGTCCGAGGCTGAGGTTGAGATTCCGGGTGATCGCCCAATTGTCCTGAACAAAGCCTGCATAATCGATGACGTTGTCTACGCGGTTAAAACCACCGTTTTTCAGGATAAGGGTGTCATAGTAGGTGGACCCATACATGTCAATGTAAGCGCCGCCAGTGACCGGATCGCTGACACCGTGAATATCCCAGGTTGTATGGGCATATTGGATCTCACCCCCGAATTTGAGCTCATGGGTGCCGGCAAGGTTGTCGATAAACGCGGTGGCATCGGCATTGAACTGGAACCGATTGCGGGTGTAAAGATCCTGGTTCCGCCAGGCGTTGCCGGTGGAAATCCCCGTATTATTATCAACAACCTGGGCCTGATTGCCTTTGGCATTGAGGAGCAATTGGTAAAGGACCATGCCGTATCTCGCGTTGGCGAAGAAGTTGCTTCCAAAAAATTTGGTCCACTGGGCATTAAAAACATGGGACGGGCTTGTCTGCAGGATCGTGACGCTCTCCGCACTAAACTTGGAGGCACCCCTATCGTCCGTGATACGGTCGGAGTAGTTGTAGGAAAGCATAAATTTGTCATTAGGTCCCGGCTGGAAGCTCAGTTTGAGATAGGGGTACGGCAACATGGTTTTGAAGGGTTTCTCGTTGCCCGGGGTAACGCCGGCAGGATAGCCGGCCACAAAGGCTTCTGTCTGATCGAAACTGGCGTTCAAAAAGAACCACAGCTTGTCCTTGATGATCGGTCCGCCCAGGGTGAAAACCGGCTCGATTTCCACCTTATTTCCGCTCTTGGATCCCGCCAGCGGCGTGCCTTTCGTATTATCAGATTTCAACTTCTCCTGGTTGAAGTAGAAGGAGCCGCTGCCGCTGAATTTATTGCCGCCCGATTTGGTCACAACGTTGATCATGGCTCCGCGGACACTGCCGTACTCGGCAGATAAGCCGCCTGCCTGGATCCCAATTTCTTCCATAATATCAAGGCCAAAACCGACACTCGCCGTACCGGTGGCAGCGTCAACCAGGTTCACGCCGTCCAGAAGGTAGGAATTGTCCATGGTCGAGCCGCCATAGGCGGAATCGTTTGTGATGCCCGGGGCCATGTTGACAAAGGTTCCCAGGTTGCGCGGAGCAGGGAGTGATTGGAGAAACATCTTGTCCAGGTTGGCGGGACGGGCCGTCCGCTGCTTGTCGATCGTCGGGCTCTGTCCGATAACCGTGACGTTCTCTTCGAGGCCTTTTATCTCCATCTTGATGTCGAGCGTCGCCGTCCCGGCGACCTCAACCTTCACTTCCTTGCGGATCACCGTTTTCATCCCCGAAAGTTCGAATGTGATCTGGTAATCGCCGGGCGCCAGGGCCATGAACCGGAAAGCCCCTCTCGCGCCTGTGATGGCGCTCAGCGATCGAATGATCATGGCCGGAGAGGTGAGCGTTACAGAGACTCCCGGCAGTCCTTCGCCCTCCGGCGTAAGAACACGGCCGACGATGTTGCCGGTTTGGGTCTGCGCAAACGCCAGGCCGGCAATCAGGAGAACAACTGTCATGAAAAAAGCTTTTTTACCCATAAATCCCTCCTTGAAAAAAAAGAAACCGCCTTTTTTAGACACTAACGCCTTTTAATGTTATCATCTCGATAAATCGCCTCACCCCCTTGTAAAGAGATTTTAAAAAAAAGTGAGCAATATATGTGCCAAAATATTTCCAGCTTAAATGCATTATTTTATAGAGATTAAGCCGCAATAAATCCAATAAATTGGACGGAATCCAAATTTTCGGACTTTCCTGCTCCTATCTTGAAGATTCACCAATGGCTTTGACAAGCGATTTTAAGGCCGCTTCAGGGTTGGCCGTTGTTTCCACGATCCCGCCGGTGGCCTTGGCAATTTTGGTAAAGACATCATACATATCCGCCGAATGTTCCTTGAAATCCTGGACCAGGGACTTATCCTTAGGTTTGATATAAAGAAAATGCAGAGTCACTTTCCCTGCCCCAAATATATCGATGAATTTCTCGGCATCCAGAGGTGATTTTTGGTCGTCGCTCGCAAAAAGCTCGGCCACGATAAAAGCAATCTCAGGAATAGCCCTGAGACGAGAGAGCGTCTCCTTGTTGGGAATCGGCCTGAACTCGGCCTCATAGAGCATCACCAAATGATTTTTGCCCTGCTGAGTTTTAAACATATCGACAATCTTCATCAGAAGCGATTCGTTGACCTGGCGCAGAGTCCGCAGATTTTCCATATCCTGGCGGTACATGTTCAGGGAATTTTTTATCCCGGCCTGAGCATCCACACCTGCCGTCTGGCCGCCTTCTATGGCCCCGGCCAGATCCTTCATCTCATTGAGAATGATTGTATAGTTGGAGCTGCAGGCCGCGCTGTCGCCGCGGAGTTTCTCCTTCATGGTCGCGATCAATTCTCCCTTAGGCTTGCCCAAGGTGTTTTTGGAAAAGCCATAAGCCCGGGCCGGAGTATAAATAATCAGCTGATCATTGGGGGCCAAAACCTGATTGAAAAAGTACGTGACCGCATCGCCCATTTCCCGCGTATAATTGAGAATATCGAATAAAAGAACAAAATTTCGCGGCATGCTCCCTGCTTGCGGACCGACGCCTTGGGCCGTCAGGACAAGAGATAATGTTATCAATCCCCCCAGCCACGACATCTTTTTCATGAGGTCCTCCAATATTGGGGTCAAGGAACTTGTTTAATGCGCTGTCCGCTCGCTCTCTTTGATCTTAAGCCCGATCTTAAGCCCGGCAATCATGCTGCCTTCCCTATTGATTGAAGCATATGGCCGGAGGATGATTAAAGTCAAGAAAAAGGAAAGACTTCCGACCGGCTTCCCCTGTCAAGCCATTTAAAAACCTTACTTTCGTGGGTATCATCTTGCCATTTAAAAACCTTACTTTACTGGCGGCGCTTGGAGGGCGTTTCTTTCGGGCTTGATCGCGTCTTCTTCTTCGTCATCC